>ENA-OPCZ01000015-OPCZ01000015.1-human-gut-metagenome-genome-assembly--contig:-NODE-15-length-100834-cov-37.631580_pt1 | contig 100834 bp, 86 predicted proteins | sample MGYA00241566_ERZ501483 | MGnify/ENA primary metagenome ERZ501483 (study PRJEB25962, sample SAMEA1965191) | human gut metagenome | biome: human gut; feature: human-associated habitat; material: faeces... | reverse complement strand
ATAAGACTATTTTCAACGATGTCAAAGAACTCGATTATCCCCTTTTTAAGGGACTATTTGATTAATTAATTAACGTGTCCAATTTTTATTGGACACTAATGATTATGGCAATAAAATTAAAAGTGTCAATCGCTCCAGCTGTCATATTGGCGGTATTGAAAAAAAAGATTGATAATAAAGAGATAGATACATGGGAGTATGACGAAGATGGAGATTTCACACATTCTTCTTCACAATGGAAGAATAAGGCTTGGTTTACTCCTATATGTAAAGATGACATACTTGAATTTGGAATTTTGGGTAGGAAAGAAACTAAAATGACTATGATGGAGTATTCTGTTTATCATGGTCGGTTTTCAGAAATGCTTCTTAATTATTTTTCAAATTATATCGTTTCTTTTGAGTTAACTACCCCTTATACATCAAATATTGACAATGATGAAATAGAATAAGCTATGGAATTAAACAGTTTTGCAGAGAAAAAAGCCGAGGAAGCAGTAAAGTTATTTGCTTTCCAAGGTATAAACTTGCCATTAATCAAAGATAAACTTGCTGTTATTTTAGCAAAGATAGGCGCAAATGGCATTTTTGATGAATATACTAAACATGATATTTCTCATGTGAATGGTGTGTTAAGCTTATTAGATAAGATCATACCCTCGCAAACCAGGGAGATAATGACAGGAGCAGATTGGTTGATGATAACTCTTGCCGTTTATTTCCATGACATGGGCATGTTTGTAAGCAAAGAAGAATATGAGGCAAGGAATTCAAACAGTGAATATGCTGACTTTAAGACACTTTGTTGAGTAAGGTTAATTTGAAAGACAAACTATTGGCTATGACTTCTGATAGCAGAGAACGATTTATGTATCAGGAATTTGTTCGGCACAATCATGGTAGGCGTGTCAAGTCATGGATAGAGAATACGGGTGATATTGTGAGCAATGGCTTTCAAACTGAATTATCAGAGATGCTTAAAGGTTTTGATAATGAGTTAAAGGAATCTTTGGCATTGATTTGTGAATCACATCAAGTTGATGACCTGGATATAGATGCATTGGATGTCAATAAGGCTTTTGGTTCTTCGGATGAAGAAACATCCAACTTACTGTATGTCTCTTTATTGCTAAGAACAGCTGATTTGCTTCATATTACGCATGACAGAACGCCTTCTGCCGAATATAATGTGATCGATGTCAAAGACCCATTTAGTCAAACAGAATGGGTAAAGCAACACTCTGTAAAACAAGTAAATGTATATTATGACAAGGATGAGGAAGGAAATATTGATAAGACAAAACAACCGTCTAAGTTTGAGGTTCAAGCATGTTTCTATGATCCTGTTGCTTATTTCTCATTCGATTCCTATTTGAACTATGCAGAAAAAGAAATAGAGAAGAATCATCATATTTATGATAAGGTAAAGGGAAGAACAACAAAAGTTTATAATTATCCATGGATAGGCATAAACCGTGATAAAATTGTCGGAAAAGGATTTGAAACTCGAAAATTGTACTTCGAGATCGATAAAAAGAAAATTCTTGACTTATTGATGGGACATACGCTCTACAATGATACTACGGTTGTTTTGCGTGAATTAGTGCAGAATGGCATAGATGCTTGCCGTTTGTTTAATTCTACATTGAAGTCTACAGCACATTATGAGCCTAAGATAAAAATTAGCTATGATAAGGCAAAGCATGAATTAAAGGTTCAGGACAATGGTACTGGTATGAGCCGAGATACCATATTCAAGCATTTATTGCGTGTTGGGTGTTCTCGCTATCAAGATCCTGACTTTATCAATGAGCATCCAACGTTCCACTCAATAAGCCATTTCGGAATAGGATTGCTTACATGTTTTATGGTATGTGATGATGTTGATATTTATACAAAAGAAGCTGGAGGGGTTACACGGTTACTGCAGATAAAAGACCTTCATGGCAACTTTATCATGCGTGATGAAAAAACTGATAGCGAAATTTTAGAGGGCAAGCATGGTTCTACGTTCATCCTTCGTCTTCGTCCTTCGATTGATACGAAAGATTTTAAGACTATAGTCAAGAAATGGATTGTCCTACCGTCAATGCAAGTTACTTATAGTGTGGATGGAGACGAAGAGAAAGTTGGATTCGACTCAGCTAAGGAGTACATTTATGCTCAGTTAGCCTCCCAAGGCATCATGGAATCTGATGCCAATTATAAGGTTGATGTTGTGAAAGAAAATGGAATCGAAGTTACCTCTTTGCTAAAAAAAGACCCTTTGACGAAAGTTTGGAGATTATGCGATAATCACGATTTTGATATTTCTCGTGATACTCCGCTTGTGGGTACATGTATAGAAGGTATTAGAGTAACATCATATACACCAGGCTTTAAGAATTTTGCCTATGTTTCCATCGCTAATTGTTTAGGGGAAAATGCGCCATATACCAATGTTGCTCGTACCAATATAGAGAGAGGTGTCAAGTATGATAACATGCTTCGTGCCGTCTATCGCTCTTTTCTGAAAATCGTTGATGATCAAACTCGGGATTTGACGGCTTCTTATTCCTTGACTTGGGCTTCGGCAGAAATTAGTTATGTCCTCAACAAAATGGCAGAAGATAACTTTGGGCGTAATTGCATCTTGTCACAAGAAATTTTTGATGAGTGTGTCAAGGAAATCTCCTTTTTGACAATAGAGGACCAAACAGCTCGCAAACTTTTAAGTCTGAAAGATTTTCCTAATAAAGTATGGACGATAGAAAACAGAGCATATAATGCAGCTACAGACATAATGAGAGAGGTTAAAGACTCTTCGCATACAGCTATGAAAATTTTAGGAGAGTGTACTGAGAATTTCTGTGCAGATGATGCTGTAGAGTGTGTCTTTCCTAATCAATATACAACAAGCTATGTGGACAATCTTTTCTATTCTGATTTTGAAATTTCTTCTTTGAATGGAGATAGAATCCACCGTAAGCTATGTATCTGTTGGAAGCGTAAAGAAAAGGTTGGTAAGTCAAATTGGATGATAATAAATGTGTCGAGACGTGCTTCAAGACGAGTTGCAGAGAATAAAATATTTATCCCATTAAGTAAGGACAGTTTTGATTATTCCAAAAACAAGGATGACTTTGCCATCCTTTCGTCTAAAGTTTGTATTCTGATACCAGAAACTCCTTTTTATGAAGTAGTGAAAAGAATTTTTGAATCATTTGACAAACTCAACAATCGGAGAGCTGATGATTTATCATACTTTATTATTCATTACATACATGTTTTGTCAAAAAAGAAAAATGAGGATGTCAGACGCTACATCGATTCGCAAGATGAGTTCACGGAGTCATTTTGGAATGGTTTACCTATTACTAAGCAAGAGTTTTTGGACGCGATACCAGTAAATCCAATTTCAGTGTTTAGCAATGATGTTTATTATACGCACGAAGAGGATTTGTATTTTTAAAGAATATGTCTCAAACATTAGATAACAACAAGTGAATAGCAAAGAATACGTTGCTTCTATATTTTCGAATGCTGTTCTTGATTGGTTGTATCGTAGTTTATGAGGCGATGTATATAGCAAGGATGTTGAAATATCAGAGAATATTATGAGCGAGGAACAATATAACGAATTGCTGAAAGCCTATACCAAGGAGGCTTTGGCAAGCATGATAAAGGCAGATATACGCACCAGGTTTCCTGAACCTTATGCAAGTATGTATTGCCAGCAGTTTGATAATTTCAAGAACGTTGCAGATTTCTTTGAATTTGCAGCAAAGTTAATGAGGAGATAACATATTTATTACTAGCCTTTGTTTTTCTCAGACTTATGTATATAAGCATTAAACTTAGGCATATAGTATCGTATCTCCAGGCGGTCCCAGCCCGCATAATCTGGCGCAGACCTTTGATGGTCCGCCAACCATAAAGCGTAGCGGTCCCGAGCACCGAGTATGGCGGTTTCCCTCTTCCTTCCCTGAGGGGAGAAGACCGAGAATAGAGGTGGAGCCTTCCTTAACGGTAAGGAAGGACGGGTAGGTTTTCGAAAAGAATATTATGATGTTACAAATCAAAGATATAGCATTCGCTTACCTCGAAGGATATATCCATACGAAGGTAACAGAGCATTTGCTTCAAGGCGAAGCCGGTAAGATTTAAAAGGAAATCTTAAGATTCGAGAACAAAGATAATAAGCTTGTGTACAATGGAAAATCCAAAAGTTTTTATATCATATAGCTGGCATCCTGAAGAGAATAAGATTAGGGTGCAGAGATTGGCTGAGCGTTTGATGCAAGGTGGAGTGAATGTTATTCTTGACATCTGGGATTTAAAGTATGGTCATGACAAATATGTCTTCATGGAACAAATGGTTAAAGACCCCGATATAAAGAAGGTGCTTGTTATTTGTAACGAAGATTATGTTCTCAAGGCAGATGCTCGAAAAGGAGGTGTAGGAACGGAAAGCACGATAATGTCTGGCGATATTTATTCGTTAGCCGAGCAAACTAAGTTTATTCCTATTCTGATGGAGTGGAAGAATGGAGAAGCGTGTTTGCCAACGTTCTTAAAATCTCGTATGTATATCGATATGAGCAGCAATGAAACCTATGAGTTAGGCTACGATCAGTTGCTCAGAGATATTTATAGTAAACCTCTTCTTCGAAAGCCTGCATTAGGAAAAATGCCTTCTTATTTAGATGCAGATGAACCTGTTTTGCTAAGTACGGCACAAGAACAACGAATGCTAAAAGAAAAGGCTAAGGTCATGTTTGGTGTTGCTGATAAAGATAGTTTCAAGACTTTGATTGCAAGAACAAAGGATGAACTTCAACGTGATGTCTATCACCGAATTCCTAATTTGAAAGAAGGACTTAGTTATGATAAAATTTGTTTTTTACGATGAATAAGGTAGTCTCATATTCTGCACAATATGGGGAGGTCTCTTGGTCTTGAGCAATGAGAGAGTAGGAGGCTGTGTGAAACTCGTATATGATTACAGGCTTTTCTTTATTAGAAATAACGAGGGTAAAATAACTGTTTAAATAAAAAATATTTAATTCAAATAAATGAAAAAATTAATTATAGTTGGCGCTGGTGGTTATGCCAAATCTGTATTGGATTCTGTTGACCACATGAATTTCCAGATGGTAGGATTCTTGGATGATATAAAATCCAAAGGAGAAGAACATCAGGGTTTTCCTATTTTAGGCAATACAATTGATTGTATTGTAAATGCTGAGGATTATGTTTATTTTGTCGCAATAGGCAACAATGCAAAGCGTAAAATATGGTTTGACAAATTGAAAGAGAGAAAGTTATCTCTTATTAATGTTATTGATAAATCTGCTCTTGTTTCTCAAGCTGCAACAATTGGTGAGGGTAGTTTTATTGGAAAACTTGCCATATTAAATCACGGAAGTTCTGTTGGTGATAATTGTGTCATTAATACGAGAGCTTTGGTTGAGCATGGTTGCCATATCAAAGATCATGTTAATATCTCAACAAATGCAACATTGAATGGCGATGTTATTTGTGAGGATGGAAGTTTTGTTGGTTCTGGAACAGTTATAAATGGTCAGTTGACAATAGGAACATGGTCTTTGGTTGGTTCAGGAGCTGTAGTCATTAAAGATGTTAAACCTCACACTACGGTAGTTGGGGTTCCTGCTAAAGAAATTGAATCGAAAAGTCATAAATATAACTAGTATGAAACATATATATATAATAGCAGAGATTGGATGTAATCATTGTGGAGATCCAAAGCTGGCAAAGAAAATGGTAGATGAAGCTAAGGCTTGTGGTGTTGATGCAGTCAAGTTTCAAACTTTCAAGGCAGCAGAGCTTATATCGAAATATGCTCCAAAGGCAGATTACCAAAAGGTAACAACTGGTAATGATGAGAATCAATTGGAGATGACCCGTAAGTTGGAATTGCCATATGATGAGTTTATCAAGCTTCGTGACTATGCCGTCAGTTTAGGACTTGATACATTCTCTACACCATTTGATATGGAATCCATTGCTTTTCTGGAACAGCAGAAGCAGGCAATTTGGAAGATTCCATCGGGGGAGGTAACCAATCTTCCTTTTTTGGAGAGAATTGCTAAGTATAAAATACCAAACAAGAAAATTATCCTTTCAACTGGTATGTGCACGATAGAGGAGGTTCATCAAGCTGTGGATATTATTTGTAAGTATGAAGATCCAAAGAATTTGATAATTCTTCATTGCAATACTGAGTATCCAACACCTGATAAGGATGTGAACCTGAGTGCAATAGATACGTTGCATCAAGAATTCCCGGACATAGAAATTGGCTTCTCTGATCATTCTGTAGGCTATGTAGCTGCTATTGGTGCTTGTATGAAGGACATTGTCCTGATTGAGAAGCATTTTACATTGGACAAGAACTTGCCAGGTCCAGACCACAAGGCTTCTGCAACACCAGAAGAATTAAAAGAACTTTGCCAAAATGTTCGTCGTATAGAAGTTATTGCTGGGGAGGGTGGTAAGAAAGTTACAGAATCTGAAAGACGTAATATTAATATTGCCCGTAAATCTATCGTGGCTCGTAAGGCAATCCGAAAAGGCGAAATTTTTACCGAAGAGAACCTTACCTGTAAGCGTCCAGGCAATGGTGTAAGTCCAATGAGATGGTATGATGTTTTGGGTACGAAAGCAATGCGTGATTTCGGTGAAGATGAATTAATAGAAATTTAATATCTACACAAAGAAAAGTGACTAGCCAATTACCAGAAGATAAATCTCCAAAAATGTTGATTTCTGGCAAGGCGATTTTCTTGACTAGAGAAACTCTGGTAGATGCTGTTTCTGCATATGTGGGGGGGCATTTTTTACCAATAGTCGAAAAGGTTACTACTGGCGTAGATTTTCTTGAACCTTCTTTTAATAAAAGTTCTCAAGTTGAAGTCGTGCCAGCCTTTATGATTGGAGATGGAACAGAAGGAATCTCGTATTTTGATTTGCCACAGTCTGAGGCTCTTGTTGTCAATTCTGTAAATGATTTCGAGTTGGCTTTAGTCTTGATGAAGAAAAAGTTAGGTCGTAGTCTCTTGACAGAGAGTATATTGAGTCGTATCCAAGAGAAAAAAGATATATTCACACAATGTGATGGTGAAGATACGATTTGCTTGGTTGGTCATTCTCAATTGGATAATTGGAACTGTACTGAAATAGCAGGTAAGAAAGTTCGCAATTGTGGTATTAGAGGAATATCCTCAGTAGAGTATAAGCAATATATCTTGGATAGTGAATTACTCAATTGTAAAGCAAATACTTATATCGTGATGCATGGTACAAACGATATCGTTTACCCATATACAGATGAGTTTATTGTCGATAGTATTTCTCATACCTTTGACTACATTTCTCAACGAAATCCAAAGGCAAAGATTTATTTTCTCACAATTTCCAATACCAATGGGCGACTGGACAGGTCTAACAAGCGTATAGACCAATTAAATAAACGTTTAATCTCAGCCTTTTCACAGCAAGTAACTATTATAGACACCAAGCCTTTGTCTGATATATTTGGTGATTTGCGTTCGGAATATACTTTGGATGGATTGCATTTCTCAGATGAGGGCTATACGCATCTGAAGGCTATTGTAGAAGAGGCTATAAAATAAAAAATAGAATGAAAAAATATAAAGTGGCATTTGTCACAGGCTCACGTGCCGATTATGGAATCGTAAGAAACTATATCGCAAAGCTTAATGCTGATGACGAGGTAGATTTCTCAGTATTAACAACAGGAGCCTTACTGGCTTCTGAGTTTGGTAGTGCTGTTAATATCATCGAACAAGATGGTTTTCGAATAGATTATAAGGATGCCATCCCGCAAAAGATGGACTCTCTTGATGATACTTGCCACATTATGGCTCAAACGTTGGATGATTTCAGTAAATATTTCTCAGACCATAGGTTTGATCTTCTGATAATATTGGGGGATAGATATGAAATTTATGCAGTATCAATAGCTGCAGCTATGCATCGTGTGCCAATTTTGCATCTCCATGGTGGTGAATTGACAGAGGCAAACTATGATGAGTTTATCCGTCATTCTATAACTAAAATGGCAAATTGGCATATAACAAGTACAGAGGAATATCGTAAGCGAGTAATACAATTAGGTGAGGCTCCAGAAACTGTATATTATCTTGGTGCTTTAGGAGCAGAGAACTGTCTTCATATTGATAGAAATAATGTCCCAGGAGAACTTTTGAATATTAATAATTCATTTGTTGTGCTTTTCCATCCTGAGACCTTAAACGATGTTTCTCCGTTGGAACAGGTAGAACAGGTGTTGACAGCTGTAGAGCCATTTAGCTCAGATTATACTTTTGTATTTATTGGTTCAAATGCAGACACACATGCTGATCAAATTACGAAGAGGGTAAGGCAATTCTGTGAAATACATGAAAATTGCCATTTTTATAGCAATCTTCATCCTGATGCATACCATTATATTGTAAAGCAGTCTGTTGCTCTTATTGGAAATTCTAGTAGTGGTATTATAGAAGTTCCTTCTTTAGGAAGTTTTACTATAAATATAGGTGATAGACAGACAGGTCGCGTTAAAAGTAGTAGCATTTTAGATGTACGTTGCACAGCAGAAGCTATTACTCATGCAATTCGGTTTACTATTTCTCATAAGGATGAACAAATAACTGATACTCCTTATTATAAAGAGCATTCTGCAGAATTGTATTATCAAACAACAAAGAATATTCTGCATGGTGAAAAGCCAAAGTATAAAAAGTTTTTTGATGTCAAACCTTTAAATGTTTAAACGTATGAGACGAATAGCTATTATACCGGCACGTTCTGGTTCAAAGGGTTTAAAAGATAAAAATATAATAGATCTCTGTGGTAAACCTCTTATTGCTTATTCTATAGAAGCAGCACTTGAGACAGGTTTGTTTGATCATGTAATTGTATCAACGGATTCTGAACATTATGCAGAGGTTGCTCAACATTATGGTGCAGAAGTGATGATGAGAGGTGAAGCGTTATCTAATGATAAGGCAACAACCTTTATGGTGTTGGAAGATATATTGAAGAATAGACTTCAGGAGTCTATTGACTATTTTGTTCTCTTACAGCCAACTTCTCCTCTTCGTACATCCAAGCATATAACAGAAGCTATAGAGAAATTTGAATCAAAGATAGAATATTTTGATTTCTTAGTATCAATGAAGGAGGCTGAACATGCAAAGGTTCTTGTAAATCCTATTGATGATGATGAGAGTTTGAAGTATTTCGATACTGATTTTTCTAATTATAGACGACAGGGTTATAAAGACTATTCACCTAATGGTGCAATCTTTATTGCTAAGCCTGATTCGTATTTAGAGCAAAAACATTTCTTTGGGGCAAAAGCACTTTCTTATATAATGAATGATAAGGATTCTATAGATATAGATGGAATTTTAGATTTGTTAGTGGCTAAGTTGTTGATAAATAGTGATATTGAATAATGCAAATCACAAATGGTTGGATAAAATCTCAGAAGAGGTAGCCCTCTATATATATTGAGACTCCTTACTATTAATATTTAATTCTTTAGTTATTTTGACTATGGAATTGATGTCATCTTGCTTAAACAGAAGCGGGCCAATAGACTTGGATATTGTGTGAAGTGTCTGTGGAATATTGAAGTGTTTCTTTGCTATGATGAGTAGCAGATAATTACAAGCAGCAATCCACAACAGAAGATAAACAACATTCTTTGTTGTGCCGTAGAACTTCTTGATGTGTAGATGTTGTATAATCCAGCGAAAGCAAAATTCGACACTCCATCTTTCTCTGTAAGGTTCTGAAACTGTTAGTGAACCGATGGTTTAGTTGTTTGTAAGAAACCTATATACGTTGTTTGTTGCATAATCCTCGTATACCATCATACGGAGTGGATCAGAAAATTGTTGAGAAGGACTGTAAACCACCAATACAGCGTAAGGTGGGTTGAATGAAAAATATTATCTTTGCAGCCGTTTTAAAATTCATATAAAATGGAAAGCAAAGAATATTTTGAAAAGGGACGGTTATTCGTTATCCAATAACAGGCTATTGGTTAGATATCGGTAGTCATGAAGAATATAAAAAAGCGAATGAATTGGTGAAGCATATAAAGAAGTAACTCTGTGTAGTGCAAAAACGTAACGTTTCTGCGTATTTATTTTTCCATATTTATTATAAATTTATGGGACATAATAATTATAAACATAGTTTTATGCATGTGAAAACTATTAATAATTTAATAATTAGTGGTGTCATTTCTATAAAGCTAGACTCATTCGTATCTTCAAACATAGTTTATATATTGTCATAGACAATAATTCGCATTTAAAAATAAGTGTAATGAATAAAGTTATTTCTTTTGATATATTTGATACGTGTCTTGTAAGGGCTACAGGAGTTCCGGAATCCGTTTTTGAGATTCTAGCTCGTACTGTCATAAATAGTGGCTCCGATGCAGACATATTAGATTTTATTAAAATTAGAAAGGAGGGAGAGGTCAGCGCTAGGCAAACATCTTTACATAAAGAGGTTACTATTGAAGAAATTTACGATAAATGTGATTTCTCTGTATTAACTTCTATGAAGAATCAAGATATTTTGAATGCAGAATTGAGTATCGAAGAATCTGTCTTGCTGCCAGTTCATAAGATTAAAGAAAAAATTGATTATTTTCGTGCGAAAAAATGGATTATATGCTTTATATCAGATATATATTTACCAGAGAAATTTATTAAATATATATTGCAAAAATTTGGTCTGCTTAAAGAAGGAGATAGATTGTATCTTTCATCAACTTATCTTGCAACAAAATCTTATGGTAATCTCTATAAGATTTTCAAAAAGGATTTTCCTTTCGTGATTTTTTTTAATTGGATTCATAATGGAGATAACTTCTATAGCGATTTTATTAATGCGTTGAAAAATGGGGCTTTCCCAAAACGAATTTGTCACTCTTTCAATGATAGAGAATCTATTACTATAGATTCAATAGAACCTGTATTAGCAAGAGAACTAAATAAATATTTATCAATAAGTAAGGCTCTTAGAGTATCTCATTCCAAAGATAAACTTTATTCTTTTGCAGTGGATGTTATTGCTCCAATGTATGTCTCTTATATGATAAATGTTCTAACTCTTGCAAAGAAAAAAGGTATCAAAGATCTCTTTTTCTTTGCGCGTGATGGTTATCTTTTCTACATTATAGCTAAGCAATTTCAAGATGATTTTAAAGGAATTTCTTTTCATTATGTATATATATCAAGAAAGGCTATATATTATCCAACACTCGAAGATATAAGTCTAGATAGATTAAAAACTGTATTTCCTCGTAAAATCTCAGTAAAAAATGTATTGTATACGTTACTAGTTGGTGAAGAAGAATTAGATGAATTTACTTTAAAAAGTATTATTAATGAAAATGATCGAGATAAAGTTCTTTCTATTTTGTGTTCTAATGTTGATATATTTTTAAAGATTAAAGATCGTCATTCCAAACAACAGGATACTGTTCTTGAATATTTTAAGCAAGAAGGAATGGCCATAACTACAAATACTGCAGCAATTGTCGATTTACGAGGTACAAGAAAAAGTCACGAAATGATAAATGATTTTCTTGTTCGTAACAAGTATTGCTCCTTGTATGGCTTTTATTATGAAGTTCTTGATGATAGAGTTAATCCTAAACGTAAAGGCTCATATTACTCTTGTATTTTCCGGGAACAATTTTGGGGAACAGAATTATTCGAAGCTTTAGAGAGTTTTACTCCTATTTTTGAGCAATATTTTTCAATAACGAATCAGCAAAGAACTTCACATTATCGTAAGAATGGTTCTATGGTTGTACCCGTTTTTGAAGATGATGGCGTTAAACCTTATGTTGATACATTGTTTACGGCAAATAAAAATGCTTGCTTAGATTTTTGTAAATATGCTAAGATTATAGTGTCTAAAGAAAATTCAGAAACAATTTCAAGAATAGTGTTATGCCACTTTTTGAATTCGTTGGCAAATTTTGATAAAAATACATTGCGCTTTTTTGAAAATTTTGAAATGTCTGAAAATAAATATGAAAAAAAAGTTTATCTTAAAAGATTAACAGTACATGACTTACTATCACATAATCATATTATGTGGTTTAAGGGAAGTGTTGTTTTTACATTTGGTAGACTTCCATATTACATTTTAGAATCTAAAAAATGGTTAAAAAAAATAATTTTCAAATAGGGAAAAAAACTTTGTTATGGGGGTATATAGCTCAGTTTTTTCAGTATGGGACCGCTTTGCTTATTCTCCCTATAGTATTAAATCAGTTACCAGCTAAAGATATGGCTATTTGGTATATTTTTATGTCCATTCAGTCAATCGTTGGGCTAATTGATTTTGGATTTTCTCCTAGTATTTCTAAGCAGGTTTCTTTCGTTTATTCAGGTGTCTCTTCTTTGAGTAAGGAAGGAATTTCTGATGGAAATACAAAATCCGAGTTGAATATTGCATTGCTTAATGATTTATATAAGACTTGTATCCATTTATATAAACGAATTTCTTATGTAATAGGTTTGGTTTTATTTACATGTGGTTCCGTATATTTGTACTTTGTATTAGATAAGATATCAATATCTGTTGCTATCTCATGGCTACTATTCATTGTATCTATGGTCTATAATTTTTATTACGAGTATGTACTTGTCTTTATTCGAGGTAGAGGTCTTATCTCTGAAATGAACCAGTTGATGATAATATCTAAAAGCGTCCAAATCATTTCTCTTTATATTTTTATATTATTAGATTTTGGATTATTGTCCTTGGTTCTTTCGAATTTGTTTTCTACATATGTACTAAGGCTTTTAGGAAGAAAGTATATGATAGAAAATTGCTATATGAAAAGTATCAAGAAAATGGCACGATATAACAATTTAACTGATATTATTTGGTATAATGCTAAGCGATATGGTGTGGCCAGCCTAGGAGTGGTTTTGTTAGCCCAGTCAAATGTTTTCTTATCAGGAATTTTTCTATCTTTAGAATCTGTTTCTCAATTAGGTTTAACGATACAGGTTTTTACAATACTGGCTGTTGTTGCTAGAGTTCCTTTAACCTCCTATTTGCCAAAATTTAGTTCGCTTTTTGTTGAAAATAATATAAAACTAATAAGACGATATTTTATACAGTGTCAATTACTTTGTTATTTAATTTTTGTAATAGGAAGTTTTTTTATACTTTATTTGGGGAATCCTCTATTACTTAATATAGTGCATTCTAAGACTCTGTTACCTACAATATCTGTTCTTGCACTTTATACCGTATTTTATTTTATGGAATTAACTCACGGTAATTGTGTTACTTTAATATCAGCAGAAAATAAGGTTATATATTACAGAGCAGCCATTATTTCTGGTTTAATATCTATAACATTAACATTTATTCTTCTCTATTTTGGAATGGGTATTTATGCATTCCCTCTTGGTTTGATTATGGGAGGGTTGCCATATAATGCATGGAAATGGCCGTTGTATGTTTATAAAAGATTGAAAATATATGAATAATTGGATTCTTGTTTTTACACTTTTGGTATCATTCGTTGTTTTATATTTGATACATAATAAAAAGATAGGACCATCAAATGTTTTGGTATTGTCTTTCTTGATTCCTTCTATACTTATCGTCGCTTATGATGATTATTTCTCATATGAAATAAGTTTAGAGACAATCTTGATAATTAACTTTCTTATAGGAATGTTTTCTTTAGGAGAGTGGTTCCTGAGTAAACGACGTTGCAACTTTAAAAAAACACCGATTTCTCAATCTCCTATTATTTTAGGTAAGAAGTTGTATTATACATTTCTTTTGATTACAATATGTAATACGTATGTTCAGTATAATTATTTGATGCAATTGGGTGCTTTAAAGGGTGCCTCTAGTCTACTAGAAGCTTATGCCGCTTCAAGACTTGTTTTAGTTGAATACCAAAATACTGGAGTGATTGAAGTCGCAATGCCTTATTATGGGATTGTTTTGTCGTTGTTGGCATCAATTGTTGAGATTATATGTCTTCATGTATATATTTTAAATAGGGTTGTCAAGAACTATAATGATAAAAGATTGCTTCTAATTATAATTCTCTTCTTTCTTTCTTTGTTTTTTGCAACCGGAAGATATGCATTTATCCTAAAAATAGTGCATTTGATTTATCTTCTAATAGTCTTTCTTAAGACGAAGATGAATGTTGCTCTAATATTAAAAAAATATCGCAAGGCAATTCTGGCAGCTCTTTTTGCTGGTGCCACAGTTTTTGTTGGATTAGGTATATTGCGAAGTGGAACAGATGATAACAATGCCGCAGATTTAGATGCTAAGTTTACAGTAACAACATACATTGCTGCTCCTATTATTGGTCTTGATATTTTTGTGAAAGATGGTATTGAGAGATCTGCATATGTTGGTGTGCATACATTTCGTGATTTTTATGATTACTCACGTTTTTTCGGTGTATCATATAAGAGGATACAATTCCACAAAGAAGATTTTTCCGCAGGTAAAGGAAGTTCTAATGTATATACTGGCTTTTATTATTGGTTGTCTGATTTTGGATTGATCGGTGCTTTCATCTATGCCTTGATTTTAGGGCTTATATGCGGTTCTTATTATTATAGAAAACCAAATTTGCTTAGCATATCCGAAATTTATATAAGATCTTTTTTATATTATTCGTTGGTTATGATGTTCTATGATGACCAATTTAATAATTTATTCTCAGTATTTATGATATTTACTATAATAGTGTTGAAATATACACAAAAACGACTTATGCAAAACAGAGTAAAAGTAATCAAGAAAAAAAATATATTATGGAAAAAGTGAGTATAATTTACAATCAAGCGCTCTCTCAGATACAAGGTATAAATTATGTCAATAATTCTTTTGTGCAGGGACAAAATTATTTTATTGAAAATGAATTAGAATTGAGACGAGTTTATGGTGCTGATGGATTTTTTATCTGTAAAGGTCAGGATAGAATGTCTACTATTGGAGCGAATATAGGTACAACTTCTTATGTGAGACAAAGGAAAATAAGAACATTTTTGAGGAAGATGTTATCTTCTGATTTCCTTTTAGGGGCTTTAGTTAAATATTATTTTAATTTTCTTTTAAATGCACGTAAATCTGTAGATAGATATTTGACTTCAGGGGAGAAAGATGACTATATTATCTTTCAAGATTTCTTTTCTGCAGCTTATTATTTTCAACACAAAGCAAAAGAAGACAATGCCAAAACCTTATTGATTCTTCATTGTAGTAATGATCCGTTAGAACAGTTCATACCGCTTTTTAAGGGTATGTGCAAATATAAGTGCATAGAAAATAAAGTTAGAAAGAGGTTGAATTATGCTATTACTAATGTGGATAAGGTCGTTTTTCTGAGTCAACATGCACTGGAGGCTTCACCTCTTGATATCAATAAGAAGGCTTATGTATTTAATGGTATTGAAGACATAAGCAATGTCTGTATTAGTGATACAGGTGATGTGGTAAATCTTGTTACAGTTGCTTCTGCAATAGCCCACAAAGGACAATCATATGTAATCAGAGCATTTAGTAGACTACCTGAAAAATACAAGAATCACCTACATTATTATGTTATAGGCGGAGGTACAGAATTTCCTCAATATAAAAAGTTAGTAGAAGAGCTAAATGTACAGTCCTATGTTACACTAATGGGCCCCCGTAATGATGTTTCTGAACTTTTGAAAAAGATGGATGTGTTTATTTTGCCAAGTATTTCTGAAGGAATGCCTATGAGTATCATAGAAGCAATGAGGCAAGGACTCTATATTATGGCAACACCCGTAGGTGGTATACCTGAAATGATAAAGCCTGATTATGGACAACTAATAAAGCGTAACGATCTTTTTATTGCTAACGATTTGATTCGTATTGTTGACGAAAAACGAGTAACAAAAGAAGCAAAAGTAGCTTCAAGAAGAAGTTATGAGACCAACTTTACACTTAAAGGTATGATAAATTCCTATTCTAAAATATTAAAATCTTTATAAGTTAATGCATACTAATAATTCGTTTATTCAGGGGCAAGAAAATATGAAGTTTCTTGTTAAAGCAAATTCAAACAAAGAATACAATGATTATTTGTTTAATCAAGTAAATATCAAAGATGTAAAACTGGTTTCTTTGTTGAATATTTTGTCCCCATTTATTTATTTGATTAATGTAACAGTTACTTTTGTTTTTATTTTGTTTAAATTTCTTTCCTCACTTTTCTCGTATCGATGGAAGGTAAATAAGAACGAATATGAGAATTTTGATGAACTTTACTTGTTCTTTATAAATCATTTTAAAGATAGATGTAAAGCGGCTAAATTCTATGAGAATTCTAGATATTGGATAATAAGTCCAGCTATAGATTACAAGAAGTACGATTTAGATGGAAAAATAATTGTAGATTATCATCATTATTTAACAAAGAAGGATGCATTTATAATAATGTGGTCTTCTGTTATTTTTTTGATAGAGTTTGTATGGAAAGTTAGAAGCTTGTGTTTGATTCATAAAATTTGGGATTTTTATGAGGTAAAATATTCGCTTAAGCGGATTGGTAAGAATAGTACGTTGTATTTTGCTAATCAATCAGACAAGTATGCTTTACTATTTGATAAATTAGATTCAAAATCTAAAGTGCTTTTTCAACATGGTATAGTAGCTAATTGGGGAAAACTTCCTTACCAGCTAAATAATGTCGATAAATTTTATGCGATGTCGAAAGGGACATGGCAAGATGCTTATAGTAATCTTTTCGCAAATTCTCCTTCTTTATTTATAATGGAACCGACTATTAAATTACAGGAAATCCCTACTGAAGAGTTTTCTGTATTAATTGTTGCCGAAATAAGCTATATTGATATTGAAAAAATAATTCTTAATGAACTTTCAAAAGATAATTCAATTAAAGTTTATCTAAAAAAGCATCCTGCTTTAGTAAATGATGGAAGTTATAGACAATTAGAAAAACAATATGGTTTTCAATATATAAAAGATAAAAAATTCCCAAAAGTTGATTTCGTCATTTCTTATTACTCAACGTTGGCGTACGAATATTTAGCATATGATATTCCTGTCTATATGTATATGACAAAGGAGGAATTTGATGCCAAAGAAATGATGGTACGTCTAAAAAAATGTAAAGAAAACAAGGTAAAACTTAAAAGAAAAGTTGATAAAGACAATTAATTATCATGTGTTCGCATATGATTTTTTAAAAATATTTATGCAGCTTACCAAATAAGTTTTCAATAGATTTTAATCTTTCTTAATTACGAATATGAAGAAAATATTGATGTTAGGAGGTGGCTTCCTCCAAAAATATGTTATCAGCAAGGCTAAGGATTTGGGATATTATGTCTTATGTCTTGATGCCGATCCAAATGCTGTAGGTTTTAAAATAGCTGATGAATATGCTGTAATTAATATAGTAGATGAAGATGCCTGTTTGGCTTATGCTCGTGAAAAGCAAGTTGATGGAGTCTTGACTGCTGCAACTGATTTTAGTGTTTTAACAATGAGCCATATCGCTGAAGCGTTGCACCTACCAGGAATCAATTATAATTCTGCTAAAATCATTAAAAATAAAGCATTGGTGCGTAAAAGACTATTTGAAGCTAATGCCGATGATACCGGTATCTCTTATGAAATAGATTCGCTTGAAGATATTGCTGATGTTTTGCCAAATATCAAGTTCCCTATTATGATGAAGCCAGTTGATGGAAGTGGCAGCCGTGGAGCATCTAAAGTAGAAAAAGCAGAAGACTTTGTAAAGGCTGCAGAATTTGCAATGAACGGAAGCATAACGCATCGTGCAGTAGCGGAACCTTTTGTCACAGGCAAAGAATATGGCGTAGAATCCTTTGTTGACAATGGTGTTATTCATGTGCTTGGAGTGATGCAGAAAGATATGACCCAACCGCCATATTATGCAGAATTAGGACATGCTATTCCGTCAGGGCTTACAGCAGAACTAGAAACAAAGGTTAAGGCTTGCGTTCATCGTGCCATAATTGCACTGGGTGTTAATCATGGCTCTGTGAATATGGATTTGCTTATTACAAATGAGGGAAATGTTCATATTGTAGATGTTGGTGCTCGTATGGGAGGCAATCTAATTGGTTCTCATATTATTCCTATAGGTACAGGCATTGATTATATGGGAAATATGATTAGAGCCGCAGTGGGTGACGAAACAGATTGGAAACCTACATGTGAGCCAAGACCCGTTGCTACAAAGTTGTTGGCTCTAGCTCCTGGTAAAATTAAGAATTTGCCAGATTTTGCTCAAATTGCAGAAGAAAATAACGTTCAGATTGAACATCATTTGCATATTGGTGACTTAATTACTCCATATCGTACTAATTTGGATGGTTGTGGTTATGTGATTGCGAGTGATCTTGATGTTTATCTTAGTATTGCTCAGGCAGCTGAAGTTAGAAGTTTGATAGATAAATCTATAGAAAGGGAATAAATATGTATTCACATTATATTAAGCGTTTGTTTGATTTAATGGCTGCTCTTTGTGCATTGCCATTCTTCTTGATTGTATATGTTATCCTTGCTCCTTTTTATTTTTTTATGGATAGGGGACCTATGTTTTATTCTGGCAAGAGATTAGGGCAATTTGGAAAACCATTTCCTATGCACAAATTTCGTTCGATGAAGGTAAATGCTCCTGATATTCGTTTGTCGGATGGTAGCACATATAATGGTGATGATGACCCTCGTGTAACAAAACTAGGTAAGTTTTTGAGAAAAACAAGCTTGGATGAGATCCCTCAAATATTGAATGTGCTGAAGGGAGACATGAGTTTGATAGGTCCTCGCCCTGATCCTCTAGATTGGATTGATAAATATAAAGAAGAAGAAAAGGTCTTCTTGAATGTAAAGCCGGGTATTACTGGTTATAGTCAAGCCTATTTTAGGAATAGTGCTGATGCTCAAGAAAAGATAGATAATGATGTTTATTATGCCAAAAACATTTCTTTCTTACTTGACGTTAAGATATTCCTACGTACAATAAAAACCGTGGTTTGCCGCGAGAACATAAATGTTTCAGAAGAACGTAAATAATAAAATTATGAAGACTCCATATTTTTTAATAAGTAGAAAAGAGTTTGACAACAATGTCGCTCTTTTGAATAAAGCAATTAATCGCCATTGGAAAAAAACAATAGTAGGCTATTCTGTTAAATCAAATGGAATGCCTTGGGTCTTGAAATATATGAAAGAACAGGGATTCTATGCCGAAGTTGTTTCTGATGATGAATATTCATTAGCAAAGGCATGTGGCTATCCTGTTAATAGAATTATTTATAATGGTATAGCTAAAGAAGAAGCTTCCTTTAAAGAGGCTATCATAGGAGGAGCAATTGTTAATGTTGATTCATGGAGAGAGGTTAGATGGATTAAAGAGCTTCCTGGTCATATTGATAAAAGAATAGGTCTTCGTGTAAATTTTGATCTGGAGAAAATGTGCCCTGGTCAAACTGCTGGTGGCAAGGAAGGTAGTCGCTTTGGACTCAGTTATGAAAATGGTGATTTAAGAAAAGTTGCGGAAGAATTATCTGCTTTACCTAATTGTAGAATCGTAGGCTTACACTTACATAATAGCATACCTACAAGATCCTTGGATGCATATTGTGCAATTTCAAAGAAGGCATGTGAAATAGCACGTGTATTAGATTTGACTCTTGACTATGTTGATATTGGAGGAGGTTATTTTGGCGGACTTGAAAACCGTCCTAATTATTTGAACTACTTTGCTATTATTGCAGATACACTATCAGAACAGTTTGATAAAGAAAAAACTACATTGATAGTAGAACCTGGTCAATCAATTCTTGCAACAGCTATTTCTTATGTAACTAGTGTTGTTGACGTTAAGGATACGATATACAATCGTTTTGTTGTAACTGATGGAGGACGTACTCAGATAGATCCGATGTTTCGTAAAACCTCTCATTTTTATGAAATATCTGCAGAAAATTACAAGGATAGAAACACTCATCCAAAACAGGTAGTTTCTGGTTTTACCTGTGTAGAAGGTGATCGCTTGTTTACATTAATCGAACAGCCTGAATTGAAAGAAGGAGATAAGATCATCTATCATAAAATTGGTGCCTATACATATACTTCTGCTTCTCAGTTTATCAAATTCCTTCCTTCTATTTATGTAGAAGATGAGAATGGTATTAGAGAAGTTTGCAAGAAATGGATAGCAGAAGATTTTATGGCAAAACAAATAAACGATAAATAAATGAAGGTATTTTATCCATATGCTTATTTTTACCCAGAGACTTGTGCGGGTACTTACTTGATAGATAATGTTATAGAGGCTTCTGCTGCTTCTGGAATAGAATCTCTTATGACAGTTCCTACACCAACAAGGGATGTGGATACAGGAATGTCCTGGAGGCGTACTGAGAAGTTATATGGTGGTAAGTTTAGAATCCATCGATTTCATATGTATGGAGAAGGAAAAAATCCTATAGGGCGAGCTTTTAGATATTTACTTTGCGAGAGTATTCAACTCTTTTATTGTCTCTTCAAAAAATATGATGTGTTATTCATTGATAGTACACCGCCAATTCAAGGTTTAAAACTTCCGCTAGTAAAATTCTTAAGAAGAAAGCCTGTCATATATAATGCTCAAGATTTGTTTCCCGATTCTTTGGTAGGAACAGGTTTGGCTCGAAAAGGAGGATTACTTTGGAAAATCGGAACTATGGTAATGAACATCACCTATCGTTGCTGTGATAAAATTATAGTCATTTCTGAAGATTTTAAAAAACTCCTATTACAAAAAGGTGTACCTGAGGAAAAAATCGTTGTCGTCTATAATTGGGTTGATCAGAATGCTGTAGTAAATATTCCTCGTGCTAATAATAAGCTTTTTGATAAGTATCAGCTTGATCCTTCTAAGTTCTATATCGAGTATAGCGGTAATATCGGTCTTACACAGAATATGGACATGCTGCTTGAAGTGATGAAGGAATTGAAGACAACGCATCCTGATATAGGATTGGTGCTTGTGGGTGAGGGTGCATATAAAGCACAGGTAGAAGAAATCGTAAAGCGTGATAATCTCACCAATGTAACTATGATTCCATTCCAGCCATACGAGGATATAAGCTATGTGTTCTCTTTGGGTGACGCTGGGCTTGTTATCTCTAAACCTGGTGTTGGGGCTAATTCTGTTCCTTCAAAGACATGGAGTATTATGTCGGCTTCCCGTCCTGTGCTTGCCAACTTTGATGAGAATGAGTTGAAGGATATCCTGGCTGGCAACGAGTGTGGTATCTTTACCAAAGCTGGTGATAAGGAGGCATTCAAGAAATCTATCATCAAACTTTATGAGAATCGTGAACTCTGCAAGAAATACGGAACAAATGGACGTCAGTTTGTGATGGATAACTTGACTCGTGAAGTTGGAACTCAGAAATATGTGGATGTTATCAAAGAAGTATGCAAGAAATAGCTTAGAAACATTTTTATTTCTCTAGAAAATTTTAAAATCAAATATTATGAGTACAGATTTGAAAAGAAGAAATGTGCCTTTCTCTCCACCTGATATGACGGAGGCAGAGGCTAGTGAGGTGCGTGATGCCATTTTGAGTGGATGGATTACTACTGGACCTCGTACTAAGAAATTGGAAAAGGAAGTGGCTGAGTTTGTCGGTGTAGAGAAGGCTGTATGTCTTAACTCGCAGACTGCTTGTGCTGAGATGGCTCTCAGATTGCTTGGTGTAGGCGAGGGGGATGAAGTTATCGTTCCTGCTTATACTTATACAGCAAGTGCTTCTGTAGTAAAACACGTGAGTGCAACCATCGTCTTCGTAGATGTACAGAAGGATTGTCTCGAAATGGATTATGAGGCTTTGGAGAAGGCCATCACTCCTAAAACCAAGGCGGTGATTCCTGTTGATCTCGGTGGTATCCCTTGCGATTATGACCGCATCTTCGCTATCGTAGAAAGCAAGAAGGAGATGTTTACTCCTAAAACTGATCTTCAGAAGAAGATTGGCCGTATTGCTGTCTGCTGTGATGCAGCCCATGCCTTCGGTGCTTCACGTCATGGAAAGATGGTGGGTAGCATCGCTGATTTCTCTTCATTCAGTTTCCATGCTGTCAAGAACTTTACCACAGCTGAGGGCGGTGCCTTGTCTTGGAATCTTCCTTTCGGTAATGAGAAGGTGGTGAAGGATTTGGATAAGAATCCTGAGAATACCTTCAGCGGTGTACCTGAAATTGAGGGGGAGACCTGGAACGAGAACCTGTATCGCAAGGCTCAGCTGCTGAGCTTGCATGGTCAGAACAAGGATGCCTTGGCTAAGACGAAGCTGGGTGCCTGGGAGTATGACATCATCGGTACCTGGTATAAGTGTAATATGACAGACGTGGTGGCTGCTATCGGTCTGGTTCAGATGAACCGTTACAAGGGTATGTTGGAGCGTCGTCGTCAGATGATTGAGCGTTACAATGAGGCGTTCAAGGATATGAATGTGGCTTTATTGCCTCACTATAACGAGGAGCATACTTCTTCCGGTCATCTCTATATCGTTCGCCTCCTGGGTAAGACCCGTGAGGAGACAAACAAGGTGATTGAGATGATGGCTGAGCGTGGCGTGGCTACCAATGTACATTACAAGCCACTGCCTATGATGACTGCCTACAAGAAGTTGGGATTCGACATCAAGGATTTCCCAAATGCTTTCCACATGTTTGAGAATGAGATTACTCTGCCTCTGAACACCAAGATGACGGATGAGGACTTGGAGTATGTTATCGAGTGTTTCAAGGAATGTGTGAAGTAAGATTCTATGAAGAGATTATTTGATATCATTGCATCGGGATGCGGACTCATCATTTTGAGTCCGCTCCTTTTGTTTTTGGCTATCTGGATTAAGTTGGATAGCAAGGGACCGGTGTTCTACCGTCAGGTGAGGGTGGGAAGACATAATAAGGATTTCCGCATCTTCAAGTTTCGTTCGATGAGAGTGGGGGCTGATAAGGGTTCGTTGGTTACCATCGGTGGTAGGGATCCAAGAGTAACCCGTTCGGGTTATTACATCAGAAAGTACAAGTTTGATGAGCTTCCTCAGCTGATTAATGTCTTTATTGGTGATATGAGTCTGGTGGGGCCAAGACCTGAGGTTCGTCACTATGTAAACTATTGGACTCCTGAGCAAATGCATGTGCTGGATGTAAGACCAGGAATCACTGACCCTGCCAGCATCAAGTTCAGAAATGAGAATGAGTTAATGGAGAAGGCTGCTGATCCTGAGGATTATTATATCCATGTAATCATGCAGGAGAAGATCAAACTCTATCTGGAGTATGTGAAGAATGCCAGCTTCTGTTATGACATCAAGTTGATATTTAAGACATTTGAAGTGATCGTGAAAGAATAGCTTTTTTCGAAAACCTACCCGTCCTTCCTTACCCTTAAGGAAGGCTCCACCTTTCACCCCCAGCCCTCTCTCCTCAGGAGAGAGGGAGAAAACCGCCCTCCGGTGCTCGGAACCGCTTCGCTCTAAGGTTGGCGGGGCATCAAAGCCCTGCGCCATATTGTGCGGGATGGGACCGCCTGGGGACAACCTGCTAATTGATGTTTCTGTTTCCATTAGGGGATTGTGTCTGGTTTTGCGGGCTGGGACCGCCTGGGGATAGCTTTATTTAGTGATCTTTTTCCTTAAAGAAACGATTTATGTTAGAGATAAACAAAGATTTCTTGGATTCTCTTTTTGCCAAGGCAAAGGAGAATCCTCGCTTACGCCAGAATTATGATCTTCGTACAAGTACTGAGGATCAAAGTCAGAGAATACTCTGTGCCTTGCTGCCTGGTTCCGAAGTGGCGATACATCGTCATCCGAATTCATCAGAGAGTGTCATCTGTCTTTGTGGCAGAATGGATGAAGTGATATACGAGGAGGTGGTATCGTATCTTCAGGATGGTGGGGATACCGTAAGAAAGGTCTCTTATCAAGAGATTGAGAGAATCCATCTTAATCCGAAGAATGGGGTGTATGCCTGCCAGGTGCCTAAAGGGGCATGGCATACGGTAGAGGTATATGAACCTAGCGTCATTTTTGAAGCGAAAGATGGGGCGTATGGGGAGGATGGGAGTGAAATTCTTCGAACCACCTAGTTCCTCCTTCCAAGGAGGACTCCACATCTCTCACCAAGCCTCTCTCTTGCCCGAAGAGAGAGGATGTAACCGCCCTCAGTGCTGTTTTTCTAAAATCATCCCGTCCTTCTTTACCATTAAAGAAGGCTCCACCTCTCATCTCGGTCTTCTCCCCTCAGGGAAGAAGAGGAAAACCGCCCTCCGGTGCTCGGAACCGCTTCGCTCTAAGGTTGGCGGGGCATCAAAGCCCTGCGCCAGGTTGTGCGGGATGGGACCGCCTGGGGAATAGTAGTTTATAGTTTACTGTTAATAGTTCACAGTTGATTTTGTAGTAATTTGCTGATAACTTGCAGATTTCTTGTGATTTTCTTGGTGGTTTCAAGAAAAAAGCGTAATTTTGGCGGCATCTAACATAAAATACAAAGGTATGGAAGGAAATAGATATAAAATAACAGAAGATAATGCTGCGGCTGGTATGGTTGCTGAGCCTACTCCGACCGTAAGATCTTCTTTGTCTGTTCAGGAAATGAGACATTGTCTTATGGATGCAATATATTCTTCTAAGGATATTGATAAATTATACACCTGCTTAGTTATTCTTAATGGTAAGCCGGTAAAAGAATATCGTAGTAAGTATCGTGCTAAGACGGATGCAGAACTTTCCGCAGAGTTGTCACAATTCCCATCTTGGGATGAAATGGAACATCCTGATTTGTCGAATATTGATTATAGACAATATAAGCATAAGAAGTCGCCAAGAACAATTAAAGCAATATCAAAATGGCTGTAACTAGAGTAAATCAAGGAGAAATTGTAGAGGTTCCATTTGAATTGCCTGATGGAAGCATCTTACCACACCCTGCATTGGTTCTTTCAAATGAGTATTTACAGGATTATGAAGATGGCTTGTTTTATGCCGTATTGATATCTACAAAAAATCATTATCCTGAATTCACAATACCAATTGAGGATTCTTGGTTAAACAAGCCCTTAAGTAAAAGTTCGTTCTTTGTTACTCATATCATTGACCAGTTTAATGTTGATGAAGTGATGAAACGTAGCAATACGTATTTAAAGGCACGTTACTTTGATTATGTTGTTGATGAAATTATCAAGAATGTAATTGGTGGAAAAGAGGAATAATTGGTTGAGGTACAATGAAGTTTCATTAGATTGGTTGATATTGGAGTATCCCACGGGATTGTGAGTGTTTGTCGGTAGATGCATCAGTAAATCACCGTTAGCCCGTATGGCGGTACCTATATAATATATTACCTTTGCATCCGTAATCAAAACAGTTTGATAATGGAAACAAGGGAATATTTCGAAAAAGTGATGCAGGATTACAACCTAAATCGTAAAGGTCGTAGCTTGCGCAAGTATTGTAAGGAGGAGACAGTGGATTATGACTGGCTCATTGAGTTTAAGAAATCATATCGTTCAAATCAGCTTCAACCAGATGAAAACAAGAAGCTAGGCGAAGGTGAGTTTATCGCTTTGACAGTTGAGGAGAATTTTGTTCCTGAGAAGTTGAATGACATTAATTTTGGCGATTATATAGAAGATATACTCACCCGACTGATGGAGGGGGAGCAAGACTTCATGTCCCTAATCCCATGTAATTATAACTCGAACAAAAAGGTGAATGTCAGGGCTGCCTAATAGGTAGCTTTGGCAATACCAATTAATAATATGCTTTTTTGGGAAAATGTTGGATGTGCTAACTGCTGAAAATCAGTAGTTACGTTGTAACGGTGATTTACGATCGGTATAGCCAATTATGATAATAATCATAAGAGTGGCTCTAGTCTGCTGATGGTGGAATTGAGATTGGGATATCAGTCAGCCAAGAACATAACGGCATTGTTGCGGGCTGTGGAGGTCTTTCTTTAGGCCTTTATCAAGCAGGATGAAATGGCATCTTTGCTGTTGAAAAGAATCCTCATGGTGGATACTCCTACTACTGATTGCCAGCTGGTCCGATGGTATCGGATGATGATGTTCGTTACATTGTAGAAAGTATTAAAGAGGCGATTGTATAATCGCCTCTTTTTTTTGTATTAGCCGAACATGTAGATTTCAACTTCGTCCTCTTCCTGCAGGGCTTTCTGCCTTGAGATAAAGGGCACGCAGATTTCGCAGATGACGCAGATCTTGACTTGTTCGGTCTGGGATTTCACAGATGATTCATATTCATCGGATTTCGCTGAGGAATCGGAGCTTAAACCACTTTGCTCGGATTACGCACTGAAGTTAGACGGATTAGACCTATGCGGTCTTGGGCAGAAACCACATCATATTGACTCCCACAGATTTCACGGATTCCCACAGATTTTTTCGACCTATGCGGTCTTGGGATGAAGGGCACGCAGATGGCGCAGATGACGCAGATCTTGACCTGTTCGGTCTGGGATTTCGCAGATTTCGGGAGATTTTGCTGATGACTTACAGAATTCTTGCTTTTTTCTTGGTGGTTTCGAAAAAAATCTGTGTCATCTGCGAAATCTGCGTGACTAAATATACGAAAAAGCCCCAACCTTATGCGGGAACATAAGATTGGGGGAGAAATGAGATGAGTACGGAAATTTATATGTGATGAGAGGAGGAGACTAGATGTGGAAATGAATGTTGGAAAGCCACTTCTTCACATCGAAACATGGACACTCCTTGTGAACATTGGGGAGATCTCTATGGCCTAGAATCTCGGCATCTGGATAGTCGGTACAGAGACTCTTCAGAAGATCCTTCAACGATGCCTTCTGGGCTGGCGTGCGGGTGTCGGCAGGACGACCATTGGCATCCAAACCTCCCTCGTAACAGATGCCGATGCTGCGGGCATTGTAATGACGGACATGAGCTCCCGGCTCCGATTCCGGACGACACGGATATACATAGCCGTCCTTCGTGATGTAATAGTGGTAACCGATACCGCGGAAACCACGGGCTAAATGACACGCCTCCAATTCGCCTACCGTGAAATCCTGAGTTACTCGGGTGGCACTGCAGTGGATGACGATTAAATTGATCTTTCGCTTCATCGCTTTTTTTTAAAATGTTAAGTGTTAAATGTTAAATTACTGGCCCTTGCAGCTCTGCACACAGACGGCAGAGGCGATGGCGGTGAGTACGGTGATGATGAGATTGATGATCTTCTTGATGGTTTCTTTCTTCATAAGCTGAATCTTTACTTTAACTGATTTTACTAAAATGTTCATAACTATGTGGAATGTTCGTAACTGGGAGGAATCCTCGGAAGGTTACCGTATCACCCAGACACCCGTACAGAGCTTGCTTTTGGAATTGTGGCAAATCATACTTGCCTCTTGATGCTCTCGGAATGCCCCTGACGCTATACGGCGCCCTTCCTTCGGATCAGACTTCTGCGGTTTACAGATCTACATCCGTATTGCCACCCTCCTGAGTGTTGTCGGTGTTTCCGCCACCGCCTTCTGTTTGGCTACCTCCGCCTTCTGTCTGGCTGCCACCGCCTTCTGTCTGGCTGCCACCTCCAGACGGATTGTCCTTGTCGGTATCGTCTGGAGTGCCTGATGAGGTGGTAACCAGATCGATGCGCTTGATCGTGGTGTCAAGATTGGAGGTCTTGAGCTCGCCAGTGGCTCTGGCTCTCAACTTCAATCCTTCGATGTACTTCGCCACGCTGAAGTCTTCCTTGGTAAGGGCACCGCCTTTCACCTTCAGTCCGAGGGAGAAAATGGCAATGTCTGAAAACTTCACGTTCTTGCCCAACAGGAGCAACTCCTTGGTGCAGGCTGCTGCATCGGTCAGCATGCCGAGGATGGCACCCTTGCTGTAAGGAGTGTTGTGGCTAGCCATGTGGGCGGCGAGCCCTTCAAGTCCGATGGTCTCATCGGCAACTACTCGTGGAAACCACTTGCCGTAAGCTTCGGCAATCTTCTTGTTCGTGTTCTGGTACAAAGCAATTCTAATCATAACGTTTCATGTTGTTAGGGTTCATGTTAAGTGGCGCTGCGCATTGCCCGTGGTTCTTTCTGAATCACAATGCAAAGATACAACATTCTGAATTGCCCATTCACGGTTTCTCACGCTTACTCACGGTTTCTCACTGATTTTCACGTCTTTTTCTGAAGAAGAGTCCGGAAGGATGATTCTCTTCCTATGGCTCTCCCAGATAGTCGAAGATGTAAGCTACCTGTATCGGACTGAATTCCTTCGACCACTTGGTGTAGCCGCTCTTCACCAGAGCATCGTGGAGAGGCTTGCAGCGGTTGATCCATCTTCTGAGATGGGCACTTGCCACTTCGGGAGTGGCGTCTGGGAAATACTCAAGAGCTAACTCTTGCTTGGAATAACATTTCTGTTCCATATTGATTGAAATTATTAAGTGATTTGTTTACGATGGCTAAGTGACTTACTTACGACCCGTAAGTGACTTGCTTAGGATGTCTAAGTGACTTACTTAGGATACTGGAGATTTTTTGCTCCGGTATGACACTTATGACAGGCTTTTCTTGAAATCTCTCTCACGTAGGCGGGCGGGAGGCCTTTCTGGAAAATTTTTCCTGCCTGCCCGCGTGAGGAAAGTTTTAGAAAACAAGTGTCATAAGTGTCATAGTGTCATAAACGGCATCAGAACGGAAGGTTGCTGCTGGCATCGATTCCTAGGGAAATCTGATAGTTTCTGATCTCTTCTGCCGTACGGATGATGGCGATGAAACCACGGCATCTTGTATTGCGAAACCTCTTGAAGCCCAGGTCGCTGAATGCCCTGCCAGTTTTCTGACTGCTCAGCTTCTGAGTGATGTTGCAGCCGATGATCTGCATCGCCCGGGCTACGGACACGAACTCCCCTGTCTCTCCCTCCGAAGGCTTCCGGAAGTAGAGATCCACCAGTTCCTGTTCGAGACGTGGTGTCTCGTATTTGCTGTTGTGCTGGTTCTGCCGCTCTATCTCTTCATCCGTAAACCAGTAGCGGTAGCCGCTCTTGTAGAGGGCATAAGCCTGGGCATAGATGCCGGGATGATTGAAGGGATGCAGGCGAGGGGAGACGATGCTCTCTACCTCGAAAGGCAGCCAGCGGCGGGTTCCCGTAGGATCGTTCAGAAACTCGGGATTGTTGCCCGTACCGCAGAAGCTATTGATATGCTTGCGCTGCTCGGCATAGTGGGCATAGGCAGCTCGCTCGTTGATATACTGCATCGTCACCGCAGCCTTCAGCTGGTTCATCTCCGAGGCAGACATCGTATCCAGCTCCTCGCAGCAGATGAGGGCATACTGCGAGAGGGCGATGAGGTCATCCTTCGTCATTCGCTTGGCATTGGTCTTCGTGTAGAAGTACTGCTTCAGCTCCGGCGGAAGGAGATGGTTGAACCAGGTGGTCTTGTTGGCACCCTGTCTTCCAATAAAGACCAGGATGACATTGTTGACCGCCTCTGAGTCCAGCCAACCGGCAATCATTGCCACGAGCCACTTTTTCAGGCATTCCTCGAAGCTCAGCACGGAGCTGTCGGTATCCTTCACCTTCACGGTGGCAGCGAGTTCGGCGATGTAGTCCTTGTCGCCCTCCTTCCAGGGCGGGATATGGGCGAAGTAATCCTCGAAGGGATTGAATACGGGCGTATAATCGCTTTCGATGATATTGCGCATATCCAACTTGTTTACTTTCACCGTGAGCGACATCTTGGTCCAGAGCGAGTTGACGTGTCGGTCGAGGAGTATCTGCCATTTTGGCGGTTTGTCGGAAGCGGCGGAAGGTGAAGCGCCTTCTGGGATTTCCAGGAACTCGTATCGCTGGGTGATGAGATTGTATCGGAGACGGATATGCCCATCGAGAAAAATTCTGATTTCCTCGACCGATGCGAAGCGGTTGTCACTGCCGCCATTTCCGCCGCCACCACCTCCTCCTGATGCCTTTCTGCTGGCACCTGGGGTGTTGTCGTAGCACGACTTAATGACCTGTTCCACATCATTATACTCAGGGAACTTCTGGAGTGCCCACTTCAGTACATCGGCATGGGCATAGCGCTTTTTGGCGAGCATATAGCCCACCCGCATCACATAGTTGTTGTGATTTCCTGGCTCGTAAATAATCTTGTCGGCTGCGAGTTTCGGTTTGATGAATTGCTCGTAGTAGGTATTGATGCGGTCCTGTTTCTTCTGCTGCTGATTCTTCTTCGTTGCCTCGGTATGGAATTTTGAAATTTCCTCGGCGGTGAAGGGTTTGGCACAGGATTTGTAGTATGCATCTGGATCGTAGGCGAGTCCGCTGAGCCGATTGACGTTCTTGCACAGGAAGTCAGCTTTTTTGCCAATGAGCTGCTGATAGTAGTCATTGCCCTTGGCGAAGGCAGCGGGGTAGTCATCTCCCTCATAGGGATAGATGACTCGGATACCATTGCCGCTCATCGTGATGTAGCAGAGCAGGGTATGCGGATCATCGCAGAGTTTCTGCTTCAGGGCGTTGAGAGCCGTGATATCGGGAGGCACCTGCGGGAAGAGCTCATCGAAATCTACGAGAGATAGGTGGGTGAGTTCCCGGATGTTGTCCTGACCTTTGCCTCCTTCGAGGTAGCAGGCTGGGGCAAAGAGGGGTGCATCTGCCTTATAGGTTTTCTTGCCTGTAAGACGGTACGACTGGGTGAGGAACTTGAGTTTCTCATCGGTTTTCATAAATTCGACCAGCTTTTCTAGGTCTCCTGGTAAAGGAGTCTTGCTGGTCATGTTTTGGAAGATTGTTATATATTTCATATCGCAAAGTTACGAAAAAGGATTGAAATGGCGGTTCCCATAGTGGGAACTGACAGTTTAAATACATCAATTATTTAATTTTTTTTAATATGATCAAATCAAATTATCACGTTGACATGAGTCAATTTGGCAAAATTTTGGTTGAAGTAATGAGTAAGTATCATATTACTTATTCTGGTTTGTATCACACCACTGGTGTGAACAAGGGGTACATTTCTGCAGTCTGAGGAGGTCAGGCTGATTATCATCACAGCATTTATGTGAGAATTGTTAATGGGCTTGAGGGCTGGATTCCGGAGAAGGATTATCCGGATATTAGAGATAAACTTATCCGTGCTTCGTTTGGGGAAAGTTAGGTCCCACAGATTTTATTTTATTATTCATCGGATCACGCCGAGTTATCGGAACATTCTTGCTCCACGGATTACGCACGGAATTTAAACGGAGTTTGGCCTTACGGCCATTGGGCTAGCGCCGTAGCGTGTCACTGCTTCAAGGAGTATCGCCTCGACCGAACAGGTCGCTTTCCGTGAAAATCCGTGCGTAATCCGGAAAGCAGCAAAGAAATCCGATTCATCCGCGTAATCCGATGAATAATAAAAATCCGATGAAGATTAAAAATTAAAGGCTGGTAGGAATTTTTCCTGCCAGCCTTTTTTGCTTCTTCTTCTTTATTTGTCTTTTACCTTGCTTTTTGATACTGTACCTTCTGCTTATTCACAGAAAGTCTTTTTCCTCAAGCTATACTTTCCGTGCTTATCGAATACAATCCAATAGAGCACAGGAAGGATGGTGGCGATGAGCACCATCGAGATAAGGGTACCGAAGAAGATGACGGCTCCCATCGGAGACCACAATGTGTTGTTCTCTATCATCATCGGCAATACGCCTACCGAGGCTGCTGCTGAGGTGAGGAAGATAGGACGCATACGGCGCTCACCAGCCTGGAAGGCGGCATCTCTTACCGAAAGACCCTTGTCGCGGCGAAGCTCCTCGGCATAGTCGAGCATGATGATACCGTTTCTTACCAGAATACCCATCAGACTCACGACACCCAGAATGCAGGTGATGCTGACATCGAAGCCGGTAATCAGAAGTCCTATCGCAGCACCGAAGATGCAGAGCGACATGGAGGAGAGATTCACCAGAGCCAGGCTGATGCGCTTGAAATGGAAGAGCAGAATGAAGAAGATGATCAATACGGCTATCAGCACTCCCGATATCACCTGTGGCATGGTTTCACCATCCTTTTCTGCCATACCGCCAATCTCCCAATCCAGATCGGTACCGAGCGGGAGTTTCGATACTTTCTCTTTCAGCTTGTTGGACAACTGGTTGGCATTATAACCTCTCATCGGTTCTCCGACGATGGAAATGGTGCGTATGCCATTGCGTCGGACGATGCAGCCATCGTGCCAGTCGGGAGAAATCTTAGCCAGCTGACGGAGCGGCACACTCGATGTTCCGCCCATCACAGGGATGTATTCGTTGGCAAGGTCGCTGTCGTTCTCCGACTTCAGTACCATCTTCACCGGATAATCGCCTTCCCAGAGGGTGGACATCGGAATGCCATCGCCAAAATGAATGGCAAGATCGGCAGAGAGCAGCGTCTTGTTCACACCCAGACGGTTGGCCTCGGTAGCATCCGGCGTAACCCGGATGCCCGGCAACGGCTCCTCGAAATTGGTGCGGATCAGATTGATACCTTCTATCTGATGCATGCAGGCGGCTATCTTCCTGGCGGCTGCCTTCAGATCGCTGATGCTGTCGCCGCTCACTCTTACTTCGATAGGGTAGCTGGCATTGTTGTAATCCATCTGCTTGAAGCGGATGTAGCAATCCGGAAAGTAGTTGGAGTAGCGGTCGGCATATCGGTCGAGTACCTCTTCGGTGGCACCGTTATCTACAGTATTCACGATGAACTGGGCAAAGTTGGGACCTCCAATCTGCGGAGCGTAGGTGGTATGGAAACGGGGTGAACCCTGTCCGATAAACGTGGTTACCGCCGTTACCTGCGAGTCGCGCTGCAGGACGTGAGCCATCGAATCTGCCACCTGTTCAGTTCTATCGGCTGTGGTTCCGTTAGGGAGATAGAACTCCACGGCAAACTGGTTTCTCTCGGCAATAGGCATCATTCGCTGCGGAAGTTTCACGAAGATGACGGCACCGATGCTTACCAGCACCACGCCCACGATGAGGGTGATGCGAGGACTGGCGAAACAGTGCTTCAACAGCCAGGTGTAACCCATCTGCAGATAATCGAGCGGCTTCTTCCGGGCGTTGGGGGTAGGCTGACTGCTGATGCCCTTATGAATCACCCTATATTGTAAATAAGGTGTAAGCAGCAGCGAAACCGTGAGCGAGATGCTCAGGATGATGAACATCGCCCAAGGGAACGACTTGACGAAATCGCCCATGTCACCATGCATGGTAAAGAGGAACGGGAAGAAGGTGAGCGAAATGCTGAGCGTGGCGGAGAGTACCGACATGAAGAACTCACGTGGGGCAGCGATGGCTGCGTGCCAGCGCGACATGCCGTGGCCCAGCTTCTCCATATAGTTGTCGATAATGACAACGGAATCATCCACCACCATACCCAGGGTTACGATGAGGGCAGCCAGGGTGACGGTGTTCAGTTCCATACCGAAAAGATAGAAGATGCCCAGCGAAGAGAAGATGGTGATCGGGATGCTGAGGGCGGATACCTCTGCCACGCGGCGTGGCATAAGCAGGATGACCACGATGATGACGGAGATGACTGAGATGAGCAGTTCTCGGAGGAAGTTGAGCACTGATTCGCTCACCACCTTGCTCTGGTCGGTGATGGTATTGATATGCACATCATCGGGCAGGGTCTGCTCAAACTCATCCATCGCCTGGTGAACGTCTTTTCCCATCTTCACGATATCATTGCCCGGTCGCATCTCGATGGAGAGAAGCACGCATTTGTTGCCGTTGCTCTTGATGTATTTGCTCAATTTGGGATATTCTCTCCTGATGTGGGCAATATCCTTCAGCCGCACGATGTTGCCCTTGGGGTCGGAATAGACGATCTGTTCTGCCACATCGCGTTCGTTGTTGTAGGAGTCGGTGATGTGAATGGGCAGGTTGAGGTTGCCTAGCTCCAGGTTTCCACTCATGGTGGTGAAGCCCTGTAGGGCGAGCTGGTTGAGTACCTTGTAGGAACCGATGCCGTATTTAGCCAACTTGTTCTGGTCCAGATAGATACTGATCTGTTCGTTCTCCAGTCCGTAGGTGCGGAGGTTGGAAATGGCATCGATGTGGCGCAGGCGGTCCTTCAACCGGTCGATGTAGGTGTTCAGTTCCCGATAGGTTTTCTGCTTGCTTTCCATCGTGATGAGCAGGGCAGAGGTATCGGCGATGTCGTCCACTGCCTGCAGGGCGAGAACGCCTGATGGGAGTGATGCCTTGAAGGCCTGTAGTCCGTGCTTGAATTTGCTCCAGAAGGCATCCCTGTCTTCTACATCATCGTTGAGTTCCAGGAATACGATCAGCATGCCGTCCTTGCTCTGGGTGTAGGTCTTCTTCTTGTTTACTTCCTTGTATCCGAAGATGAAATTCTCCAGGGGTTTCGCCACCCGTTCTTCCACCTCATCGGATGTGGCACCGGGATATACGGCAACGCAGGCGCCCTGGCGGATGGTGAATTGCGGCATTTCCTGCTTAGGCATGATGCAGATGCCCAGAATGCCCACGAAAACGAGCATACCCATGAGGAGCATCACGATATTATGGTTGCACATCGCCGATTCGATGAACGAACGCTTGATGATGCGGTTGGGCTTTCTCGTAATGCGAGCCTTGATATGGTCGTGAAGGGCGGTGTCCTTCTGCGGAATCCTCGGCTTGTTTGTCTCTTGATTTTTGTCTTGATTCATATCTTTTCCCTCCACATTTTATCGGTTGTTACTCTTTCCGGTATCAACCTTCATTCCTTCTGATACCTTCTGCTGACCATTGATGATGACCTGGTCGCCAGTATGAAGTCCCGAGAGAATGATGATGCCATCTCCTTCGAAATCGCCTATGGTTACAGGTTGCTGGTGCGCCTTGCCGTTTACTACGGTCCAAACGAATCGGGAGTTATCTACATCCAGTTCAACGCTTTGCGGCGGAACGATGATATGAGCCGGTGCTGCTGCGCTGCCCTGAATCTGGGCGTTGCAGACCATACCTGGGAGCAGACGACCCTGCGGATTGGTGATACCCACCTTGATGTCGTAGGTATGCGAGATAGGATTGGCATCGATGCCTTTTTCTGTGATGGTTCCATAGAAGACGGCTCCGGAAAGAGCGGTAACCGTCAGCTTCACCTTATCGCCTACGTGGAGAAGCGAGATTTCAGATTCGGGTACGGAAACCTTGGCATTGACCTGAGCCACATTGGCGAGTTTCAGCACGGGCTGACCAGGAAGCACGTAGGTTCCCATATCCACATTCTTGGCAGCGATGACGCCTGAAAATGGAGCTGTGAGTGTGGAGTGGGAGAGTTGCTGACGGGCGATGCTTTCGGCTGCCTTCGCCTGTTCCAGTTTACTTTCTATCTCCACCCATTTCATATCCGAGATGGTTCCCGACTGATGGAGGGGCAGGAATCTCCTGTAGGCATCTTCAGCCTGCTTCAAGGTGGTGAGGGTAGCCCGGTGAGCCTCCTTCACGGTAGTAGGGTTGATGGTGGCGAGCAACTGACCTTTGCTGACTCTGTCACCCTCATCTACACGGATGGATGTGATATTTCCGGCGATTTCGAAACTGAGTGTTGACCCCATCTTTTCCTCGATGGTACCCACATAGTCTTTCGTTCCCCCCAGGTTTGTATTTCCTACAGAGATTGTTTCCACCTTGATATTCTTCTTTTCCATCTTCTTGGCTTTTTCCGTACATCCTGTCAACAGCAGGCAGAATCCCGTAATCATCAGACTGCATCTCATGAATGTCAAACAGCTGCTACTGCATGTCATGAGCCATCCTATCATACCATCTTTCTTTTTCATATCTTCTTCTTTTTGTTATTTTTTTGCAAAGGTATGAAATAATGGCGAATGTAAGGGGAGCAAAGTATTAAATATGTTTAAGAACTAACGTTTTTTTAGAAAAAAGATGTACCTTTGCATATTGGAATAAACCATATAATTAAAATTCAATATGAAGAAAATCTTATCTATTGCTTTTGCTGCCTTATTGGCAACATCATCTTTTGCCCAGAAAAGCGAAACGCTGCTGGAGCGCAACCAATTAGCAAAAACTCCTCCTATGGGATGGATGACATGGAACCTCTTTAAAGGTGACATCAGTGAACAGCTGATCAAGGAAACTGCCGATGCCATGGTAGAACACGGTTTCCGCGATGCCGGTTACGAATACATCTTTATAGATGACTTGTGGCAGGGAGGTCGTGACCGCCATAATAACATCATTCCAGACCCTAAGAAATTCCCGAATGGTATCAAGGCACTTGCCGACTATGTTCACTCCAAGGGATTAAAGTTGGGTATCTATTCTGATGCCGCCCAGCTTACCTGCGGTGGATGGACAGCCAGTTATGGTTTCGAGGAGCAGGATGCCCGCACCTTTGCTTCGTGGGGTATCGACTATCTGAAATATGATTACTGCAATGCTCCAGAGGACAGTGCCACAGCCCGTAAACGCTATCATACGATGGCTCAGGCTTTGAGCAAATCGGGTAGAAACATCGTTCTCGGTATCTGTGAATGGGGACAGCGCAACGGCGAAGAATGGTGTGAGCAGGTTGGCGGTTCGCTCTGGAGAACCAGCTATGATGTAAGAGATATGTGGAAAGATATCGTGAAGCAAGGCGGTATGGGTATTCTCGATATCGTGAATATCACAGCACCGCTCGCCAAGGATGTTCGCCACGGACAGTGGCCGGACATGGATATGCTGGTTGTGGGATTGAATGGCAAGGGCGGACCATCCAGTGATCTGGGTGGAGTTGGCTGCAGCTATACTGAGTATCAGACCCAGATGAGTATGTGGTGCATGATGTCATCAGTATTGGCATTGAGCAACGATCTCAGAAAGCTTTCTGCTGAGGATAAGCGCATTCTCCTGAACAAGGAAATCATCGCCATTGATCAGGATCCGTTGGGCAAGGCTGCTGAGCGCAAGGTGAATCAGGCTGATCATCAGATTTATGTTCGTCCTTTGGCAAATGGTTCTCATGCGGTTGCCATTCTTAACTGTGGTGACAAAGACATTCGTGTGCAGGCAGATTTCAAGCAGTTGGGCTTAAACGGCAAGTATCTGATAAGAGATGTATGGCAGCATCGCGACATTGCCAAGAAGACAAACAGATGGAAAGGTACCGTGAAAGCTCACGAAACCAAGGTGTTTGTATTGAAATAAGCTGTAAGTTGGGCTCTCTTTCTAAGTATGAAGAGAGCCCCTACTATTTTACTTTTAAGGGACGTTATGATAAATAGTGGTTATGAAAAGCATCGTTTAGGGAAATTCCTCTATCGGTTTAGGGAAAATCCTTACTATACCTCCAGAAATCGCCTTATCTTTGCAGCAGAAATCAGAAAGATGACTGAATTGACGATGATTCTGGAATCTGATGGTTTCCTGGAAAATGGAAGTTTAACATATAAAATAAGATAAGATTATGAAGAAGTTTATCATAGCACTAGTAGTAATGTTCATGATGACATTCACTTCTGCATCAGCAATGAGTTATGAACAGGCTCGCCAGCAGGCTCTGTTTCTGACAGACAAAATGGCTTACGAGCTGAATCTGACAGATGATCAGTATGAGGCAGCCTATGAGATCAACCTCGACTATCTGATGGGCGTGGATACTTACGACGATCTCTACGGCATCTATTGGCGCCAGCGTAATCTCGACTTGAGCTACATCCTTCTGGATTGGCAGTATCGCTCATTCTGCGCCGCAAGCTATTTCTACCGTCCTCTTTACTGGGATGGTGGATTCTTCCACTTCGGCATCTATGCACGCTACCCACGCAGAGATTACTTCTTCTTCGGAAGACCTCATTTCTATGCTGTATATCGTGGTGGACACAGCTGGAGAATGAATGGTGGCAGAAGCTGGTATCACGGACGTGAATTCGGCGGTCCGCGCCCTATCGGTGTTCGAGGTCAGGAACCAAGATTCGGTATGCGCGATGGATTCAACCGTGGCGATTATGGTCGTGGCAAGACCTTCGGCAATCTCAATCGTCAGAGCAGTACAAGAACTACGGTTACACGGGATCATTCTTTCGGCAACAGTCGCCAAAATAATGCTACCTTTGGAAGTGGTGTCCGTGGCGGTGGTTCTTTCGGAGGTTATAACAGAAGCGGATTCGGCAGTGGTTCTACCAACAACAGCCGCTCGTTTAATAATGGTTTCACTCCACGTTCCAGCACTCCAAGCAGGGGATCTTTCGGTGGAAACCGTGGCGGCAATTCGTTGAATAACAGCCGTTCATTCAACAGTGGAAGCCGTTCCTTTGGCGGAGGCAGCAATGGTGCCCGCAGTTCCTTTGGAGGTGGTTCTTTCCGTAGCAAGAGCAATAATGGCGGCGGTTCATTCGGTGGCAGAAGATAGTTAGACCAATTTATCAAACCAAATATATACCAAAAGAAGGGACATTCCAAGTGATTGGGATGCCCCTTTGATTTTTTAGTATGATGAATTGATGTACTATCAAAGATCATCAAAAAAGATAATCTACAGAACTATATAATTGAATGACAAATATATAGATGATAAAGAGCGGAGCTGACAGACGTACCCCATCCGCCATCGCCTCTCCCATTGCCTCAATACTGTTCAGTCTTTGGCTGACTACGCCGAAAGACTGTGCCATGACAATGACCATCAAACAGATATAGGGCAAGATGCTTCTGGAAAAACTGCTGGAGGCATATCCTCCCATCACATTGAGCAGGATGGCATGAGGGATGAGCGTGAGCAACAGCATCACACCAATAAACAGGACGAATTCCAGGCAAACCAACCGCAAGGCATTGCGCTGTCGGTAAACCTTATGATCGTATTTTAACAAACCGCTAGCCCGTAGCGCTCCCCAGGCAATGCTGATCAGCAACAGCCATACCAGCCAAGGTGACTGCAGGTTGGCGGTGAAAGTGCCGAAGAACCATCGGATACCTTCCGGGCTGAGCAATGACCGGGGAAAGACATCGGGCATGGCGGCAGTGATGAGCCATGAAGCCAGCACCAGTACGATCTGTGCCAGTATCAGCAGGAACATGGCATAGCCACATATCCTGCTGAATGTTTGCCTAAATATCCTGTTGAATGTATGACTATTCTTCATCAGCCTGCAAATTATCAATATCGATGATACGTAACTCGCAGGCACGTACCACGAGTCGGGTCGCATTCACGCTCATTCCGTTATTACCATCAGGGAAGAGCTTCTGTACGAGTTCATTCTGTCGCTTTTCCAGACTCTTCACTCCGAATGGCATACCTCGCAGGTTCGTGATCTGCTCTTTGGTATAACCCAGGGCGAGATGGCGGAGGAATCGCTCGTCGTACTCATCAATCTCGTAATTGATCATTGCCTCCTGATGCATCAGCTGGCTTCCTACGCTCTGCTTGAATCTATCAACGATCTTCTGGAGAATCGGCTGGTTGAAAACCAGTTTCTTTCCACTCATGCAAGATGCCACATCACCACGGGTCAGCAATTCTCCGCTCTTGAGGATGATGCCTTCACATCCTGCATCGAGCACATCTACCCATAACTTCTCGTTGAGAATCTCACCGGTAAAGATCAGGACCTTCACATCAGGATACTGTTCCTTCGTGCTACGGCAAATTTCTACTCCAACAGTGGTGGAGCCACCCAGGCCAAGATCAAGCAGAACAAGGTCTGGCTTTTGCTGTTTGATGAGTTTCCAATAAGCGATTTCACTATCCGCAGTGCCGATGATTTCAGCTTCGGGTATGTCGTTCTTGAAGATTCCTTCTGTGCCTTTCAATTCCAGAGGCACATCTTCTACTATAATAACCTTAAATTTATTCATATCTTTGTCTTTATTATTTTTTCAGGTAAAACGATTTCTATCATGAGTCTGCCATCAGATGACGGCTTGGCAAGAATGCCGCAGCCACGCAGGTTGGTTGCCTCCCCTATTTCTCTCACAATCTGGCGGGCCACTAGATATTTCATATCGCTGGTGAGCGGTGTGAAGAGATGTGGATGCCGGGTTGCGTCAAATGGAATATCGTGAAGGATATACTGGCAGGTTACATAGGCGGATGATGAGGTTGCTTCCTGATAAGTGAAGTTCTTCACTCCGCCAGTGATCAGTTTCCTGAGATATGCCAGCAAGTCTGCGTCGCATTTCACGGTTCCTTCTACCTGCTCCATTGCCTGTGCGCTGAGCATCGTGTATATTGCCTTGTAGTAATCCACCAACTCCTGCAGGGAAGTAACATCCTCCGGTGTACTGTCGATAAGCTGTCTGATTCGCGAAGGGTAATACATCGTTTCGTGCTTGAGCGTAGAGAGACAGTTGTCGAGTACGGAATTGGCAATGTGCAACTTTCCGTTTTCATACTCTGCACGATGCAGCTCATCTTCTGCCATTTCTATATTCGTAGCCTCATTCTGCTGCATGTCAATGCTTTGCTTCAGTGCCTGCGAGATACGTTCCACCACCTCGTTGAGCTGAGGAAAAAGCTGAACGTTACGTATGTTATTGCTGCCGGATGGAGTCCAGATTCCGGTAATCTGTTTCAGCTTATCCGTGTTGGAATCACCACTGAGCAACACCTTGTTAATAGCATTGATCTTTTCTACGGCATAGCGATAACGGAGGATGTGGCGATAGTATAGCAGATAATATGCCAGTGGCAATTGCAACAGCAGGATAATCAGCAAGACAATGGCTACAGCCTTCGAGTTTTCTGAAGTCTGCATGGTTCTTACGTAGTTATCGAGCGAATTATCCGCACTCCGTTCACGGAAGAGCTGTGTATATACCTTGTTGTTACTATCGTATAGTTCCCATTTGTGGAGCGCCAGCGCAGCCACGGCACTCTCATTGCGGATATCGAGTATGACCTCGTAGTTGGTTGGCAAACTGTCGTGCAGCCATTGGATTTCGGCAGCGGTTCCTTTCATGGGATGTGCCACCATCAGATATTTCCCATCTGGATTCAATGTCAGATAGTATCGGTTGAGATAGCTGCGAGACGAATCTGCCATAGCCAGGGTCCGCTCGTAGGTACCATTGATATTACTGAAATAGGCACTGTCGGCATAGGATGCTGCTTTTTGCAGCAATCGCGATGTCTGCTTATTGCCCCAGTGCCTGTCAGTTCTGTGCATAGAGACATTTTCCCGAGTGCTTCCCATTACAACAGATGGTATATTACAACCTATCAGCATCAAGGCAAGCATCAGTATCATTTGCATTTTCCGAATACCGCAAGGCAGTCGGAATGTGAACCTACTACCCTTTCCCGGCTCACTCTCTGCCTGAATATTACAAGGAGAGAAGAGCGAGCTGATTTTCTTGTACTTATCGGTGATGCCCTTACAGTTGAGCAAACCGAATCCATGTCCGCCGGTATAGGTACGGTCGAAGATATGTTCCAGTGTTTCTTCATCCATACCTTTTCCCGTATCTTCTACAGATATTTCCACAAATGTCTGATGGCTCTTGGCGCTTACCACGACCTCACCTCCTGCAGGTGTAAACTTCCTGGCGTTGTCGGCGATGGTGTTAATCATGAATAGTGTCAGCGTACGGTCTGCCTTTACCATGGCATCTGTAGGTTGTACGGTCAGTTTGACCCCACGCATTTGAAAACTCATTTTTCCTTTGGCTACAATATCGAAAAGTGGCTGGAGCGGGAAACTCTCTATGCGGAGATTGATGGCTCCCTGGCGCATCTGTATCCAATCGGTGAGAACCGAATTATATTGGTTGATTTTATCTGTCAACTCTGAGATATAGGTATATCGCTCCTGTTTCACTTCTTCTGAATCATCACCCTTCATCAGTCTATCTACCTCATGGATCATACGGTCGATAAATGGGGTGATGCTATTGACCAGAGAAAGCTTGGCACGCTGTTCCAGGTTGCGGCGTCTATTGTCAGATATATGAAGCTGGACCATGTTCTTGGCTTCTTCCAATTCTTCATGCTTTTCTGATAACGAATTGATATGCTGCATGTTCTGTTCTTCCCATTCATGTAAAGGTATCAGTAGGGATTCTACAGAGCTTTCCTTGGTATTGCGGCGCTTCATTCTGTCGAATACATAGAGCAAGACCACAACCAAGACTATCGTAAAGATTACCGCAGCAATCATCGTGTTCAGCTGGACGGCATTGTTGTCCAACTGAGTGGCACGCGCTTCCAACTGCCTGTCTTGTCGGCTCTGCTCCTGCAAATCGAGGTAAATATTGCGGTTGTAATCGCTTTCCGGCTTATCATCGATGGCAGAATAAACCAGGCTGAGCCTTTCCCGGATAGAAGCCACCAGGTCGGGTGCCTGTTGGATAGCCCTGTTCTGGTTGAGTGCCCTATTCAGACAATCACCTGCCGATTTATAATCCTTGATCTGCCAGTAGCATTCTGCCAGTGTGCGGTATGCTCCTGCCGTTTGGTAAACGTCTCCATATTCAGAAAAGATATTGAGTGCACGTTGCGCAAAGTTTCCTGCCAGAAGTTCCAAAGGCATCTGTTCTACGTTGAGATACTGGAAAGCCGGCAAATTGTTTTTTACCAGGAAATCGCGCTGTTCCGGATCCTGAATATGTTCGCTGATAGATTGCAGTGCGTTTGCCTGCCAGTATGGATAAGGATTGCTGCCACTTGCCAAAAAGTAGAGGCGAATGAGCATATCAAATTCCGCCTGACAGATTTCCTGTGGGGTGCCATGAGTGATGGCGCCACCAGCTCCCATATTATAAAGATAGTTGAGATACTGTGCCGTATCCTGTTCCACTTCATCCGGGTCAAGATCTGCCAGCGCATTGAGCATCGGCTTGTCTAGCTGTACATAATAAAAATAGGTGGCAGCAACGATATCAAACTCACTCTTCGCATAAATGGCGCGATGACGCTCCCGAAGAGGAAGGTTATCTATTTCCTCACCGATTCTTCGCAGTTTACGGATGGCTTTTTCTCTAAAGCTGTAGAAATCCTTGTTGCGGGCCTCACGCTGACAGAGTCGCATATTCTGAACGTCGGCAATAAGGAGTTCTATCTGATTGTCACTGCGTTTGTTAACCTTGTCCAGCCATCGCTTGGCAGTATGGTAATCCATCTTGGCAATAGCCACAAAAGCCAGGTTGTTGCAAGCTTCTGCGTATCCGGCAGGATAGTCTTCGGAAAGAGACAAAGCCTTCTCTGCCAATACTTTAGTGGAATCAAGGTTACGATAGTGAAGCGCATAAGAATAATAATTCAGCTCATCTACTTCGCCCTTATGCGATGGCGAACAAGCTGAAAAAACAAACATCGCCACCATCATACAGATGATGGCGATGCCATAAATATGATGAAATCTTTTATGCATCCTGATTATGCACGTGCCTTAGCAATGTAGCCCAAAGCTTCCTGGCACTTGGCTGTGATGGCAGCCCAATCTGCAGCAGCAACAGTCTCCTTAGGGAAGAGTTTAGATCCCATACCTACACAGAAAACACCCGCCTTGATCCAAGGAGTAAGGTTCTCCTCTGTTGGCTCTACTGCACCTGTTACCATGATGTTGCTCCAACGCAATGGTGCCATTACATTCTTAACGAATGAAGGACCACCTACATTACCTGCAGGGAATACCTTGGTTACATCGCAACCTGCTGCCTGAGCATTGTTGATCTCTGTTACAGAACCACAACCTGGTGAATAAGGCACCAAACGACGGTTACATACAGGAGCAATGTCAGGGTTGAAGTTAGGACCAACGATGAAGTTTGCACCCAACTGGAGATACAAGGAAGCAGTACCAGCGTCAACCACTGTGCCAGCACCCAAGATCATCTCAGGGCACTCCTTATCAGCCCACTTTACCAACTCTCCGAAAATCTCGTGAGCGAAATCGCCACGGTTGGTGAATTCAAATACGCGAACGCCACCCTCGTAGCATGCCTTGATTACGTTCTTGCAGATTTCGATATCTTTATTGAAGAATACAGGAACCATACCAGTCTCTTTCATAGCTGCCATGACCTGCATTTTGCTAAACTTTGCCATCTTTTTGTTTTAATGTTAAATGTTTAATGTTAAGTGTTATCGCTGTACACGACCATTAGCGTTACCGCCAGCAAGGCTCTCAACCTCGTCAACAGAAACCAAGTTGAAGTCGCCAGGGATAGTGTGCTTCAAGGCAGAAGCAGCAACAGCGAACTCAAGTGCCTCGCCCTGAGTCTCCTTAGTTAAGAGACCATGGATCAAACCACCAGAGAAAGAGTCACCACCACCCACGCGGTCGATGATAGGGTTGATATCGTAGTGCTTGCTCTGATAGAACTCCTTACCATCATAGATAAGAGCCTTCCAGCCATTATGAGTAGCAGAAAGAGACTCACGGAGCGTAGAAACGACATACTTGAAGCCGAACTCCTCCATCATACCCTTGAAGATGCCATAGTAACCCTCAGCATCAGTCTTTCCGCCTTCTACGTCAGCATCTGGCTTGAAGCCCAGGCAAAGCTGAGCATCTTCCTCGTTACCGATGCAAACATCTACATACTGCATCAATGGGCGCATCACAGAGATAGCCTTCTCTGATGTCCAGAGCTTCTTGCGGAAGTTGAGGTCAACAGATACTGTTACGCCATGACGCTTAGCTGCCTCACAAGCCAACTTGGTCAATTCTGCAGCCTTGTCGCTGATAGCAGGAGTAATTCCGCTCCAGTGGAACCACTGAGCACCCTCCATGATCTTATCAAAGTCGAAATCAGAAGGATCAGCCTCTGCAATAGCGCTGTGAGCACGGTCGTAGATAACCTTAGATGGGCGCATTGAAGCACCTGTCTCTGCATAGTAGAGACCTACTCTATCACCACCGCGAGCGATAAACTCTGTGTTGACGCCATAACGACGAAGACCATTTACTGCAATCTGGCCAATCTCGTGCTTTGGCAACTTTGATACGAAATATGCATCGTGACCATAGTTAGCAAGGCTAACAGCAACGTTAGCCTCACCACCACCAGGGATGATGCGAAGTGACTCACTCTGGATGAAACGATCGTTGCCTTCTGGTGACAAACGAAGCATAATCTCGCCTAATGTTACAATCTTTGCCATTGTTTGATAGTTTTAATTTCTTTGTTTTTGTTGTTTGTTTACTAATAGACAATTTTGTTGTAGTTGTCCGTAACCGTTGGCAAAAATAGCTATAATTTCTCGAATACCAAAATTTAATCGCAGTTTTTTTCATTTATTGCCCTATTTTTTTCGTATTTTTCTCACTTTTTCCCTTTTTTTCTCCTTTTTTTTCGTTTTTTGTGCAAAAAAAGAGCTGTGCATTCGCACAATTCAAAAAAATGTTGTATATTTGCGCCCGAATGCTGATGGTGTGACCGCACACAAACCAGAGTTCAACAAAACATAGTAAAAAAGCACAGTTTGTGCGCACAGTTATGAAAGGAACGCTGTCGTCTTTCTAGATAAAAGTCTCCTACTATATAATAATGTACGTGCGATTTGCTCAAACCATAAACTTAAAAACAATGGCCGAAAGAATCAGAATCAAAGATATCGCCGAAAGAGCAGGCGTATCTGTAGGAACAGTGGACCGTGTTCTCCACGACCGCCCGAACGTGTCGAAGCCGGCTCGTGAGAAGGTGGAACAAGCGCTCAAGGAAATGAATTATCAACCTAATATGTATGCCAGTGCATTGGCATACAACAAGGCTTATACTTTTTATCTTCTGATACCGAAGCATGAATCGGAAGCCTATTGGGAAGAGATAGAAGAAGGTGCCCGAAAGTGCGAAGACCAGCGCCGGGATTTCCATATCGATTTAGAGATTCGATTCTACGAGCGTTCCAGTGAGGATTCTTTCAAGGCTGTTTCACAAGAGATTCTTGATGCCAATCCGGAAGGTGTTATCATAGTACCATCATCTTTGGAAGTGACACGTGGTTTTACAGACCAGTTGCATCAAAAGGGTATTCCATTTATCCTTCTCGATTCTTATATGCCAGACTTGCGCCCTCTCTCCTTCTATGGACAGGATTCGTTCTGCTCTGGCTATTTTGCAGCCAAGATGCTGATGATGCTTGCGGGCAATGAGAAAGAAGTGATGCTGATGAGACAGACCAAGGATGGTCATGTGGTCAGCAAGCAGCAGGATAACCGTGAGGTGGGATTCCGTCATTATATGCACGATCATTTCCCACAGATTGTCATCAATGTGCTTGATCTTCCGCTCAATGGAACCCGCAACGAGTACCAGAAGATGCTGGGTCAGTACTTTGATGAACATCCTGCTACACATCATTGTATAACAATGACATCGAAGGCGCATATCGTGGGAGATTATCTGCTGAAGTCCAATCGCCGTGATGTACAGATCATGGGTTATGATATGGTGGGCAAGAATGCGAAATGTCTGCGCGAAGGCAGTATCTCGTTCCTCATCGCACAGCATGCCTATATGCAGGGCTACTATTGCGTGGATACCCTCTTCCGTGCCATCGTTCTCAAGAAGAAGGTGAATCCGGTGAATTACATGCCTATTGAGCTGCTGATGAAGGAGAATATCGATTTCTACCGCAGGACGCAGATCTAAGGCTGAAATGAAGAGACAAGAATAGAATTATAAATGATAAATAAACAAAAACAAAACTACAGAATGAAACTATCAAGCTTTATCAAGATTAACCCTGCCGACTCGGTAGTGGTTTGTTTGCGTCCTATGCAGAAGGGCGAGGTTATCGAAGTGGATGGCAAGAACATCACTCTCTTGCAGGATACTCCTGCTGGTCATAAGGTACTCATCGATGATGCTGCCGAGGGCCAGAACATCATCAAGTATGGCTACCCTATCGGTCATGCCAAGAAGGATTTGAAGCAGGGTGAATGGGTGAATGAGAACAATCTCAAGACCAACCTTGCCGGTACTTTGGAATATACCTATAATCCAGTAGATGAGCAGTTGGACATTGCCAAGGAATCACGTACCTTCCAGGGCTATGTACGCAAGAATGGCGAAGTTGGTGTAAGAAACGAGGTGTGGGTAGTACCAACCGTAGGTTGCGTGAATGGTGTTGCCGAGAAACTCGTTGAGCTTCTGAAGAAGGAGACTGGCTGTGAGGGCATTGATGCCATCCACGCCTGGCACCATAATTTTGGTTGCTCTCAGCTTTCCGGCGACCACGAGAACACCCGCAAGGTTCTCCGTGATATCTGTCTGCATCCGAACGCTGGTGCTGTTCTCGTTCTCTCATTGGGTTGTGAGAACAATCAGCCTGACGACTTCATGAAGATGTTGGGCGATTACGACCAGGATCGTATCAAGCTCCTGGTAACACAGAAGGTTGAGGGTGATGAGATCGAAGAGGGAATGAAGATTCTCCGTGATCTTTATGCCAAGGCTAAGGAGGATAAGCGTGAGGAGGTACCGGTAAGCAAGCTTCGCGTAGGTTTGAAGTGTGGTGGCTCTGACGGCTTCAGTGGTATCACTGCTAACCCTCTCGTTGGTGAATTTTCAGACTGGTTGGTTGCTCAGGGCGGAACCAGCATCCTTACCGAGGTGCCTGAGATGTTTGGTGCTGAGACTATTCTGATGAACCGTTGTGAGAATAAGGAACTCTTCGACAAGACCGTTCATCTCATCAATGATTTCAAGGAGTACTTCCTCAGTCATGGTGAGCCTGTTGGCGAGAATCCTTCCCCAGGCAACAAGGCTGGCGGTATCTCTACTCTGGAAGATAAGGCACTGGGTTGTACCCAGAAGTGCGGTCGTGCTCCTGTCAGTGGCGTGCTGCAGTATGGTGACCGTTTGGAGACAACGGGTCTGAACCTCTTGTCAGCTCCAGGCAATGACCTTGTGGCAGCTACAGCATTGGCTTCAGCAGGCTGTCAGCTTGTTCTCTTCACAACGGGTCGTGGTACCCCATTCGGAACATTCGTTCCAACTATGAAGATTTCAACCAACAGCAAGCTTGCTAAGAACAAGCCAAACTGGATTGACTTCAATGCCGGAGAACTGGTTGAAGGCACCGATATGAAGGAGTTGGTAAACAAGTTCATCGATAAGATCATAGCCGTAGCCAGTGGCGAGGAAGCTCGCAACGAGTACAACGGCTATCGTGAGATTTCCATTTTCAAGAATGGAGTAACATTGTAATAACTTAAAAAGAAACATGAGTAATAAGAAAGGATTGTTGGCGTTGTCGCCATTGTTTTTGTTGATTGTCCTCATCGTGGCGTTCACCGTCTATTCGGTAGATGCCAGTCATAAGGATACCAATTTGTCGCTCACCGTGGCATTTATGATCTCCAGTATCTATGCCGTAGCGATTTCTGGTGGTATGCCCATCAAGAGTCGTGTAGATACCTATAGCAAGGGTGCCGGCGCCAACAATCTGATGCTCATGTTGTGGATATATGTGTTGGCAGGTTCCTTCGCAGCTTCGGCTAAGGCGATGGGAGCTGTCGATGCAACCGTCAATCTTGCGCTCAGCATTCTTCCGGCTAGCATGATCCTGCCGGGACTGTTTCTGGCTGCCTGCTTTATCTCCGTATCCATCGGAACAAGTGTAGGTACCGTTGTGGCACTTGTTCCGATAGCTGCGGGACTCGCCCACTCCATGGGCGTAAATATAGGTATGATGACAGCTATCATCGTTGGTGGAGCTTACTTTGGAGACAATCTCTCCTTTATCTCTGATACCACGGTAGTAGCTACCCAGACTCAGAATTGCAAGATGAGCGATAAGTTCCGTGTCAACTCTCTTATCGTAGTACCTGCTGCCGTTATCGTGCTGGCTATCTATGCCGTGATGGGTATCGGTCTGCAGGCACCTACTGATATTCCTGAGGTAGAATATATCAAGGTACTCCCTTATCTGGTAGTACTTGTCACAGCTGTGGCGGGTATGAATGTGATGGCGGTTCTTACTATGGGAACATTGCTCTGTGGTGTGATTGGTGTAAGCTGTCAGCTTCTGGGTGCTACCGGAGGTTACGATCTCTTCGGCTGGTTCTCAGCCATGGGTAACGGAATCATCGGTATGGGCGAACTGGTCATCATCGCAATGATGGCGGGTGGCATGCTCGAAATCATCCGTGAAAATGGCGGTATCAATTATATCATCGACAAGATTACGGCTCACGTCAGTAACAAGCGAGGAGCCGAACTGTCTATTGCAGCACTGGTTTCCATGGTCAATGTATGTACAGCCAACAATACGGTTGCCATCCTCACGGTAGGCAACATAGCCAAGAAGATCGGTGACAAGTTTGGAGTAGATAACCGCAAGGCAGCCAGTATCCTCGATACTTTCTCCTGTACGGTTCAGGGCTTGATACCCTACGGAGTACAGATGCTTCTGGCAGCAGGTCTTGCCAATCTGAGTCCGATGGATATCCTTCCATACCTCTATTATCCTCTGGCTATCGGTATAGCTGCACTGTTTTCGATACTATTCCGTTACCCGAAACGATACAGCTAGAAGAAAAGAGGCTTATTATCAATTGTTTAACTTTCAAATGAATACACGATGGACTTCTTACAGAGAAACCTTTTTGTCAAGCTGCGTTCCGATCACTTCCATACGAAGGAGGAGATGGAACCGATGACTACCTTCAAACAGAAGAAGATAGCCCAGATGATGAAGAACCTCAGCGATGTGCCTGCGGGTGAAGTACGCATGAACAATGGTTTCCTGAACCGACGTTTAGCCAGCATACAGGAAAACGAGCGTCATGCCATCGACACCTCTATCGAGACCATCCACTTACTTCGCATCATCGTATCCAATATCAATGGAATATTAGCCAATGGCGTTAATCTCGGTGGCATCATCGAGATGGGAAACTACCTGCGCACCAAGGGCGACAAGGTAGATTTCGTAAAACTGGAAAAATGGCTGCGCAAGCTCCGCATCCAGCGTATGGCGCAGTTGCAGGGCAGTGTACTTATCCTTTTCTTCGAATTTGAACAGGATGAGATACCTTTCGTGCGCCGTGTAGAACGTGGTGCCTACAAGCTGACCCTCCGTTCGCTTTATTATAACAGTCTCGATCAGCAGGAAATTTTATTCGAGCAGACTCAGGCAGGATTCGTTCGCACCACCGGAGGTACGATGCGCAAGAACCTGCGCCGCAGTATGCGGTATCTGGAATATGCGCCCATAGAAACTATCAGCAATTTCTGCAATAACTTCTACCGCTCGCTCTCAGAAATCGAAGAATAATATAAAATATATAAAAAATAAGCATACTCTGTGACGAATTTCAAGCGATTTTCGTACCTTTGCATCTATGAAACGATTTTGTATAACAATAATATCATCTATTATAACACTATGCGCAAGTGCGCAGGTGCAATGCGAGGATACCTGCAGTCATGTGCATGGCATAGACCTCAGCCACTATCAGGGCAATGTGTTCTGGGAAACGGTGGGCGATAACTCCAAGATGGCGTATGTCTATCTGAAGGCTACCGAAGGTGGAACCAATGTAGATAGCAAATATAAGCAGAATATAGATCTGGCGCATAGATATGGACTCAAGGTGGGTTCATACCACTTTTACCGTGCCCGTATTCCGCAGAAGACCCAGTTGGAGAATTTCATGGCTCAATGCCGACCGGGCGACCAGGATCTCTTGCCTATGATTGACGTAGAGACCAAGAGTGGTTTGGAGACAGAGGAGTTTTGCGACTCACTCTTCAAGTTCCTGCATCTCGTGGAAAAGGCATACAGACAGAAACCGCTCATCTATACGGGTGCCAACTTCTATGACCATTATCTCTTGGGAAAGCTCGACAGTTACAAACTGATGATAGCACAATATACCAAGCGAGAACCAGTGCTCAAGGATGGAAGAGACTTTGAAATGTGGCAATATACCGGTAAAGGAAAACTGAACGGTATCAATGGCTACGTGGATAAGAGTAGATTCATGGGCAGGCATCGATTGAGAGAGATTAGATTCAGACACAGATAAGACATTGTAACTTTGAACTTTGAACTTGGAACTTTGAACTTGATGATTAGTTTTAAGGTAAAGAGTGAATATCGTCTGAAAGCATAGAATTATGAATCATTTTTAGTAAAATATAAACTTTAAATAAAACTATGGCAATTATTAAATGTCCAGAATGTGGCCGCCAGATCAGTGACAAGGCTCCAACCTGTCCTAGTTGTGGCGTTGAGATAGCTGGAAAAATCACTAAATGCCCTCATTGTGGTGAGGTTTATTTCAGCAGTCAGGAGATGTGCCCAAACTGCCATGAGATAGCAGTGGGTGTTACGCATCCTGTTGCATCATCTGCAGCTGTAAAAAAATCAACACCGGTTGTCCCTCCGTCTCCGGTATCTTCTCCAGCTTCAGAGATTTCTTCGACTTCTCAAGTAGTATCTTCTACTTCTCAGACAGTCCCTCCAACCCCTCCTGTCCCACCAGTACCTCCTGTACGTCGTCCTGGTGTTACTGCGAGCGGAAATGATGGCGGAGAGGGCAATACTCCTCAGGAACCACAGAAGAAAAAGAACACCCGCTCTATCTTCATCATCTCATTCATCTTTGCAGTCTTGGCATGTGGCATTATGTATTACTTCTACGACAGTGCCAATCGCAACAAGGAGATGGAAGCTTATGAGTATGCGATGCAAAGCAGCGATCCGATGGTACTGCAGAGTTATCTCGATACCTACAAGGATGCAGATGAAGCACATCGCGATTCCATCATGGCTCATCTTGACCTATTGAAGCAGAACGATCAGGATTGGACCAATGCGGTAGTGAGCGGATCGAAAGAAGCTTTGGAAGCATATCTCCAGAAGTATCCTAACAGTTTGCACAAACAGGAAGCTTTGCTTAAAATAGATTCCCTCGACTGGAATGTAGCTAAGGCTGCAGATACAGCTGATGCCTACCAGGCATACCTGAATGCTCATACAGATGGTGCTCATATTGAAGAAGCAGAAAATGCCCTGAAGAAGGTGAAGAGCCGTGACCTCCAGCCAGAAGAAAAGCAGATGGTGAGCGGATTGTTCCGTCAGTTCTTCCAGAGCATCAATTCCCGTAATGCGGATGGATTGACTGCTACCTGCGAGGATATTCTCTCTTCCCTGCTTGGTAAGAACTCGGCTACCAAGGCTGATGTCGTTACCTTTATGGACAAGCTCTATAAAGATAATGTAGCCAATATGAACTGGCACATCAACAACGACTACCAGATCAAGAAGCGCGAGGTTGGCGATGAGGAATATGAGTATCAGGTACAGTTCTCTGCCCGTCAGGACGTAGATTTGACAGATGGCACCAAGAAGGAACAACTCTTTAAGATTTCTGCAGTTGTTTCACCTGATGGCAAAGTTTCTGCCTTCAATATGAACAAGGTTTCTGAGCCACAGCAATAGATGAGTCCTGATTAAAAGATTCGTAAGTTCAAAAACAAATTAAAAGAATCATAAGATTCAAAAACAATATAAAAAGAAAGCTCCGATGGTTTGTTGATTCCACCGGAGCTTTCTTTTTTCCTTTTACTTTGCTTCCTTCATCTGTCGGAGCAATTCCTTCTGTTTTTCATTCAAACCAGTAGGCAACTTCACATTATAGGTAATCATCAGATCACCAAAGGTTCCATCACCTCTGTCATAACCCTTGCCGCGAACACGTACCTTGGTACCATTCTGGGTTTCCGGTTTGATCTTCAGTTTAATCTTCGAACCATTGCTCAATGTGATGATACCCTCACCACCGAGCAGTGCGGTGTACATGTCGATATTCACATTCATGTTCATCTCGCCCGTATTCGTTCTGGCGCTATGACCACCGCAGCCGCCGTTACATCCGCCTGTACCATATTCAGCACCGGCACCGAAACCAGCACCTGCTCCGCCGAATCCGCCAAAGCCACCGAAACCGGCACCTTGTGAACTGCGGGCACGACCTCCGCCGAAGAGATTTTCGAAGAAGCTGGAGAAACCACCTCCTCCACCACCGAAGCCACTGAAGTCGAAGCCTTCGAATGGATTTCCACCTGCGGCACCTCCGCCGGCAGCTCCATCATAGCCTCCACCACCGAAGCCTCCTACATTCTTCCACTGTTCGCCGTACTGGTCGTACTTAGCACGCTTTTCCGGATCGGAAATCACCTCATACGCCTCGTTCAGCGCCTGGAACTTAGCCTTTGCCTTTGGGTCGTTAGGATGCAAATCCGGATGAAACTGTTTAGCACGCTTGCGATATGCAGCGCGCACATCCTTCTGCGGGATGTTCTTATCTACACCGAGAATCTTGTAATAATCTACAAATGCCATAGTATAATACCTCCTATTTTTATGATTTTTATAAGAATCCAACAAAAAGTATGCCGTAATTGCCAACTTTTTTGTAATTTTGCAGTTGAAACAAAAAAATCGAGAAAAAGTATGAAACAGTTATTCGCAGCGCTCTTGTTGGCGCTCACTTTTAATTCGCAGGCAATGGCTCAGCCGCGCACCGTCAAACTCAGAGTGATTCAGACGAGTGATGTCCATGGTTCTTTCTTCCCATACGATTTCATCAATCGCAAACCGAAGGCAGGAACCCTGGCACGCGTATCCTCTTATGTAAACGATCTGCGCAAGACCTATAAGGACAATGTCATCCTCCTGGAAAATGGCGATATCCTTCAGGGACAACCTACCTGCTACTTCTATAATTACGTCAACACCCAGGCTCGTAATGTAGCAGCTGATGTCGTCAACTATATGAAGTATGATGCCCAGGCTTTCGGTAATCACGATGTAGAGACCGGTCATGCAGTTTACGATAAGTGGATCAGGGAGTTAAACTGTCCGGTGCTGGGTGCCAATATCATTGATACCAAGACCGGTGAGCCTTATGTGAAGCCTTATATCATCCTGAACCGTGAGGGTGTGAAGATAGCCGTTCTCGGTATGTTGACACCAGCTATTCCTAACTGGCTGACAGAGAATCTCTGGAGCGGTATGAAGTTTGAGAATATGGTGACCTGTGCCCGTAAATGGATGAAGATTATCCAGGAGAAGGAGAAGCCGGACGTTGTCATTGGTGTCTTCCACAGCGGTAAGGATGGCGGTATTGTCACTCCTGAATATGAGGAGGATGCCTCTCTGCGGGTAGCAAAGGAGGTGCCAGGCTTCGACATGGTACTCTTCGGACATGACCATACCCGCTGCAATGAGACGATCCTGAATGTGGAAGGTAAGCCTGTGGTGTGTCTCGACCCTGCCAATAATGCACTGAATGTGGCAGATGCCGAGGTGACCATTACCCTGAACAAGAAGAAGGTGAATGGCAAAAAACAGTATGTTGTGACAGACAAGAAGATAGTTGGCAGTCTGCCAGATGTGACAAAATGTCCTATTGATGAGGATTTCATGAAGGCATTCGAGCCTCAGATTGCAGAAATCAACAAGTTTGTCAGCAAGCAGATCGGAACTTTCAAGAATACCATTCACAGCCGCGAGTCTTTCTTCGGCAACTGCGCCTTCAATGACTTCATCCTCAACCTGCAGCTACAGATCACGAATGCTGATATTGCCTTCAATGCGCCCCTCCAGTTTAATTCTACCATCAATGCGGGACCTATCTATGTTGGTGACATGTTCAATCTCTATAAATATGAGAATCAGCTCTACGTGATGCGCCTTACAGGTGAGGAGATCCGCAAGCATCTGGAGATGAGCTATGACCTCTGGGTGAATACGATGAAGAGTCCTGATGACCATCTGCTCCTGCTCGATACCCAGACCAAGGGCGACCAGCAGCGTCTGGGCTTCAAGAACCTCTCCTTCAATTTTGACAGTGCTGCCGGCATCGATTATGAGGTAGATGTTACCAAGCCAGACGGAGAGAAAGTGAAGATTCTGCGTATGAGCAATGGCCAGCCTTTCGATGAGAAGAAGTGGTATAAGGTGGCAGTGAACAGTTATCGCGGCAATGGCGGCGGAGAGCTCCTCACCCGTGGTGCCGGTATTCCAAAGGATAGTCTGGATAGCAGAATCATCTATCGCAGTGAGCGCGACCAGCGTTACTACCTGATGGAAGCGATAGAAAAGATGGGAACCGTAGATGCCAAGCCAAACAACAACTGGAAGTTCGTGCCGGAAGCATGGACCAAGCCTGCAGCCCAGCGTGACTATGAGTTGCTTTTCGGAAAGAAAAAATAATAGATTATGAAGTATTGGTTTATATTTTGCAAGACAGATATCTTGCTCGAGAAGAGAGAAGATGGAACCTATACGATTCCATGTAGTGAGGAAAGTCCGGTAGCAACCAAGCCTTGGACCCATATCCTCAACATCACACCGATGAATGACGGTACGGAAGTGAAGACTTTCACTATTCCAGAGCCCGTAACCGACAATCCGAAATATGAGATGTGCGGTTTGCGTCCTAGCTTTTACAAGCTCTCCCCAGAGTTGTATCAGAAAGCGGGAAAATGTCAGGAACTGAACTATTGGGATATGAACACCCAGTTTTGCGGTGTATGCGGTTCACCTATGAAGATGTCAACAGATATCAGTAAGAAGTGTACCGAGTGTGGCAAGTCTGTCTGGCCTTCTCTCGCTACAGCCATCATCGTTCTTATCAAGAAGGGCGATCAGGTGCTGCTGGTTCATGCCCGCAACTTCAAGGGTAACTTCGATTCCTTGGTAGCCGGTTTTGTGGAAACAGGTGAAAGTCTGGAGGAAGCTGTTCATCGTGAGGTGATGGAAGAGACAGGCCTGACCATCAAGAACCTCAAGTATTTCGGTTCCCAGCCATGGCCGTACCCAAGTGGCTTGATGGTAGGATATACAGCCGAATATGTAGATGGTGAGATTCATCTTCAGAAAGAAGAGCTTTCCCGCGGCAAATGGTTCAGCAAGGACAATCTCCCTGTTCTGCCGGAGAAATTGTCGATTGCCCGCAAACTCATTGATGCCTGGTTGGAGAATAGAATATAAACTTTCGCAAGCAGACTATACTCGCCATGGACTAATGATAAGTATAGGGTAGAATCTTGAAATTAAGAAATACAGAAGAGATGAAAGAAAAACTTTGGAATGCGAATTACATCAAGGTGATGACCACCAACTTTCTGCTCTACTTTGCCTTCTATCTCCTCACCCCACTCCTCCCACTCTATCTGAGTGAAACTTTCGGGGCTACGAAGGATGTGATAGGCATTGTTCTGAGCGGATATACGGTGGCGGCACTCATCATCCGTCCGTTTAGCGGATATGTGGTGGATGGATTTTCCCGTAAGAAAGTGCTGATGGTCTGTCTGACGGCTTTTGCCATCTTCTTTGCAGGATACATAGCAGCCAGTACCATCCTGATGTTTGCCATCTGCCGAACCCTGCATGGTGGACCTTTCGGAGCGGTAACTGTTGCCAACAGTACCTGTGCCATCGATGTCTTGCCTGCCAGCAGGCGCAATGAGGGTATCGGTCTTTATGGATTGAGCAACAACTTCGCCATGGCGATAGCCCCTTCCATAGGTATCTATCTGCACAATCTGGTGGGTAGCTATATGGTACTTTTCTGGATAGCCTTTGTGGTAGCCATTGCTTCTGTAGTGATCGCTGGAACGGTGAAACTCCCAGAGAAGGAAATCATCAAAAACAAGGAGAAGCTCTCGCTCGACCGCTTCTTCCTGACCCGCGCCTGGCTGTTGGCCATCAACATCTGCATGTTTGGTTTCTGCTGGGGTGTATTGAGCAATTATCTCGCCATTTACAGTAAGGAGGAATTAGGCATTACCGGAGGAACGGGTACCTATTTTGCAATCCTCTCTATGGGATTGTTCCTGAGTAGATTGCAAGGCAGAAAGGCTTTGAGTCAGGGTAAGCTGACCCAGAATGCTGCCGAAGGAATGCTGATATCGCTCGTTGGTTTTACGATATTCGTAGCCATCAAGCATCCGATAGCCTACTATCTTTCAGCTGCATTGATAGGATTGGGAAATGGTCACCTGTATCCAGCCTTCCTGAATATGTTTATCAATGTTGCCCGCCACGACCAGCGTGGAACGGCTAACAGCAGTATCCTGACCGGTTGGGACCTGGGATTCGGAATCGGTTGTCTTCTGGGTGGTGTTGTAGCCGAGCATTTCGGTTATAGTGGTGCCTTCTGGATGGTAGCGGTCGAAAATGCCGCCGCAGTGGTATTGTTCTTTGCTGCCTCCCGGACATTCTTTGAAAAAAGAAGACGAAACGATTAGCAAAGGAATAAAAAAGTATAAGTTTTTTCCAGGTTAAAGTTTAGCTTCCATCAAGGGCTAAACTTTTACCCTTAAGGCTAGAAATATTTTCCCTTAAGGGAATTTATATTTTTCCTTAAGGATAAATCTTTTTTTCCTTAAGGGTAATGTTTCAGCTGGTTAAACCGGCATAAAAGTCCAATTAAAGAAAAAGAGCATTCGTAAGGATTGTGGAAACAAACCCTTTCGAATGCTCTTTGCAATTTTCTTACATGCTTTCTCTCTTAGAATGGGAGATCGTCTGCGCTGCCACCTGCTGCTGGAGCTGCTGGCTGAGCTGGAGGGAATGGAGCAGTTGCACCCTGAGCAGGAGCAGGAGCTGCCTGAGGAGCCGCACTTACTGGAGGAAATGGAGAACCAACAGGCTGCATGCCACCCTGCATAGCAGCAACAGCATTAGGATCTACACGCTGCACATTCCAAGCGCGGACACTGTTGAACCAACGACCATTATATTCGTGTGCATCCAAATCAAAAGAAACCAAAATTTCCTCACCACTCTGGATGTTGAACTGAGCAATACGGTCTGCACCGAAAACATCGAAGCAAAGCTTCTTTGGATACTGCTCATGAGTTTCAATGACATAAGACTGAGCCTTCCACTCACCTCTTGCAGAAACGCCGCTTCTTTCAGGTAAAACGGCAATTACCTTTCCTTGTAATTCCATATTATTATTTTAAAAATTGTTTCAATCCTTCGCCTGCCGAGCCCCATTTTCATCGAGAATCAAAAGATGTATGAAGAGGCTCAAAAACGAGTAAATCTATCTACTATTTTTCTTTCTGACTGCGAAATTACTAAAAATAGTTTTAAAACAAAAACATTTCTTCGATTATTTTTGTCTATCCCCAATATTTTTTGTATTTTTGTGCTCATAATTGCACAAATGCTCCAATTTACCCATCAAGTAAGGAGCATCAGCAATGAAAATGAGATAAGTAATATAGAAAATTAATAATATAAAATAACGACTCATGAGATTTACAGTTTCAAGTTCAGCATTGAACAGCAAGCTCAATATGCTTGCTAAGGTGATTGGCAGCAAGAATTCTCTGCCTATCCTTGACAATTTCCTGTTTCAAGTTGCCAACGGCGAGATGACCATCACCGCAAGCGACAGTGACAACATCATCAAGAGTACCATCGCTCTCACTGACTGCGATGGCGAAGGCGAGTTCTGCGTTGCCAACCGCGTCATCCTGGATGCATTGAAGGAGTTGCCTGAGCAGCCTCTCAGCTTCGATGTAGATACAGATAGTTATGCCATTAAGATTGTATATCAGAATGGTCTCTATAATTTCACAGGCTTGAATGCTGAAGACTATCCTCCAACACAGGATATGGGTGATGCCTGCACTACCCTCGTCTTGCCAGCACAGGTGCTGATCGACAATATCAACCGTTCTCTCTTTGCAACAGCCAGCGATGAGCTGCGCCCTGTAATGAATGGTATCTATTTCGACCTTACTCCCGAATCGCTTGCCATCGTAGCAAGTGATGGCCATAAGTTGGTAAGAAGCAAGAACTTCACTGTCAAGAGTGAGACTCCTTCTTCATTCAACCTGCCAAAGAAGCCAGCATCATTGCTGAAGAACATTCTGAGCAAGGATGATGAGGCAACCATCAAGTTTGATGCACGCAGAGCTGAGATTCAGTTTAGCGATGGCGTATTGAAATGCCGCCTCATTGATGGTCGCTATCCTAATTACAACTCAGTGATTCCAGCCAACAACCCATGTGAGATAACCGTAGATCGCAAGGGCTTGCAGAGTGCATTGCGCCGTGTTTTGCCATTTGCCAGCGAGAGCAGCCAGCTGATCCGTTTCCATATCGAGAGCGGCCGTTTCGAGGTTTCTTCAGAAGACATCGACTTCTCTACTTCTGCCAAGGAAGTATTGGCTTGCGAATATAGCGGTTCCAGCATCAGCATCGGTTTCAAGGGTAGCAGCTTGATGGAAATCCTGGGTAATCTGAACAGCGATCAGGTTGTCTTCCACTTGGCTGATCCTAGCCGTGCTGGTATCATTGTACCAGCTGAGCAGCCAGAAGACGAGGACATCCTCATGCTCATCATGCCAATGCTCCTTAACGAATAAGGAGCTTGGTTCATCTAAACACCCCTTCCCTATCAGTAATATATAGTAATAAATACTAGAAGTAATGAAATTAAATCTTACTAAGCCTCTGATCGTGTTCGACCTAGAGACTACCGGTCTTGACATGGTAAAAGACAGAATCATCCAGATCTCCTATATCAAGGTGTATCCAGATGGAACAGAGGTTCGTAAAAACCAGTTTGTCAATCCAGAGAAGCCAATCCCTGAAGAGGTGGTTGCTCTTACAGGTATCAGCAATGATGATGTGAAGGATGCACCAACCTTCAAGCAGTTGGCGGCTACCTTCAACCAGGAGTTCTCCGGTTGTGATTTTGCTGGCTATAACTCCAATCATTTCGATGTACCTATGCTTGCAGAGGAATTTCTGCGTGCAGGCATCGATTTCGATTTCTCTAAGTGTCGCCTCATTGATGCCCAGAATATCTTTATGAAGATGGAGCGTCGTAACCTGGCTGCTGCCTACAAGTTCTATTGCGGCAGAAAGATGGAGGAAGACTTCGAGGCACACCGTGCCGACCAGGATACCGAGGCTACCTATTGCGTGCTGAAAGGCGAGCTGGACCATTATGCCCCTGGCGTTCAGGAGGAAGCCGACCGTGTACTCAATAATGACATGGACGAGCTTGCTGAGTTCTCCAAGCGCAACGACAATGTAGATTTTGCCGGCCGCATCGTTTGGCAGGAGTTGAAGGATGCTGACGGCAATGTGATACTCGACGAAAAGGGCAATCCTCGCAAGCACGAGGTATTCAACTTCGGCAAGTACAAAGGATGGGATGTGGCAGAGATCCTGACCAAGGATCCTGGTTACTTCACCTGGGTATTGGGAAGCGATTTCACCAACAATACCAAGCAGGTACTCACCCGTATCCGTCTGCGCGAGTTCAACAAGAGAATGGGAAAATAATATGTTAAAAGGAAAGAAAATTGTATTGGGCATTACGGGTTCCATTGCAGCCTACAAGTCATGCCTTATCATCCGTGGTCTCATCAAGAAGGGAGCTGAGGTACAGGTGGTCATTACGCCTGCCGGTAAGGAGTTCATTACCCCTATCACCCTCTCGGCGCTGACCCACAAGCCTGTGGTAAGCGAGTTCTTCTCACAGCGTGATGGTACCTGGAATTCGCACGTGGATCTCGGTCTCTGGGCGGATGCGATGGTCATTGCACCATGTACGGCATCTACCATGGGCAAGATGGCGCATGGCATTGCAGACAACATGCTCATCACCACCTATCTCTCCATGAAGGCACCAGTCTTCATTGCTCCTGCCATGGACCTTGACATGTACAAGCATCCTTCTACCCAGACTAACATGAAGACCCTTCTCGGCTATGGTAACCATATCATCGAGCCGGAAGTGGGATTCCTAGCTTCTGGATTAGAGGGAAAGGGACGCATGGAGGAACCGGATGTCATCGTGAATTACCTGGACAGATACTTCAATATGATGGAGAGTGCCGATGAGGTTGCTGATGTAGAATCAGAGAACCAGAAGAATACGGAGAAAGATCTCTGCGGTAAGAAGATGATGATTACAGCTGGCCCAACCTATGAGAAGATTGACCCAGTGCGTTTCATCGGCAATTATTCTTCAGGAAAGATGGGATTCGCACTTGCCGAAGAATGTCTCCGCCGTGGTGCGGATGTTACTTTGGTGGCAGGTCCTGTTTCATTAGACTGCAGTCCTGCTATCCACCGCATCAATGTGGAGAGCTGTGAGGAGATGTATCAGGCAGCCACAGCAGCCTTTGCTTCATCTGATGCAGCCATTCTCTGTGCAGCCGTAGCAGATTTCCGTCCTGCCAATGTAGCGGATAAGAAAATCAAGCGCGAAAAGGATGACCTGGAGTTGACACTGGTGCCTACCCATGACATCGCAGCAGCTTTGGGACAGATGAAACAAAAGAATCAGCGAATCGTAGCTTTCGCCCTGGAAACCAACGATGAAGAGAGTAATGCACAGAAGAAGAGAGTGAAGAAAAACGCCGACTTCATCGTGCTCAACTCTACCCGTAATCCGGGCACTACTTTCCGCACTGACGACAATCAGATTACCATCATCTCTGAAAAGGGAAAGAAAGAATATGAAAAGAAACCGAAGACTGAGGTGGCTCGCGACATCATTGACGAGCTGGCTCTCCTGTTTTAGTCCGGTATCTTTAGCTGGTGGTCTCCTGTGCTGCAGTCCTTCTACGATTTCAGCACAGGAGCTGCAAGTTAAGATTACTATCAACCATGCCCAGATCTCGGGCACGGAGAAAGGCGTATTCGACAATCTGCAACAGACCTTGCAGCAATTCGTCAACAATCGCCAATGGACTCATCTTCAGTTTCAGAAGAACGAACGCATCATCTGCAACTTCAATATCACCGTCACCAAGTATGACAGAGACCAGAATCTCTTTACCTGCAAGGCGCTGATACAGGCCAATCGCCCCGTCTTCAATTCGGCATACACCTCCACCTTATATAATAATGTGGACGATAACTTCACGTTTCGTTTTGCCGAATACGACCAGTTGGAGTTCAATGAGCAGCAGATAGACAATCAGCTTACAGCTCTTTTTGCCTATTATGCATATCTTATCATCGGCATCGATCTGGATAGTTTTGCACCCAAAGGTGGTGAAGACATCCTGCAGCGCTGCATGAATCTGACAAACAATGCCCAGAATCTGGATTATCCCGGATGGAAGGCTTTCTCTGATGACCGCAACCGATATGCCATCATCTCAGACTATCTGGATGGAGCGTTGGAACCCTTCAGACAGTTGCAGTATGACTACTATCGGAAAGGACTCGACGAGATGGCAAATAATGCGGAAAGAGGTCGTACCGAGATAACCGCAGCCCTGGAAACAGGACTGAAGAAGGCGAAGGAAAACCGCCCGCTCAGTTTGTTGCCACAGATATGGACCGACTTCAAGAAGGATGAACTTGCCAACATCTATCGCGGCAAGGGAACACAAAAGGAAAAGGAGAGCATCTATGAACTCCTCTTCTCCATCAATCCTTCACAGAATAAATATTGGGATCTGGTCAAGGAATAATTTTTCAGGAATCATCTGTCTGGATAGATTTTTCAGGTTGGAATCATCATAAAATAATCTTCAGAACAGAAGCTTCTGATAATCAGAATCAGCTTTCCCTTTATATCTTTATCAAAAAGTAGAATAAATATGCTCAAGCAATTATATATCAAGAACTTCACGCTCATCGACGAGCTGAATATCTCTCTCTATCCTGGCTTCTCCGTCATCACGGGTGAGACAGGAGCAGGAAAGAGTATCATCCTCGGTGCCATCGGACTGCTTCTGGGTAACCGTGCCGACAGCAAGGCGATCAAGGCTGGAAGAGACCGATGTGTGATAGAGGCTCACTTCGATCTCTCCAGATATGGTATGCAGAAATTCTTTGATGATAACGACATCGACTATGATGCCGATGATACAATCATCCGAAGAGAGTTGACTGCAGCCGGCAAGAGCCGTGCCTTCATCAATGACACCCCGGTGCCTCTCACCCGTATGAGAGAATTGGGAGAGCAACTCGTGGATATCCATTCGCAGCATCAGAATCTTCTTCTGCAGAAAGAAGACTTCCAGTTGAATGTGGTGGATATCATCGCTCAGGATGCCGACCAGCTCAAGGTTTACCAAAAGGAGTATTATGCTTATCGCAAAGCCAAGGAACTTCTGGAAGAACTGAAAACAGAGATTGCCAAGAACCGTGAGAACGAGGAGTTTATGCGCTTCCAGCATAAGGAGCTGGAAGATGCTAACCTACAGGAAGGCGAATTGGAACAGCTGGAGCAGGAAGCAGAAACCCTGAGTCATTCTGAGGACATCAAGACCGCTCTCTTCGAGGCAGACAATGCGCTTTCGGGAGAAGACGACAGCATACTGGACAAACTGAAGAACGCCACTCATCAACTGGAAAATATCTGTGATGTCTATCCAAGCATAGCTGATGTGGCTGGCAGAATGCAGAGCAGCTATATCGAACTGAAAGACATCGCACAGGAAATCAGCAGTAGTGTAGATCACGTGGAATTCGATCCTAACCGATTGGATGCCATCAATACCCGTCTGGACAAGCTCTACACCCTGCAGCAGAAGTTCCATGTGGAAACGGTAACTGAACTCATCGCTACCCGTGACCGCATCGCAGAACAGCTTGCACATATCGATAATGGCGATGAAGACATCGAAGAGAAGGAAAAAGAAGTTGCTGCTCTCCTTGCCAAGGCTGAAAAGCAAGCTACCCTACTCACTTCTATCCGTCAGAAATCAGCAAAGGCGATCGAAAAAGAGATGAAGGGCAGACTCATCCCGCTGGGCATTCCGAATGTGAGATTCGAGATTGCCTTCGCAGAAAAGCCACTGTCAGGAAATGGTGCCGATAAGGTCAGCTTCCTCTTCAGTGCCAACAAGAGTACCCAGCTACAGCCTGTCAGTCAGGTAGCTTCGGGTGGTGAGATTGCTCGTGTAATGCTCTCGCTGAAGGCAATGATCAGTGGAGCCGTGAAGTTACCAACTATCATCTTTGATGAAATTGATACCGGTGTAAGCGGAAAGATAGCTGAAAAGATGGCAGATATCATGGAAGAAATGGGACTCCAGAACCGACAGGTACTCTCTATCACTCACCTGCCACAGATAGCAGCCAAGGGTAGCCATCATTACAAGGTATTGAAGGAGGAAACCGAGAATGGAACCATCTCGCACATGAAAGAGCTCAACAACCAGGAACGCATTGAGGAAATTGCCCAGATGCTCAGTGGCAGTGACATCACGCAGGCAGCTCTTGCCAATGCCAAAGAATTATTGAGAATATGAAAAGAATAAATATGATCATGATGGGACTGATGCTGGGTGCATCATCCCTCTTCGCTCAGCCAGGCTCTGTACAGAAAGCCGCTAAGAGCGTATTTACACTCACCACCTTCAACAAGGATGGTAACATCATCTCTTCTACACAAGGTGTATTTATTGATAACAAGGGAACGGCTATCGGTACCTTCAAACCGTTTATCGGTGCTGTGAAGGCTACCATCGTGGATGCCAGCGGAAAGTCGATGGACGTGGATGCCATCCTCGGTGCCGATGAACTTTACGATGTGGCTAAGTTCAGGGTATTGGGTAATACCACGGCTGCCAACATTGCTACGGCAGAATCACCTGCGGGCAGCAAGGTCTGGCTCGTTCCTTATTCTATCAAGAAGTCACCTTTCCAGCAGGAGGATATCGCAAGCGTTGAGAAGTTTAAGGAAACTTACAATTACTACATCTTCTCCAACACCGTACCCGACAATGCAGTGGGTTGCCCATTCGTCAACAAAAGCGGTCAGGTGATTGGTATCATGCATAGCAACGGTCAGGTAACTGCCATTGATGCCAACTATGCCAAGGAGTTGAAGGTGACGGGTCTTTCCACACTGGATGCAGCCCTTCGCGAAACAGGCATCCGTACCGCTCTTCCTGATACCGAACAGGAGGCGATTACGATGATGACGCTCAATAAGTCTCAAGTGTCCCGCGACATCTATGACAAGTATGCTGATGAGTTTATGACAAAGTTCCCTGCTTCAGCATTCGGCTATAAGGAAAAAGCAACTCTTCATGTGGATAAGAACGAGTTTGCCGAGGCTGCCAAATGTATGGAAGAAGGAATCAAAAAATCTTCAGCCAAGGATGAAGCCCACTCCAATTATTCTGATGTCATCTATCAGAAACTGATCTATAAGGGTGATTCAGCCTATACAGCCTGGACTTACGACAAGGCGATAGAAGAGGCACAGAAGGCATACGCCATCAATGCCAATCCTGTATATCAGCATCAGGAAGCACGCATCATCTTTACCAAGGGTAATTATCAGAAGGCATACGATATGTTCATCGCCCTGACCAAGACTTCGGTCAAGAATCCGGAAATCTTCCTGGAGGCAGCTCAGGCTAAGATTCAGCTCAAGGCTCCAGCTACAGAGATCAAGGTCTTGTTGGACAGTGCAGTCAATGAGGCTAAGAACTCGGGCACTATGGCTGGTCCTTACTATCTGGCTCGTGGTGATTTCCAGGCGGAACAGGGAGAGTATCGCAGTGCGATAGCTGACTACAATATGTATGATTCGATTGTCCGTCCTGTTAATCCTGCATTTTTCTATGCAAGATACAAGGCTGAGACCAAGTTGCGCATGTGGCAGCCAGCGTTGATTGATATTGCCCGTACCTGCTACCTCGCTCCTAACGAGCCTACTTATTTTGCAGAATGGGCTAGTCTTGACTTGCGTGTGAAGCGATATGCAGAAGGCATCAGTGCAGCCAAGCATTGTATAGAGATTGCTCCAGAATATGCCGATGGCTATCTTCTCCTCGGTTTGCTCCAGATGGAGAATAAGCAGAAGGAAGAGGCTCGCAAGAATCTGGAAAAAGCAAAGGAACTGGGAGATACCCGTGCTGAGGGTTATCTCAAGAAACTGAAATAACCGGATTAATTGAAATAACAAAATTGAAGGTGGTAATAATTGCACTTTCAAACGCCCTGAAAGGGCAAAAGTTCATAGGAGGGTGTGTCAAAAGTCCAAGACACACCCTCTTCTTCTTTTCTTCAAGAACGCAAGCCCGCTAGGCGTCTCGGAGAATTTGAACACCGCCCCCGCTAGGCGTCTCGCCGGATTTGCAATCCGGCGTTAAAAAATGTCCTAACCTATTTAGGCTCTGCGGATTTGCAATCCGCAGCAAAGGAGTATGCTTTTCCTTTTGTTGGGGGATTACAAATCCCCCAGTTTTAATAGGTCGAACCTTTTTTTACGGCGGATTGCAAATCCGCCGGGACGCCTAGCGGGATTCATACATCCCCAGGGTGTTGCCCTGGGCTAGGAGCTTTTGGGCCTTCAGCCCGTTCTTGAGCCACAAGCGAAAGTTCTGTGATATAAAACAAAAAGTGGATTAACCTTTCGATTAATCCACTTTTGTGATTCCGTTGGGGTTCGAACCCAAGACCCACAGCTTAGAAGGCTGTTGCTCTAATCCAACTGAGCTACGGAACCAACGCTGCTATTTTTCATTAGCGAGTGCAAAGGTAATACTTTTTTGCGAAACTACCAAATTTTCCCGCATCTTTTTTACAATAAAACCGAATATTATGCAACTTTTCACCTTCTATGAATTGAAAAGCGCATAATATTCGGTATTCCTCATTCTTTTATGCATCCAAAAGAATGAATATCATCTTCTACTTATTATTCAGTAATCAGCGTAAACTCTGAACCCGAAGCATAATCCTGACCATTCTGTTCATTCAATGCACGCATACGGAAGTAGCGAGTCTTGACAGGCTTGTTCAACATCACCTTCTGCAGCTTGGCTGTCTTCTCAAAATGACCCTTCAAGATTGGCTCACCCCAAGTCTTGTTGTCGTTGCTGACGTAGATTTCATAGTCCTTGATGCAACCATTCAGAGAACCATCCTGGCGTGCCAGATAAGTAAAGCCCTTGATGACCTTCTGCTTGCCAGCATCGAAGTCAACCCAGTGAGGATACTTAGCCAATGTAATGGAATACATCGTATGCCAGAATGTAGAAGGATCGCCATCTACCAAGTAGGCTGCATCACCCTCATCAGGCTCCTGGCTGGAAGCAAAGGCTATCTGAAGACCGGATGTCTGCTGATTCTGCTGCATCTTCTTCATAACCTCCTTCACCATCTCACGACCGGTAGCTGAAACCTTTACGATATTTCCAAGCTCTGACTTCACCGCAGGACGGATGATGAATCCGAATGTGGTAGGAGTACTGCGTACCTGATCTGGTGTCAAAGGACCACCCTGTCCACAGCTGGCACCGCCCAATCCTGTAACCTTTGCATCGAGGTGCAAGTGAGTACCGCTGCTCTTTGGCAACTGATATGGATGTGCTGCCAAAGTCAACTCCTGCTGACTCCAAGGCAATGCTGAGGCAGACATAGTACTGTCAGAGATGAATACTACACCCTGCTGGCTGTCGTTGGTAACGGCACACCAACGAACCTCCTCGCGGTTGCCCTGTGCCTGTGGCTTAGGAAGCATGATGCCCTGCTCTGCTACCGGACTGTGGTACCAACCGATAAACTGGCTGGTCTTGCGGTCGTTGTAGTTGTTGACAGGTCCGCGTCCATAATAATCATACTGGTTCAACTCGTTTGGCAATACCATAGAATAGCCGATGCGAGGCAAGATGACCTTGGAACGGTTAGCACCGATGGCACTCTGCATCTCGATAGAACCATCCTTATAGATAGTATAGATCTGGCGTGAAGTGAACTTCAGGTCAGCATCTGTCAAGGCATGCTTGTTTTTTTCGAAGTTATAGCAAGACTCTGGGTCACGGTCGCGGTTGCTGTAATTCACATCGCATCCCTCCTTACCCTGACTCTCTACAGTAAAGTCGAGCTGGTAAGTACCATCCTTCTTGGCAGTATAGTTCCAGTTCTTCACTACATGCTGCAGGTCGTAGAGACCATTCTTGAACCATGCATTGTGGTATCCGATACCGGCATCGTTGTCTGTAGGAGCACGATATGCATCGAGCTTAGGACCATTGCCATCCTTGATGATATCCTGGCTGCCATACTTCAAGCTATAGATAGCACCGGTATTCAGGTCGAATGCCACCTGGAAGTTGCCACCATTGATGTTGGCACGCTTAGCCGCCTTATCTACCGAAAGCTTCATCGCCTTACCGTTCTTGGCAACAGTAGCGATAGAAGGAGCTGCAACATCAGCGCCCTTCACTCTCAACTGCTCTTCCATCTGAGGATAACCCTTGGCAGCCCATGGCATATCCTTACCCAGAAGGAACTGAACTGTTACGAAGTACTCGCTCTTTGGATCGAGGCTTGCATAATCGTATGGCAAGGTATAGAATCCCTTCTCACGAGGACCCACGATATTCTTGGCACCCTGCAATGGCTGATTCTTTGAAATGCAGACGCCATCCTTATAGAGAGACCATACAATCTGGTAATTCTTGAGAGGCTCGAAGTAGTTCTTGTTGAAGATTTCAATCTGTCCCTGCTTCATATCCACAGCCTTCACGCCTACATTCTGATAAACCTTCTTTACCTCATAGTACTGAGCCTTAGGTGAGAAGTCTGGGCGAAGGATACCATTCATACAGAACATACCATCGTTTGGCTTGTTGTCCTTACCGAAGTCACCACCGTATGCCCAGTAAGACTGTCCGGTTACAGGATCCTGCTTGTTAAGGGCCTGATCTACCCAGTCCCAGATAGCTCCACCCATGAAGAAGTTGGTGCTCTCGATGGCATCCCAGTAATCTATCAGGTTACCGCAGGCATTACCCATGGAGTGAGCATACTCAGAGATGTGGAAAGGATACTTCAGCTTGTACTTGCCCTGTACGGCTCCCTGAACCCAGGCGATGGAAGGATACTGGTTAGAACCCATATCCACGATATCATTGTTGCGCTCATACTGAACTGGGCGGCTGGTATCATAAGCCTTGATGGCATTATAGCAATCTACGAAAGTCTTGCCAGGACCAGCCTCGTTACCCAAGCTCCAGATTACTACAGAAGGATGATTCACGGTAGCGTGTACCATCTCCATGTTTCTGGCGATATGAGCGTTGCGGAACTCAGGTACATGAGAAAGACTCTGCTTGCCATAGTAGTACTCATGGCTCTCGAGGTTAGCTTCATCCTCCAGATAGATACCATACTTATCGCAGAGATAATACCAGTAAGGTGCATCAGGATAGTGACAGTTGCGCACATGGTTGATGTTTCCACGCTTCATCAGGAAGATTTCGTTCTCCATCTGCTCGCGGGTAGCAGTATGACCTAACAGCGTATTGTTCTCATGACGGTTGACACCCTTCAGCTTGATAGGCTGTCCGTTGAGATAGTAATATCTTCCTGCCAATCCAAACTCATCCTTCTCGGCAGGAGTCTCCTTGATTTCCACCTTTCTGAAGCCAACGATGGTAGAGAAAGTCTGAACCGTTCTGCCCTTGGCATCCTTCAATTCTCCTACCAATGTATAACGGTAAGGAGCTTCTGCACTCCAGAGCTTCACCTTGTTGGCTGGATCGAGCGTAGTCTCCAGAACTATCTCGCCCTTGGAATTCAATTTTCCTACGAGAGGAGTAGAAGCTGTAATGCCTTCCATCAGATCATTGTCGTCGGAATAGAGACGGTTGGCATAGAGTGAATACTGCAAGGAATAACCCTTGATGGCCTTCTTGGAAAGATTCTGCAACTGGGCAGAGATATGCAAGGTGGCATGGCTGTAGGTTTCATCCAAGTCAGGAATAGCCTTGATGTCTCTTACCTGAACCTGTGGTTTGGCAACCAAAGACACGGTGCGGAAGATACCAGGCAAGCGGAACATATCCTGACTCTCCAGGAAAGAACCGTCTGAATGGCGATAAACCTCCACGGCTACGGTATTCTCCTCACCCTCCTTATTAAGATAAGGTGTAATGTCGAATTCAGCCAGGTTGCGTGAGTTCTTGGAGAATCCCACATACTTACCATTTATATATAGGTAGAAGAAAGAATCTACACCATCGAAGTTCAGATAGATCTGCTGTCCTTTCCAGTCTGCAGGAACGGAGAAAGTTCTGCGATAAGAACCCACCTCATTGCGGTTGCGATAGGTCATCCAGTCGGTAGGAGGTGTACGCATCACTCCACCCTTCCAGTCGTTCATCGGCTGCCAGGAGTGCTGGAAGATGACACGCTGGTTAGAATAGAGCGGATCTCCATACTTGTTGTTTCCATCTTTCTGCAGTCCTGCCAGATTCCAGTTCATAGGCACCTTGATGTCGTCCCACTGAGAGACATCATAGTCTGTACGGTAGAAATCCTTAGGACGCTTATCAGGATTTGGAGCCCAATGGAACTTCCATAATCCATCGAGAGATTTCCAGTAAGAACTGTTTTCTGGTAAAACCTTTCTCGCCTCTTCGACATTGCGGAACGAGAAGAACCAAGCATGTGGCTGCTGCTTGTTGACAGCTACGGAATCAGGACTTTGCCACTCCCATCCCGTAGGCGCAGCCTGCTGATTGTAAAAGTAGCCTCCTAAAGTACCATCTGCCCATGCTGAAGAGCAAATGAGTCCGGTTAAAAGTAATAAATAAGTTTTCTTCATAAGTTGATGTTATTGTTTCTAATTATTTGCTTTGCAAAGTTACACTATTATTTTGAAAAGGCAAAATTGTAGCGTAGAAAAAGACAGAAAATACCCTGATTTTTGAGATAAGCCTTTAATCTTTGCCCTACCCGATGATTTTTTGCACGAAAAACTTGGCGGAATCACAGAAAAGCTGTATCTTTGTCGCATACAAACAATCTTATGGCAATATAGATATACTAAATATATTATTAATTAATAAATTCAATCTTAAACAAAGACATTTATGGTAAACAGATTCATTCTTAATGAAGTTTCCTATTTCGGTCCAGGTGCCCGTAAGGAGCTTCCTACAGTAATCGCTAGTCGTGGTTGGAAAAAAGCTTTGGTTGTAACAGACAAGGGCTTGATGAAATTTGGCGTTGCCAAGATGGTACTCGACGTACTTGACGAGGCTAACATCGCTTACGAGGTATTTGATGACGTAAAGCCAAACCCAACAGTTTCCAATGTTACTGCAGGTATTGAGGCTTGCAAGAAAGCCGAGGCAGACTTCATCATCGCTATCGGTGGTGGCAGTTCTATGGATACAGCAAAGGGTATCGGTGTGGTTGTTACCAACCCAGAGTTTGCCGACATCGTTTCTCTGGAGGGTGTTGCTCCTACCAAGAACAAGTGCTTGCCTATCGTGGCACTTCCTACTACAGCTGGTACCGCAGCAGAGACAACCATCAATTATGTGATTATCGACGAGCAGCGCCAGCAGAAGATGGTATGCGTAGATCCTAACGATATTCCTGCCGTTGCTATCGTAGATGCAGAGCTGATGTACTCTTTGCCAAAGGGTCTCACTGCAGCTACCGGTATGGATGCGATGACTCACGCTATCGAGGGCTTGATTACCAAGGCAGCTTGGGAGATGAGTGATATGTTCGAGCTCAAGGCTATCGAGATGATTCATAAGTACCTGCCTATCGCAGTGAATGACCCTACCAATCCAGAGGGTCGCAACGGTATGGCTGTAGCTCAGTATATTGCCGGAATGGCATTCTCTAATGTAGGTTTGGGCGTTGACCATGGTATGGCTCATCCTATGAGTGCCCTTCATGACGTTCCTCACGGAGTAGCATGTGCCATCCTGCTTCCTACCGTGATGCGTTTCAATATGGAGGTAAGTGTACCTAAGTATGTACAGATTGCCAAGGTTGTTGGTGTTTACAAGGATGGTATGACCGACCAGGAGGCAGCAGAGGCAGCCTGCAATGCTATCGAGGAGTTGTCTAAGTTGGTAGGAATCCCACAGCATCTCAGCGAATTGGGTATTACAGAGTCAGACATCCCAGCCCTTGCCGAGCAGGCATTCACCGATGTATGTACTCCAGGTAATCCTCGTGAGGTTTCTAAGGAGGATATTATCGCCTTGTATCACAAGATCTTGTAATATCGACTAAAGATACAATCATACTTTAATATTTTAATCGCCCTGAAAGGAACATGCATAAATAATGCTTCACCTTTCAGGGCGATTTTTCTTATTCATTTACCCCCTCATCTACCAATACACCCTTCTTTCTTTCAAAAAAAAGAGTAATAACGCAATCTGTTTGGATTGTATTTACTCTACATGGATGCTTCTTACTAATCTTTTGCATATCTACAGAGATTATAAAAGTCTAGCAAGGGCGAACAGAAACTACCTTTGCAACATGTCCCTCAGGAATTCCTGGTACAACTATCGAATAGCTTACAGGATATTTCTTTTCAAACTCCTCAATAGGAAGAGCGAATACTTTTAATTTCTTTTCCTTCATAATTAACTCCTTTCTTGTTTATTTGCTACATCGATATTGCAAACATTATGCTATCTTAAAATATTTAGACTGTCCAAAGAATATTCTGCCCAAATTATCCTTGATGGAAATAACCAATCCCATAAAAGGATTGTGCTCTACATCAATAACCTGGCCCTCAATCCAATCGGTCAAACCTGTTAAAGAAGGATTTACCTTCATCATATCTCCTAATTTTGGTTCCATAACTATCAGTTTTAAATATTTATTTTGTGCAAAAATACACAGAAGTTTTCAAAATACCAAATATTTTATAGAGAATCTAGAATTTGGTGAAGTATAGCCTCAACATCTTAGAGCGGAGCATCATTTTATCGCCCTTGAGCTTCTCTTTGTAAAAAGCTTCTCGCAGATTATTGATACCATAGCTTCTGATGCTGTCATTCACAACGGTTGCAGGAATATCTCCACCATTTTCTCCATGATCCTGATGCCAGTTGTTCTTGTAAGGCGAATGCAGGATCAGACTGTCACCAGTCTGTTCGAATCGGAAATAATAGCCACGGAAGCTGTACATATTCGTGGGGGTAATACTGGCACAAGATATCAGCTTATGCTGCACTCCCCAGAATACTCGTTCCTTGGAAAGGTCGAGATAGTTGCCCGTAGCCAACGTATCTACCCGTTCAAGATGCCAGAATCCATCAAGATTTCCATTATCGCTCGTCTCGATGGTACAGGAACTCACTACCAAACAGATAGCTGCTATCAAATATATCATTCTTTTCATAATCTTTTCTCTTTCATAAAGTTAGAACTTGACGATACCTTGTCTTGTCAGGGTAATCTGGAATCCTCTATTGTGGCCCAACATCTCTGTACTGCCGAAATCCATTCCGTAAGCTGCCTTTACCGTATATCTTCTTAAGAAGTGGTAGCTGCCTTCTGCCATAAAGCTGACATTGTGATGCTTCTTCGTAAATGGCAGGACATAGGTTCCCCATCCCTTCTGATAGGAGGCAAGTACACGATAGCCGAATTTATCGGAAGGCTGACCATCGTATCCCAGGTGATAGGCGATGAAACGGTTATCCTTCACCTCAATCTTTCCATCTGTATTATAGATTGGCGAACGATAGAGCGGATTACCCATTACCTGCCCCCAATGCTGCCAGCCGGTATAGTTACTATGATTATAGTAATCGTCCATTCCTGCCAAATGATCAGGAATATTAACTGTATGGTCATGGTTATATGGTCCACTCTGGTACTTGGTATGAACGTATTCTAACACAACATTACGAATCCATCTGCCATATTTGATATTCAGTTCCGCACCCAGCATCATGTCCTGGAGGGAATACATAAAGAAGCGATGGCTTTTCTTGCTCTGCCACTCCTTTCCTTCGCCATATCCATTATAATCAAGCATAAACATCTGACTGTCATCCTCGAAGAAATGATCAGCATAAACGCCCAACTTCCAGGTGTCAGCATTATAGTTGATGCGCATGAGCCAAGAGCCCAACTGGTTGCCGGCAATATTGGCATACTGACCTTCACCATCATCATGACCGCCAGGAATAAAAGCATGCCACATTCCCTTTAATCCACCTTCTGTAGCCTTGCATTTGAGTCCGCCATTTCCATCATAGGTGTATGGCTTGCCACCAAACTGTGCTGCCATTTCCAAGCCCAATTCGATACTCAAAGGGCAGAATGCGGCATCGTTTCCTATTCGCAGATAGCCTGCCTTGCTATGATAGAGCACGCCTTCCGAATACTTGGATTTGCGCTGGGTGAAATCGTGCTGCCAGTTTTCATCGGTAAATTTTCCAAAAGCTATATGTCCCTTGAGTTGAACCCAATGATTAAAAATAGGTAGCGTCCAATATTCCGGTAAGGCTAATCTTACCTGCGGTACAGGTCGAGCGTTAATGCCCAGCGTCTGGCTACCACTGGAAAGCGTCTGGTTCTTCAATTCCATCGGATATTCTTTAGCTCCCACACTGAGCACACCATGCAGCCATCTTACTTCTGCAAAAGCCTGCTGCACAATAAACTTGCTGGTAAAATGAGTGGGCAATACCAAATCTACACCATAACCTACTCCCCATCTGCGCTGATTATCTGTGGATAGAGGTCGTATCAAACTGCCTCTTAGATAGGCATTCGCCTCTTTCAGAGAACTTAAACCATACCGATTGGCATTGAGCCAAAGTGGTGTCTTGCCCTTTGAAAAAGTAGCTTGCCTTTCTATTCTATATTCCAGAGCACTATCGAGTCTTAATTTTGTAGGTTCCGCATCTTCCTGAAAACAATATTGTGCCTTTAATGATTGTGGGCACGCTATAGTAAGGAGGCAAAGCGAAACCAAATAGAAAACTTTCTTCATATCAATGTTTTATCTATAAAACTGCATAAACACTCATTTTATTGTAGTTTTTGCAGTTACTTTAACATTCCTTACGAAAAGTCGGGCTATAAACCTGGATTGGAAAGATAAAATTCGCCAAAATACAATAATTCAACAATACATACGTTACATTATATAAGATATAAGAATTAGATTAGAAAGGTTTTTGTAAACAAGATAAATAATGGAAAATAAAGAAGAACATCTCAAACAAATAGATGTGTTGGCAATAGCTAAGGAAATGAAGAAGCATAAGAAACAGTATCTTATAGCTCTTCCTATCACTTTCGTTCTCTCTTGCCTTCTCATCCTCTGTGTGCCAAGGTATTATTCTAGTACAGCAAAATTGGCTCCGGAAATATCAAGCTTCAGTTCGAGTTCATTAGGTGATATTGCTTCTTCATTCGGTTTCGACTTAGGGGGAAGCTCAGCAAACGGAGATGCCATCTTTCCGGAACTCTATCCGGAGTTGATTGAATCCAACGATTTTATGGTAGGTATGTTTGATGTCAAGGTGAAATCTAAAGATGGAAGTATCAACACTACCTATTATGATTATCTTGCCACCAAGCGACAGACACCTTGGTGGACAAAAGCGTATAATTCCGTAAAACAGCTGTTTGATACACCTGATTCTACACCCGTAAGTAAAAACGGAAAAGCTAATCCATTCCAACTTACCCGACGTCAGGATCAGATAGCCCGACTTATGAGCAAAAACATCAAATGTGATATTGATAAGAAGAACTATGTGATTTCTATCTCCGTAGAAGATCAGGATCCTCTGATATGTGCAACCCTTGCTGATACGGTTCAGGCTAAGCTTCAGGATTTCATCACCGACTATCGTACCAAAAAAGCGAAGAAAGACTTAGAGTACTACAAGAAGTTAAGCAGTGATGCCAAGTCAAAATATGAGCGCATCAGACAGCAGTATGGCAGTTATTCAGATGCCAACCAGGATGTGGTATTGGAAAGCTACCGCCTGAAAGCCAACGATATGGAAAATGAGATGCAGTTGCTTTACAACACATACACAACTCTTCAAGCTCAGGTACAGCAGGCTCAGGCGAAACTTCTGATGCAAACTCCAGCCTTTACTACCCTGCAGAGTGCATCCGTGCCATTGAAGCCGGCAGGACCTAAGAGAATGCTGTTTGTTCTCGGAATGACATTCATCGCATTCATCGTCGTGACAGTATATTCCATTAGAAAATTGATTTTTAGAGAGTAGAAACAATAATAATAATAATGAGCAAAATGAATGAACATAATCATAGCAACTATTCCAAGCGAATTGCAACCAACACTTTGGTGCTATTCGCCAGAATGCTCATTATTACCATTGTCAATCTCTATACTGTGCGCTGGGTTCTGAAAGGTCTTGGTACAGAGGATTATGGAATCTACAATGCAGTGGCCGGAGTGGTTACCACTGGTACTTGCATCAGTAGTGTCCTTGCAATGGCTACACAGCGTTTCTATTCTTATGCTATGGGGATAGGTGAAAAGGAAATGCTAACCAGAATATTCTCTGCCAGTGTGAATTTAGTTATTGTGTTTTCGATTATCACAATCCTTGTCCTTGAACTTGTAGGAAATTGGTTCGTTTCCACACAAATGACTATACCTGTAGATAGGCTGTCGGCTGCAAGTTGGGTGTTCCAGTTTTCTATATTCTCGTTTGTTTTTACCTTACTTCAGATTCCATATGTAGGAGCAATCTTCTCTAATGAAGATATGGGAGTATATGCACTCGTATCTTCTGTAGATTGTTTCATAAAATTGATGATTGCGGCTTTGATCTGTATGTTTGGTTTCGATCATCTTATTTTATATAGTGGCGCCATGATGATGGAATCTGGATTAGTGATGGTAGTTTATATGCTTGTTGCTTCTCGCAAATACATCGAATGCAGATATACAACAAAAGGAATAGACAAGGAGCTATACAAAGAATTGATATCATTCTCTGGATGGACATTTTATGGTGCTTTGTCTGGAATGGGCATGACTCAGGGAAGTATCATTTTGCTCAATATCTTCTTTGGTCCACTGGTAAATGCTGCATTTTGTATTGGCAACCAATTATACAATGCCATCAACACGTTGAGCAATAGTATAGTTGTTGCATTCCGTCCAACATTAATCAAATCCTATTCGTGCCAGGATATGCCATATATACAGCAACTTTATTTTTCTGCCAATAAGGCAATTTTGTATTTACTGTGTTTGGTTGCAATGCCTTTGATGTTGGAAACGGAATATGTACTGCAATTCTGGTTAGGATACAGCACACCTGAAATCATACTCTTTTGCAGACTCTATATTATATATACGATGGTTTTGACTTTACATAATCCGATTACTATCATTATACAAGCTACAGGAAAAATCAGAAAGTATAGTTTATATGTAGAAAGTCTTACCATTATGAACATTCCAGTTTGTTGGGGACTATTTATACTAGACTGTCCTTCTTATACTATCTTTATCGTTATGATAGTCTTGTGTCTGATAGCTCACAATATAAGATTGGTGATGCTGAGAAAAGCTGTTCCAGAACTGAAGCTGAGAAGTTATTATAAACATCTGATACTTCCTGCCTTCTTCATACTGGGCATAACGAGTATGTTGGAACTGTTCTTGCTGCAGTTACCGATAGCAGGTTTTCAAAGATTTGGGCTAATCGTGATTTCTTCAGTCATGGTAATGTCTATATTGATATACGTATGGGGCTTTTCGGAAACCGAACGAAAATTATTGCATTCACTGATTCATAAGGTAGTGAATAAAAGGCAAACAGTATTATAAAGGAAACAATAAATTATGGGATACATTTTACTATCAGTACTTTTGATAACGATTATACTTTGTTATCTGGAAGATTACATCAAGAGATATAGATTTTTTCTATATCTCTTGATGGGATTCGTTATGGTTCTCATAGCAGGATTACGCGAAATAGGTCTGGATCCTGATTCTGAAAATTACGAGTATTCTTTCCATCATTATTATCAGAGTTCTGAGATGGGTATGGTAGAACCATCGTTTACTCTCATATCTGCTATTCTAAATGTATTTACAGATAATGTACATCTTTTGTTTTTAGTTTATGCATTCCTTGGTGTCACTATCAAGCTATATGCATTCAAAAAAAACTTGCAATGCATTTTCGTGCCAATGATGTTATATATAAGTTTCTACTTTGTATTGCATGAAATGACACAAATTAGAGCTGGAGTTGTGTCTGCTTTATTCTTGTTGGCTGTGTACCACATAGCTAAAAAAGAAAAAAGAAAAGCATTACTGCTGATCATAGTTGGCTCATTCTTCCACTATTCCTCCTTAGCTCTGCTACCAACACTCGTGTTTGGCAATAAAGATTTCAACCGCAAAGAAAATATAATGATAGTGTTACTCATCCCCCTAAGCTATCTCATATATTTCGGTGGTATCAGTATGCTGCTGAATACTGATATTCCACTTATCGGTAACAAACTAGCCATCTACCAGCAGGCAATGGAAAAAGGAAAAATGACAGTAAACATAAATGTCTTTGATCCTGTACACCTTGTCTCCGTGATGTTGTTTTACTACACATTATATTTTCGAAAGACAATCACCGCCTTCAATGAAAACTATAATGTAGTAATTAAAATAGTGGCAATAGGTCTGTTTTTGCATACAAGTTTGGCTTTTCTCCCAGTTCTGGCATTGCGAATCAGTCAGTTATACTGTATCGTTAACATTTTCTTATTTTCAGGGATCGTATATACATTCAAACAGAAAAGGATGGGAATTACAATCCTGGTGTTATTATCGATATTCCAAATGTATCTCGCTTTACCTCATTATGGATTAGGTGATATCGTGAGATTTTAAATAAAGAAATACAATGAAAGCAAGAGTTATAGCTTTTTATCTGCCACAGTTTTACCCGATTCCCGAAAACGACAAGGTGTGGGGACCGGGATTCACAGAATGGACGAATGTAGCCAAGGCTCGTCCGGTATTTCATGGGCACTATCAGCCTAGAATACCGGCTGATTTAGGTTTCTATGACCTTCGCCTGCCAGAGACTCGCGAACAGCAGGCTCAGTTGGCCCGCGAAGCAGGTATAGAAGGTTTCTGCTACTGGCATTACTGGATGGGTAACGGAAAGCGCCTGTTGCAGCGTCCTTTCGATGAGGTACTGGATTCCGGCAAACCAGACTTCCCGTTTTGTCTCGCATGGGCCAACCATGATTGGAAAACCAACACCTGGAAGAACAAAGGTGGCAACCTGATGATCTGCGAACAACTGTATCCCGGGGATGAAGATTACATCGCTCATTTCAACTATGTACTCAAAGCATTCAGAGACCATCGCTACATTACTGTAGATGGCAAACCACTGTTCTTGATATTCGACCCCTATCGGTTTAAGGATGTCCGTCATTTTATGCAACTCTGGAGAAAAATGGCAAAGGAGAATGGACTTGAAGGAATTTTCTTTGTTGCCATGTGTGCATCAACAACCACTGTCAAAAGGAACGAAGATGCCACCTTAGAGCGTGTGATGCCAAATCTGAAAAGCAGTGCAGACATCTATAACACATTTCTGAAACTGGGTTTTGATGGAATCAACCCAATGGGGAAAGGAAGAGGCGAGATGATATACATGGGTAAATATTGGCGCATAGCAAGAAAAGCTATGCAGACAATTTTCCCCGTTATGCCTGCCCTGAAATATGATTATCCTAAGGTAATGAAACATTTCTTTTCACCGGAAGATAATTGGAACAACGTGTTCCCTACTCTTTTCCCACAGTGGGACCGCACACCAAGAGCTGGTAAGCATGAAGGCATCTATGTGAATGCCACTCCAGAGAACTTCAAACATCATATTGAGGATGCACTTCAGCTCATCAAGAACAAGCCAGAACAGAGAAAGATACTTTTTCTCCGCTCATGGAATGAATGGGGAGAAGGCAACTATGTAGAACCAGATACCAAATATGGTCATGGTTTCCTGGATGCCATCAGAAAGACAATTAAGAATGTATAACAACATCGAATACGAAACATGGAAGTTAAGATTATACCAACAGGAGGACTATGCAACCGTTTGCGCGCTATTGCTACAGGAGTGGCTATAGCAAAAAACTATCATGCACCTTCTGTTATTTATTGGAATAATAGCCGGGGGTTAAAAGCTGATTATGGCGAACTTTTCAAACCGATTCCACATGATGATGTGAAGCTGGTAGAGAACAAGCAATGGCTATATAATATCAAAGGCAAAAAGGATTATCTCATAAGATGGCCTATTCTGAAAATACTGTTTGAACAAAACGTGTTCAATTTCAGCATCTATCGAGATGGTGAAATATATAGAAAATTAAAGATGAGCTATTCACGCTCATTTCTTCTCATCTCATGCTATCCGATGTGTACAAAATATACCATACAGGGAATGTTTGTTCCACAGGATGATATTCAAAACAGAATAGACGAAGTTGTGGCTGGCTTTTCTGAGCGTACCATCGGTGTCCACATCCGCCGAACAGACAACGTGGTATCCATTCAATCTTCACCTTTAGAGAAATTCACAAGCATGATGGATGCAGAAATCAAGAAGAATTCCAATACCAGGTTCTATGTAGCAAGCGATGATGACGAAGTGAAGAAATGTTTGAAAACAAAATATCCAGACCGTATCATTACGCTGATGGATGATCCAGACCGCAATTCCTTGGAAGGAATGAAATTTGCAGTATTAGACTTGTTTTGTCTGAGCAAAACTAAGAAGATTCTAGGAAGCGTAGGCTCTTCTTATTCGCAGATTGCCGCAGAAATAGGAGGTATTGAAGTAAATTATGCAAAATAGATGATAGGAATGGAAACTAAGATAAGCGTTATCATACCCACATACCTTCCAAAAGATTATCTTTGGGAGTGCATGGACAGTCTAGAGAATCAGACTTTATCGAAAGATGAGTTTGAGGTGATTCTTGTGCTCAATGGTGAAAGAGAACCTTATGAAAGTAACATCAGAAAGAAACTACACGAATATACATTTACCAACAAACTGCTCTACTCTACTCCAAACGGAGTGTCTAAAGCAAGAAACCTGGGTTTGGATCATGCTCAAGGTCAATACATCTGTTTCATCGATGATGATGATTGGGTTTCAGATAACTATCTGGAGGAACTGCTTTCTAGAGCTAATACTAATAGTATTATTGCAGCCAATGTGATAGAAGTAGATGAAGAGACAAAAGAAGTTAGCGGGAAGCACTTCCTAAGTTGTGCATATAAGAACTATCAACCAACCCAAGAAGCAAGCTGCTACGCTAATCGCAGCTTCTTCTCTTCTGCCTGTTGCAAGATACTTCCTATAGACTGCATCAATGGTCAGCGATTTGACACACATATAAAGCGAGGCGAAGATTCCATCTTTATGTATGGTATATCCTGGAATATCAAACATGTAAGAATCGCTCCACCTAGTTGCATCTATTATGTCAGGAAAAGACATCAATCGGCAGGTAGGCGCAATACGAACTTCATCATAAACTTATATGAGTTTCTATCACAAAGTATAAAATATACTACGATGTACTTTCAGCATTTCACTCATCGCAATCCGCTATTTTATCTCAGTAGAATAGCCGGAACATTCTATAATAAATTGATACAGAAAAAATAAAACATAATTAATATGATACATCCTGCTTCAACAAGAAAAGGAAGAATCCTTTTTGCCCCGGTGATTGCATTTTGTCATTTTTTAGGCAAGCACTATCCGGAATTACTTTTGAAGATGAGATATCTCCTCACTTTCAAGAAGAAACTGAACTTACGGGATCCTCAGAATCTCAACGAGAAAATAATATGGGCAAAGTTGTATTCAGACACAACCCAGTGGACAATCCTAGCTGACAAATATAAGGTGAGAGAGTATGTAGAAGAAAAGGGACTTGGTGAAAACCTTGTTAAACTCTATGGAACTTGGGATAATACAAAGGACTTCGACTTCGACCAACTGCCAGAGAATTTTATCCTTCAAGCTAATAACGGAGATGGAAAAGGAACCAATAAAGTTGTAAGAGGGAAAAGTACCCTTTCTGCAATTCAGAAAGCAGCTATTGTCAAGACCATAGACGAATGGTTGCATCGCAAGAATATCGGTCTTCTTCATGCTGAACCACAATACAAGGGAATCCATCCTATGGTCATTGCCGAGGAGCTACTACCTACTCCGAATGGAGAATCTACTTTGGTAGATTACAAAATGTGGTGCTTCAATGGTAAGGTCCATTACATCTGGACATGTTCAGAGCGTTCAAAGAATGGTGCAAGTGCTCATGTTATGCTCTATGACAGAGAGTGGAAAGCCTGCCCACAATATTCTATCTTCAGTTCTAGATATTCTAAGGGAATGCTGATGCCTAAGCCGGAAAATCTTGAGAGAATGATAGAAGTGGCTGAAACTTTGGCACAAGGCTTTCCTGAGGTGCGTGTTGACTTATACAATATCGATCCTACTGATGAGAATGGTAAGATTTACTTTGGAGAACTTACCTTTACTTCTCTTGGCGGATTTATGAATTACTTTACACCTGATTTTCTGAAAAAGGCAGGTTCCCTATTTAGTATCGAGGACTTCAAAAAGAAAAAATAATTTCTGTAGAATAACAATAAACATTACAATTAGGCGTTATTATCTATAAAACGGATAGAATGAATGGATAGGAACAGGTTAGTATCAGTTATCATGCCCACTTATAATGCCGGCAAATATCTTGCCGACAGCATAAGTAGTATCCTTGACCAAACCTATCTTGACCTGGAATTGCTGATTACAGATGACGGTTCCACGGATCCGGTAACTCTGGATATTCTGCGCAAGATAGAGGAAAGGGATAGCCGGGTGGATGTGCTCTATCTTGACCACAACCATGGAGCAGGATACGCCCGGAACAAGAGCATAGAACGTGCCAAGGGAAGATACATCGCTTTCTGTGATAGTGACGACCGGTGGACACCGGATAAACTGGAAAAGCAAATCGCATTCATGAACCAGAAACAGTGTGCTCTATCCTGTGCCTCATACATCATCTTCAATTTGAACGAACAAAAATCTGTAGGCATCAATATCGCACCGCCTAAAATCACCTTCTCTATGATGAAGCGGGATAATAAAATAGGTTGCCTCACTGCTATCTATGATACCCAACTGCTGGGCAGAAAATACTATATGCCCACTTTGCGCAAGCGACAGGACTGGGCACTTTTCCTGCAGATTCTGAAAGATTGCAAGGTGTGTTATTCCTACCCCAGCCAGCCGCTGGCTGTGTATTGCCGCCACAAGCATTCCATATCCAGCAGCAAGATATCACTTGCTAAATACAATATAGCTGTTTATCGTAGCATTCTGGGGTATGGATGGTTGAAGGCTTGCTTCTACTTTGCTTTTTTGTTTTTACCAACTTACATTCTGAAGCTAATGAAGCGAGAACTGGATAGTTACTGCTTTGTTAAAAGAAAAGGATAGCTAAATATAATATATGGCACAACTTTACGTTTATATAGTAAATGGAATAACTCTATATGAGAAATAGTATTGTTAAAACAGAAGTCATAGCAGATGGTATGAGTGCTATGGAGCGAAACGTCAAGCGAGTTGGCGACTTTCTGTTAGCAACCATCAGCTTACTGCTCGTTTCGCCTCTCATGCTTCTAATATATATAATGGTAAGATGTGAAGATGGTGGACCAGCTATTTTCAAGCAGGAACGAATCGGACGGTTTGGGCGCCCCTTCAACATCTATAAATTCAGAAGCATGACTGTGGATGCAGAAAAGAATGGTCCTCAGCTCTGTTCCCATAAAAAAGATGAGCGACTTACACGCATAGGCAAGTTTCTGAGAAAACACCATCTGGATGAGCTTCCTCAGCTTTGGAATGTGTTGTGCGGCGATATGTCGTTTATTGGTCCTAGACCCGAACGAAAGTTCTACATAGACCAGATTATGGAGCGTGACCCTAGATATAAGAATCTGTATCAGATTCGCCCTGGTGTTACTTCCTACGCAACCCTCTATAACGGATACACAGATACGATGGAGAAGATGTTGCGCCGCCTGGATATGGACCTATACTACCTGGAGCATCGCTCATGGTGGTTTGATGCCAGAATCTTAGGCAAGACTTTCATCAAGATTATCTTCGGAAGAGTGTTCTAAATTTATATAGAAAAGAATCATCTTAATAGAACTCAATATAGGTTTTCTAAAACAAAAAAGTCATATCCCCAATCAAAGGGATATGACTTTTTTGTTTCTTACAGATGATTCGAAAGCCCCAGCAAAGCCAAGGCAGCCTCATTATATTCATTGATGACATCGGCCTGCTTCATACCCATATCTATCGCCTCCTGCAAGGCATTGGCATATTCCACATAGCTGATTTCGCCACTCTCATACTCGGCAGTACTGAGGCGAACGATTTCTTTTGCCTTAGAAATGTTCTCGCCGTTATAATAAGCCATGCGTTTGGCTGCATTCTGGAAACGGTTGTAGCCTAGGCGATAATCACGTTCCTTTTCTCTCCGCTCCTGCTGCATCTCCAGTTCTGCTACCTCACGATTCTTCTTGGCAGCCTTCACCTTTGCCTTGGCAGCACCATAGAAGAGAGGCACGCCTACTCCAATCTCAAAGCCGAAGAAGTTACCCTCGGTAAAACGCTGACGGTCGATGTGATAAGGATCCCAACTGGAAATGAGTGCCTGGGTACGGAGCGTAAGCGAAAGAGATGGCGCATAACCAGTCTTGGCGCATTTCACCTCCTTATCGAGTGCCTTCAGCCGGTCTTGCTGATACTGCGCATCAGCAGTCTGCTGATAGTTGAAGGTTCCGCTGACAGGAGATTCCAGTGCAATGATGTGAGATTCGGCAGGCAAAACAGGCTGATCGGTATTCAATAAAGCCATCAGTTCCAACTGCTTGTTCTCTGCCTCACTCTTCACATTTACCATCTCCAAATGGTTTTCATTACGCAAGCGCTCGGCTGTAAGGAACTCCAGCTGTCTGGCTTCGCCTGCCTTATAACGCTTCTCGGCTACATCGCAATAACGGTCGAGGATAGAATCCTGTCGCTGAAGGATACTCAGACGATGAGTCTGATAGAGCATCGCATAATAAGCAGAAGCAATCTCAAGCTTAATCTGCTGATTAGTTACACCCAGACGACTTTTCTCTGCCTGAGTTTCTGCCTTAAGCTGACCACGGCGGGCGGTATAAACCGTTGGAAATTCGATGCCCTGTGAAAATGCAAGAGCATTGTCAGTATCGCCGCTTGAAGCCGGATTCTGTCCGAAAGCAATCTCAGTCTTGTCCACATCCCATGCCGTTCCTTCCATTACCTTGGCACGTTCTATCGATTTTCGTCCAGCCTGCAACGTCAGGTTCTGCTTATCTGCCAACTGAAAACACTGCTCCAAAGTCATCTTCGTGCCAGGAATGGTGGCATCGAAAAGCTGAGCCTTTGCCTCTGAAGGGGCCAGCAGCATCAAAACTGCAGCCAGCCCGAATATAGTTTTCTTTTTTCTCTTGTTCATCCTAAATGTTTTATGTTATCTTCTTAATTGCCTATTTCTTGGTGAATGTCTTGTAGATAGCAGGCAACACCAGCAAGGTGAGCAGCGTACTGGTTATCAGACCACCTATCACCACCGTAGCCAGTGGGCGCTGTACCTCTGCTCCATCACCCTGGGAAAGTGCCATAGGCAGGAAACCCATAGAGGCAACAAGTGCCGTCATCAAGACAGGACGCAAGCGAACCATACAGCTCTCGATGATGCGATGATGAATCAATTCTGTCACTCCAATGGATGCTGACAGTTTGTCAGCAGTCTTTTCTTCACGCTGCATCTGGTTCATCTGTCCGATAAGTACGATTCCATTGAGCACCGCTACACCAAAGAGGGCTATGAAGCCGACACCTGCCGAGATGCTGAAAGGCATACCTCTGAGCCACAAGGCCCAGACGCCTCCGATGGCAGCCAGCGGAATGGCAGAGAAGACGAAGAGCGACTCACGGACATTCTTCACTGTAGCATAGAGCAACAGCAAGATAATGACAAGCGCTATGGGTATTACTACCATCAGACGGTTGGTTGCACTCTGCAGGTTTTCAAATTCACCACCATAATTATAATAGTAGCCATCCGGCAACTTCAGCTTTTCATCGAGAATCTCCTGGATGTCCTCCACGGTACTCTGCACATCCCTGCCCTTCACGTTGAATCCAACATAGATGCGGCGGGCACCATCTTCATGAGAAACCTGAGCCGGCGCTGGTGAATAATCAATATCAGCCACCTGGGACAACGGAATATTCGTACCATCCTTGAGAGGTATGCTCAATTGCTCAAGCGTCTCTACGTTGCGCTGCGAAGGATCCATACGGAGCACAACATCAAATTTCTTGTCTCCTTCGTACAGAGAACCAGCCACGGCTCCGGCAAAGGTGGTTTCCAATATCTCACTGATATCATCCACACTTACCCCGTAGGCAGCCATCTTCTCATGGTTGTATTTTACCTGAATCTGAGGCAAACCGGCAACTTCCTCCACAAAGATACCGCTCACGCCCGGCACATCTTCTATCATTTTCTTCACCTTGCCAGCCTGCTGAGTGAGCACGTCCAGATCATCACCAAATATCTTGATAGCCACATCCTGCTTGATACCTGTCAGCAGCTCATTGTTGCGCATCTGAATGGGTTGAGAAATCTCTGCTTCCAATCCAGGAATGGCACTCAAGGTTTCCTCCATCTTCTCCATCAGTTCTGGAGTAGTCTTGGCAGAGATCCATTCAGCCTTCGGTTTCAGTGCAATCATGATGTCGGCACGTTCTACAGGCATCGGGTCTGTAGGAATCTCTGCACTACCTATACGGCTTACTACCTGCTTGATCTCAGGATATTCATTCTTGAGCAGCTTTTCAGCCTTGGTACAACTCTCCACCATCTGCGACAATGAAGTTCCCTGCGACATACTCATCTCCACGGCAAAGTCACCTTCTTCCAGACTTGGGATGAATTCGCCTCCCAGATATTTGAAGCCCACGATACTGACGCAGAAAAGAGCCACAGCACCAGTGATGACATCCTTGTTACGTGCCAAGACCCAGACGAGAACCGGACGGTACCATGCCTGCAACTTCTCTATCACGCGGTCGGAAAATGTTTTTCGGGTATGAACCTTTCGACTTAACATCAGCGAACTTGCCATCGGCACATAGGTAAGCGAGAGAATGAAGGCTCCCAGAATGGCAAAGAATACAGTAAGTGCCATAGGACGGAACATCTTTCCTTCGATTCCTACCAGTGTCATCAGCGGAATATATACAATCATAATGATGATTTCACCGAACGCAGCACTCTGACGGATTCGGGAAGCAGAGAAATGAACTTCCTCGTCCATCTGTTTCTGGGTCAGGGCAAATGGGGTTGCTGCTCCGCCATTCTGACATTGAGCAAGATAAGCAGCACGAACTTCCGGCTGCGAGAAATGACCGGTATTGATATGTGTCACCACAGCTTCAACAATGATGACCGCAGAATCCACTATCATACCAAAGTCGATGGCTCCCAGCGACATCAGGTTTCCGTCGATGCCAAAGGTCTTCATCATACCGAAGGCAAAGAGCATACTCAGTGGGATGACACTTGCTACGACAAGTCCGGCTCGCCAGTTACCTAGGAAGATAACAAGTACGAAAATTACGATAAGGCCGCCTTCAATCAGGTTGCGGGCGATGGTGCCCTCTACTCGGTCCACCAGGTTGGTTCGGTCGATAAACGGTTCGATCACCACTCCTTCCGGAAGTGATTTCTGAATCTGATTGATTCGTTCCTTTACATTCTTGATAACTTCCTGGAAGTTCTCGCCCTTGAGCATGATGGCAATACCAGCCACCACCTCGCCTTCGCCATTGCGGGTGACGGCACCGAAACGGGTGGCGTGGCCCAGCTGAACCTTTGCCACATCGCCCACCTTGACTGGTGTTCCATCCACCGTCTTCACCGTGATATTGGCAACATCCTCCAGATTCTTCACCACACCGATGCCTCGAATATAATACTGGTTGGAATTCTGCTCGATGTAGCTGCCACCCGTATTGGCATTGTTGCGCTGCAAGGCATCAAACACCTCGCTTACGGAGACCCCGCTGGCGTTCAGCTGGTCGGTATTGATAGCCACCTCATATTGCTTGACGTAACCACCCCAGCCGCTTACCTCAGCAACACCGGGAGTTCCGGAAAGCTGTTTGCGCACAATCCAGTCCTGCATGGTTCGGAGCTGGGTGAGCGAGTATTGATGCTCGTATCCCTCCTTGGCACGAATGGTATAGTGGTAGATTTCGCCCAATCCGGTGGCAATAGGTCCCATCTCGGTTTCGGTGTTCTTTGGCAGTTCTTTCTCCAACTGTTCCACTACCTGACTCACCTGCGAACGTGCCCAATAGATATCGGCGGCATCGTCGAAGACAAGCGTGATGACCGAGAGTCCGCTTCTTGAAATGCTACGGCGTTCCTGGATGCGGGGTATATTTGCAAGCGCCATCTCTACAGGAGTGGTTACGTATTGTTCCACCTCCTGAGCTCCCAGCGAAGGAGCCTGTGTGATGACCTGTACCTGATTATCTGTAATATCTGGGGTGGAATCGAAAGGAAGATGCATCAGCGACCAGACACCCCATATCGCCAGGGCTATAGAGAGTACTCCAATCACCAGTTTGTGGCGAATGGAATAAGTAATAAGTTTCTGAAACATAAGCTTTAATCTAAAAATGATTCGTTGAAAACTATTAAAGCTTAATGCGCATGCTCTCCATGTTCGCCTGTAAGCGAAGCCAGATAATAAGCGTTCGCAGTTACAATCTTCTTGCCGGCAGCTCCATCCTTGCCCTTCAGCAGATGGTCGCAAAGCTTCACCTCTGTATATTTACCATCCGAAGCGCCTGTGGTCACCTCATGACGGGAGAAGCTGTAGTTACCCTTGCTGGGAGCTCCATTGAGAGCGAAGACATACTGCTTTCCATCTGCGCTCACAATTGCATGGGATGGCAAGGCGAGACACTGCTGGCTACCTGTAGCTATTTTTCCGCTTACATACATACCTGCAAAAAGCTTTCCGGCATGAGTGTTGCCTGAAGAAGAATGCAGATAACTCTTCACGCTAGCTGCATCCAATTTTACATGAACAGCAACGGATTTCGAGTTGTCGTTAAAGTATTGGTTCATACCATAAACGGTTCCTGAAAGTTTTACGCCAGGCTGGTTAGTCAGGTTTATAGTCACCCGATTTCCAACCTTAATCTTTGATAAATCCTTCTCGAAGACATTGAGGTCACATTCCACTGCCTGGGTGTTTCTAATCTTCATCAGAGGAGTCTGCATATCAGCATAACTTCCCAGACTGGCAGTCATCTCGCTCACGATGCCGGAGATAGGCGCACGCAAAGGAAAGGCAGTAGTAAACTTACCTTTCGCTACGGCTGCAGTAGAGATACCCATCTGGCTGAGCTGTCTGCCAATACCCAAAAGATTGGCATGAGCCACTTGGTAATCTTTCTTGGTCTGCTGTAAGGTACGCTTCACACCTGCTCCCTGCTTACTGAGCAGAAGTTGGCGCTCCAAATCAGCCTTGGCAAGTTCGCACTCCTTGGCAGCAGAGTAATACTCACGCTGAAGACTTACCACATCTGTATTTTCAACGGTAGCAACAACCTGTCCTTTATGAACAAGCTGCCCTTCTTTAACAAAAATAGATTTCACGATACCGCCCATCAAAGAGGCAACATCACCCATCGCCTGTGCACGCAGTACGAGCGATCCTTTCGCTTCTATGGTGGCATCCATCTCGCGCTCTACAGCTTCACCCATCTTCAAATCTACGGTGCTGACCTGCTTGGCAGTCAACGGAATATGATCAAAATCTACTTCTTCATGCTCATGCTCCTCGTGTGCATGAACCTCTGAACCGGTCTGTTTCGCAAAGAAAGCGAATCCAGCCCAGGCAATTGCCGTAACGGCGACAATCAAAATTATTCTTTTCATGCTTGTTTTCTTCCTTCTATTTTATAATTCTACACTACAGTTTCACACAACGAATCTTATCAAAAATCCGTTGGCAAAAGTACACAAAAGATCTTGCAACTCAGTTGCATTCAAATCTTCAAACCGATTTTTGCAACCAAGTGGCAAACTTGTAAAATCATAAAATAGAAGGAGGTCCCCGTCTGCTATAGCCTGCCGCCACTTCTTCTGCAAGAGGAGAAGCTGCCACATGCTGCCATCTCACTGAAATGAGTGAGAGACGAGGGAGGGTTAAAAGAGAAAAACAAGACAGGGCCATAAGCTGATGGTTCTCATCTATCAGCAACTTGCGGATACCCTTCACCATCTTGGAATTGACAACAAACTGATGCATTTGACGAACGCTACAGTTCTCACGATCGCTATCATTTTCCTGATCATGATGGTCGGTATGCTCATCGTTGATGTTGCCATCCTGCTCACATTGCTCCTGAATCATACAGATACGCCCCATGTGGTGATGATGGGACATCACCGTAGATAGCAATATACTCAATGTAGCTATCCATAGACCAAATATGTATAATCTTCTTTTTCTCATTCGCAAATTGGCTACAAAAATACAGAATTTTTGTTATATTACCAAGAAAGAAAGATGATTTTATAGCATTTTTTCTAAAAAAAACTAAAAGGCAAGTACCTATACTCCGATGATTGCCGTGTTTTAAGTAAAATTTAGTATCTTTGCAATCAAAATTAGTACATAAATAAAAATGAAAAAGTTTATTGCAGTTTTACAGTTACTCTTAGTAGTAATGTTGGCTCATGCGCAGATGATGAACCCTGTGAAGTTCTCTACCTCGCTCAAGACCAATGGAACCGCTGTAGCGGAAATCGTGTTTAATGGAAAAATTCAACCGGGATGGCATGTTTATTCTACAGGTTTGGGCGCAGACGGACCAATTTCAGCCACTTTTAACGTAAACAAGCTTGACGGTGTTGAACTCGTAGGCAAGTTGCAGGCTCGTGGCCATGAAATTTCAAAGTTCGACCCTCTCTTTGAGATGAAGTTACGCTTCTTCGAGGGTAGCGCCACTTTCGTACAGAAAGTGAAGTTCACCAAGCCTAACTATCGTATCGATGCTTATTTAGAGTATGGCGCTTGCAGCGACCAGAATTGCCTTCCTCCTAGCGAGGCAAGCTTCAAGCATAGTGGCAAATCTCCTGCTGTAGATGGCAAGGATGCTGTCAGCCCTGAAGATGCGAAAGCTAACGGAATGACTGAAGATCCAGCAGCTATCGCTAAGGCGAAAGCAGACTCTTTGGCTCAGCTTGCCGTAGCAGAGAAAGTAGATAGCACAGCTAATATCGATTCTTCATTCTCTGTAGATGGTGATGATGCTAAGGCTTGGTGGAAACCGGTTGTAAAGGAGCTTCAGGCGTTTGGTGGCAACAATGACATTGCCAACCATTCACTCTTCTATATCTTCATTATCGGTTTTGTGGGCGGTTTGCTCGCTCTTGTAATGCCATGTATCTGGCCTATCATTCCGATGACAGTAAGCTTCTTCCTGAAGCGTGCCAAGAATGATAAGAAGAAGGGTATCCGCGATGCCATCACTTATGGTTTGAGTATTGTCATCATCTATCTGGCACTCGGTCTCACCGTTACTGCCATTGCAGGTCCTAGTACCCTCAATGCGCTTAGTACAAGTGCGGTATTCAACATCATCCTCTTCTTGCTTCTGGCAGTCTTCGCATTCTCATTCTTCGGATGGTTCGAAATCAAGTTGCCAGATAGTTGGGGTAATGCTGTAGATAATAAAGCTTCCAGCACAACAGGACTCATCAGCATCTTCCTGATGGCGTTCACACTCGTGCTCGTAAGTTTCTCTTGTACCGCTCCTATCATCGGCTTGCTTCTGGTACAGACAGTTACATCGGGTGACTGGTTGGCGCCAACCATTGGTATGTTTGGTTTTGCCCTTGCTCTCGCCTTGCCATTCACCCTCTTTGCACTCTTCCCATCTTGGTTGAAGTCAGCTCCTAAGTCTGGTTCTTGGATGGAGACCATCAAGATTGTGCTTGGTTTCATTGAGCTTGCTTTCTCTTTGAAGTTCTTGTCAGTAGCAGATTTGGCTTATGGTTGGCACATTATGGATCGCGAGGTATTCCTCTCACTCTGGATTGTCATCTTCGGTCTGCTCGGTCTCTACCTGATTGGCAAGTTGAAATTCCAGGTAGATGCCATCGGCGGTGACCTCAACAAGCCAATGCCAGTAGCTTGCATTATGCTTGGTCTTTGTTCTTTGGCTTTCTCTGTTTATATGATTCCTGGTCTTTGGGGTGCACCTTGCAAGGCAGTAAGTGCTTTTGCCCCACCAGTAAATACCCAGGATTTCAACCTGAATACCAAGGTGGTAGAACCGGCTTATAAGGACTACGAGGAAGGTATGGCTGCAGCGAAGGCAGCAGGCAAGCCTGTACTGATTGACTTTACCGGCTATGGTTGTGTCAACTGTCGAAAGATGGAGGCTTCTGTCTGGACAGACCCTAGTGTTACTGACATTTTGACAAAGGACTACGTACTCATCTCTCTCTATGTAGATGACAAGACCCCATTGCCACAGCCTATGGAGGTGACTTTCAATGGCGAAAAGCGTACATTGAGAACTATCGGTGACAAGTGGAGCTACTTGCAGGCAAGCAAGTTTGGTGCTAATGCTCAGCCATTCTACATTCCTGTAGATAATGAGGGAAATCCTCTGAACGCTGCATTCAGCTTCAAGGAGGATGTCAGTGCTTATCTTGACTTCTTGCATAAGGGTCTTGATAACTATCGTAAGTAATAATTAACTTTTCATAAGGCGGGAGTGGCATGTTATTTGCTATTCCCGCTTTTGTAATTAAAGTATAACACTATAAAAAGAGGAATTTATGAACAATAAAGAAGTTCCAGTCCTGCTTTTGACAGGCTATCTGGGCAGTGGTAAGACTACCCTGCTCAACAAGATTTTGGCTAACAAGAAGGGTATCAAATTTGCCGTTATCGTCAACGATATCGGTGAGGTGAATATTGATGCTGCTCTTATAGAGAAAGGTGGCGTGGTAGGTCAGAAGGATGATTCTCTGGTTTCACTCCAGAATGGATGTATTTGCTGTACCTTGAAGATGGACCTTGTAGAACAGCTCAAGGAAATCGTAGATATGAAGCGTTTCGACTATATTGTAATAGAGGCAAGCGGTATCTGCGAGCCAGCACCTATCGCACAGACCATCTGCTCTATCCCATCCCTGGGTCCTCAGTATATCAAGAACGGTATCTTGCGCCTAGACAGCATCGTTACTGTAGTTGATGCACTTCGTATGAAGGACGAGTTTGCCAATGGTTCTGATTTGATGAAGCCAAACCTTGATGAGGAGGATCTCGCTTCTCTCGTAATCCAGCAGATGGAATTCTGTAACATCATCCTGCTGAACAAGGCGGCAGAAGTAGAGCCTAAGGAGTTGGAGCACCTGAAGCAGATTATCCGTGCCATCCAGCCTAAGGCAGAAATCTTCGAATGCAACTATGGTGATGTAGATCTCGATCTGATTGTCAATACTCACAAGTTTGACTGGCAGACTGTTGCTACATCAGCAGGCTGGATTCAGGAAATCGAATCTGAACGAAGCGGAGAAGAGGACCATGAAGAAGAAGAGCATGAGCATCATCACCACCATGATGAAGACGATGACGAGCACGAGCATCACCATCATGATCACGAGGATCATGAACATGGTCACCACCACCATCATCATCACGATCATGACCATGACCACGAAGGTGGCGAGGTTGAGGAATATGGTATCGGAACCTTCGTATATTATCGCCGCAAGGCATTCGACCTGGGTCTCTTCGATGAGTTTGTTGCAAGAAAATGGCCTCGTGACATTGTTCGTGCCAAGGGTATCTGCTATTTTGCTGATGAACCAGATATGTGCTATGTTTTCGAGCAGGCTGGTCAGCAGAAGACAGTCAAGCAGGCAGGTCAGTGGCTCGCAACAATGCCAGCCGACCAGCTCGCAGAACTGCGCAAGAACAATCCGCAGCTTGAGAAGGAATGGGATGAGAAACTTGGTGACCGTATGATCAAGATTGTATTCATCGGTCAGCACATCAAGGACCAGAAGGATGCTATTATCGCCGAACTTGATAAGACTTTAGCACTCTAAAGGAAGTCGCCCTGTCAGGCAAAAGCATGAAGAGATTTATGTTTTTTGTCCTCACAGGGCGTTATATTTTACTTGTAAAACTTAAGAGATAATAGCGCATTTTAACTACCGAAAAGATGAAAAAACCAGAAATTAAAGGAAAAATGCGGGTAAAAATGCAGTTTTTTCTTCGTTTGTACTTTTAATTCGTTTTTTTTTGTTAAATTTGCACCCGATTAATAAATAATTAAGTGAATATACAAAGAAATGAAGACCGATTTTCGACCTGCATATATTAAGGACTTTGAGGCGTGTTGGAACATCATTGACCAGGCTCGTCGCTCTATGATTGCATCAGGACGTCATCAGTGGACTAATGACTATCCTGCTGAGCACGATATAAAAGACGACATCAACAATGGTAATGCATACGTACTTACCGTAGATGGCGAGGTGGCTGTCTATGGTGCAGTAGCACTCAATGGTGAACCACAGTACGATTTTATCGATGGCGACTGGCTTACCACAGGCGATTATTATGTAATACACCGCTTTGCTACGTTGCCTAAATATCAGCGTGAGGGTTTCGCACGTATATTTATTAATAAGGTGAATAGTCTCTGCGAGGTAGAAAAGGTTCCTAGCATCAAGGTAGATACCAATTTCGATAATCTTCCGATGATTAACTTGCTCTCTTCCATGGGCTTCTGCATCTGCGGAAGAATCAACTATGGGAACAGAGGTATGCGCTTTGCTTTCGAAAAGCAAACAATACAACCGCAAATACAATAACGATTTATAGACATTATGGAGGATAAATTAAATAGAATGAGAAGCTTGGTCAATCAACTGAACCAAGCTTCTGATGTTTATTATAACGGCAAAGGTGAAATCCTTACCGATTACGAATGGGATGCCCTGTTTGACCAACTCAAGAAGCTGGAAGAGGAAACCGGCGAAATTCTCCCCGACTCCCCTACAAACAAAGTTTCTGAAGATACGATTGTCGGTCAGAAGGAAGAACATGAGTTCGCTGCTCTCTCTCTGGCAAAGACCAAGAAGGTCAGCGACCTCGTCAAGTGGGCAGAAAACCGCCCTATCTGGATTTCCTGGAAGCTGGATGGCCTCACCTTGGTTGTGACATACGACAATGGCAAACTAACCAAGGTGGTGACTCGCGGTAATGGTCATATTGGCACCAACATTACGCATCTGGCACCAGCTATCAGTGGTATTCCGCAGTCCATCAGCGAAAAGGGACATATCGTGATTCGTGGCGAGGCTGTCATCTCCTATGCCGACTTCGAGCAGTTTATCATCGAAAGCGAAGGTGATTACGCCAATCCCCGCAATCTTGCATCCGGATCTCTTTCTTTGAAAGATGTAGAAGAAGTAAAGCAGCGCCATATCCAATGGATTCCTTTCACCCTGGTTTATTGCGAACAGGAAATCACATCATGGGGCAAAAGAATGCAGTGGTTGGAAGAACAGGGTTTTCATCCGGTAGAACGCCAGAACATAGAGCAGCCAACTACCGAAAACATTCAACAGGAAATTGATGCATTTACAGCTAAGGTGACCAACAAAAAGAATCCTTTCCCTGTAGATGGTCTCGTCATCTGCTACGATGATACCTCCTATGCTGCTACTGGTTCCGTAACAGGTCATCATGCAACAAGAGCCGGTTATGCCTTCAAATGGCAAGATGAGCACGCCGATACCGAACTCGACCACATCGAATGGTCGTGTGCAGCCAATACCATCACTCCTGTGGCTGTCTTCAAGCCTGTAGAACTGGAAGGCACAACTGTTCAGCGAGCATCTCTCTGCAATGTAAGTGAATGCGAGCGTTTGGGTATCGGAGGCAAGGGAACCCGATTGCAGGTAATTAAGGCCAACAAGATTATCCCAAAGGTGATCAATGTGACAGAATCACTGGGTGTTTTTGAAATTCCTGAAGTGTGTCCTGTCTGCCATGCAGAAGCTATCGTCAGAGAAAGCGAAAGCGGTACGAAAACACTGCATTGTACCAATCCTCAATGCGCGGCGAAGCAGTTGAAGAAGTTCACGAGATTCGTAAGCAAGGAAGGTTTGAACATAGAAGGTATTTCTGAACAGACCATCTGGAAGCTGGTAAACGAAGGTTTGATCAGTGAGTATGCAGACTTTTATCATCTTTCCGATCATGCCTATGTCATCTCTTCCTGGGAAGGATTCGGAAAGAAGAGTGTAGGCAATATGCTGGAAAGCATCCGCAAAAGCCGAAATACAGATGGGCGTCATCTGCTCTATGCACTGAACATCCCGCTGTGTGGAGGTGATGTTGCCAAAAAGCTGATTGAACGCTATCCTGTCCAGAAACTGATAGAAACCGCACGACTCTGCATGTTTGATGATGAGTTTGCCAGCATCGACGGCATTGGTCCTGAAAAAAGCGCCAAATTCATCGCCTGGTTCAAAGATGACAACAACTTCGCTCATGTACAGCATCTGATGAAGGAGCTGACCATTACAGAACAGGCTCCTGTAGAGAAAGGCACGCAGTGTGATGGACTAACCTTCGTTGTAACGGGTGATGTTCATCATTATAAAAACCGCAACGAGTTGAAGGCCTACATCGAGAGTCAAGGTGGCAAGGTGACGGGTAGCGTAAGCAAGAGCACCAACTTCCTCATCAACAACGATGCAACCTCCCAAAGTTCCAAGAACAAGAAAGCGCATGAACTCAACATTCCTATCATTACAGAAGATGAATTCGTTGAGAAATTCGGATAAAAAAGAAATCCCTCAGACTTGACATGAAGCCTGAGGGATTTCTTTTTATATAGTGATTCCAGAGAATTAGTGTGTTCCGCAATATTGTCCCATAAAAAGAATACCGCCACTCTGACTGTCCTGAATCATATACACAAATGGACGGTCAGCGATGAACTCCACATTTCTTGTCTCCTCAGGTGCCATGGCAGTCAGCATCACGGCAGCAGTTACAGCCGCAGCCTTTGTACCCTGCTCATTCACCTCTATCTTTGCCTTCTGGAGCATCTTGCTTACAAAGAAATTGCCGTCAGCAAAATGACTGAAGTTCGCTTTGCCTGCCACAAACATAGAAGGAGCACCCAAATCACTGATGATTGCATTCAGAGGCAGTTCCTGTTCGATGGTAAATTTAGGCAACTTGAGATTCACCATACAGTTTTCCATATTCTGCGAAATCTGATTCAGCTTCTCTTCATCCAAACCTTTCATCATTTCCTGGATATTCTTGCCCTCATTTGGCAGAAGTACCAGCATGCGATAGCTGCCATTGCCATAAGGAAGATCTACAGCCTTGAAATCCTTGTTCTCAGCATAGAAGAGCTTCTTTACCTGATGCATCATTTCCACTTTCTGGATATCACGTGTATAGCCACGGAAGTTCTCCAGCTTAGTGTCCTTGGCATTGAACTTGTTCTGCCATGTTCCCTTGAAATAGATGGCATTCATCAAATACGATACTGCATCGGCTGAAACCTGATCAATAATACGTGGAATCATGCCGTTGGTCTTTTCCTTGCACCAGCCATTGATGCGGTCTGTTGACTTGGAAGAGGTGAAATCAAGACTTTCGATACCAGCCAAATAACTATCGCTCACTTTCTGACAGAAATCCTTGTTGAGCTGGAAGTTCTTGTTTACGGCAATGTAATTAGCTATATTCACGGTTGTCTGCTTATCCTGCTTGTTAGCAGTAAGAAGCATAGCCTTATAAAGCTCATTCAGATTGCTGACAGAAACTCCTTCGCAACCGATAGCTTTCAAGATCTCCTGCTGCGTGATTCCATCCGCACCATTTGCCAGCATTCCCATCAGATAAGATACGCTCATAGGTGAAATCACCTTAGACTCCATATCTGTAACCTTATTGAAGAGACGAAGCGCAAATGCATTGTTCTTCTTCACTATATCCTGCTGGGCGTCAGAAAGAACAAGATAGCTATTATCCAAATCCTCTTCATTCTTACCCATTTCGCTGCTCTTGCCTGCATTAGAATTGCCGTTTATCTTCTTGCTGCTGGCACAAGAAGTCATAGCCATTGCAGCCATCATCATCAGGGCTGCCATAGTCATCTTACTTTCATTTCTCTTTTTCATAATCTTTTAATTTTGTTGATAATCTGTCTATGAAATGCAAGTTGCTGCGATTCCTTGCATCGGAAGGCAAAAATTTAAGACTCGTTAACTGCCTCCTTACCTGGCAACACACGCAAATGATATCTGTTACCATCAAAGTCAACACGCATCAGACTCTGAGGTTTGGTTATCTTGGCTAACTCAAGAGCCACATGCCCCATCGTTCTGCGAAGATTCAATTCGACACAAGATACAAGCTCTAACTGGCCATCCTTTGCAGCAATCATCATATCTACTCCAAATGGTCCGTTATAGTTTTCCTTTAACGCGGGTTCAACTATATCTATAATTTTCTGTCTTGCAGAGAGAAGCGCATCTTCACTGATGTATTTCTTCATGATTTCAACCTTCTCTTCTTCAGAGCAGAGCAAGTTGCCGGTATAGGCATTTTTGATGGTGTCGAAGAGCGAGAGTCCCAGATAGTGTACCTTGCCGTCAAGCATCTCGAATTCCATACCGAAATCTTTCACCTTATTATAATATGGCTCTACGGTCACACCACCCTGCCTGAAGATGATGTTGCTTACCCAGCGTTGGAAAGCCGGATATTCACCATTTGTCCGGAACTCATCGGCAGAAACATATTTCACGCCTCTTCCACTGCTGCTCCAAGGAGCCTTGACTACAGCCTTGCCCCACTTCATTACGCATTCCTTAACCAGAGCAAAGTTATCTGCATATACTACGTCCTGCTGCAGATGTTCAGCAGCCCATTGGCGGCTGCTTATCGCGCGTACCTTATCTAATACCTCATCAGTAGGCAGCATGATTTCCGGCAAACCGATACGTTCGAGCTCGCCTTTCAGACTCAAGTCCCATCCCCAAGGATGCACGCAGTCTATAAACTCCGTCTTAAGCAGATGCTCAAGCTGCAGTTTGGTTATAAACTCAACTTTTTCCAACAGGTGCTCACCCAAATGGCGCACCTTGTCGCGTGCATTGTCGATGTCGTCAACAAGCACCAAGTCACCCTGATCTGCCCACAAGGCAGGTATGAATGCAAGGTCGCTTCGCAACTGTCTTCCAGCATGTGGAGCGGTAAACTGTCGCAAATGAGCGGCCAATGCCAAATCGTGTTCTGGATTGAAGATATGTAGTTTCATACTGCAAAGATACAAATTATTGAGATAAAAACGGCAAAATAGGGTAAGTTTTACTTAGAAAAGTGCTAAATAATGAAAAAAAAGTTAGTTTTTGCTATCTAGAGTTTGCAAATTTAAAATATATTATTACCTTTGCATCGTAAAAAACAAATATGAAATATTAAACGCATGGAAGAAGCATTCTTCAGAACACATACATACCTAGTTGAGCATACAGATGCTCCAGTCAGACGAACCTTGATGGATGAGATTGACTGGAACGATCGTATGATTGGCATCAAAGGCACTAGAGGCGTAGGCAAATCTACCTTTCTCCTCCAGTATGCCAAGGAACACTTTGGACCATACGATCGCAAGTGCTTGTATGTGAACATGAACAACTTCTATTTCCAGAGCAGAGGTATTGCCGATTTTGCAGGTGACTTTGTGAATCAAGGTGGACGCACACTTCTGATAGACCAGGTTTTCAAGCAGCAGGACTGGAGCAAGGAGCTCCGCAAATGTTACGACTTGTATCCTGAATTGAAGATTGTGTTTACAGGTTCCAGTGTCATGCGCTTGAAGGAAGAGAATCCAGAACTCAATGGAATCGTGAAGAGTTACAATCTCCGTGGCTTCTCATTCAGAGAATATATCAATCTGAAGACGGGCAACGATTTCCAGCCATACGAGCTCGAAGATATTCTCCGCAATCATGAACACATCATCAAGCAGATCCTTCCCAAGGTGAGTCCGATGAAATACTTCAATGATTATCTGCATCATGGCTTCTACCCATTCTTCTTGGAACAGCGTAACTTCACAGAGAATCTACTAAAGACGATGAACATGATGACCGAGGTTGACATCCTCCTCATCAAGCAGATAGAACTGAAGTATCTGCCAAAAATAAAACGCCTGTTCTACGAGTTGGCTGTCGAAGGCGCCAAGGCTCCCAACGTGAGCCAGCTGGCCGAAAGCATCAATACAAGTAGGGCAACCGTGATGAACTACATTAAGTATCTGGCTGATTCCAGACTCATCAATATGATCTATCCAGAGGGTCAGGATTTTCCGAAGAAACCATCTAAGGTGATGATGCATAATACTAACTTGATGTACGCTATCTATCCTATACAGATTGACAAGCAGGAAGTGATGGAAACATTCTTCGTCAATTCACTTTGGAAAGACCACAAAGTTCACCAGGGCGGCAAAGACCACTATTATACAGTGGATGGCAACAGGAAATTCAGAATCTGTGATGCACAAACTCCCAACAAGATGCGTAGTAATCCAGATACCATCTATGCCCGTTACAATACGGAGGTGGGCAAGGACAACAAGATTCCGTTATGGCTCTTGGGATTCCTGTATTAACGAAATTTCGAAAAGAAGAATTAAATACAAAACATTTTTAATATTTTATCTAAAAGTAAAATGGCTAAAGAGAAA
>ENA-OPCZ01000001-OPCZ01000001.1-human-gut-metagenome-genome-assembly--contig:-NODE-1-length-232775-cov-17.739335_pt1 | contig 232775 bp, 189 predicted proteins | sample MGYA00241566_ERZ501483 | MGnify/ENA primary metagenome ERZ501483 (study PRJEB25962, sample SAMEA1965191) | human gut metagenome | biome: human gut; feature: human-associated habitat; material: faeces... | reverse complement strand
GTTCACGATATGACAAAATAAAAGCTCCGCAAATTCTCCACGGTAGAAATACGCTACAAAAATATGTGGAAAATCAGGAACGGCCAAAAAACACTCAGAAAGTGTTAAGAATCAAAGAGTATTGAAAATCAGGACTTTATGGTTAGTTGGTCGTAGTAAGTTTTGATTAGTTATAAGGCTCTAAATATAAGCACCAAACGCTACCATCAAACGCAGGCTCTAATGGGAGCGACGCGTCTCGCGTCGGGATAAATGCAATGCTCATACACAGAATAAAGGCTCACAGACAGCACTAATTACATGCTTGTCTGTGAGCCTTTGTCTTAATTACTGACGCGAGACGAGGCTGCTGAAAAAACCGCGGGACGCATCCCCCATTAGAGCTTGCGTTTTTTCCTGACGTTACCAATGCACCACCCCAAGGTACCCATTTTAATGGCGTCACTCAGCGTTTTTCAATACGCGCCATTCAATGGCACAAAAAGTGATGAAGTCAGGAGCGTAATTATTGGGCGATTTCTTCAACCACAAATTTTTCGGGGTGTTTACCTTCAAACTGGCGATAATATTCCATGATGATGCGCATATCCGCATCAATGTTTCCAGATGGGTTGAGTGTTTTTGTGCACACAATGCGCTTGTTGGGATAATCGATAGCGTAAAGCAAAATAGGAAGTTGTGCCTTTAATGCGATAAAGTAAAAACCTCTTTTCCACTGCTTGGCTAAAGACCTTGTACCCTCGGGGGTAATGGCAAGTGAAAAATGAGAAGATTCTTTTGCTTTCTGGGCCAACTGGTCCGTCATGCTCGTATGTTTGCTTCTCTCGACAGAAATACCCCCTATGCGCTTAAGCAATCGGCCAAATGGCCAAAAGAACCATTCCTTTTTCATCAGGAAATTCGAGGTCAATCCGATAGAAGTGTAGTATAGTTCTCCGATGATAAAATCCCAATTGCTTGTATGTGGTGCCACGCAAATAATGCATTTGTCTGGCGTCTGTTCAGTGACTTCGATGCGCCAGCCTAACCATCTGTGCAGGATTGTTTTGCAAATGGATTTGAGCATTTCTCTTATATAAAATTGGTATTAGAGTGGTTCTTATAAAACTGTTTTTAGGGTTCTGCTATTCTGAAATGTGATTTGCACTCTATCGGAAGTTTATTTCTGAAAGGTTGCGAGGGAGCATGGCGGGTTATATGACCGAACAAACTTTCAAAAATACACTTCAGAGAGCGCACAATTCCTTATTTCAGAATTATTAGAACCACCCATTAGTTGTCTCAAACGAGATGTGCAAGTGTCGCAACACCTGCTTTGATACAGATGTTAAACACTTGCACATCGGTAATCATTTGACTAACGCTACTATGTTTTGACTTTATGCCTTTATGATGCGGGCATTAATGTCGTTAACCTTATCGGTAAACTCTTGTTTGAGCTTACGATAGAATTCGCGTTCAGATCCTTTTTCAGTATGGCTGATGCGTGCAACATATTCACCATGAAGGGCAATAACCTCTTTCATAAGTTCGTCAAGCACAGTTCGGTCTGCTTGTTGGCACATACTTAAAGCCACACAATCGGCAAAGAGGTCGCCAGTGATCATTTTGATACTCTTTTTGAGTTGTTTGCGGTTTGCCATAATCGTTTTTTTATTTGGTTAATATGGGGAGTACGGTCTCCTTTTTATTATTTCGAAATAATATCACGTCCCTTCAGAATGGCCTGCTCGTTCATAGGTAGCAGATTGTGGTGACGCTCAGGCAGTGTCTTACGTAAGGCTTTCATTACACTCTCGATGGATACGATTGGGTGAACTTTGAGAAAACCTCCTAAGATGAACATGTTAAAGCACTTCATCATAGACATTTCGGCAGCAGATTCCATTGCAGGAATGTGCCATGAGGTGATGTCTGTGCGTGAAGGCTTTTCTATGATTCCAAAACTGTCGTATATAAGAGTACCACCTTTTTTTACCTTGGGTTGGAACTTGTCGAGTGAGGGTTGGTTGAGCAGAATGGCCGTATCGTATGTGCTGAGTATGGGCGATGATATGGGTTCGTCGCTGATGATGACCGTTACGTTTGCTGTGCCACCACGTTGCTCAGGTCCGTATGCAGGCATCCATGTTACTTCTTTGCCCTCCATAAGTGCCGCATAAGCTAAAATTTTGCCCATTGAAAGCACTCCTTGGCCACCAAATCCAGATATAATAATTTCTTGTTTCATGTGTCTTGTTTATTTATCTTTCAGGTCGCCAATGTGGTAAAAGTCGAACATGTGGTCTTCCATCCATTCATTGGCTTTGACGGGTGACATCTTCCAACCAGAAGAACAGGTAGATACAATTTCGATTAAATTAGAACCTTTGCCTTGCATTGAGTTTTCAAATGCATGGCGAATAGCTTTTTTTGCTTTGCGTATGGCGGCAACGCTATGTACACTTTGACGTGTAACATATGCTGTGCCTTCAAGGTTTGCAGCGAGGTCTGTAATGTTGAGTGGATAGCCATGCAATTTAGGGTCACGGCCGTACGGGCAAGTAACAGTTTTCATGCCCAATAGGGTGGTGGGAGCCATTTGGCCACCAGTCATGCCATAGATGGCATTGTTGATGAATATCATGGTGATGTTCTCGCCACGATTGAGGGCATGAATTGTTTCGGCAGTTCCGATACATGCTAAATCGCCATCTCCTTGATATGTAAACACCAAACGGTCTGGCCAAAGTCGCTTACATGCTGTGGCAAGTGCTGGCGCGCGTCCGTGTGCAGCTTCCTGCCAATCAATGTCAATGTAACGGTAGGCAAAAACGGCACAACCAACAGGGCTGATACCTATTGTCTTTTCTTCCAGGCCCATTTCTGCAATGACTTCTGCCACAAGTTTGTGAACAACGCCATGCGAACACCCAGGACAGTAGTGCATGTCCGTGTCGTTCAGGAGTTCTGGCTTTTTATACACCAAATTCTCTGGTTTGATAATATCTTCTCTTGTCATGAGTTTCTGGCTGAAAAATTATTTTTCTTTATTCCGGGCATTCTTAATACAACTTCAACCATTTTGATGATGACAGCAAATAAACCGACACTATACCACAGCATGGTACGTGTGTTGTCAACCAAGATACCAATCATGGCAACCAAAGCCACAATGATGAAAATGCTATTGAGAATGTTTCTCAGAAATAGATTATGCGTCATGCGCCTTTTTTGTTGCGCCTGTCTTGACTGACGCAACTGTTCCAATATGTCATGCCCGTTTCCAGGTGTGTTGTTATTGATCATATTAAAGCGTTGTTAAAGGTGCGTATGGCACTTGTTATTGTAACTTTCGCAAGGCTTCTATAATTTCGTCTGGGTCGGGTACAATGCCTCCCAAACGTCCATAATGTTCAACGGGCGTTCTGCCTTCAACTGCGCATCGCACGTCAAATATCATTTGTCCTGCATTGATTTCAACGACCAAAATACCTTTGACCTTCTTGCTGAGTTCCCTGATTTGCTTTTCAGGGAAAGGCCATAGGGTTATAGGGCGGAACAATCCCACTTTAAGCCCTTGCTTGCGGGCGCTTTCCATTGCCTTTTGTGAGATGCGTGCTGCCGAACCGAAAGCTACAATAGCATAGTCCGCGTCTTCAATGTTTTGACATTCGTATCGAACCTCCTTGTCTCTTATTTCTTGATATTTGTGCTGCAAATGCAAGTTTTTAGCTTCCATTTTTGACGGCTCAAGTTCAAGAGATGTGATAACTTGGGGGCCACGTGTTTTCAGTCCATGTCCGTTAGCGGCCCAAGGACACTCTTTAGCAATCTCTTCCTCAGTACGGCGAGGCTTGAACGGGGGAAGCACAACTTTCTCCATCATCTGGCCGATAACGCCATCAGAAAGTATCATTGCAGGGTTGCGGTACCGGAATGCGAGTTCAAAAGCCAAGTCAACAAAGTCTGCCATTTCCTGTACAGATGCAGGTGCCAATACAATTACGTTGTAATCGCCATTGCCACCGCCTCTTGTTGCTTGGTTGTAGTCGCTTTGTGATGGTTGAATGGTGCCAAGACCAGGGCCACCGCGCTGCACATTAACAATCAGTCCTGGTACTTCGGCGCCAGCCATATAGCTGATACCCTCTTGCATCAGTGCTACGCCAGGTGATGATGAAGATGTCATGACGCGTTTGCCGCTTCCGCCACCGCCATATAGCATGTTGATTGATGCTACTTCGCTTTCAGCCTGCAACACCACCATGCCGGTAGTTTCCCAAGGCTTTAACTCAGCCAATGTTTCAAGCACCTCGCTTTGAGGTGTAATAGGGTATCCAAAATATCCGTCACACCCACAGCGTATGGCTGCGCGTGCTATGGCTTCATTCCCCTTAAGTAGGAGTACTTCGTTTTCTTCTTTCATAGAAGTATGTTTCAAGGGCAGACTGCACACATATATAGTTTTGCGTGAGTCTTTTCTTATACCTGATTCTACTCTTTTGTTCGATAAACACTAATGCAACCGTCGGGGCATACAATGGCGCACGAAGCGCAGCCAATGCAAGTGTCTGCTATTTCCTCGCAATAGGCATAGCCTTTATGGTTGACTTCTTTTTTTGACAATTCGAGCGTATGGGTGGGACATGCTACAATGCATAGTCCGCATCCCTTGCATCGTTTGGTGTCGATGACAAGAGCTCCTTTCATTTTGCTCATATTTATATGTATCAAATTCCAGCCCGGCTTCAGGGGCAAGAGTGTATGTGTTATTGGTTGTACATGTCCTTGTTGTAGAAATCCATGATTTCTGTCAGCATCAATCTGCATTGGCGTGCGGGGCCTTCCGGTTCAATCTCTTCAGATTTTAGAAAACATGAAATGGCATTGCCCCAGTCAGACTGCTTCATGAATACTTTACCTTGCAAGTAGTAGAGTTCTGCCGAATGCTCTGTTTTTTGTTGTTCTTGGCAGATAAGTCGCATGGCTTCATCAGTTTGGCCATGGTCTAATGCGTCATAAATGTCTTGAAAATGGTTCATTTCGGCTGTATTCATAGGCATGTCTTAAAGCAAAGTTACTGCTTATTATTGGATAACAATATATCTCAAGTGCTTTTTTAGAGAAACTTAACTCGCAGTTTGTCGTCAGTCAGCGCCTTTCTGTAAGTACACCTTCAGTCTGCAGATATGTGCTATTTGGTGGCATTAAGCGTGTCAGAAATGCCTTGCTCCCTATGACAGATATGTACTTCTATGCCGAATTTTTGGTGTATATGCTCGGCCAGGTGTTGGGCAGAGTATACACTGCGGTGTCGCCCACCTGTACAGCCGAATGAGAACATCAAATTTGTAAATCCACGTTCCATGTAGCGTGTCACGTGTGCATCTGCCAACTTGTATACAGAATCAAGGAATGTGAGAATCTCGCCGTCGTCCTCCAAGAATTTGATTACGGGAGCATCAAGGCCGGTGAGAGGCTTGTATTGTTCGTAGCGTCCGGGGTTGTGTGTGCTTCGGCAGTCAAATACATATCCGCCTCCGTTGCCAGAGGTATCTTCGGGAATACCTTTCTTGTAGCTGAAACTGAATACGCGTACAACTAATGGCCCTTGCCCGTCATACTTTGACTTTGTGGCTTGACCAAGCTCTTCGGGCTTTTGGTTAAACTGTGGCAGCTCTACCATGCGGTGTAACGTGTCATTCAGGTAGGGGTAGGGCGTAGCGGCACCTTCAAGTAGCAAACGGCGCAAATTTTGTATTGCCAGAGGTATGCTGTCAAGAAAGTACTTTTTGCGTTCAAAGTAGCCACGCAAGCCATAGGCCCCGAGCACTTGTAGTATGCGGAATAACACGAATTGTTGTAAACGCAGGCGGAACGCGTTGGAATTGAGTTGTGGCACAATTTGTTGCAATTCGGCTAAGTAAGCATCAATCAGTTGCTCACGCAATGTTTGCGGATAACGTGCAGACGCTTGCCACAGGAATGATGCGATGTCATATTGCAGGGGGCCTTGCATTCCGCCTTGGAAGTCTATAAAATATGGCGCACCATCGCACAGCATGACGTTGCGGGCTTGAAAGTCGCGATACAAAAAGTAATGATCTTCTTGCTCATTACCGGCCAGGTCCTTTGCGAACTGTTGCATGTCGCGTTCCAACTCTATTTCGTTGAAAGGCAAGTCCGTTGTCTTCAAAAAACTGTATTTGAAGTAATTTAAGTCGAACATGGCGGCTTGATGGTCAAAGCGTATCGGAGGCAGGCATTGCTCGTAGTCAATGCCCTTTCCGCCCTCAACCTGTACATGTGCAAGCATGCGCAAGGTCTTTTCAAGCAGTGCAACTTCTTCTTGGCCATAATTATATCCGTTTTTACGAGCATTCGCGAGTGCATCGTAAAGAGATTCGTGTCCAAGGTCTTGCTGTATGTAGCACGTTTCGTCATCGCTCACTGCGTAAATGTGCGGCATAGGCATTCCTGCTTCAGAAAAGTGCCGGGCAAGATATACAAAGCAGTGGTTCTCATGTGTTGAAGGGCCTATAACACCGATTACGCTTTCGTTGTTATTTGCATATATGCGCACGTATTGTCTGTTGCTGCCTGCTTTAGGCAGGGTTTCCACCTTAAGAGGCGCTTGCCCTTTCCAGCGCTTGTATAGTGAGAGTAATTCTTTCATAATGCTGTTATTCCTTTCTGTTCCAAATGCTCATGACCTTTTTGCGGATGGCAATGATGTTAATAATAGAAACTAATACAAAAATGCCTCCACCAGTCAAAAGTGCGGGCAGCATGCTACCTCTTTTTATTGTTGGGAAAATAAGGCCGATAACGTGCATATAGTAGTCGCGAACGACTATTAATAATGCAAACGCCAATATGAGTGTTGCTGCATTCATGCCGAGGGTCAGTAATTGATAGGGGCGGCTCACACGGTTGGGGCTATAGCCTATGAGAAGCAGGTTCTCAAGTTTCTGTGTATTTTTTTGTACAAGCAGATATATGCTGAGCATAAGAATGTAGAATGAAAGTATGCTGACCAATAAACCGACAAGCATCACCATGCTTACCACGACCTTCAAGAAGTAAGTAGTCTTGCCAGCGTCCAGTTTATTGTCTTCTACGTCATAGCCCTTTTGCTGCATGTATTGCGCTATGCGTGAGTCTGCAGGATTGTTAACTTCCAATATGATGCGTGATGGATCCTCCGTCTTACCAGGTTCGTAGGTGGCATTGCTCCAATCCATAAACGATTGGGGGACGAGTATTGTGTTTAGTCTGCTTGAGAAGCCCAGCACCTTACCTTTGAATTGGGCGTGTTGGCCGTTGGCATTGATAAAGATGCGCATATCAATCATACCGACAAGTCCGTCGCTTACTTTTGGCAGATTGCGACTTTGTGCAAAACCAAAGTTGTATAATGCGATATACGTACGAGGCAAAATGACAGGTACTTCTTCATCGCCGGGCTTATATTGCCAGTCGGCTGCTGAGGCATCAACAAAACTGTCGGGTACGGCTTCAAAGAACATTTCCGTGTTCAGAGGCTCTGCACCATTAACTGCCATTGCTGCAGACACCTTATATTGTGAGGAAGTAAAAGCACCTGCTTTTTTACAGAAGGGCTGTTTGCGCACATCGTCAATGTCGAATGTTGAGAAAGCGTTACTGCGGCCTGACAGTGTGCCAACGGTCGTGATGTGTTTGGAAACAACCAAAAAGTTGTTGTTGATAAAATTGTCTTCTTCGGTAAATACCGGTATGATGTCCTTATAAAACTGAATGCCCAGCATGACTACCCACATGCCAAAAAGGTTGGCAAAGAAAAAACCTGCAAGTTGTGACAGGCTGATGTGCTGTCTGAGCAATTTCCAAATCAACTTGTTCATAGCAAAGCGTCTGTTTGCAAATTATAGTTTGAATGTTTGATCATAGTCAAGTTCCATGTGCTTGCCTATGCTCGTTACGATAACTCCGGCTCCCTGCCGTTTGGCTTCAGACATCATGATATCAGCCATAATGGCAGAATTGGTGTCGTCAAGGTGGCTGATAGGTTCATCGGCCAGCAAAAAGTCGAAGGGTTGTACCAAAGCGCGTATCATGGCCACACGTTGCTGTTGTCCAAAACTCATACGTCCAACTTTGGCATCAAGTTTGTCGGCGATGCCCAAACGCTCAAACCAACTCTCAATCTCTGCTTGGGTCTTGAAATTTGTGAGTTTGTTCTTGATCTCGACATTTTCAAGAGCTGTCAGTTCAGGGAATAAACGCAGTTCTTGAAACAAGTGACTGATGTTACGTTGCCGTATATCCACCCAATTGCTTACAGTGAGTGTCTTGACGTCAGTATCGTCAAAACGTACAAGGCCGGTATAGTCATGCCGGTATCCTAATACGTAGCTACACAGAGTAGATTTGCCTGTGCCCGACATGGCTTCGACCAAATAGAGCTTACCTTTTTCAAACTTCACATTTTGCTTCCATATCTCGCTCTTAAGGTCTGAACGTTGGGCAAAGACATGAGGCAGAACGTTTGATAATGTAATTGATTGCATGATAGTATGCTGGTTTTATTCGATGCTGATTGTTGCTTTACGGCCGCTCATTGCTTGATAGGTGATATGTTGTGCACCTAACGTAAATTTGCGGATTAGGTCGTGTAACCCGCCTTGTTCAAAACAGGGCTGCTTGAGCAGACCATTCACATCAAGACTGATGTAAACTAAAGTGCCGTTTGCCGAGTTGCTTTTGTCAAAGCCAAAAGGTTCCTTAGCTTCACCAATCATTTGGGGCGATGCAAAATATAGTGCATTGTTGCAGTCTTGCAAGCCAAAGTTAAGTTGCTGTTTGTCGCTGCTCAGATAGAAAGCATGATCTGACAACTGCTTCAATAGTACATTCTTTTGTTTGTGTGCACTTTGCAGCCAATAGTTCGCATCGTCAAAAAGGTGGGAAGTGTGCGTTTCAGCTTTCATGCAAAATGATGGTGTCCAATCCTTGCCAAAGGCATCAATTGCAATGCTAAACAATCCGTCTGTGCTACCTATCATCTGATCAGCGTCAAATGTTTGATTGAGGCCCATGAGTAGCCCGCGCAGCGTGGCGTCCGTTTTGAGCAGTTGTAGTAATGGCTTGCCTTGTGCACGCGTGGCCATGAACAATAAGTGCCCGGCTGTAGTTGTGGTTGGTGGGGTGGTTATACAGCCTTTTGATTGTTCAAAGGCGTTGATTGCATTGATAATATCGTCGTTGTCGCTGGTAATTTCGCAGTTAATGTCAGACATTGTTAACAGTCCCTGCTTACTGCGTTTAACATTTGCGGCGGCAAACACGTGTATTGCGGCAGGGTCGCAGTCGGGGGGCACACCAAGGCGGAACAGCATGTTATATGGTGCAGGCACCGCGTCGAGTTGAGTGTATATTTGTATGCTGCCATCAATAACCTTGAGTTTGTTAAAAGCATCGGTGCTTGTAAAGTTATCGCCCGAGTTAATCATGGCCGTAATCGTCTGGCGCAATAAGTCACGTTCTTTCGCAACGCCGGGGCCAATACATAACATGTTGCTGTTATCCCAACTCACGAGCCATCCGCTGTTTATCCAAGCCCAGTTTCTGCCATCAGATTTGTCAATATTGCCGGTGTTAAGCTTTGCCTTTTGTGCAAGCGCACGGGCAAACTCATCTTCATCGTCAATCTTTGCTGTGATGCAGAAGTATTCGTTAGGTGTGATGAAAGCGTATACAGGCTTGCTCATATCTATACCCGATGTGGTGCCGTCCATCATTTCGCCCAAGCATGCCGGGAGCGTTTGGCCGCCTGCCTGGTCTTTTATTTTTGCGGGGTTGATGCGTATAACAGCTTTACTTTGTGCTGGTATGAAATCCTCATATCCTTTGGGCCAAAGCCACCATGTGAGCAAGGCTGCAATGGCTGCAATCACTATTGTAGTTGCAATGATATATTTCTTCGATTTAGCCTTTTGCATAACATTCTATAGAGTTAGGCCTTTGTGCGTTTTGCCAAATACATGAGATGCACTGCAACAAGTGCTGCAGTCTCAGTTCTTAATCTGCTTTCGCCAAGGCTAATTGGTTGAAAACCATTGCGAATAGCCTTGTCAACTTCACTAATGCTAAAATCGCCTTCTGGGCCGATGAGAACCAAGGATTCCCCGTCTGAATTAAGAAGTTCGCCTAAGAAATTACGTCCTGAAAGGTGAATGCCGTCCTGGTTGTCGCCTGTCTCCTCGGGGGCGTAGCAATGTGCTATGAACTTCTGTCCGTCAAAAGGTTTGTTTATGAAATCCTCAAATGATGTAAGGGGTTCTATCTCTGGTTTGAAAGCTTTATGACTTTGTTTCATGGCCGAAACGACTATTTTTTCCAGTCGTTCGGTTTTTACCACGCGTCGTTCAGAATTGGCACAGTTGAGAAGTGATATTTTATCAACTCCAATTTCGGTGGCTTTTTCAGCAAGCCACTCCATGCGGTCCATATTTTTAGTCGGTGCAACAGCCAAGTTAATGCTGCCTTGCCATAGTTTGTGGTCGTCCCATTCGTGGTCAATGGCAAAAGTGCAGTGTTTTGCCGAGGCCACTGTAATATGTGCGTCGTAGAAATGGCCAATGCCATCAGTCAGGGTCAGTGCGTCCCCCTCTCTCATTCTGAGCACGCGTACAGCATGTCCTGCTTCATCGGCTGGAAGTTCGTTAGAACCTTTAGCTATTTGTGGCGCATAGAAAATGTGTGTCTCTTTCATGATTCGTTTTGTTTGGCTTCTACTCGTTGTTATTTGCCATATCCCGCTTGTTAAGCTCGTCACGTAACACGCTGGCCAGTTCAAAGTTATCATCTTCGACTGCCGATTTGAGCGCTTCCTTAAGCAAGTTGTTGCTCATGGCAGCAAGGGGCAAGGCCATGCTTTGCTTGTCTGGATTGTTCATTCTTGATTGTCGCTCAAAAGTGTCGCGTTGCACCCACAGTGCAGAGTGCGTTTCTATTGCTGACACAACGGCTTCGGCCACGGGCACAGTGATAGACACCACTTCATTAACAAGCTCAAAGTCAAGCAAGGCTTGTGTTTCACCATTGGCTGGCTGCATCAGTCGTACACCTATCATGGTCATACCCACGCGCCCAGCCAATTTATTCATCAGCTTTGAGCAAGTAAAGTCTTTATGCTTTAATGCATTTGCAATCATATCGTACCCATTGTGCGGAATGAGGATAGGAAGGAAACGTTTGCCCTCCTTTTCACGCAGCACCAAAATGAAAGCATCTTGCAGTTCTCGACCACGTGTCATGCCTTCAATCATTAGTTCAATATAATTATCGTACATACGCTGGTTGTCAGTTAGTTACGTTGTTTGCATAAATTGTATGGCTGCTTGTCTGCATACTCCTTATGACAATACAAAGTCTATGCAGGTATTGGCATATTCCACTCTGCAATTTGCTATGTATTGCTGTTATTGGTAAGCAAAGTTACTGCAAACCCAACTTTCAACAAAGCAAAACGTGTTATTTCTTGGACATTTGCGCCTTAGGTTGTTTATGGAGTCACTCTGTGAAATTATTGTGTATTTCGTCAGAGCATAGAATATTTGCGGCAGAATGCAAATGGTTGAATATTTGCCATCAAACTTTCGGATAAGCGCAATGCTATTTGTACATTTGCAGAATGAAACAAATCTTTTTGCTTTTAGTCATAGCTGTCGGTCTAATGACGTCATGTCTGGGTAAATTAGAGGAAAATGCTAAGGTGACGGACATTGTGAGTGTCGGGCAGCGTTTGCCAGAATTTGCGGTGACTACAAGTGACGGCCATTTGGTGAGTAGTGGTAATTTGCGTGGGCGTGCGTCCGTAATAGTGCTTTTCAGCACCCAATGTAAGGATTGCCAGCGGGCTTTGCCTGCGTTACAGAACGTTTATAATAAGTATAAAGCGCGTGTCACTTTTGTGTGTATAAGCAGGGCGCAATCTGGCAATGATGTTGCCGCATATTGGCAGGCGCAAGGCTTGGACATGCCATATTCGGCACAGACGGACCGCAGTGTCTATGCGTTGTTTGCCACAGCAGGCATACCGCGTGTCTATGTGGCAGATAATAACGGGATTGTTCGTGCCATCTATGTTGAAAAGGTCAATAGCGATACATTGTGTAGAACGCTTGATGGTTTGATAGCAGATGATAGTATATAGGTTTCAAAATATTGCTTCTATATAACAAAGATGATATTTGAACTTTGTTATATAGAAGCAATATTTTGATTTAGTCCGCAGTAATGGTTCAAACTTCGAGTTTGGCTAAGAACTCGGTCTCGTTAATGATGGGTATACCCAGTTTTTCTGCTTTTTCACGCTTAGATGGTCCCATTCCCTCGCCGGCAAGAATAAAAGAAGTCTTCTTTGATATGCTTGTAGCGTTTTTGCCACCATTGTCTTCAATAATTTTCTTATACTCCTCGCGCGAGTGCTGTTCAAATGTGCCACTTATAACGATTGTCATGCCAGCGAGTAGGGTAGATGCCATTTCTTTTTCCTCAATACACATCTGTACGCCAGCCTCGCTCAATCGTTTAATCAAGGTGATGTTGCGTTCTTCGCGCAAAAATGTACGAACGCTTGATGCAATCACCTCACCCACACCGTCGCATGCAAGCAGGTCGTCGATACTTGCCTTAAACAGAGCGTCCATTGATTTGAAGTGGCGTGCAATACCTTTGGCCACGACCTTGCCCACAAAACGAATGCCGAGGGCAAACAAAACTCGCTCAAACGGCACCTTCTTGCTCTCTTCAATACCTTCGATTATTTTATTAGCTGAACGGGCTTTCGTGCCATCTTCGCCCCAAAGGTCTTGCACTTTAAGTTGGTATAAGTCGGCCACATCGTGAATGAGTCCTCGTTCGAAATAGGCGTCCACCGTTTCTGGGCCGAGTGATTCTATGTTCATGGCATCGCGGCTGATAAAATGCTCAATGCGTCCTTTGAGCTGTGGCGGACACGCTGTGTCATTCGGACAATAGGTTGCTGCCTCGCCTGGGTAGCGCACCAATGGTGAGCCACATTCGGGGCAGTGTGTAATGAATGACACCTTTGGGCCAAGCGCTTCACCGGTTTGTTGGCGTGCCTCGGTGTTGACACCCACAATTTGTGGAATAATTTCGCCAGCTTTTTCAAGATAAACGTGATCGCCAATGTGCAGGTCAAGTTGCTTGATAATATCCTCGTTGTGTAATGAGGCGCGTTTGACAATGGTGCCGGCCAGTAACACGGGGTCCATGTTGGCAACAGGGGTTATGGCGCCCGTGCGGCCTACTTGGTAAGTCACCTCGCGCAGTGTGGTGCAGGCACGTTCTGCCTTAAATTTGTAAGCTATAGCCCATCGTGGGCTTTTGGCTGTAAAGCCTAAGCGTTGTTGTTGCTGCAGTGAGTTTACTTTCAGCACAATGCCGTCAGTGGCCACAGGCAATTCGCGGCGGTGTACGTCCCAATAGTCAATGTATTCAAATATCTCGTCAACAGAGTGTGCCAGTTTTACGTGGTCTGACACCTTAAAGCCCCATTGGCGTGCTTTGTCCAGCCGGCCAAAGTGTGTAGGCTCGTGTATGCTGTCGCCCATCACATAGTAAAGGTAAGCATCGAGGTGGCGGTGTGCCACAACTGCCGAACTTTTACTTTTGAGTGTGCCTGAGGCAGCATTGCGCGGATTGGCAAACAGTTGTTCTTCGCGTGCCTCGCGTTCGGCATTAAGCTTTTCAAAACTCTGCCACGGCATCAGCACTTCGCCACGAATTTCAAAGTTTGCGGGGCAGCCGCAGTCTTCAGGCAACTGCAGGGGTATGGTTCGGATCGTTTTGACGTTGGCCGTTACATCGTCGCCGCGCACACCATCACCACGCGTCACAGCACGCACCAGTTTATAGTTCTCATAAATGAGGGAAATGCTCAGTCCGTCGAATTTTTGCTCGCAGCAAATTTCAAAAGGTTCACCTTGCAGCCCCTCCCTTATGCGGTTGTAAAAATCCTCAACGTCTGTTCGTGAGTAGGTGTTGCCGAGCGACAACATGGGCGTCGTGTGTTCTACCTGTACAAAGTCTTGACTCAGGTCACTGCCAACTCTCACAGAGGGTGAGTTGGCATCAGCCATTTCCGGGTGCTTGCGTTCAAGGTCCATGAGCTCGTGCATGAGCATGTCAAACTCCTGGTCGGTAATGGTTGGAGCGTTGAGTATGTAATAATTATAGTTGTGTTGGTGCAACTCTTTGCGGAGTTGCAATATACGTGCTTTCTCGTCCATGTTGTTAGCTTGTTGTGAGCGTGTTCCTAATTTGAAATACAAAAGTACAGACTTTCGCCAATAAATTTGTAATTTTGCGATGTAATTTTGAACCCATACACTACCATCTATGCGTATTGATATCATAACCGTTTTGCCCGAAATGCTTGACGGCTTTGTAAACACCTCTATATTGGCTCGTGCCCAAAAGAAGGGACTCGTTGAAATACATGTACATAATTTGCGTGACTACACTACAGACAAGCATCGCCGGGTAGATGATTATCCCTTTGGCGGCTTTGCCGGTATGGTGATGCAGTGTCAGCCTATCGATGCCTGCATCAGCCAGTTAAAGTCGGAGCGCGATTATGATGAAATAATTTTCACATCGCCCGATGGCGAACAGTTCGACCAGCCAATGGCCAACGAACTGTCGTTGAAAAAGAATATTATAATTCTGTGTGGTCATTACAAAGGTATAGACTACAGAATACGTGAACACCTTATTACTAAGGAGATAAGTGTAGGCGACTATGTGCTGACTGGGGGTGAACTGCCAGCGGCCATCATCAGCGATGCCCTTGTGCGCCTGGTGCCGGGTGTGCTTTCTGACGAACAAAGCGCCTTGAGCGATTCTTTTCAAGACAACTTGTTAGCAGCACCAGTGTACACACGTCCTGCTGATTATAAAGGGTGGAAAGTGCCCGATATCCTGCTCTCGGGGCATGATGCAAAAATCAAGGAATGGGAACTGCAACAAAGCATGGAACGTACCAAACGCCTACGTCCCGATTTGTTGAAGTAAATAAAGTTGCCTGAAACGCGCTGCAAAAAACGTAAGCACTAATGGGGTGACGCGTCCCGCGTCGGGAAAAATGCAATGTTCATACACTAAATAAAGGCTCGCAGACAGCACTAATTACACGCTTGTCTGTGAGCCTTTGCCTTAAATTCCGCGCGACGAGGCTGCTGAAAAATAGCCCGCGGGACGCGTCGCCCCCATTAGTGCTTGCGTTTTTTCATTCAAACCAATACTGCATACGAGAGGCAAGCAAGGTTTTAAGGTCGGTAATGGCCTTCTGTACTTCAGCCTTCTGATGTTCTATCTGCTCTATGCGATGAGCAAAGAGTTGTTGGAGAGGGAGGGGAGGGAGAGGAATGGGGAAATTAGAAATTGCCTTACGATCTCCTCTCGGCATTTTTGCTCCTTTGGTTGTTGCATTGTAATTCGTCCAAGTAAAGGTCGCAGTCCGTCTTTACCCCTATTCCAGTTTGAAATCCTTCTTGATTTGTTGTAGAATATCGTCGAGAACGTATGTGTTGAACATGCGGCCAAACAGTTTGACCACCATGTCGGGCCTGGTGGCAAGCGTGATTTGAAAGTTGCGAAGGAATAGCTCCTTCTGCATTAGTTTGTACATGGCCAAGGCTATGTAAGGATATATGTCGCAACTCTCTTGTATGATAGGCTGTTTTGCCAGTTTAATCCACAACTCGCTCGTCAAATTAAAGTTCTTGATTTCATTCAGTTGCTCAACAATGGCCGTGTACTCCTTCATGTCATTATGTGGCGCATCTAATGCCTTGTCAAGCAGCTCAACAGCCTTTTTGTCATTTTGAAATTCATGGTAATAGGCTGCCAGTTGAGTAAGCAGGCTGCACTGCGAACTGCCGAGCATGCCAAGCGACAAAGCAAGCTCTTCTGCCATATTGTCGTTGCCCAGCATGATGTGGGTGTAAACAAGGTCGGTCGTGATGCGCAGGTGGTCTGGACTTTCGGGCGGGCAGAGTCTGAGGGCATCTTGCAGTGATTGCAGAGCTTCCTTTTCGCGATGTTGCGCATAAAGTTGTTCACCTGCATACATGCGCAAACTATAATCATTGGGGCACAAATGGGCGTATTTAATACACAGTTTCAGCCCCTCTTCGGTGTTTTGTGTAGCAAAGGTGGCGAACACTTTCAAACTCATGGCACGTTGGTTGGTGTCGTCGATGGCGAGTGCGTAGTCGCAGCTCTGTATGCACTCTTGATACAGCCCGCACTTTTGCTGAATGTCAGCCAGTTGGGTCCATGAGATGGCGTCGTAAGGGTTGATGTCTACCTGTCGGTTGGCAGCCTCTATGCTCTTGTCGTAATTTTGTGACTGAAAGTAGGCTTCGGCTATAAGTTCGTCAGCGCGACTGCGAAATTGGTAGCTCTTGGGTATTTGTTCAAGATACTTTAGTGCGCGCTTCTGAAATCCGTAGTCCAGGTATATTTCTCCCAGGTCAAGGTACCAATCATAGTCGTTGTCGTTCATGACCGCTGGCAGATTGTGTTGCGTCCGTACTTCGGCCTTGTCTAATCTGCTGCAAGCCACGTCCCATTCAATGTAAAACAGTTGCACGTCGCGGTTCGCTTGATTGGCAATGCCTTTAATGATGCCCATGGCCTCATTCCATTTGCCATCACCCTTTAGCTGGTATGCCTTTACCACGAGCACCTCCTCATTGTCAGGGTGCAACTTTTCGGCGAAACGCATAAGGCGTTCCGCATCATATTTACGGTTACTTTTCTCGTAGTATTCCTCAATGTCCATGAGGGTGGAGGCGTCCATGTAGAAGTCTTCACCTGTTTCAATCTTTTGCTCGTATTCTGCAATTGCTTCTTTCAGATATTTATCCATATATGGTGTCCCCATGTTTAAGTAGGTGTTCAAAATTATTTTTACATTGAAAGTGTATTATCGGGGTGCAGATGTTTCCTTCGGGTGAGGGTTTCTGTCCCCCGATAACGGGGGAATCGAAGGGGGTCATAGCGGGCTATGTGACCGAGACTGAAGGAAACAAATGTGCCTCGAGAATGTGCTTTCAATGTGAAAATGATACCTACTGATTGTATTAAATAATTTTGAACACCTACTTATTGAACAATAAAGGGCTACGCTGTTGCGTGCAACGAACTGCATTGCATTTAAGCGTAGCCCAATATTATGATGTTCAAAGTTGTTTTGTGAAATCAGCGGGTGTGGCGTCCGATAGAGCACAAATCCCTATTTCAGAATTATTAGCCCCACCCGTAACTCCTTCGATTTACTTCTGCTTGGCCCAAGTATCCTTCAAACTCACCGTGCGGTTGAATATAAGGTGGTCGGGCGTAGAGTTCTTGTCTGCAGTAAAGTATCCTGTGCGTTGGAACTGCAGGTAGCGGTTGCCAGTTGGGTTTTCGGCAGCGAACTTTTCAACATAGCAGTTGCTGAGTACTTTCAGTGAGTCTGGGTTGAGCAGCTCTCTAAAGTCTCTTTCGTCAGCTGAGGGATTTTCGACATTGAAGAGTCGGTCGTACAAACGCACTTCGGCGGGCAAGCTATGTGCCACGCTCACCCAGTGAAGTGTACCTTTAACCTTGCGGTTTGCTCCTTCAAGACCGCTGCGGCTTGAGGGGTCGTATTCGGCATACACCTCTTCGATTGTGCCGTCGGCAGCTTTTTTGCAACCAGTACACTTTACGATGTAAGCATTTTTCAAGCGCACCTCCTTGCCAGGCACCATTCTGAAGAATTTCTTGGGCGCATCTTCCATAAAGTCAGCGCGTTCCATCCACAATTCGCGGCTGAAGGTGATGGTATGTGTGCCGTCTTCTTCGCGTTCGGGATTGTTGACGGCCTCCATTTCTTCGGTCTGTCCTTCAGGATAGTTGGTTATAATCAACTTGACGGGGTCCAGCACGGCACTTACGCGCAGCGCTCTCGCGTTCAAATCCTCGCGGGCGGCAGCCTCGAGCATGGCATAGTCGTTGAGTGCGTCAAACTTGGTATAGCCAATCATGTCGATGAACTTTCTTACAGCCTCGGGCGAGTAACCACGGCGACGCAAGCCGCATACGGTCGGCATGCGCGGGTCGTCCCAACCATCAACGAGATGCTCCTGCACCAAAGCCAAAAGTTTGCGCTTTGACATGACGGTGTAGGTCAAGTTCAGACGGTTGAATTCGTACTGACGTGGACGGTTGTCGTCAAGGTCCTTACCCTCCTTAAGCTCGTCAATAAAGTGGTCGTAGAGTGGACGGTGGGGTACAAACTCCAATGTGCAGATAGAGTGTGTTACGCCCTCAAAGTAGTCGCTTTGGCCGTGTGCAAAGTCGTACATGGGGTAAACCTTCCACTTGTTGCCAGTGCGGTGGTGCTCTTTGTTGATGATGCGGTAAATAATCGGGTCGCGAAAGTGCATGTTGGAATTTGCCATGTCGATTTTGGCACGCAAGACCATGGCACCTTCGGGAATTTCGCCTGAATTCATCTTTTCAAACAACTGGAGGCTCTCCTCTATGGGGCGGTTGCGGTAGGGGCTCTCCACACCCGGTTGTGTGGGGGTGCCCTTTTGGGCTGCTATCTGCTCGCTGGTTTGTTCGTCAACGTAAGCCTTGCCCTCCTTGATGAGACGGACGGCAAAATCCCATAGCTTTTGAAAGTAGTCGGAGGCATGATAGATGTTGCCCCATTTGAAGCCCAACCATTCAATGTCCTGCTTGATGGCTTCGACGTATTCAGTGTCCTCCTTTTGGGGGTTCGTATCGTCAAAACGCAGGTTGCACACACCTCCAAACTTTTGTGCTACGCCAAAGTCCATGCAAATGGCTTTGGCATGGCCAATGTGCAGGTAGCCATTGGGTTCGGGTGGAAAACGTGTTTGCAGGCGGCCCCCGTTCTTGCCTTCTTGCAGGTCGTTGGCCACAATTTGCTCAATAAAGTTCAAGCTTTTCTTCTCAGTGCTTTCGCTATCTTTAATTTCTGTCATAATCGGGTAGTGTAATTATTGTAGAGTGCGGCCATGTGTGGTTAGTTGGCCATTTCAGAGATAAACTTGATGCGTACCAAGCGAATTTCCTCCTCGCTGTAGTCGTCGCCAAGCTCGTCAAGAGCGGCATCAAGGTCGTCAGTTTCGCTTTCTTTGAAGTATTGATAGATGTCGTCTACCAAATCTTCGTCAAGCATTTCATTGATAAAGTAGTCAATGTTTATTTTGGTGCCAGAGTATACGATGGCTTCAATTTCGTCGAGCAGCTCGTCAAATTCAATGCCATTGGCCACGGCTATGTCGTCTAACGCCACTTTGCGGTCGATGCTGTGAATGATGCTAACCTTCAGTTTCGACTTGTTGGCCACGGTTCGTATGCGTAAATCCTCGGGCCTTTCAATGTCGTTGTCCTCGCAGTGCTTTTTGATGAGTTTGCAAAATTCGGTGCCGTATCTCTTGGCCTTGCCAGCTCCCACACCAGGAATGTTCTGCAACTCCTCAAGGGTTTGAGGGTAGAAGGTGGCCATGGCCTCGAGTGAATTGTCTTGGAATATGACGTAAGGTGGAATGTCTTGCTCTTTCGACATCTTCTTGCGCAGATTCTTGAGCATGGTAAACAGGGCCGGGTCAACGGAAAATGCCGATTCTTCGTGCAATTCTGCTTCTGCTTCCTCTTCAAAGTCGCGGTCTTCGATAATCTCGAAGGATTGCGGCTTCGTCATGAATTTGCGTCCCTTTTCGGTGATTTTCAGCACGCCATAGTTGTTGACGTCCTTGTCAAGATAGCCAGATATGAGTGCTTGCTTGATAACAGCATTCCAAATGCGTTCATCAACTTCCTCACCGCAACCGAACTCTTCGAGTTCGTCGTGATGGTAATCGCTAATCTCTTCGGTGCGATTGCCGAGTAATATATCCTTAATGTAATCATCACAGAAGTTCTCTTTCGTTGCAGAGATAACTTCCAGCACTTTCAACAATTCTTTTTTAGCTTCCACTTTGTTTTTAGGGTGTAAACAGTTGTCGCAGTTGCCACAGTTGTCCTTGTCATAGGTCTCGCCAAAGTAGTGTAGTAATAGTTTTCGGCGACATAACGAACTTTCAGCGTAGGCTGCGGTTTCCTTTAGGAGTTGTTTGCCAATGTCTTGTTCTGCCAAAGGCTTGCCCTCCATAAATTTCTCTAATTTTTTTAGGTCTTTTCGCGAGTAAAAAGCAATACATTTGCCTTCGCCGCCATCACGGCCGGCACGTCCGGTTTCTTGATAGTAACCCTCCAGGCTCTTCGGTATGTCGTAGTGTATGACAAACCTTACGTCGGGCTTGTCTATACCCATGCCAAAGGCGATGGTGGCCACTATGACGTTGATGCGTTCCATCAAAAAGTCGTCTTGCGTTTTTGAACGTGTGGCCGGATCCAATCCTGCATGGTAGGCTTCGGCTTTAATGTCGTTCATTCGCAACACCTCGGCCAACTCCTCTACCTTTTTGCGGCTCAGACAATATATAATGCCGCTGCGTGTGCCGCCTTGCTTGATAAACTTGATTATATTGCGGTCAATATCCTTGGTTTTAGGGCGGATTTCGTAGTAGAGGTTCGGACGGTTGAACGAACTCTTGTAGGTAATGGCATCGGTTATGCCCAAACTCTTTTTGATGTCGGTAGCCACCTTTTCGGTGGCAGTGGCAGTGAGCGCAATCACGGGTGCATTACCAATGTTGTTGATGATGGGGCGTATCTTGCGGTATTCGGGACGGAAGTCGTGACCCCATTCCGAGATGCAATGAGCCTCGTCAACGGCATAGAATGAAATCTTGATCGTTTTCAGAAACTCGACATAGGTTTCCTTGGTCAGGCTTTCGGGTGCTACATAAAGCAGTTTTGTAACTCCACTTGTGATGTCATTCTTTACCTGCTCTATTTGGTTGCGGTTAAGCGATGAATTGATATAGTGGGCTATGCCGTCCTCCTGGCTCATGTGTCGGATGGCATCGACTTGGTTCTTCATCAAGGCAATAAGCGGAGATATGACTATGGCTGTGCCGTCCATGAGCAGTGATGGCAACTGATAGCACAATGACTTGCCTCCACCTGTAGGCATAAGTACAAATACATTATGGCCTTCAAGCAGAGATTTAACAATATCCTCTTGATTGCTTTTGAATGTGTCAAAGCCGAAGTACTCCTTAAGAGCCTTTTTCAGATTATATTCTTCCTTCATCGCTTTCGTGGTTGCATAGAGGTTAGAAACGTGGGCGGCACGCAAGTGCTATGTGCATTGGGGCGCGCTCTGTATCGTTTTACTTTAGCAAAGGTATAACAATTTTCTTGAAAACAATGTATACATTACTGCAATTTTCGTTGCTGGTATTTACTATCTGCACGAAGATTTTATTTTTGCCGTATTTATATGTTGTTGTGGGACAGGTGCCTGGTCCTTTTGACTTGTGGCATTATTGTATGCAAGCGTTTGCCAAAAAGGTGTGGCCATGTGGGTGCGGTGGCGGTGTGAGAAAACAACCATGTGTGGTGTAGTATATGCGTGTAAAGATGTTCGGGATTATGTTCCACACGGCTTTTCGTGATTTTGTCTGCACTCTGCACTTTTGTTTGTAAATTATTGAATATCATTGCATTAAAGCGTGTAGACAAACCTGCACTTTGTGCGCACTATTGTCTGCACGCTGCCCGCATCATGATTGTTGTATGCACTGTATGCACCATGTAGGTTGCCAGGCGTTTTTTGCCTGTCTGTGCAGATGTTTTTAATGGTTGTGCCACACGGGACGTACGGCATAGGGGGAGCGTGTTTTCTGTCGGAGTGACAGGTTTTTCGCTCCCCCTATGCGTGTTTCACGCTATGCCGCCACAGTAAAGCGTGATATGCATCATCAAAAAGTGCAGGCAGTGTGTAGGTAGAAAACGGGGTTGTCTACACGCACGATAGCTAATGATTATCAGTATGTTAGGTGCTATTAGTGCAGAGTGTAGACAAAATGACAAATATTGTTTTACCGGACAACAATCAATTACAAGAGAATTTTACGGTGACATTAGCTCGCTATGCTTGCAGATGTGCAAATGTGCAAATATAACTGACGCCGTAGCGTTACTATTTGCAACGCTACGGCGTCAGCCCATTCGCATATTAACACATTAACATATTAGCACATTGTTCAATGCTCAGACCTTTTCGATCAATACCACGGCATAAGCAGAAATGCCCTCTTCGCGACCTGTGAAGCCAAGCTTTTCGGTGGTAGTGGCTTTAATGCTGATATCGTTTGTACTGATGTGCATAATTGGTGACAAGCATTCTTTCATGGCCTGCACGTGTGGGTTGATTTTGGGGCGTTCTGCACATATTGTAGCATCGATGTTGCCCACTTGCCACCCCTCGGCCTTGAGTATGTTGATGGTCTGTGCCAGTAGCACTTTGCTGTCGGCACCCTTGTATGCTGGGTCGGTGTCGGGAAAGTGATAACCTATGTCGCGCAGGTTGGCAGCACCAAGCAGCGCATCGCAGATGGCGTGTATCAGTACATCGGCATCGCTGTGTCCGAGCAGACCGAGGTCGTGTTCAATCTTTATGCCGCCTAACCACAGGGCGCGGCCGGGTACGAGTTTGTGTACATCGTATCCCATTCCAACTCGTATTTTCATCGGCGTTTTCCAAATAAATCGCGTATGCCGTCCATGTCGAATGCCAGTGACACACGCAGGGTTTGATCGAGTGGGTTAGAGGCAGAGGTGGCAATCACATAACCGGCATCAATAGACATCACGCTCATGCGGAAACCGGCACCGACTGTGGCGTACTTGCGGTTGCCCTGCCATTTGCTCTCATTATGATAGCCGGCGCGCAGCGTGAACTTGTCGTTGTAGGTGTATTCGGCACCGACGCTCCATTGTATCTCTTCCATTTCGCCCTTGAAGCCTCTTTCTGAGTCGCCGAATGATGAGAATATGCCTCCGATGGAAGACTTGTTATAGTATTCGCTGTTAAGGCGCTCCTCGTAGTCCTCATTGCTTTCGTCGGCACGCTGCAATGGCATGGAAGGCACGAGCAACTTGTTGATGTCGGCAGAGAATCCGATGCGGTTGTATTCGTTGAGCGGTATCATGTAGCTGAGACCGAGGCGCAGGTTGGTAGGTATGAAGTATGAACGGTCGTCACCATAGGATATTTTGCTACCAATGTTGTTGATGTTCAAACCCCAGGCTAACTGGCACTCGCGTTGCCCCATCATTAAGTAGGTGTTGTAGTAGAGTGCAATGTCGGCTGCAAAGGCAGAACCGCCAGTGGAGTTGTCGTCGTAGTGGCCGTTGATGTCTGAATAAATGTAGCGCAGTGCAACCGCGGCCGAGAACTTCTCGCTAAGCATACGTGAGTAGGCCGCATCAACACTCAGTTCATACGGCTTGACGCTCATGCTTTCATCGCCTGATACCGTGAACTCGCCCAACGTAAAGTAGCGCAGCGATGCACTGAGCGCTTGATAATCGCCCAAACGCACGTAGCCGGAGGCATTGAGCAAGGCGATGCCACTGGTCAGTTTGCGCAGCCATGGGGTGTAGTTTATTGCAAATCCTGCACGTGAGATGTTGAAGGGGTACTTTGCAGGGTTCCAGTATTGTGAGTTGACGTCAGGGTCGGTTGCCACACCCACATCACCCATACCGCCGGATCGGGCATCGGGGGCAATAGAGAGTGATGTGACGGCTGTGCGTACAGGGTTGAACTGGTCGCGTATTTCGTCGTCGGCTCGCAATGTCTGTGGTAGTATGCTTGCTATCAGCAAGGCACTGCCTGCAAGCAGGTGGGCGTGCATTTTATTGCTTGGTTTGTGTGAGGTATGTCGCATGTTATAGTTGTGTTGTTTGCTTGTTTGTATGTAGACCATTTATCGGATAATAAGTTTTTGGGTGTTTGTGTCCTTTCCTGATACTTTGCTGCGGTAAAGGTAAACACCTGCGGGCAGCTTGTTGCCGGCATAATCGTTGAGTTGCCATGGTATAGACACGTTGGTTGTGCCGGCAGCGGCTTCGGTTGATTGGTGCCATACGCGGTAGCCGGCTATGCTGTACACCTCGGTTTGTACCGTGTGGCTCACGCTTGGGTCGAGGTCGTTAAACGTGGTGACGAAGGTAGTTGACCTTTCGGGTGTATTGCTTGTGGCATAAACGCCGAACGCTGATTGGCCGTTTTCGATTACGTTAAATGTGAGTTGCGCAAGGGTGCTGTTGTCATTTACGTCCCACACTCGATAGTAGACGGTGTGTTTGCCTGGTGTGAGTGCCGTGAGTGGATAGGTGAGTGTGCCGCTCATGTATGAACCTTGCTCGAAGGTGAAGTAGTCGTTGACGTTGAGGCTGTTTTTGCTTTCGTTGTCAAACCACAGTGTCATGTCGTGTCCCATGCTGCCTGTCATCATGGATATGCCGCTCGAGTCGGTAACTGTGGCATAGAGTGTGGCATCGGTGCCAATACGCCCTCCGTCGGGAAAGTCGAGATTGTCGATATACATGAACACTTTGGGTGCGATGCTGTCGGTGCCTTCGTTGGCAGCACTCTTGCTGATGTTGAATTTGCTGAATTGTCCGCACAGTTCCTGTTGTTTGTCGGCACTGACTGCATAGAGCGACAAAAGCGGTGTGGCGGTGCTGAGGGGGGCACTGCGCGGTATGCTTGTCTTGATGGTGAACTGCCCGTTGTTGACAGGTACGCTGCCTTCGAACAGTATTTGGGTGTAGTCGGTGTAGGTGAGCGGTGTGACGGTGCTGCTGTTGCCCTGGCCTTTGCAGGTGATTTTTTGTATCGGGGCAAAAAGCGTGGCATAGAGTGTGCCGGTAAAGGCCGTGTCGGTTTGCTCCAAACTTGTAGCGGTGCCAATGTGGCCAGTGAAACTTACCACGTTGCCTGCTTCGAGTTGGGCTATATTGCTTGTGGTGGCCGATTGGCTGTTGATGCTGTCTATCTTGACACCGGCATCGGCATACTTGAGTTCGGCAGCGGGGTCGCCAAAGTAGGCGTATTTCATTTTGTTGATGCTCCTGTCGTAGCCAATGGTGTTACCTCCGTTGCTCGACACGAGTTCGGTTTTTGTCAAGCGCAGGGCATCGCCAATGGTGTATCGCTTGCCGTTGCCGTCCTTTGCAAACAGATATTTTATAAAGCCTTTGTTAAGCGACCGGTTGTAGTTGGCGTAGACCGAGCGCGACGCGCAAAGTACGCCAACGGCACCCCCTTGTTGGTTGTATATGGCATTGCGCCCCATGTCGCCATCGGATTGCTGGTCGTAGGGGGTGATTTCGCATGAAGCAAAAATCCATATAGGCAGCGCGCTGCTCACATTGCTGCTCATTTCGTCGCGATCGAGCAGAAAGTAGTTGGAAATGCGCTTTGGACTGCCGTGGCCATTGTAGTTGAATATGAGTGCACCTTGTTGCATGGCTCTTTTCAGCTTGCTTGTTGCCTCGGGGTAGGTGTTGCCCTTGGCTTCGCTCACTACGCTATAGGCATCGGGGTATATGCGGCGTACCATAAAGCCCTCGTCTGCCGATTGGGCTGTTTGTTGGCATACGCTTTGTGCATCGCTCATGTGGAGGTTGTTATTGCCAACATCGGCTATGGCCCACATGCGGTTTTTCCATGGGCCGACATGCTCGTTGGTGATGTATGTTATGGTTTGGTCGACCAAGATTTTTGCTTCGTCCTCGGTTGTGCACAGGAAACGTCCCACACCGAGATCGATCTTTTCAGACGCGATGTTGTAGCCTTCGCCGTCGTCGAGCAGGGCGTAGTAGTCGTCGGTTACATAGTCGTGAATGGTGCCAATACCGTAGGCACCAACTTTGTTCTCTTCGTCGCTGCGTTCGTAGGCCAGCAAGTAGTCGTCGGGATTGTGCTTTTTCCATTCGGTTGTAATCATTCGGTTGTCGTAAGCACAATTACCGAAGAGTAAAAGGTAGCGTGGCGCATTTGCCATGCTGTCTGCCCGGTCGTAGAGCATCTTTATGTAGCGGCGGTAGGCACTGCCATCGGGGGTGCCTGACGAGAACTCGTTGTAGATTTGGTCGGCACGTACCACTTTGACACGCAGGCCTTGTTTGTCTCGGTGAAAATCGGCAAGCCGTTCGGCTTGGGCTGTAAGTGTGCCTGACGCGGGTACAATAATAATGTAGTCAATGTTGCTGTCGGCATGCAAATTTTGGTTGTCGACAGAACCGACAATGGTGGGGCTGTCGTAGCTCTTTTTAATATCGACGATAACAAAACGCGCGTTCCCTTTAGCGGCAGTTGCTTTGTAGGTGCTACCTTCGAGTTGGCCGGGCAGTTCGGCGCATACATTTTGCGCATCGCCAATTTGCCACACGCGTGTGTTGGCATCGGCATCGCTTATGACGAAGGTGGCCGGATCTTGCGCATTGCCGCTGAATGTAGTGGTGTTGGCTACCGACAGGGCTTGCTGGTAGCTGAGATACAGGTAGTTGAGTTTGCCTGCAGCGGGTGTTTGTATCTTTAATTTGGCTTCGGTGCCAAATCGCGCTTTGAAACTGCTGTGATAGCCGCGTGCCTCTTCTCCCTCGCTTGTTGAACCGAGGTTCTGTTTGGCATATTGTTTTTGGGTGTCGGCATCTGTAATGGTGAAGTATGATGACGACCCTACTGATGCACCTGTTACATCGTATGCTACCTGTACGTCGCTTGTGGTGATATTGCCAGGGAGTTTTATTTTGAATGTATGTCCGCTCTGCAGGTCGTTGCTGTCGTAAAAATTACGTCCGCCGCCATACCACACACACGTTTCGTTGTTAAGGAGTGCGTGCGCTGTTACTATGCTTGTTTCAGTGGCTTGTGATGTGGCTTGGTCGAGTGTGCCAAATTGTAGTGGCGCATTGTCGTTACCTTCAGCTTCAGTCAGGAAATAGTAGCTGTGTTTTGAAAAGGTGTTGTTGCTGAATTGTGTGTTGCTCTTGTATGAGGTCAGCCCCTCGGCAAAGAATAGCACGGATCCATTCCTGCGGTACAGAGGTACCTCGTTAAGGTCGTCTATGAGCGCGTCGGTGCCCTCGAAGGGTAAGTTCTCTTGTATCAGTCGTCCGCCATAACCGTATAATTTTACTTTCGACGGGTCGGCAAATCCTGCACTTTTGAGTTGCTCGTCGGTAAGTTGGTATATGCCTTCTTTGTCCACATACATTTTAACCCATTTGCCTTTGGCCAGTACAGATTGCTTGGCGTAGCGCTCAGATTTGTATACATCAGTTGTGGCTTGGAATATGCGACGTGTAGCGCTTGATACTTTGGGACCTTGAATGGTGGGCTGCAGCGTATAGTTCTTTATAGCATACCACGCGTTGTGACGTTTTACTACGGGTATGTAGGTGACATCTGCAATGACGTCGCCACGACTGATAGAACGTGTAATATGAAAGTCCACCTCATTTTGTGCTTCAAATCCTTGGGCTTGCAGTTGTTTGACTGATGCAGAGGACAACCTTTCGTATTCTGGGTATTCTAACCTGAAACTGATGGTGTCAGTCTCTAACAATTTGCCAAGGTTGAATTGTGCCGTCTTGACGTAGTCTTGTGCATAAGCATTGGCCGAGGCTAATGATATGGTGGCTAATATGAGGTTCTTTTTTATGTTCATTGCGGTTGGGGTTCGTTGTAAAATGCAGACATCACTTTATTTGATGTTGAACGCAAGTTGTGGTTGGTCGTTCAGCAAGAGGCTGACGTGGTCGTCGATGTGCACTTCTACCAGTTCTATGTTTAGCGGCATGAGTAACAAATCGCCCTGTTTCATGGTGTAGTGTTGGCTGATTTGAGCTATCTGATGATCGAATTCGTTGCACAATAGTTCGCGGCTGAACATGGTGGTGTGGCTCATGTCGTTCAGCATGACAGTTGCTTTAAGACTGTCTGACATGGGCATGGTTTGCTTGCCTTCGGCTACTGCAACGGCATTGTCAAAGCCAATGGCAAGATCCCAGGGCTTGTTATTGCACTGCAATTCTTTAAGCAGGTCTTGTGCGATGAAGTGTACACCTAAGCACATTTCGTCGGCATTGTAATAACGTTGCGCAAAGCGCTCGTTGATGCTGCGCCCTAAACGGTTGATGCGTGCACACACACAGAGTTGTGCCACACATTGCTGGGTGAAATCGGGAATAAAGAATGGCCGCTTTTGAATGAGCAGTGCCGTGTCGGGTATGGTAGCAACGCCCATATCTTTATATAACGTGGCTCCGGTATTTATATTGTTTGGCAGAAATCTGAATATTTTCATTAAGAGATGTTTTAAGTAGGTGCTCAAAATTATTTTATACAATTAGTAGATGCTATTTTCACATTGAAAGCACGTTCTCGAGGCGCATCTGTTCCCTTCAGCCTCGGTCACATAGCCCGCTATGTTCCCTCACCCGAAGGAAACATCTGCGTCCCGATAACGCACTTTCAATGTAAAAATAATTATGAACACCTACTTATCTGTTGAGAATGAACTTGATGCTGACGCCGAAGTCCTGTGTCGTAACGGGGTACGAGCTTGAGGTGAGCAACGGCTTGTTCATTTGCCGGTCATAATAGGCTGTCAGCGTGAGTAACTTGCTCAAGGCGTAATCGGCCGAGAAGGATACTTGCACTGCCTTGTTGCCGCTGGTGGCTTGCGACAATTTGGTGAGAATGTCGCGGTTGAGCGCACTCTGATTGCGGAATGTAAAGTCCAGGCGCAAATTCAGGTCGTTTGCAAAGCCACGGTTGGCGCTTGTAGTTTTTTTTGATTGGCTGCTGTTCTTTGATTTGCTGCGTACGGTCTTTTTGGGCGCAAACAAATTGAGGTCTGCAATCTTGTAACCCAGTCCTACAACAAAGTCGTTTGAGCGTGTCTCGGTCAGCTGTTGTGAGGTCATGCTCAGGGTAAGTACGCGGGTCTTGCGCATTTCGACTTTTGCTGTCAGATTGTTCTGGAATGTCATATCTATGCCAATGAGAGGTGAAAAGCTCTCGTTGATGCTGACGGTTGTCACATCATACATGCAGCTGGGTATGGGGTTGCCAGAGGTGACATCGTTGACAAATCCAAAGCCGTTCATATACTCTTGATAGCTTGTATATGTGTTGTACGAGCCTACAGAGTATACACTTTTGTATGAATGGTTAAGATTGAAGCTCTTGAACACCTTTTTCATTTTGGGCAACTTTGACAATCCTCCATACGTAATGCTCCAGTTAGGCAACAATTTCAGCATGGCAGGGAATATGTCGAGCCCGGTGTTTCCTGCTGTGTAAGTGTTGAGGAATGCGGGTATCATGACCTCGGGCGCATAGCGGCTAACGGTTCCGTTGGCAGGGTCGAAGGTTTGTCCTGCCAACTGCGAATTGGCAGGGTAGGGGGCACCTGTAAATTGTTTTTCAACACGTGCTTGATAACCCTCGAGTGAACTGACAAACTTGCTGAAGGTTTTGCTCTTGTAACCCTTGTCGGGGGAGCCCACCTTCTCAAATGCGCTGCCAATAGAGATGGTTGTCATGCTGAAAGAACCCGTTTGGGTGGTAGGCATTCCGTCAAACATGAATTGTATGCTGCGGTTGCGTGTGCTGTTGCGCGAGGCATTCAAGTCTATCTTGACATCACGGAAAGGCTCGAGTGTGGCGCGTAACTGTAATGACTCTGTCAGGTTAGAGGTGGCGGGTGTTGTGACGCTATCGGCCATGAGCAGCCAACCGCGTTCTGCCGCCTTGCGAACATATCCCTCGTCGGTAGCACCAAAGGCGAAGTTGAGGCCTGGCGCGAACATGCCAGCATTTTTGCCTTGACCAAAGACATCGCCAATTTGAGGCATGAAGCCTGGAATGTTCATGTTGAACCTGTTTGTGTAGTTTACGCTTACATTACGTACCATCATCAGGAAGCGCGTGCCCATTTGCAGCGCCTTGTACCAACCTTGGTCTTCGGTGCGTTTCTTGGGGGTAACGGTTATTTTGATGCGTGCGGTGTCTTGTGACAGTATCAAAATCTTATTGTTGTCAACCACCTTGTAGCGTATGGGATAGCGTGTGCCGTCGGGACGTAGTGCTGTAACTCTCAGCTTTTTAGACCGTTGATTGTGTTGCAGCACTTGCGTTGTGTCGGAAAGCAGCTTTAGCTCTTTCTGAAAATTCTTCTTTGTATTGTCTCCTTTCTTTTTGTCTTTTGGCGTTTGGGCATACTTGCGATTTACTTTTTTCAAGAATGGCACATGGTTGTAGAGTGTCTCAAAATTGATACGCCCGTTACCTGTGATGTTTCTTGAATTGACAATGGTATTGCCAAGGGTTGAGCCGTCTTCGAGTTCTGAACCTCGTGCCCAATTGTAGGTTGCATTGTAGGCAGCATCGGCTGTTAGCCAATCAAACAATGGAAGTTTGTTAAGAGGCAATTTCCAAGAGAAATCAAAGTTTTGCTGATATGTCAGAGGCCTGCCCAAGTGCTTGATACTTTGCCAAACAGAGTCTTTCCATGCTGTGTAGCGGTCGGGGTAGAGGTCCTTGTTTACAGCAGTATAAGGTTGCTCGATTTCTGCATTTGTGCCAGATGAGAAATTGGCATGAATGTTTTTGGTCAAGTCCCATCTTAGCTGGAACGTGCGGTTCCACAGGAAGTCGCTTGACCAACTGAGTGGCAGAGATTTGTTGTCAAGATTCTCCATGTCGCGCTCTTGTAATTCGTAGTAAGAGCGTGTGATGTCGGAGTTGAAGCCGATATTTTGTGGCAGGAAGTTGTAACCTTGATCTTTAAGTATTTTGAACCATTTTGATTTGTTCTTGCTCTTTTTGAATGGCTCAAAAGTCTTGAGATTTGGTGCCCAGTTATAGTTGAATGTGTATTTCCAATTTTGGTCTTTCTCCCATGCAGTTGTTTCACCAGTAGTGTTGCGTGTAGAGTACGCATAGCCGAATGTGAAGTTTGCAGGGTCGTAGGGCATAGGGTGCGATTTCGTCGAAATGTTAAACCTGGCGCCAGATATGCTGAAGTTCTTGTTTATTATGACATTCTCTGCAATGTCTTTCAGTGAATCTTTTTGCTCCTTTGTAGGCAGCGCGTCAAGTGCTTCCTTTAGCTCCATATCCGTGTCGAGCGGGTTGTATCGAGGTGATGTGCGCTGCTTCGAATATGAATAGTAAATAGGTGCATTGAGCTTGACCTTTTCGGGCAGGAACTTGCCGGCGTTTACATTGGTTGTAACGCTGTATTCGTAAAGGTTGTCGTCTCGGCGCTGGCTGACAGTCTCTTCAAGACCGCCAAAGCCTTCGGTTTCGATATGTCCGGTAAGATTGACTGTTGCCAGGTCTGACAATTGAATGTTAAGCTGCGAACGTGCTGCCCAACCGCCTTTGTTCGTAAATTGTTGCAGTCGTAGTTCGTTAGCCCAAACTTCCACATTTTGTATTGTGCGAGAGTTGTTGCGCACGCCAATCATGATGGTGCGCACCTCGCCCAACGAGGGGTTACCCATGACTGTCACTTTGTTTGCGGGACGCTCTGGGTCGTATTCGGAATAGGCTTTGGCGTAGGTGGCTAGTCCAAGGGCTTTTTGCTTATTTCGACTGTTCTTGACATTGGTAAGCAGAGTCAGATCGATGTCGAGCATATTATCGTTCGGCCATACGATACGAGCCTCTGATGTGTTGTCATTATAGTGTTTGGCAGGGGTTATTTTCAGAGGAATTTCATATTCATAGAAATTGCTCTTATAGTCAGAACCAAGGCGGACGAAAATGGCAGTCTGGCCGTCTTCAACTTCGTTTTCACCAATCAGAGAGTTGGCATGCGTAAACATTTGAATGTGCTTGTAGCGACGCAGGTCAAGGTTCGTGTTTTTGTACACGGCTCTGGCGTCACCACTGCCTAATTGCTTTACTGTCAATGACAGGGCTTGCTCGTTGTTTTGTAATATTTGGGTTTGTCCTGGGTCGACTACGCGGCTGATGCCGGGGGGCATGATGTAGTTGACAGGCTCCTTGGCATTATTCTCTTCAAAATTCACTGCACTTACCTCAAGTGTACCCGTAGCTTCGGGGCTCTTGCCTTGATAGAGTGCTTGCTCGTACGACCGCCATTCGCCATGCACCAAATTTAGGGTTGCAAAGCGCAGCACGACGGGCTTGCTAAAGCCTGTCATGAACATACGCATGAAGCGAATAGACGAAAAGTCTGATATTCCGCCTTCGCGTTTCTCATATTGGTCAACAGGAATGCGGAATTGATACCATGTATACTCTTTAGTCTTACCATCGCGTGTCTTCTGATTTGTAACTCGTTTGTCCACGATGTAGTTCTGTCCTACTTGCAGCGCGTCTTCAGAGATGTGTACTCTGTACTGGTAATACTTTTCGTATTCGTTGAGGGTAAAGTCTTGGTTAATATCCTCAACGTCAGGTTGTGTTTTGTAGGCTGTGCTATATTTCTCTGGCGAGTTCTCGGCGTCTACCGAATTGCCGTTGGGGTTGTTTATATACTTGTATCTGTCGAGTATTGAACGTTGTTCACGGTCGTAGTCGCTGCCTCTGAAATAGTGGTATTTATCGGCAGAGGGGGACATCAGAATAGAATCGTAAACCTCGGGGCGGACTTTGGGTTGTATGGCAGCGAGAAATGCGGCATAGGCTGGGTAGCTTTTTTCATTTTCCGACGACAAACCATTGAAGCCTACATCTTGTTTGGCCCTTGAGCCGCTTGAGGTGTTAAACGCGTAGGTTACTGTGTTTTGTGTTGGCACACGTCCCCACACTGTTTCGGTGTATTGTGTAGGGTCGTCGTCAATGGGTAATCCGCTCTCGTAGAACTTTTTGCCATCTTTGAGCACATCTTCGCTGATTTCGCCCAAGTTAAAGTAAAGGTCGCCATTGAATGTAGTTCCGGCTTCGCGTGCCTTCATGAAGGGGTCTAACATCCAAAATTCTATGTACTCAATGTTGGCGGCCTCAAAGTCTGATGTCTCGAGTTTGCGCATCATGCCACCCCAACGTTTTTCGGGGTTAAGCAGATGTCCGTTGGCGTCGAGTGTCGGGTCGAGATTGTAAGGACCACGTTCGTTGGGGTAGTAGGCAAGGTTCAGCACATTCAGTGTGTTTGACTCTTGCATATTTACGCTTTTGTTGGGGAAGAGTTCGCTCTTATATATCTCACGAACGTCAGGGTCTGAAATCTGTGCCAGGTCATTTTTGATATGACTTGGTGTCAGGCTTGACGAGCGTCGTGTAAAGAGTGGGTCGATGTAATACCATGCCAGCAGAGCGCGGTTGTAGCCATAGCGCACATCGTTGGTATATTTTGATTCAGGGAACATGGAAGGCACGCTCGAGAGGTTCCATTCCTTAGGATTGGAAATATCAATTTCGCTCTTCGAGTTCTCAAAGTCGTCAATGTATGAGGCGTTGCCTTGTGCCCCTCTGCTCTTACCAGCTATGAGTTGGGCAAATTCGGCAGAGAAATTAATGCTTGATGGTGTTGTACAATGTATGAACGGCAATTTGTTAAGCCAGTCGGTAAGGCGCTGGCTTTGCTTCTTCCACGACAGATTAAGCCCCCACAACGTATTGTTGAGCGGCTCAGCCCCCATAGAAACCTTTGTCGTAATGGGTTTCTCGCCGAGGTGCATGAAGGTACCACCAAATTGGAAGTCTTTGCTAAAGTCGTATTCAAAATTCATGCCGAACATGGTTTTGCGTTGCATGCCATAGTCGGTGTTGCTCTCCAAACTGACATTAACGTTTGTACCAGCGTCCAGAATGCTTTTATTGAGAATACGTACAACGCCTGAGTTGTAGTCTACTGTATAGTCAGAGCCTTCCATAAGGGTTTGACCGCCAGCCGTAACAATAACCGAACCACGTGGAATGTTCATGGCTCCCAACTGTATTTCGTCGTTGCGTGTAGCTTTGTATTGTCCGGTAATTTGATATTTGTTCTTCTCAGCAATCTGTTTTGCTACGGTGCGGGTTGAATCATAGAGCTCTTGAAACACATATTTGCGTGCCACATCTGCGTTGCCAATGGCTTTGGCCAATGATGAACCGAAAGGTTCGACAACGGGGAAGAATACGCGTCCGCTTGAGGCATCGATGGTGTAACCTTCAACGTAGTCAAAGGTACCATTCGGGCCGATTTTGTTGTTATTGTCAAGTCTGTCAAGACCTACCAATGTAAGGATTTTCTTATCTTTTATGCCGGGTTCGGGAATGTAGCTCAAGTATACACCAGTAGTGTCTGACAGCAATTTGATGTCGAGCTTGAACTTGTCTTTTTGCACAGATGTCGCTCCCAACGAATAGACATTCTTCATCATCAAATGCCAGTTACCCATCGCTGGTGTACAAGCGGTGTTTTTCAGCGTTTTTACAAACAACACCTCTTTGTTATCCTTGCGGTCCGATGAAAATTCGCCCACCTGGTATGTTTGCCCGCGGAAGGTGTATTCATACGCAACGGCCAGCACTTGGTCAGTTTGCAGGGTCTGTTTGAGTGATATATATCCCAGTGCGCTGTTCAATGTGTATTCCGAAGCAGACAATTTGCGGGCAGATTCCAACTTTTCGTAGTCTACGCCGCCCACCATGCCTGCTGCGTCAAGGGTGGTGGTAGCTGCCGATATGTCGCGGGCAGCACTCAAATTGTTGTTCAGCGTGTTGTATAGTGAGTTTGAGTTGTTAGATGGTTGTTTGTCACCTCCGGCAATCCACGCATTGTTCGAAATGCTGTCGTGTTCTGCCAAGTCTGTGAAACCCACAATGTTACGAGTATCGGTTGTGGCACCGGTCTTGTTCGTTACCCATACTTCGATGCGCTTGATGGTAATGCCAGATGTGATGTTAGGCAATTGCTTCATATTTTCATCGTAGTGGTCGCGAAAATAATGTGACAGAAAGAAGTGTCTGTTCTCGTCGTAAGCGTCTGCCGAGAACTCAAATGTAGTGAGTTGAGCCCCACCTTTTGAACTAACTGTTGACGATGCCGACTTCTTTTGCGCTACAACGGTGGACAATTTAAGTTTGCCAAATTGCATGTCTGTACGCACACCAAAAAGTGAACTTGCCCCACGAACTAAAGAAGAGTTTGTAGGCATGCTCACGTTACCAGCCTCTACGAGTTTGATGATTTCGTCTTCTTTGCCCTCGTAGCGCAGTTTCAGATTCTGTGTGTCAAAATCAAAGGTGGCCTCGGAGTTATAATTAAAGTCCATGTTGACTTTGTCGCCGACCTTTCCATTCAAACTAAGATTTATTTTCTCGTCAAAGTCAAAACCAAAAACCTTGCGGTTGCGCTCCGAAAGGCTTGGATTGTCTGTAAAACGTGTGTTCGCTCCAATTTTAAGCTCAGCAGAACCTTGTGTTTTGATACGCACCCCCCCAGGGCCAAATATTTTGTTCATTGGTCCTAAATCAAAGTGCATGTCTGTAAAGTCGAACTTATCTTTGCCTTTCTGCTTGAACTCCTCAGCATTTTTTTGTCGATAATATCGCGCAATAGAGCGCTTCATGGCAAGGTCTTGATATTCTTGCCATGTCATCGAAAAGGGTGTGCCTATGTATTCATCACCCAATTTCGTGCCAAAACGGTAACCTCCAGTCTCGTCGTCATAATCGGCCTCAGTTTTTAGGTTTTCAGGGTCGCGCAGGTCGATGCTTGCATGTGCTGTGTCGGCAAGCGTTGTGATGGTTGTTTTTTTGACCTTGGGCAATGTGTCGTTGGCTTGAACTTGTGTTGCCTGAGGTCCTTGCCCAACTTGACTGGCGCTTGACGGAGCGTTTTGTATGTTATAACGCATAAATGCTGCTTGCCCAACCCCTATGCTTGCAGAGGCCAGTACAAACAGCAATATGTAGAAAAATTGTTTCAACAGTTACTGATTTAGAATGGTGTAGAAAGACTTGACTTCGTTGCATGTAGAATACATCATTCTCTGCATAATCCGAAACAGCCTGCCTGTTCACTGCGCTGTAATGAATGCGCAAAGCTCGATTGGTGTAATCAAAGCATTTTCAAGGCCTTTTTAATGATGCCTTCTACTGGCGTGTCGGGAGCTTCTTTCACAATCTGCATGACCACCTTTTGCGTGGGTGCCGGTGAAAAGCCGAGCACCGTCAAGGCTTGTACGGCCTCTTCGACAAGCGGTGATGATGCACTGACTGATTGTTCGCCACTTGCTGATGTGCTGCCTGATGTGCCAATAAATGATGCAACCTTGTCCTTTAGGTCCACAATAATGCGTTGTGCAGCCTTGGGGCCAATGCCTTTGACGCCCTTCAAACTGCGTACATCCTCAGTTTGTACAATGTTTGCCAAGTCGGCTGGCGTAAAGGCCGACAACACCATGCGTGCGGTTTGCCCACCAATGCCTGAAACACCAAGCAACAGTTCAAACAAGTCACGTTCAATGCGTGTGGCAAATCCAAAGAGCAGGTATGCGTCTTCGCGTATAACTTCGTAAACGTATAGTTTAGCTTCCTTCTTGTTTTGAATGGCCGTGTAGGTGTTGAGCGAGATGTTGAGCGCATAACCTATGCCTGATGCTTCGAGTATGGCTTTGGTCGGCGTTATCTCGTCAACGGTTCCTTTGATGTATTCTATCATAAATGATATAACGCTTAATGTCGTGTTTTATTGTAATAGGACAGTACTTTATTGCGTGGCCGCACTATTGGCTAAGCGTTTTTGCCGATAAGTTGTAGGAATTCTGCGCGTGTTTTGGCTTGATTAAAAGCGCCGCAAAAGTCTGATGTAACTGTTACCGAATTGTCTTTTTCGACACCTCGCATTTGCATGCACATGTGGCGTGCTTCAATTACAACCATCACGCCTAAGGGTGAGAGCGCCTTATCGATACAGTCCTTTATTTGTTTGGTCATGCGTTCCTGCACTTGCAAGCGGTGTGAGAAGATGTCAACCACGCGGGCAATCTTAGACAAGCCGGTAATGTAGCCGTTAGGAATATATGCCACATGTACTTTACCATAAAAAGGCAGCATGTGGTGCTCACACAAAGAGTAAAAGTTGATATCTTTCACAATGACCATTTGATTGTACGGCTCGCTGAACTTTGCAGAGTTCAGCACAGCTTCGGGATCCATTTCGTAGCCGCGTGTGAGCGTCTGCATGGCTTTAGCTACTCGCAGTGGGGTTTTGACCAGGCCCTCGCGATTTACGTCTTCGCCAAGCAGTTTTAATATTTCGTGATAGTGATATTGTAGTTGCTCCTGTTTGCTATTGTCTTCCATATTTGAGTTTTGACCGTTTTGTTTAGTAGGGAACATTGACCTCGCTTGCAACAATCCGCACTTCGTACGTAAAGTGTGCGCGTCGTATTTTTGTTACGTATTTCTGCGCTTCTTGTCTGGTTTTGAAATCACCGACGTGCGTCACCCAACGTGGGGCTTCGAAACTTGGATATACGGCAAGTTCTGCAAATTTTTCGCGGCACTTCCGTCCCATTTGAATGGCTTTTTGCTTGTCTGCGCGTGAGTTGCCGCCCGTAAATATGCAAATACGGAAACCTCGCGCTTTGTGCCTTGCACGCGAAACGTATGAATGTGAGCCTTCGTTCTCGCGTTTAGGTGTGTCTTTCCTTCCCGTGGTTCTATGCTGGCTTTCTGCTCTGTCATTGGCATGAGTTGTTGCTTTCGTGTCTTTGCCAGCAGTGTTGTGAGCGTGTTCAGCTTCGTTGTGTCCTGTGTTCTTAGGTGTGACCTTTGTGGCGGCGCTCCCTGTGTGTGTGTCGTCTTTTTTGACAGGAGTCGCTTTCTTTGTGTTGTGTTCGCTCGTTTTGGCGTTAACCACCTCGTCTATTTCGGGCGAATGGTTAATGATAACAGTACCTTTGCCCGCTTCATTTTGGCGCAGTTTCTCTGTGTAGGTTTTTTGTGCAAAGCAGTGCATCGACAACAGAGAAGAGCCTATGATGATGAGTAAAGATTTCATATATTATTGCGTTTTGTAAAAAGTGCGAATGTGCAAATACTTGAAGGACAATGCACCTTTGGTGCCAGCCTTCATTTATTTGCACATTTGCACATCAGTGTTTATTAAGCCTTCCAAGCATCGATAATGCCCTTGAAGTCGGCAGCCTTAAGTGCAGCGCCACCAATCAAGCCACCATCAACGTTAACCTTAGAGAAGATCTCCTTAGCGTTAGAGGGCTTGCAGCTACCACCATAAAGAATAGAAACGTTCTCTGCAGCTTCGGCACCGAACTTGTCGGCGATGGTAGAGCGGATGAAAGCGTGCATCTCCTCAGCCTGGTCAGCAGTGGCTGTCTTGCCAGTACCGATGGCCCAAACGGGTTCATAAGCCAAAATGATGTGTGAGAATTCCTCTGCAGTGAGGTCGAAGAGTGAACCTTCAAGCTGAGCCTTTACGATTTCGTTCTGCTTGCCGGCTTCGCGGTCTTCGAGTACTTCGCCAATGCAGAAAATCACGTCGAGGTTGTTGGCAAGAGCCAATTTAACCTTCTCCTTCAAGATTTCGGGAGTCTCGTGGTAGTAAGCACGACGTTCGCTGTGACCAAGGATTACGTAGTTGGCACCAGTGCTCTTAACCATCTCGGCAGAAACTTCACCAGTATAAGCACCGCTTACCTTGTCTGCACAGTTTTCAGCACCCAGGCCGATGATGTTCTGGTCGATGATGCCAGCTACAGAGGCAAGGTGAATGAACGGTGTGCAGATGATCACGCCGCAGTTGGGCTTGTCAGCAGTGAGTACTTCGTTCAACTCTTTTGCAAGTGCAATACCTTCCTGCAGGTTCTTGTTCATTTTCCAGTTACCTGCAACAATTTTCTTTCTCATGATTCTTTTTAATTGAAAACGTTTAACGTAGATATGATGTTTGTAAAATTTGTGTCCGATCCAAAGCGAGTCCGCCACTACTGCAATTATCAGTGGTATGATGAACCACAATATGAGCACCAATATGGGGTTGTAGTTGGGTTCGCCAATTATGCCGTTTATGCTGGCCCCGCTATTGTCTATTTCGGGTAGGTCGTTGTTGCTCCATTTCTTTACAACAATGCCATTGTGCAGCAGCATGAGCCCAGGGTTCGACCGCACCATTGTGTTCAGTTCGGTGTCCTCGGCCAGCAATATGGGGTAGGCTGCCCCAGTATGGTCAATCCATTCGGTCAAATCCTTGCCTGTTGACGAGGTGGCCATATAAAATGGTATGTTGTTGTCGCGGCAATAGTCGTGTAGGTCGTTTATGCGGTCGCAACACCCATCATCAGCAGTTACTGTAGATGGCACAGTGAGCAAAAAGGTGTAGCCATTGTGTTGAAGTATGTCAAAGGTTACGTCGTCGCCAGTCTTTTGGTCGGCCAAATAAAAATTGACAAGTTTGTTGCTTGCGCCGTCAGGGTCGTTTGTCTCAAAGGCCGCTTTGATGTTTGCTCCTTTGGTATATGGCGAAAAATCTATAATGGGCAAGTAATGCAGCGTATAGAGTGAAAGCGCTATGGCATATATCCACGAGTAAATGGATATGACCCAGTTGTTGCGAGCTGAAATAAACCTGCGGATTTTTTGTGGATAACATGACAGATAAACTGCTGCGGAAAGCAATACAATGTTTTTGACCAATGTCTGTCCGTTAGTGAGTGTGATGGCATCGCCAAAACAGCCACAGTCCGCCACTGGATTATCAATGTAAATCCATACCGTGATGGCTGTGAATATCAGCATGAAAAGGGCGGTGACAATAGTAGTAAGACGCCGATGAACACCTATCAGCAGATATATGCCTAAAATAAATTCGACAACACCGAGTGACACGGCCCCGAATTGCAGCAATACAGAGTCGTCTGTTAGCGACAATCCAACCGCTGTGGCATAGGCATGAAGCTTGTGAGCCATACCCATAGGGTCGTCCACCTTTACAAAACCTGAAAAGATGAACGTGACACACAACACAATGCGGCAGAGCGAATGCGCTATGATTTGCAGATATGTAGCAACTTTACTTTTCAATGATCAACTTAATCAGTCCGAAAACGGCGTAATTCATCATGTCCATGTAGTTGGCGGCAATGCCCTCGCTCACGAGTGTATGCCCATTCAAATCCTCAATTTGCTTGGTGCGAAGAATTTTCATGAAAATCAAGTCAGCATACGATTCTACGCGCATACCACGCCATGCCTCGTCGTAATCATGATTTTTCATGAGCATAAGCTCAAGTGCCTTTTTCGCTTGAGCATCATATAATTCGGTAGCCTTGTCATTGCTTATGTCTTCGGTGTTAGCTACGCCTAACTCAAGTTGTATGAGCGCTATGATGCTGTAGTTGACAATGCCTATAAACTCGGGTACAATGCCTTCGTCTATTTTAGAGCAGCCTTTTATTTGCAGCGAGCGTATGCGTGCCGCTTTGATGTATAGCTGGTCTGTCATGGTTTCGGGCCGCATAATGCGCCATGCAACGCCGTAGTCGTGCAGTTTCTTCACAAAAAGTTCCCTGCACTTTTGCATTGCTTGCTCAAATTCTTCTTTCGTATTGTGTGTGGACATGACTCTGTTCATTATTTCAAGGTGCAAATTTAGCAAAATAATCACGTTATATAGACGTTCAAAATTATTTTTGCATCGAAAGTGCTTTATCCAGTCGCAGATATTTCCTTTGTTTCGGAAAGAAATGCGTATAAAGTGGACTAATTTTAAGGAGGTGAGGACGCCAAATTTTTAGCCTTGAATAGGACTTTTTATGTGTACCATATTTTGATATTTGCTATTTTGTCTGCACTCTGCACTGTTGCTTGTATATTTCTGATAATCAATCGCTTAGCGAGTGTATATAACGGTGAAAATTGTCTGCACTACCACTTACTTTTGTCTGCACTGCCACTCGCATTTTACGGTATCGGGGAAGCGAAAATTTGGTTGCTCCGACAGAAAATCCGCTCTCCCTATATCGTAAAATGCTGGTGGCGTAACATATTTGTGCGTGTGTGTGAAACGAACAGACTGTCTGTTTGGTATAACAAATGTGTAAGTGAACCGATTTGCATCTGAATATGTAAAGGGTGTGGTGAAAGGGTAGTGCCGGACTGCACCCTTTCGTGCAGATAGTGTAGATAATGGTGTAGATGAATTTTGTACTTGTCTACACTCTTGAAACTGTTGATATTCAATGAATAAACTACGAAAGTGCAGAGTGTAGACAAATTGACAAATAGTTGTGTGTCGTGGTACAAAGCCACATTCTTAAGAGTATCGTCACTCTGTATACTTGTAGGTGCTCGATAATGTTGGCCGGTCCTTAAAGCAGGCCGTTCATTATATACCTGATGTTGCATGGAATGAAAAAAGTGTTTTTTCGTTTTGTGCAACATTCAGTTTGCATTATCTTTGCAGACTGAAAAGTATTACTAACTAAAAGAACCTTAGGGTTATACATCATGGATTTGGATATACTGACAGCTGTGTCGCCGATTGACGGGCGTTATCGTTCAAAAACAGAAGCTTTGGCTCCTTATTTCTCTGAATACGCTTTGATGAAATATCGTGTGCGTGTGGAGATAGAATATTTTATCACTTTGTGCGAATTGCCCTTGCCTCAGTTGGCAGCATTCCCGCATGATTTGTATGATAAATTGCGTGGCTTCTACCAAAATTTTTCAGAGGCCGATGCTGCACGTGTAAAGGAGATTGAAAGCGTAACCAATCATGATGTAAAGGCTATTGAGTATTTTATTAAGGAGAAATTTGATGAAATAGGTGGTTTGGACGCCTTTAAGGAGTTCATTCATTTTGGTCTTACATCACAGGATATCAACAATACTTCCTTCCCCTTGATGCTGAAGGACGCCACTTATGAGGTGTATTTACCTTTGTTGCAGGAGCTCGTAGACCAACTCAATACCTATGCAGAAGAGTGGAAGAATATACCAATGCTTGCCAAAACTCATGGCCAACCGGCTTCGCCAACTCGCTTGGGCAAGGAAGTGAAGGTGTTCGCTTATCGTTTGGAACGTCAAATAGCCCTGCTGAAGGCTTGTCCCATGACTGCAAAATTTGGTGGTGCGACGGGCAATTTTAATGCTCACCATGTGGCGTATCCAGAATTTGATTGGAAAGCTTTTGGCGCCAAATTCGTAAGCGAAAAGCTCGGCCTGGAGCGTGAAGAGTATACCACACAGATTAGCAACTATGACAACATGGCAGCCTTGTTCGATGCAATGAAACGCATCAATACGGTTGTAATTGATATGGATCGCGACTTCTGGCAGTATGTATCAATGGAGTATTTCAAGCAGCGCATCAAGAAGGGCGAAGTTGGTTCGAGCGCAATGCCTCACAAGGTTAATCCGATTGACTTTGAAAACTCAGAGGGTAACTTAGGACTTGCAAATGCCATATTTGAGCATCTTAGCCGTAAATTGCCGGTAAGTCGTTTGCAACGAGATTTGACAGACTCTACGGTAATTCGTAACATCGGTGTGCCGATGGGGCATTCTTTGATTGCTTTCCAAAGCTCGTTGAAGGGCTTGCGCAAACTGTTGCTGCATGAGGAAAGTATCAAACGTGACCTTGATAATTGTTGGGCTGTGGTGGCAGAAGCCATTCAGACAATTTTGCGCCGCGAGGCTTATCCACACCCATACGAGGCTTTGAAAGCTCTGACTCGTACTAACGAGGCAATAACTGAAGAACGTATACATAATTTTATAGAGGGATTGAATGTGAGCGACTCCGTTAAAGCAGAGTTGCGTGCTATAACACCTCATAACTATACTGGTATCTAAGAAAACAACAAACTTTAGGTGCGATGCCCATGAATATGGTGTGCCGCACCTTGAGTTCGTTTTATGTGTTCGTGAGAATGCAGTAAATATAATCAACAACGCGTTGACGAGACAGACTGGCGATTTTGATGAAAATATGGGTTGTCAGGTTTGGAAATGACCGCAAGAAAGCTCACCATGTTCATTATACTTTTGGCTAATCCGTTACTTATATGAATAGGAATAGCCAGAGTGCCAATTAATGTGTCAGTTCCAAAGTCAGTCAACGGTTATTCAACAAAACAATCTTACAATTATGAGCGAAGATTATTACAAGAGTGGCGACCATAGCCGTGATGGCTACAAGTCGCAGAGTGAAGGTGGTGCAAATGGCAATCGCTTTGGTGGTGGCCGTCCACGTTTCAGTCGTGGTTCATTTCCTGCTGGTGGTAGCAATTATGGCCAGCAGCGTGGTGAAGGCGGCTATCGTGCACGTTATAACAACAATGGCTACTATGCTTCTGACGAAAATCGTCAGTACGGTAACCGTGGTGACAATGGTGGCTACCAAAATCGTCAACGTCAGGGTGGGGGCTATCGTCCGCGTTATAATTCGAATGACGAAGGTGGCTTTCAACCGCGCACAGGTGGTTATCGTGGCGGAAAGTCTCGATATGGCCAGGGCGAAAATGGTGGCTATCAGCAAGCTGATGGCTATCGTCCGCGCACTGCACAAGGCGGAGATTTCCGCGGCAATGGATCAGAGGGCGGTTATCGTCCCCGTTTCCAAGGTAATGGCTCATTCTATGGTGGCGGAAATGGACGTCAGCAGCAGCGTCGTGGTAATTACGACCCTCACGCAAAGTATTCGAACAAAAAGCGTATGGAGTACAAGGAGGAGAACTACGATCCGACAGTGCCTGTGCGTTTGAATAAATATTTGGCTAATGCTGGCGTATGTTCGCGTCGTGACGCAGATAAATATATTGAGGCTGGCGTGGTTAGCGTAAATGGACAGGTAGTAACAGAACTCGGTACAAAGGTGTTGCGCTCTGACGAAGTGAAGTTTCATGACAATGTGGTTAAAATCGAGAAGAAGGTTTACGTCTTGCTCAACAAACCCAAAGGCTATGTGACAACCAGTGATGATCCGCAGAACCGTAAAACAGTGATGGACTTGGTAAGCAATGCTTGCCATGAGCGCATATATCCTGTAGGTCGCCTTGACCGTAACACCACAGGTGTGTTGTTGCTGACGAATGATGGCGAGTTGGCTTCAAAGTTGACTCACCCCAAATTCTTGAAAAAGAAGATATATCACGTTACTACCGATCAGAATGTGTCGGCTGCCGATCTTCACCAAATAGCTGAAGGCATTACGCTCGAAGATGGTGATATCAAGGCAGATGCTATTGAATATGCTTCGCCTACAGACAAGAAACAAGTCGGCATAGAAATTCACAGTGGCAAGAATCGTATTGTGCGTCGTATCTTTGAAAGTCTGGGTTATCATGTGGTTAAACTTGACCGTGTGTATTTCGCAGGCTTGACTAAGAAAAATGTACGTCGTGGCGATTGGCGCTATTTAACTGAAAAAGAAGTGCAAATGCTCCGTATGGGGGCTTTTGAATAACAGACAATGAAAAGAACTAAAATCATAGACTTACTCAGCCGTAAAGATTTTGGCGCAGAAGTATGTGTCAAGGGTTGGGTTCGTACCCGTCGTGGCAGTAAATCGGTTAACTTTATTGCCTTGAATGATGGTAGTACCATAAAGAATGTACAAGTTGTTGCTGATGTGGAAAAGTTTGATGCAGAGATGCTCAAACTTATCACAACAGGTGCTTGCTTGAGCGTAGAGGGTACATTGGTTGAAAGCCAGGGTGCAGGACAAAGTGTTGAAATTCAGGCCACTAAGATCGAGGTGCTTGGCACTTGTGGTGCAGACTATCCTATGCAAAAGAAAGGACAGTCTTTTGAGTATATGCGTCAACACGCTCATATGCGTTTGCGTACAAACACTTTTGGAGCTGTGTTCCGCATTCGCCATAACATGGCCATCGCCATACATAAGTATTTTCACGATCATGGATTCTTCTACTTTAACACGCCGATAATCACAGCTTCTGACTGTGAGGGCGCAGGCCAAATGTTCCAAGTTACTACGAAGAACTTGTATGACTTGAAGAAGGATAAAGATGGCAAGATTGACTATAGTGATGACTTCTTTGGTAAAACTACTTCGCTTACAGTAAGTGGTCAGCTTGAGGGTGAACTTGGCGCAACAGCTCTCGGTGCTATTTATACTTTCGGTCCTACGTTCAGAGCTGAAAACTCAAACACTCCGCGTCACTTGGCAGAGTTCTGGATGATTGAGCCGGAGGTGGCTTTTAATGATATCACCGACAATATGGATTTGGCGGAAGATTTCATTAAATATTGTGTGCGTTGGGCGCTTGATAATTGCAAGGACGACTTGGAGTTCCTCAACAAGATGATAGACAAGACTCTGCTCGAACGTCTAAATTTTGTTGTTGATCACGATTTCGTACGCTTGACTTATACCGATGGTATCAAAATATTGGAGGATGCTGTAAAGCAAGGTCACAAGTTTGAGTTCCCCGTATATTGGGGTGTAGACTTGGCGAGCGAACACGAGCGCTACTTGGTAGAGCAGCATTTCAAGAAGCCTGTTATCTTGACGGATTATCCTAAGGAAATCAAGGCTTTCTATATGAAGATGAACGACGATGGCAAGACTGTACGCGCCATGGATGTATTGTTCCCACAGATAGGTGAGATTATTGGTGGTTCAGAGCGTGAAGAGAGCTACGACAAGTTGATGGCACGTATTAACGAACTTAATATTCCAATGAAGGATATGTGGTGGTATCTTGATACGCGCAAGTTTGGTACTTGCCCTCACTCAGGCTTTGGTTTGGGCTTCGAACGCTTGATATTGTTTGTTACTGGTATGCAGAATATTCGTGATGTCATACCTTTCCCACGTACTCCAAAGTCTGCTGACTTCTAAGTGTATGTGATTATATTGTGACAAAACGATATACCTAATATAGCCACGTTTCAAGTCTTTTGGCTTGAAACGTGGCTATTGTCTTTGATTGAGCAGACTGATTTTGTAGATGTATTTGCAATTACGTGTTACATTTAGTCTGTGTATAGATGAAAAAAGAGGATCAGTAACAACCTGTTTGGTCGGAACTGATCCTCATTTGTATGATTTTTCTTTTTAGTTCTTGGTTAATTTGCTTTTACCATTGAACGATTTGTTTCTTGAACTTTGTTCAACTCACTGATAAGGTTTTGGCACATGGCACCATTGCCCATAGCTTGATAGCGCTGAATGCGGTATTTAAGCATTACAATCATCTTGTTCTTTTCCATTGTTTAGCGTCTTTGTTGCCCTCCGCGTTTCGGAGAGCGGTTTTCTAATCTTAGTTTAGTTTATCGTTTTATCTGGTGCAAAGTTAGTGCCATTTGCTGTTTCTGACAAGTATTTCAGTATGAAAGCACTATTTGAAACGATTTTTTAGCAATGTACCATACATTATGCTAAGTGTTGAGAGCAAAAATGTGAGAGTTTCTAAGCTAATCGTCTGTTCGGTTCAGAAGTATTTTGTAAGTTTGTATTAAGCAATTATCATATTACTAATTTGTTATGGAAAGTAGAGTGCTAAACATAAAGTATGTTTCATGTTCGTTTGACGAACTTGAAAAATCTGATGCGGAACTCGTTGAAGCAGCCCAAAAAGCTACATTCTCGAGTTATGCTCCATATTCTAATTTTAGTGTAGGGGCTGCGGTACGTTTGTCTAACAACGAAATTGTGCAAGGTAGCAATCAAGAAAATGCTGCTTTCGGTGCAGGAACTTGTGCCGAACGATGTGCAATGTTTTATGCTAATTCAAAATATCCGGATTATGCTATTTGTTCTATAGCTATAGCAGCGCGTGGCGTGTCTGGTGAGTTTGTGCATTCGCCCATATCTCCGTGTGGCGTTTGCCGCCAAGCCCTAATCGAGGCACAAACGAGGGCAAAGCTGCCGATTAGGGTCTTACTATATGGTGGGCGTGAAGTTTGTATCTTCGAAAGTGTCAGTGACTTGTTGCCTTTCCAATTTGATGAGATTTTATAGGGAAGGGCAGGGGACTGGCTTAATACAATTAAAAGAAAAATAGGAAGTAAGCAATCTCTTACCTATATATAAGAGATTAGCTTACTTCCTATAGTTTTTACAATAGTCTATCAGGCTATTGCTTGATTAGTCGCAGTTAGCGAGTTTGTTGTCAGAACCGAGCACGTCAGTGATCTTGTGCTTGTACATTTGTTCCATGAGGTCACGTGCAGGACCGCAGTACTTACGAGGATCGAATTCACCTGGCTTTTCGTTGAATACCTTGCGTACGGCAGCAGTGAAGGCGAGACGTGAGTCTGAGTCGATGTTGATCTTGCAAACAGCGCTCTTTGAAGCCTTGCGGAGTTGTTCTTCGGGTATACCAACTGCATCGGGGAGTTTGCCACCATTTGCGTTGATGATGTCAACATATTCCTGAGGAACTGAAGAAGAACCGTGAAGTACGATGGGGAAACCGGGGAGCTTCTCCATGATAGCATCGAGGATGTCGAATGCCAAGGGAGGAGGAACGAGCTTGCCTGTCTTCGGGTCGCGTGTGCACTGCTCGGGAGTGAACTTGTAAGCACCGTGTGAAGTACCGATTGAGATAGCGAGTGAATCAACGCCAGTCTTTGAAGTAAAGTCAATTACTTCTTCAGGCTTTGTATAGTGGCATACTTCTGAAGCTACTTCGTCTTCAACGCCAGCCAATACACCAAGTTCACCTTCAACAGTTACATCGTACTGGTGTGCATATTCTACAACCTTCTTTGTAAGGGCAATATTCTCTTCGTAGGGAAGTGAAGAACCATCGATCATTACAGATGAGAAACCGAGGTCAACGCAGCTCTTGCAGAGTTCGAAGCTATCACCATGGTCAAGGTGAAGTACGATTTCGGGATGGTGGCAACCAAGTTCCTTAGCATATTCAACTGCACCTTCAGCCATGTAACGGAGCAGAGTCTCGTTAGCATAGTTACGGGCACCCTTAGAAACCTGAAGGATTACCGGTGACTTGAGTTCTGAAGAGGCCTTGATGATAGCCTGAAGCTGCTCAAGGTTATTGAAGTTGAATGCGGGGATTGCATAACCACCGTTGATGGCACGCTTGAACATCTCGCGAGTGTTCACCAAGCCAAGTTCTTTGTAGTTTACCATAATTGATGAGTAATTTTAATAACTATATGGATTGATTTTCTATGTGCAAAAGTACAACAACTTGTTTGAAATGGCAAGTGTTGTGTGCTTTTTTTCTATTCCTCCTTCTAAGAATGATTGGAGTGAGATATACTACCATGCAAAGAGCGGGTATTCTTTCATCATTTCGTTCACTTTACAACGTACAGTTTGAATATTGGTCTCACTGGTGGGATCGTTTAGTACAGTTTCGATCAGTTCGGCCAATATTATCATGAAGTCTTCTTTTACTCCTCGTGTTGTAATGGCTGGTGTACCTAAACGAATGCCTGATGTTTGAAAGGCCGAACGGCTGTCGTATGGCACCATATTTTTGTTGACAGTAATATCTGCTTGTACAAGTGCCTTCTCTGCCTCTTTGCCTGTCAGTTCGGGGTATTTTGAACGCAAGTCTACGAGCATTGAGTGATTGTCTGTGCCACCGCTCACGATGGTAAATCCGCGTTTCATTAGTTCTTCTGCCAATTTGGCAGCATTCTTTTTTACTTGCATGGCATAGGTTTTGAACTCTGGTTGCAAGGCCTCGCCAAAGGCTACGGCTTTAGCTGCAATAATGTGTTCGAGTGGGCCACCTTGTATGCCGGGGAACACGGCGCTATTGAGCAACTGCCCCATGGTTTTAACAACGCCTTTTGGCGTCTTTTTGTTCCAAGAATTTTCAAAATCGTGTCCCATAAGTATCATGCCACCACGTGGACCACGCAATGTTTTGTGTGTGGTGGTTGTTACGATGTGCGCATATTTTATAGGGTTGTCAAGCAATCCTGCTGCAATTAGTCCGGCGGGGTGTGCCATGTCAACCATAAAAATGGCACCAACTTTATCTGCTATGGCTCTCATGCGGGCGTAATCCCATTCACGGCTATAGGCCGAGCCGCCGCCAATGATGAGTTTGGGCTTGTGTTGTAACGCAAGTTCTTCCATCTCATCATAGTTGACACGTCCTGTTTCCTTGTTGAGGTTGTAACCAATTGGATTGTACAGAATGCCAGACGTGTTTACTCTTGAGCCATGAGACAGGTGGCCGCCATGGTCAAGATTTAACCCCATGAATGTATCTCCGGGGTTTAGGCATGCAAGGAATACTGCGGCGTTGGCTTGTGCTCCCGAATGTGGTTGTACATTTACATACTCTGCACCGAAGAGCCTTTTGGCACGTTCGATGGCGATGGTCTCTGTTTGGTCGACAATTTCGCAGCCGCCATAGTAGCGATGGCCGGGGTATCCTTCTGCATACTTGTTGGTGTGCCATGAACCCATTGCTTTCATCACTTCGTCGCTGACAAAGTTTTCGGAAGCTATAAGTTCAATGCCTCGGAGTTGGCGTTGGTGCTCTGCTTCGAGCAGAGCGAAAATTTCGGGGTCTTTCATAATGTTTGGTTTTGGGTTAAACTTTATGTGTGTGTATTTTATTAGTCCTTCTTTTTTACGGAAAATCCGAATTTGCCGATAAAATCTCCAAGTGCATAATAGCCTCCGTGTAAGTAGACCAAGGGATTGCTTTGATCCAAATGCCATTTACCCTGCTCATCGAGGAATTTGGCATCGGCTTGTACATTCGCTACTTCGGCTATAAACATATCATGTGAGCCAAGATGTACGATCTCTTTTACGCGACATTCAATACTTAATGGCGATTCTGCAACAATTGGGGTTTTAATGGCGTGTGATGGTGCGGGAGTTAAACCGGTTTCTTCAAATTTTTTGTAATCTCTGCCCGATTTTACACCGCACCAATCTGTTGCATTGGCAAGTTGCTCTGTTGTCAAATTTATGACGAACTCCATGTTGCGCTTGATGATATCGTAGGAGTATCGTTCGGGACGCACGGAAATGTAACACATGGCAGGGTTCGTGCAAATGGTTCCAGACCACGCTACGGTAAAGATGTTGTATTCATCAGGCGTGGTGCCACACGATATCAGAAGGGCTGGAAGCGGGTATATCATAGTACCCGGCTTCCAGTCAATTTTGTTTTGCATGAATTATACGAGTTTGATCGTGTCCAGCTTTTGCTCTTTTTCGCAATACTTGCACTGTATGATGCCGTGTTTGCTGTCCGTTACATGGAAGTGTGTGGACATCGGCTCGTTGTTGGTAATGCACTTTGGATTTCCACATTTAACGATTCCGATAATTTCCTGTGGCAGGGTGACACGTTTCTTTTCAACAACCTCGTAGTCGCGTATAACACATAGGGTGACATTGGGCGCAACCACGCTGAGTACGTTTAATTCTGCATCGGTAAAGAATTTCTCTGAAATTTTAATGATGCTTTTGTTGCCCATTTTTTTGCTTGGCAGGTTGTAGCCAATCATCACTTCAGATTCTACATTCTTGTCTTCAAGGTGCAGAAGTCTAACTACCTGAAACAATTTGTTGGAGGGTATGTGGTCTATGACGGTGCCGTTTTTGATGGCGGCGACCATAAGTTCTTGGCGTTTCATATTGTGTACTGTGGTTGTTTTATTTTTTTATGTCGTCTAAAGTTATTCCCAAAACATCGCAAATGATTGCTTGACGTGCGTATAGTCCATTACGTGCTTGTTCAAAATAATAAGCGTGTGGATCGTTGTCAACATCATAGGCTATTTCATTTACTCTTGGTAGCGGGTGTAGAATCTTCATATTCGGACGTGCGTCTTTCAGCATTGATGCACGCAGAATGTAAATATCTTTAACACGCTCATACTCCATCAAGTCCGTAAAACGTTCGCGTTGTACGCGTGTCATGTATAAAATATCTGCATTGCTGATAACCTCAGAGTTGAAATCCTCATGCTCTACAAACTTTATGCCGTGCTCACGACAATAAATTTTGTATACATCGGGCATGGCAAGTTCCTTCGGGGCAATAAAGTGGAATGTGGGGTTGAAATGGCGCATGGCCATGATGAGCGAGTGGACAGTACGTCCATACTTCAAGTCGCCAACGAGGTATATGTTGAGGTTTTCGAGTGTGCCTTGTGTTTTGTAGATGCTATAGAGGTCAAGCATCGTTTGTGATGGGTGCTGGTTCGCTCCATCTCCTGCGTTGACAACAGGCACAGGTGATACTTCGCTTGCATAGCGGGCTGCTCCTTCAAGATAGTGTCGCATTACTATGACATCGGCATAATTGCTCACCATCATGATTGTATCTTTCAGTGTTTCGCCTTTTGAAGAACTCGTTACTTTGGGGTCTGTAAATCCAATGACTCTTGCTCCCAAACGATTGGCAGCCGTCTCGAATGAGAGACGAGTTCGGGTTGACGGCTCGAAGAAAAGGGTCGCAACCACCTTGTCGTCTAAAATCTTTCGATTAGGGCGTTTCTCAAACTCCTGTGCCATTTGCAGGAGATACATTATCTTTTCTTTTGAAAGGTTGGCTATTGTCACTAAGCTACTTTTCTTGTTCATAGTGTGGTGGTTTTTATTTATATCGCTGTAAAATTAGAAATTTATAATTACTCGTGATAGCTTTTTATGTGTTTTCTTCAAGTGGGAGTGCAGTTTGTTTGTAACGTAGCAAGTCTGCTACAATGAAACTGCTACCTCCGACGTAGATGTAATCATTTGTTGATGCGTTATTGACGGCGGCTTCATAGGCTTCGGCCACATTGCTATATGTTTTACCATGTAAATCGTATTTTGTTGCAATGTTTGCTATCGTTTGCTCGCTTGTAGCACGCTTAACACTTGCTTTTGTCCAATAATAGCATGCTTCATGGGGTAGTGTGCTCATCACTCTTTCGATATCTTTATCTGAGGCCATGCCGAATACAATGTGCAGCTTGTTGCCAGATGTGGCAATTTGTGCCAGTTGGTGTGCCAGATATTGCCACCCGCCAGTGTTGTGACCGGTATCGCATATAATTGTTGGGTGCTCTTGCAATATCTGCCAGCGTCCGCGCAGACCTGTCATTTCACATACATGTTCGAATGCGTAAGTGATATCTTCGTGTGTGACAGAGAATATTTTTGACAGGCTGTGTAGAGCACACAAAATGGTATTCGCGTTTTTAATTTGGCATTCACCAGTTAATTCTCCGTAGATGTCGCCAAAACTGCGCGTAGTGTAATGTCGCAATTTGTGTCCGTACAAATCGCTAAACTCGCTGCTCAGTACTTCTTTGTTATCTTCAGCAAATAATATGGGGGCTTCCACCTCATGAGCTTTATGTTCAAACACAGAACGTGTTTCAGCATTGCATTCGCCGATAATTACCGGCACTTTATGCTTGATGATGCCGGCTTTTTCGCTTGCAATTTGAGCTAAAGTGTTTCCAAGAAATTGTGTGTGATCAAAACTGATATTTGTTATTACTGACAGTATCGGGCTTATGATATTGGTGCAGTCAAGTCTGCCTCCTAATCCCACTTCAATCACAGCAACGTCAACATGTTGCTCTGCAAAATACTTAAAAGCTAATGCGGTCGTTAGTTCAAAGAAAGAGGGGTGAAGCGGTTCAAAAAATGAGCGTTCTTTTTCAACGAAGTCTATGACATATTGTTGGGGCATCATTTCACCATTAATACGTATTCTTTCTCGAAAGTCTACTAGGTGTGGTGAGGTGTACAAACCAACTTTTAGTCCTGTATGCTGTAATATGGCTGCAATGGTATGTGCACAGCTGCCTTTACCATTTGTACCAGCAATGTGAATTGTTTTATATTGGTTGTGTGGGTGATTGAAGTGTGCATCCAGTATGTGAGTTGTTGACAATCCTTCTTTATATGCCGCACCGCCAACATGTTGAAAGAGTGGGGCGGAGTTGAACAAATATTGTATGGTTTCTTCGTATGTCATGATGGTTGAGCATGTTTCCGTATACAAAAAACGACGGGCAAGCAAGCATTGTTGTGCTTGCTAACCCGTCATAATGTGTACTATTTGTTGAAATAATTTCTAAAGGCTCTGAATATTTTGTTTTTAATGTTGTCGGTCGGTTGAATGTGTTTGCTACCATTGAGCGATTCAATTTTAGATTTTTCGTCTTTATCAAGATGCTCAGGTATGTAAACACTGATATTTACGACAATATCTCCTGTGCCGCTGCCATAGCCTTTAATAGCAGGCAAGCCTTTTCCACGTAATCTTAAAGCTGTTCCAGGTTGTGTCCCAGGTTCGATTTTAATACGCGCTTTACCTGTAAGTGTCGGCACTTCTATGGTATCACCCAAAGCAGCTTGTGGCACGGTTAAAAGCAGGTTGTAAATCAAGTCCGTTTCGTCTCTGATAAAATCAGGGTGCGGTGCTTCTTCAATAACAACTTGAATGTCGCCAGGAACGCCATTGTGCATGCCAGCATTACCTTTGCGAGGAATGTTGACAATCATACCCTCGCCAACGCCAGCTGGAATATTAAATTCAACAATCTCTTCGCCTTTAATGATGCCGTCACCATGGCAATGAGTACATTTGTGCTTAATGACAGTACCTTCACCATGGCATGTAGGGCAGGCTTCTTGAGATTGCATTAGGCCAAACATACTACGTTGTGTACGTATTACATAGCCTTGTCCATGGCATGTTGGGCATGTTTCAGGCTTAGATCCATTTTCACAACCGCTGCCGCCGCATTCAGGACATGTAATGTCCTTCTTCATCTTATATTTTTTGGTAACACCGGTTGCAATTTCCTCTAAGGTGAGTTTTACCTTCATGCGCATGTCTGCGCCTTTGTATTGTCTTGGTTGTGCACTTCTGCTGCCACCGCCAAAACCGCCAAATCCATGTCCGCCAAATATATCTCCGAAAGCGCTGAAAATGTCGTTGATGTCCATGCCTTGTCCACCAAAGCCGCCAAAGCCTCCAGCACCATTGACGCCGTCAGCACCAAATTGGTCGTATCGGGCGCGTTTGTCTGGATCGCGCAAGACGTCATACGCCTCAGCAGCTTGTTTGAACTTCTCTTCAGCTTCTTTATTGCCAGGATTCCTGTCAGGGTGATATTTAATGGCAACTTTTTTGTAAGCTCGTTTAATTTCGTCAGCAGTAGCAGTGCGCTCTACTCCTAATATTTTATAATAATCTTTCTCGTCAGCCATTTTGACAACTTGGGTGGATAGACTTGTTGTTTTGATTTATTCGCTTCGGCCACAATTATTTAGTTGCCTACTACCACTTTTGCGTGGCGAAGAACTTTGTCGTTGAGCATGTAGCCTGGCTGCACGCAATCCATAACAAGGTTTTTCTTGTCTTCGTCTTGTGCAGGTACAAGTGCGATAGCCTCGTGATAGTCTGTATCAAAAGGTTTGCCAATGGTATCCATTTTTTGAAGCCCCTGCGATGCAAGTGTCTTGTTCAGCTTTCCGGCAATGAGTTCAACGCCTTCTTTAAGTGCATTGACGTCATCGCTTTTCTGGATATTTGCTATAGCGCGGTCAAAGTCGTCCAAAATCGGTAGCAGTGCACTAAGCACTTTTTCACCACCGTTCAAAATCAACTCGGTTTTCTCTTTCAGCGTACGTTTGCGATAGTTGTCAAACTCTGCAACTTGTCGTAGATATTTGTCTTTTAATTGCGCTATTTCTTCGTTGGCTGCTTCCAGCTTTTCAGCATCAGTCAGTTCCTTTTCAGTTTCAGTAGCATTTTGAGTTTGAGTCTCTTTTGCCTGCTCTTCAACTTCTTTATGTTCTTTATTTTCCATTTTCATGATTGTCTCAGAATATTTTTATTCATTCATGCAACAATTATGCCATTGGTCTTAATCGGCGGTATTGTAAAGTTTTTCTTTTAATTCTTTAACTCTATCGTCATGGATATAATCTTCGTAAGTCATCAATTTGTCTATACTGCCATTAGGAGTCAGTTCGATGATGCGATTAGCAACGGTATTGATAAACTCGTGGTCATGGCTTGAGAAAAGAATGTTGCCTTTGAACAATTTGAGGTTATTGTTGAAGGCTTGAATACTTTCCATGTCAAGGTGGTTGGTCGGCGTGTCAAGAATAAGGCAGTTGGCATTACGCAGTTGCATACGTGCAATCATGCAGCGCATCTTCTCACCACCCGAAAGCACATTCACCTTCTTTTGTATGTCTTCGTCCTTAAACAACATACGTCCGAGGAATGCCTTAAAGTATACATCATTGCCTTCGCCAAATTGGCTTAACCATGTCAGCATGTCCATGTCTGTATTGAAGTATGATGTGTTATCAAGGGGCAAGTAGGCGGTTGTTATGGTAACGCCCCATTTGTATGAGCCACTGGCAGGTTTTGCATTGCCATTGATTATTTCGAAAAGTGCGGTCATGGCTCGAGGGTCATGGCTAAGGAACACAATCTTTTCGCCTTTTTCAACAGTAAAGTTGAGTTTGTCAAACAATACAGTGCCATCTTCCAGAGTTGCTTTCAAGTCTTTTACTTCAAGAATTTGGTTACCTGGATCGCGGTCCATCTGGAATATGATGCCAGGATACTTACGCGTAGAGGGCTTAATCTCTTCCACGTTAAGCTTCTCAAGCATCTTCTTACGGCTCGTGGTTTGTTTGCTTTTGGCCACATTCGCAGAGAAACGACGAATGAATTCTTCCAGTTCCTTCTTCTTCTCTTCTGCTTTCTGCTTCTGATTTTGTGCCTGTCTCAAGGCTAATTGCGAAGATTCGTACCAGAAAGAATAGTTTCCGGAAAACAATGTAACCTTTCCGTAGTCAATATCGACAGTGTGAGTACAAACCTGGTCAAGGAAGTGACGGTCGTGGCTAACGACGAGCACGGTATGTTCAAAGTTGCCGAGATATTCTTCCAACCATTCTACAGTTTCCAAGTCCAAGTCGTTGGTAGGCTCATCAAGCAGCAGATTGTCAGGTTCACCAAAAAGGGCTTGTGCCAACATGACACGTACTTTTTCCTTACCGCTAAGTTCACCCATCAATTTGCCGTGCAATTTTTCCTTGATACCCAGTCCGCTAAGCAGTGTGGCAGCATCGTTTTCAGCTGTATAACCGCCCATTTGTGCAAACTTATCCTCAAGTTCAGCAACTTTAATGCCGTCCTCATCAGAGAAGTCTGCTTTAGAATAAAGTTCATTGCGTTCTTGCATGATTTTCCACATGGTAGTGTGTCCCATGAGTACAGTGTCAAGCACAGTGAACTCGTCGTATTTGAAGTGGTCTTGGCTGAGCACAGAAAGGCGTTCGCCTGGTCCCATTTCGACACGGCCCTTGTTAGGCTCAAGTTCTCCAGAAATGGCTTTCAACAAGGTTGATTTGCCAGCACCATTGGCACCTATAATACCATAGATGTTGCCATTGGTGAATTTCATGTTGACGTCTTGATAAAGTATTCGCTTGCCGAATTGAATTGCTAAGTTGGAAACGGTAATCATATTTTGTTTTATGTTATTTCTGTTATGTATTATGTAAACAGTTATGCTGATTTCGACTGCAAAGTTACTCAAATATAATTAAACTGAGGCCGGTAAGCATATTGTAAGTACACAATCAGGTAGCAATCGGTATCCTATGGTATCATGAAAAGTTGCTTCTTTATATGAGACTTTCGCTATAAGATTGCTAAAAGCGTCTTTTTTCAATAAGATGCCATCTCTGAAAGATAATTCCTCTAAATCATGGCTTTTGTATATAGACTCTTTGGCGCTCCAAATGGTGCAAAAGGCTTTTTCGTCCTCATCAGTGATAGTTCTTGTATCAACTAAGGCTGCAACTTCTTGTTCCGTTGCAAACATTTTTGAAACCCTTTTCGCCGTACTGTTCCATCTTTCGATGTCAATGCCATGCTTCCTATGTGAGAAACTGAGCGCAAAGTGACCATCAGTATGTGATATGCTGATATAGTATTGTTTATTCGACAAGTAGGGTGCTCCATTTTCGTTGTAGCAAATCCTTACGTCTTTTCCAAGTAGCTTGTACAGGATAACCCTGACAGACACCTTTTCAACAAATCTTTTGTCACATATATTCGATAGCCCACCTTTTTCTTCGGCAGAAACGCAAATGTCTGCATATTTCTGAATGTCCGGTCGTGAGAGCTTGTGATGCCATAAAAAGACCCGCACCTCGTTTGCTGCTAAATTGTCAAGCATTGTCGATGCGAGTCTTTCTATATCTGTGTCTATAAATTCTTGTAAGTTCAGCACTTCTTGTCTTTTAGAATGGGCACTTTTGTGGGGGAGGGGTGTTACCGTTTTGACTTTGTGAGGCAGGGAACGGGTTGCTTTGCGTGGGCTGTGTAGTGTTGTCACCTTGTTGCGCTGTATTTGTTTGGCTTCGCGGCGTCAGCATTTCCAGGTTTGATGCCCAAATCTCAGCCGTTCTGCGTGTAACGCCTTTCTTGTCTGTATACGATCTGTAGCGCAGTTCACCTTCGATGTACAATTTGTCGCCTTTATGTACATAACGCTCCACAATTTCAGCCAACCGTCTCCACAGATAGATGTTGTGCCATTCTGTGCGCTCTGGCACATTGGTTCCATTGGGTAGGGTGTAGCCTGGAACGCTTGTGGCCAATCGAAGTTGCGCTGTGCAGACGCCTTGATCCAAATAGCGGATTTCTGGATCATTGCCAACGTGGCCAATGAGCATGACTTTGTTTAATGACATAAGATTATAGGATAGTATGTTGTTCTGATTTCTTGTAAATGAATAAGGGCGTTCTCGCTGTTTAAAAGTTCTTTATCTTATGCGGTCGGCAGCCCTAATCAAGGCTTCGTCGTGTTTGATTGCTCTTTTTGCTAAATAAAGTACAATAATGGCGAGAATAGGAAATAGACAACCCAATTCAAAATGCAAACTTGTTGCAGTTCTGCTTTGTACAGATAATATGTATGCAGCAAAACTGATATACCACATCAAATTGCTTGCCATGGCAATGTTGGTGATTTTAATCTGCTTCTTTCTGTTCTTGTAGGTAAATATAGCGGTTACGGCAGCAATAATGCTCACAATGGCGAAAAATGCCATTCCGTATGGATGTCTTCCAACAATCTCAGGCAGGCAGGCCGGATAGTAGCCTACACTGCTGATGTTGAAAGATGCTTTTGCGCCATAAAAAGCCCAAACGGGAACAAAAAACGTAAAGGCCGGAAATAATCCGGCCAATACGAGGTATATGCTTTGAATACGTTGTATCATGCTTCGGTGCTCAAGTTGTCTTTATCTTTAGCAGGATTTCGGAAGTAGATATTGTGATGCAAGAATTCGTCCGCAGCAATCAGTGTAGGCTTTGGCAATTTCTCGTAATAACGTGAGATTTCGATTTGCTCGCGGTTCTCAAAGGTCTCTTCCAAATTGTCGTTAGTCGAGGCAAACTCCTTCAGTTTACGCTGCAGGTCGTCTCTCATCTGCACAGCAATCTGATTGGCGCGCTTAGACATGATGACAACACTCTCGTAGATATTGTTTGTGCCGTCGCAAAAGTCCATCAAATTGTGCGTAACTGTGTTTGTTGGTGCTTTACTTTTCTTGTAATCCATTTTATATCTTTAGTTTGCTTTGTTTTTATTTTGTAGAGGCATTACTTGCGTCCTCATCAGTGTTATCAGTCGTTTGAACGTATTTCTTGGCTTTGTTGAACAAGTCTTTTGCCTCTTTCATATACTTCGATTCAGGGTATTCATTTACGAACCCATAATATTCGTCAATAGCATTATGATAGCGTTCTTCTTTCTTGCTCTCTACACTGAATTGTGCCAATTTGAATTTGGCTCTCAGTATCAATATGGCAAAATCGTCTCGTCTTGTTGTGTACGGATAATCCTTAATGGCATTTTCAGCTGTAACGATACAAGCGCCATAATTACCATTGCTGCCATTACCTATATAGCTTCCAAGGTCGTAGTATAGCTTTGCCGAAAGGTATTCTTTCTCCACCAATTTGTCTTGTAGCTTGAAAATGAGCTCTTGTGCTTGCGGACGTAATTTGCTTGACGGGAAGTTCTCAATGAAATTTTGGAATTCCGTAACAGCTTGAAATGTTTCAGTTTGGTCAAGCTTCGGCTCGGGCGTAATCATGTATAACGATTTGCCACAATTAAAGCGCGCTTCTTCTACATATTTACCCTTAGGGTATGTTTGGTAGTATTTTCTGAAAATAGTAGCAGCAGCATCGTATGAATGTGCTTTCATGTTGCACAAACCTGACAGATACAAGGATTCTTCGCCTTGGTCAGTGCCCTTAAGCACAGACAAAATATCCTGTATGAGGAGCGCAGCACGATTGTACATGCCTTCGGCATAGTATTGCTTAGCCACTTCATATTTGTATTCATAGTCTTGTGTCTTGACCACGCGGTTATAGTCTGCACAAGACGCGAAGAATGCTATTATGCTGCAATATATGATGAGAACTATCTTATTCATAATCCAAATTTGGTGCAAATGTACAAATAAATTATTGTGTTGCGGACGCGCTTCAATGTTTTTTATATGAAATATGCAGATATACGCTGCATTTTCAATAGTAAAAAACAAAATCCCACTTTTACTTGCGGTAAAAAGTGGGATTTAGGCTTATTGTCGTTATTTCGTTTGTGGACGTACGTCTATCAACAGCTCGTCAAGTTGCTTTTGGTCTACTCTCGATGGCGCATCAAGCATAACGTCACGTCCCGAGTTGTTCTTGGGGAACGCAATGCAGTCGCGTATGCTGTCGAGACCGGCGAAGAGTGAAACCCATCGGTCGAGTCCGTAGGCCAGACCTCCATGAGGTGGTGCACCATACTTGAAGGCGTTCATCAAGAAACCAAATTGCTCCTGTGCACGTTCGGGGGTGAAGCCAAGTACCTTGAAAATCTTGGCCTGAAGTACGGCGTCGTGTATTCTGATAGAACCACCGCCAACTTCAACACCATTGCACACCATATCGTATGCGTCTGCCAATACTGATGCAGGGTCGGTGTCAAGCAGTGGCACGTCCTGTGGACGGGGAGCTGTAAATGGGTGGTGCATAGCCAGCAAACGACCTTCTTCTTCGCTCCACTCAAACATAGGGAAGTCTACAACCCAAAGCAGAGCAAACTTGTTCTTGTCGCGCAAACCAAGGCGTTCGCCCATTTCAAGTCGCAATTCGCAGAGCTGCTTGCGTGTCTTCATGGCATCATCGCCAGACATGATCAAAATCAGATCGCCAGGTTTGGCGTTCATCTTGTGCTTGAGTTGTTCAAGCACTTCGGGTGTGTAGAATTTGTCAACCGAACTCTTTATCGTGCCATCTTCGTTTACTTTAGCGTGAACCAAACCCTTAGCTCCGATTTGTGGCGACTTGACGAAGTCTGTGAGTTGGTCGAGTTGCTTGCGTGTGTAGTGCGCACAACCAGGGGCACAGATACCACCAATGTATTTGGCATCGTTAAACACACCAAACGTTCCTGTTCCGCCCAATGTATCCTTCAGCTCAACAAACTCCATACCAAATCGCATATCGGGCTTGTCTGATCCGAAGCGTCGCATGGCCTCATGCCAAGGCATACGTATAAATGGTGTATCCCCCAAATCGTAATGGCGAACCTCCTTAAAGAGGTACTTGGCCATTTCTTCGAAGGTGTTCAGAATGTCGTTTTGTGTCACAAAAGACATTTCGCAGTCTATCTGGGTGAACTCGGGTTGGCGGTCGGCACGCAAGTCTTCGTCGCGGAAACACTTCGCTATCTGGAAGTAGCGATCCATTCCTGCCACCATGAGCAACTGCTTCAGCGTCTGCGGACTTTGCGGCAGTGCGTAAAATTGACCGGGGTTCATGCGTGAGGGGACGATAAAGTCGCGTGCGCCTTCGGGTGTAGAACCGATAAGTACAGGCGTCTCGATTTCGAGGAATCCCTTCGAGTCAAGGAAATTACGTACAGCAATGCAGAATTTATGACGCAATTCCAGGTTTGCACGAACATTCTCACGGCGCAAATCCAAATAGCGGTATTTCATGCGCAAGTCGTCACCGCCATCAGTGTTCGTTTCGATGGTAAATGGTGGAACAAGCGATTCGTTGAGAACCGTCATTTCGCTGACAATAATTTCGATATCGCCAGTTGGTATTTTTTCGTTCTTGGCGTAGCGCTCATTCACGGTACCTTTTACCTGAATGACATATTCGCGTCCCAATTTGTTAGCTTGTGCACAGAGTTCAGCATTTGTCTCTTCGTTGAATACGAGCTGTGTTATGCCATAGCGGTCACGCAGATCAACGAAGGTCATGCCACCCATTTTACGGCTACGCTGCACCCAGCCGGCCAGTGTTACCTCCTGTCCGACATTGTCAATGCGCAGTTCTCCGCAAGTGTTTGTTCTATACATGTTGTTTTGATATTTTTTGTGCTTCGTATAATAATGCCTGTTGCCATGTGGCGGGGTGTGTGACAAAATTATAGAAACCAAGGTCTTATTTCGCTGCGAAATTACGAATATTGTTTGATACAGAAAAACGTGTGTTGAATTTATTTTACTTTTACGCCATAAACGTGCCGGTGTATGGTGCCAGTGACCTTGTCGAACCCTTTTGTTGTAAAGACCGGGTCCGTACTCATGATACGGAGTTCGATAGGAGCGTCACACGGTCTGTATGCAGGCTGCATATATGGGAGTTCAGACAATGTGAACCCATGTTTGTTGTAAAAGGCTATTCTGCGCTTGCTGATGTCGTCGGTGGGCATTTCCACTTCCAATACGACAGGTTTGCCTTGGCAAGATTGTTTGAACGTATCAATAGCCTTTCCGCCAATGCCGTTCCCACGTAGCGACTTAGAGGTTGCAAAATGCTCTATATAGATAAAATCTTCGAAATCCCAATATGAAATAAAGCCTGCAAACACATCATCTGACAATATTTCTATTATGCAAAAATGATTGCGTGTTTGCCACAGGTCCAGCCATTGGGCAACGGGACGTCGCTCAATCTTAGGGAATGCTTCAGTGTACAATGCAATAGCCTGGTCGATACTCTGTTTCGTGATTTGTCTGATCTGCATAAACGTTGTACGTAGTTAGTCTTGTTCAACAAACTTCAGACTCAGTATTTTGGAGAGCCTGTCTCGAAGGGCACATTCATCGTCTTGTCGCACGGAAACCGTGAGAATTGTGCCTTGAAGGTCATAGTCGCGTTGTGTAATGTCGGCCCCAGCTTCGCGTATAAATCGCATGGCGGTGTCAGCGTCGGTGTAGGGAATTGACACAATCAAGGTTGAAGTAATGATCTTTTCTTCACACTCGGCAAGGTTTAGTGTCTCGCCCATGCAGGTTTTATATGCAACTCCTAATGGCCCTGTGCCTAACTTTACGCCACCAAAATATCTTACCACAATACCTAAGGTGTATGTAAGGTCGTGCGACACAATCTGACCTAAAATGGGGCGGCCAGCGGTTCCGCTCGGTTCACCATCATCGTTTGCGCGTGTCGTTTTGCCATCGTCGCCAATGACGTAAGCGTAGCAAACGTGCCGTGCATCGTAATATTTCTTTTTATATGCAGCTATGATGCTCTTGGCTTCATCTTCGCTCTCAACGTGCATGGCAAATCCCAAGAAACGAGAGCGCTTTTCGGTCAATTGGTATTCGGCTGATGACGTTACCGTCAAGTATGTGTCCATAAGAATGTCAGATTGTTCTATAAAGACCGTAAATTCTACTACAACTAAAAATAACTACGGGGAAGCCTTTGCAGACCTCCCCGCGATGCAACGTGCCGTAGCACATGCTAACTCCTCATCGAAGCTGTTGCAAAGGTAATAATAATAATTTAATAAACAAGCGTTATGAACAAATTTTTCTCTTTTTTCGCAGTGTCCAACCGATACAAGCATCTCATCGGCGGCTTCATCGTCGCCACACTTGCCGGTTCTTTCTATGCTGCCGTATATGCAGCCATAGTCGCCGCATCGTGCCTCGAACTCAAAGACCATCTCTACGGCAACTCTCGGGACTGGACAGACTGGCTCTGCACCCTCCTCAGCGGTATCTATGTGTTCAAATGGTGGGACGCTTTGTGTCAGTCCAATATGGTAAAGGTACGGGACTTTTGTATCTGAAGTTGGAGCAGTGCTACTGCCAAGGTGAGCGGATTTGTGAAAATGCTGGTGGTCTGATGATTATGAATGTCAGATATCTTGCTTAAAGATGTGTGTTCATAATACAGACCACCAGCATTGATGAAAGCGTTCCTCGCCTTAGTTAAAGTGATAAAGGAATGTCGCGATGCCAGACAGTGCGGGCTTCTTTTGGCCTTTTATCTCGATGGTGAACTTGATTTCCACCTTGCAGATGCCGCGCAAGTTGGCTATGCTGTGCAATGTTGCCACCAGGCGCACGCTTTGGCCGCTCAACACGGCCTGGCCGTACTTCATCTTGTCCATGCCATAGTTTACCATCATCTTGAGATTGTTCACCTTGATGATTTGCTCCCACATATAGGGCAGCAATGACAGAGTCAAATAGCCATGTACAATAGTTTGTCCAAATGGGCCGTTCTTGGCCTTTTCGGGGTCAACGTGTATCCATTGGTGGTCAAGTGTGGCATCGGCAAATGCGTTAATGCGGTCTTGGTCAATTTCGAGCCAGTCAGACTTGCCAAGTTCTTGTCCAAGATATTTTTCAAATTCTTCGTAAGAGTTGATAGTCAGCATGTTAAGTGTAATGTTTTAGAGTAATAAAATAATTATTGTCTTGATATCTCGTCCATAGTCAGAGAGGTAATCAGCAGTTGCGGGTCAATCTCGGCCGAACATTTGTATTGTCCGAAGGTTTTGCCTTCGTTGTCCCGTTCAATATGTTGGTCCACGCTGAATGTGGCGATGTAGCTTCCGTTGCTGTTCTTCTTTATTTGAAAGTCGCGGTTGACAGTGAACTGAACACTCTGAATGTGCTCATTAAACATACCTTGAATAGTGCTGAGTACGGTCGCCTTACTTGCATTGTGCTGGTGCAGGAATGTTTTCATTGTCGAGGCAATGTTAGTACATATCTTGCTCTCGTCTTGTGCTGCAAAACCATTGTAGAAATCCGTCACGATGTTCATGATCTGTATACGCTCGTCATCGCTAACTTCTTGGTCGCGCAATGTGCCTTGAGCAATTGAGGCTTCTGAGGCATATCGGCCGTCGGGGTGTGCGTCAAGATAGCGTTGAAATGCCTCAGGCGTACCGAGCTTCTGAGCTGTGATATAATCAAGTGAGTCTATTTTGATATCGCACAGGCGTCCGTATTGTATATCTGAGTATGTATTCTTAAAGTTTATGAAGTCATTTACGTTGTCAGACAAGGAAATACTCTGCCATTTTGAAAGCATTGCTTCAAGTGTGTTTAAGCGTTGACGCACTTCGTTGGCATGCTCGCTGTTCGGGTATTTTTCCAAGAAATCTCTGTAGTCTTGTGGGTTGTCATTGTTTTCGAGCACTTCGTATGCCATTTCCTCTTGCGATGCGGCATTGCTCGAAATGATATAGTACGATGCGCCACCTATAATAAGTAGCAAAATGACAATCGTTGCGATAATCCAATTCCGTTTTTTGTTGTTCTTTGGCTGTGAAGCTGGTGCTTGAGCCATGTCTTGAGCAGCGGTTCCATTAGTGGGTTGCTGACCGTCTGCCACATTAGAGGGTTGTGCACTGTCGTTGGAGCTGACTGTGCCTGTGGTTTGTTGTTCCATGTTATGTTGTTTTATTAAATGCTTGGTTCGAAACTTGCAAAATGTGTGTCTCGTTCTTTTAATTGTGCAAAATTACATCAACGAAGCATATAAACAAAACAAAGCCATGCTTTTTTGGGTATTTTCCCCTTCAGTATCCGTATGTTCTAAGTGAGTATGTGGTGTGAAATAAATGGACTGTGGATCAATATAATGGTGCGCATGAGCAAAACTATATTGCACGTTGATGATAATAAACGACGAAGGGGGTATTGTATAAGTTATGTCCATAAAAATGTGCAGGTGCCACACTCCTTCGCACCACGTTATCTATATTACATGCACTATTCGCGTAAATTGTCTGCACTCTGCACTAAAGCTCTTAAATGCTTGAATAAGAGCGTGTTATGGCGTGTAGGTAACGTTGATTTTTGTATGCACTTCGGCGATGCTATCTACACTTGTCTGCACTCGAAATGTTGGCGTCTGCACTGCCTGCACTACCATGTGCAGTTACTTGCACTGGCAGCGTGTCATTTCGGTATAGGGAGACAGAAAAAAATGTCGGACTAACAGGAGTTTCTCTCCCCCTATGCTGTTTCGGCGCCCTGGCACAAGCGAGTAAACTTTATCTGCTGACGGGTGCAGACAAGAGTGTATATGAAAAGACTTGGTGTATACACTGTATAACATATTGAATATCATTGTATTATGCGCAAAAGTGCAGAGTGTAGACAAAAATGTCATAAACAAAAAACGAGAAGGTAAACGACATTATGTGTCCGCGTGCATATAGTATGTCTACACTTCACATGGTAAGTACGCCACTCCGCATAATCGGAAAGCTAAAGTTCTGATCTGAATGTAGGCGAATATTGTGTACCAATGTCTCATTTCTCATGTTCTTATTTGCTGTATAAATGGTGTAATGAGCGAAAAATGAAATCATTTTTCATATCAACTGAGTTAGTTGTTGTATCTTTGCATAAGATAGGCTGCGGTTCAGCAAAGATTGCAAGTAAGCTTGCATCTCTGCGTTCACCTTGCACTATCTTTGCATAAGATAGGCTGCGGTTCAGCAAAGATTGCAAGTAAACTTGCATCTCTGCGCTCACCTTGCACTATCTTTGCATAAGATAGGCTGCGGTTCGGCAAAGATTGCAAGTAAACTTGCATCTCTGCGCTCACCTTGCACTATCTTTGCAAAAATTTCATACGACATAAATAATGCAACAATACAAAAACAATATAATAGGCGCAGTTTTGTGCTGCATCTTTCTGCTGATGGTATTGTCAGGGTGTGGCAGTGCGGAGAAATCAATAAAGAGGGGCGATGCCGCACTTGCACTTGGCGAATATGCCGAAGCTGCAGCGCAATATAAACGGGCTTATGGGCAAACCTCGGCTACAGACAAAAAAAGACGTGGGTTCGTAGCCTATAAGATGGGTGATGCTTACAGACGCTATGGCAATGTGGCCAGAGCAGTCGGTGCATTTCAAAATGCTGTTCGTTATGGTGTAAAAGATACTTTAACCTATTTGCATTTGGGCGATATGCTTCGTCAGCAGGGCAATTATAAGGGAGCGGAAAATGCTTATAGGGCTTATGCCGATTCCTTTCCTGGCGATTTGCGCGCAGAACAAGGTATTAACGATTGCCTTACTGCTCCCTCTGTCAAACAGACTGGTTCGGCTTATAGTGTCAAGTTGGCAACTTTGTTTAATAGCTCGCGTTCAGACTTTAGTCCGGCTTATATGGGCGTTGATGCGCAACAGTTGTATTTTACGTCAACGCGTCAGCAGGCAAAGGGGGATATTAGCAGCATTACAGGCATTAAGAACGGTGACATATTTTTCTCCAAGAAAGACGAAAAAGGCAAGTGGAAAGTGGCTGAGGCTGTGGAGGGAGATGTAAATACCGAGAACGACGAAGGTGCTTGTGCCTTTACACAGGACGGAAAAACGATGTATTTTACAGTGTGTCGCACCGATCCTTCTTATCCCCGAATGGCTGAAATTTGGAGTTCGCAGCGTACTGATGCCAAATGGAGCAAGCCTGTGCAAGTCAAGATTTCTAATGACACGCTGTCCTCATTTGCACACCCCGCAGTTTCTCCTGACGGACGATGGTTGTATTTCTCGTCGGACATGCCGGGTGGTCAAGGCGGTTTAGATTTGTGGCGTATAGAACTTGGTGGCAAGCATGGCATGGGGCGCTTAGAAAATCTCGGTCCGGCCATCAATACAGCTGGCAACGAATGTTTTCCGACATGCCGTCCCTCAGGCGAGCTGTATTTCTCAAGTGACGGACACATCAGTAATATGGGCGGACTTGACATTTATCGTGCAAAGGAGGACACCATATCAAACGAATGGAAGGTTGAGCATCTGCCTTCGCCTATAAATTCAAATGGTGACGACTTTGGCATGACATTCGAGGGCGTACATAATAGGGGCTTTTTCTCGTCAAACCGGGCAACTGGTGGGCGAGGTTGGGACAAAATATATGAATTCTCATATCCTGAGGTACTGCAGAGTGTAAAAGGCTGGGTGTATGAGCAAGATGGGTACGAATTGCCTGCGGCCGTCGTATATATGGTAGGCAGTGATGGTACAAACGAAAAGATAGGCGTCCTTTCTGATGGCTCATTTGTGAAACCTCTCAAACCAGGGGTTAGCTATCTGATATTGGCCACGTGTCAAGGATATTTGAACGTTTGCAACGAGTTGCGTGCCGACACAACTGAGGTTGAAAAGCAGCATGTGTTGCAATTCCCATTGCCGAGTATCAGTTCTCCCGTGCTGGTGCGTAATGTGTTCTATGAGTTTGACAAGGCCGCCCTCACCGATAATTCGCGCGAGGCGCTTGATCGATTGGTTAAAATGCTTAATGAAAATCCTAATGTGACAATCGAACTTGCGGCTCATTGTGATTATCGCGGTAATGCAGAGTACAACTTGAAATTGTCGCAGCGACGTGCAGAGAGCGTGGTGCACTACTTGACAGAACATGGTATAGCGTCTGACCGCTTGACCGCAAAGGGGTATGGCAAGGAAATGCCCAAGGTGGTGAATAAAAAGCTGACGGAAACTTATCCTTTCTTGCACGAAAACGACACATTGAGTGTGCCGTACATATTAAAGTTGCCGGCAGATCAACAAGAAGTTTGTAATGCCTTGAACCGACGTACAGAGTTCCGCGTACTGCGTACAACTTATGGACTGTTCGATGCCAACGGAAACTTAAGACCAGAAGCGCTGCGCAAAACTGGGGATTAGTAGAGATATAAGAAGCAAAAACGAAAAGAAAATAATAAGATGATAATAGCAAAGTTCTTGAATGCCTTCGGGCGTTACCTCATGTTGATGGGACGAACATTTTCGCGCCCGGAACGCATGCGTATGTTCTTAAAGCAGTATATAAAGGAGATGGTGCAGCTTGGTGTCGACTCCATAGGTATTGTATTGCTTATATCGTTCTTTATCGGTGCAGTGATTTGTATTCAGATAAAGTTGAACATACAGAGTCCTTGGATGCCGCTATGGGTGTCGGGGTATGTCACACGCGAAATCATGTTGCTTGAGTTCTCATCGAGTATCATGTGTCTTATTTTGTCGGGCAAGGTTGGGTCAAACATCGCCTCCGAATTAGGTACTATGCGCACTACGCAGCAGATTGATGCACTGGAGATAATGGGGGTCAACCCGGCTTCGTTCTTGATTTTGCCCAAAATTACGGGGCTTGTCACTATCATGCCACTCTTGGTTGTGTTCAGCACCTTTAGTGGTATAATAGGTGCGTATGCCACAGCTTATATTGGCCATATCATTACGCCGTCTGATTTGACGGCGGGTCTTCAGCACTCTTTCACACAATGGTTCTTCTGGATGGGCGTGATAAAATCGCTATTCTTTGCATTTATCATTTCGAGTGTGTCTTCATTTTATGGTTATAATGTCGAAGGTGGAAGTATTGAGGTGGGAAAGGCAAGCACCAATGCCGTGGTGTCGTGCTCTATGCTCATATTGTTTTCTGATTTATTCCTTACACAATTACTCTCATGATTGAAATTAAGAATTTACATAAGTCGTTTGATGGCAAGGAGGTGTTGAAAGGGATAACCTCAACATTTGACAGTGGCAAGACCAATCTTATCATTGGTCAAAGCGGTTCGGGCAAAACAGTGCTGATTAAGAACATCGTGGGTTTGTTTGAACCCACCGAGGGCGATGTGCTTTACGATGGCCGCAGTTTTATGCAGATGACAAAGCGCGAGCGCGCCATGCTACGTCGTGAAATGGGTATGATTTTTCAAAATGCGGCGTTGTTTGATTCTATGTCGGTGCTTGAGAATGTGATGTTTCCACTCGACATGTTTTCAAATGACAGTTATAAGGAACGTGTACGTCGTGCACAATTCTGTCTTGATCGCGTCAATTTAACAGATGCCGGAGCAAAGTATCCTGGTGAAATTTCGGGCGGTATGCAAAAGCGTGTGGCTATTGCGCGAGCCATTGCCCTGAACCCCAAATACTTGTTCTGCGACGAGCCAAATTCAGGCCTGGACCCTAAAACCTCTTTGGTTATTGACGAGTTGATACATGACATAACCAAAGAGTTTAACACAACCACAATAATCAATACGCATGACATGAACTCTGTGATGGGCATTGGTGAGCACATTTTGTTTATCTATCAAGGACACAATGAGTGGGAGGGGACAAAAGATGATGTCATGTCATCAAGCAATGAATTACTCAACAATTTCATATTTGCTTCCGACTTGTTCCGTAAGGTAAAGGAGGTAGAGCAGCAGGAAGAGAAAAAGCACCATGCTGTAAAGTAGGGGCTGTTGTGTTTCCCTTACTGCTTATATAACTATAATGTGCTGGTAGGTCTTGTTGGCCGATAAACGAATGTTGAGATTTGTTCGCCAATGAATTTATCGATTGTTTGGTAAAACTCGGTAGAGCATGTTCCAGCTTGTAAAGGGACTTGAAGGCTTAATTTTTCTCTTGGTAAGAAATATGTTTGTGTGTAACCGTAAGTTCGGAGTGGTATTGTAATATACATGTTAGTATTCTATTAAGTCTCGTGTATATTACAATGCCATTCCGAACTTGCGGTTACAGATATGTCAAGCAACTGCTTGGGAATGCATCATAATGGCTGATACACTTGGATAGTGCCGTGTGACATAAATGCGAATATTGTGCATTTTGTCTTACAAAATGTAATTATTATATGTATAATATCTGTTATTATGAAATTATTCGTGCATAATGCGTTATTTTGAAAGATAAGTCATTATCTTTGCATGACGACAAGCAAATATGCCATGCAATCAAGCGCAAACCATTGGCATTTTGCATTGTAATATAGGCAAGTAACAACAATATGAATAAGTCACACGCATAAAAACACAATACGAGGACGCTATGCATAAACAAGACAATTTTAACGAAGGGCTTTATCGCGCTGAGAACGAGCACGACGCTTGCGGCGTAGGCATGATAGTCAACATTCATGGTGGGAAAAGCCATGAATTGGTTGATTCTGCTTTGAAGGTTCTTGAAAACATGAAGCACCGCGGTGCCGAGGGCGCAGACAACAAAACTGGTGATGGTGCGGGCATCATGCTGCAAATACCTCACGAGTTTATTTTGCTGCAAGGCATTCCTGTTCCTGAAAAGGGCAATTATGGTACTGGCTTGGTCTTTCTGCCAAAGGATGTCGCAGAGCAAGAACAGATACTCAGTATTTTTATTGAAGAAATAGAGCGTGAGGGGTTATCGCTCATGCATTTGCGCACTGTTCCTACCAATTCTGACATATTGGGCGAGGAGGCACTTGCTACAGAACCCGCAATAAAACAAGTGTTTATAACGGGTGCAACTCCCGAAACTCTTGAACGCAAACTGTACATCGTTCGTAAAAAGGTAGAGCGTCGTATTGATAATAAGAACTTCTATATTTGTTCGCTTTCGTCAAAGAATATTGTGTATAAGGGTATGCTATCTTCTACGCAGTTGCGTGAGTATTACCCAGACTTGACACAGCCTTACTTTACCAGTGGACTTGCAATTGTTCACTCACGTTTCTCTACAAACACGTTCCCTACATGGGGATTGGCACAGCCTTTCCGCTTGTTGGCGCATAATGGCGAGATTAACACCATACGTGGCAATCGTGCGTGGATGGAAGCACGTGAGTCTGTGCTTTCAACTCAAACGCTTGGCAATATAAAGGATATCCGCCCCATCATACAACCCAACATGAGCGACTCGGCTTCGCTTGACAATGTGCTTGAGTTCCTGGTTATGTCGGGCTTAAGCTTGCCTCATGCCATGGCCATGTTGGTGCCGGAGAGCTTTAATGACAAGAACCCCATTTCTGAGGATCTTAAAGCATTCTATGAATACCATTCTATTTTGATGGAGCCGTGGGACGGCCCGGCTGCACTGTTGTTCAGCGATGGTCGTTTTGCGGGCGGTATGCTTGACCGTAATGGTTTGCGTCCGGCTCGTTATTTAATAACCAAGAATAACACCATGGTGGTGGCGTCAGAGGCAGGCGTGATAGGTTTTGAGGCTTCTGAAATAAAGGAAAAGGGCCGTTTGCAACCTGGCAAAATTCTGCTGATAGATACGCAGGAGGGCAATATTTATTATGATGGCGAGTTGAAGGATCGTTTGGCCACAGCGCACCCTTACCGTCAGTGGTTGTCGGCAAATCGTATAGAACTTGATATGCTGAAGAGTGGCCGAAAGGTAGAAAACACTGTTGAGCAGTTTGACAAGCATTTGCGCATATTTGGTTATACACGCGAAGACGTGGAGCGCACCATCACCCCTATGGCCACTAATGGCAGCGAGCCAATAGCCTCTATGGGTAATGATACACCGCTTGCCGTGCTATCAGATCGTCCACAGTCATTGTTCAATTATTTCCGTCAACAGTTTGCCCAGGTTACCAATCCGGCCATAGACCCGATTCGTGAGGAACTCGTCATGTCGCTCACGGAATATGTAGGCGCAGTGGGCATGAATATTCTGTCGCCCAATGAGAGCCATTGCAAAATGGTACGTTTGCCTCAGCCTATATTGACAAACCGTCAGCTCGATATTCTTTGTAACATTCGCTATAAGGGATTTAACACCGTCAAACTGCCAATGGTGTTTGAAGCATCGAAGGGTGCCGAAGGTTTGAAGGAGGCTCTCGACAATCTTTGTCACATGGCGGAGCAGAGCGTGAATGATGGCATAAATTATATCATACTCTCAGACCGCGGTGTAGACGAAACACATGCAGCCATACCATCTTTGCTCGCGGTTAGTGCCGTGCATCATTACCTTATATCGGTACAAAAACGTATGGAGACGGCGCTTGTGGTTGAGAGCGGTGAAACGCGTGAGGTGATGCATGCAGCCTTGCTTATTGGCTATGGCGCAAGTGCCATCAATCCTTATATGGCCTTTGCTGTACTTGACGATTTGGTAAAGCGCGGCGAGGTGCAGATGAATTACGAAACGGCAGAGAAAAACTATATAAAGGCTATTTGTAAGGGTTTGTACAAAGTTCTTTCAAAAATGGGTATCAGCACCTTGCGCTCATACCGTGGAGCCAAGATTTTCGAGGCCATTGGTTTGAGCGATGAACTGTTGCGCACCTATTTCGGTACACCGGCTGGTACTGTCGGTGGTGTGCATCTTGATCAGATAGCCCGTGATTACGTAAAATTTCACGATGAGGGTTATGCCCCCGACTATGCAGATCGTGAATTGGAAGGCTTGCTTCCGTATGCCGGCTTGTTCAGCTATCGCAAGGATGGCGAAAAGCACGCTTGGAATCCTGAAACTATTTCGACTTTGCAGTTGGCTACACGTTTGGGAAGCTACAAGAAATTCAAAGAATTTACCCGTTCGGTTGATGAGAAGCCAAGCCCCATATTCTTGCGTGATTTCTTTGAGTTCAAGAAAAATCCTATTCCAATTGACGAGGTAGAATCGGTTGATGATATCGTAAAACACTTTGTGACTGGTGCTATGTCGTTTGGTGCCATCAGCAAGGAAGCTCATGAGGCTTTGGCCTTGGCCATGAATAAATTGGGCGCTCGAAGCAATACTGGCGAGGGTGGCGAGGATAATGAACGCTTCCACGAACAGTTTGACGGCATATCGTTAAGCAGCAAGACAAAGCAGATTGCCTCAGGCCGATTTGGCGTAACCACAGAATATTTGGTAAATGCTGAAGAAATTCAAATCAAGGTGGCTCAGGGAGCAAAGCCGGGTGAAGGTGGTCAGTTGCCAGGTTATAAGGTAAACCAGATTATTGCCAAAACTCGTCATTCTATACCGGGTATTTCATTGATTTCTCCTCCGCCTCATCACGATATTTATTCAATTGAGGATTTGGCACAGCTCATCTTCGATTTGAAAAATGTCAATCCGAAGGCCCAAATCAGTGTTAAGCTCGTGGCCGAGAGCGGCGTTGGTACCATTGCTGCCGGTGTGGCAAAGGCTAAGGCTGACTTGATAGTTATTTCTGGCGCCGAGGGTGGTACTGGTGCATCACCCGCCTCTTCGATGCGTTATGCTGGTATATCGCCTGAAATTGGACTTTCAGAGACGCAGCAAACGCTTGTATTAAATGGTTTGCGTGGTCAGGTGCGCTTGCAGACTGATGGACAAATCAAAACAGGCCGTGATATCATAGCCATGGCATTGTTAGGTGCCGAAGAGTTTGCTTTCGGTACAACAGTGTTGATCGTGTTGGGCTGTGTCATGATGCGTAAGTGTCATGCAAACACCTGTCCTGTTGGTGTGGCCACACAAAATCCCGAATTGCGTGAACATTTCCGTGGTCATTACGAGTACGTGGTTAATTACTTCCGTTTTCTTGCGCAGGAGGTGCGTGAGTATTTGGCAGAAATGGGCTACCGCCACTTTAACGACATTGTTGGTCGCGCCGACCTTATCAGTGTGCGCAAGCCAAATGATGGTTCAAAGGCATCGACGCTCGAATTCGGCCGTTTGCTCCATCGTATAGATAGCACTGCTGCCATACACCACGTTACAGCACAGCATCACAATATTGACACCGTGCTCGACCAAGCTATCATAAAGGCTGCTGCCGAAGCTATTGATAACCAGAAGGAGGTGTCGCTCGAGTATGCCATAGCCAATACAGATCGCTCGGTAGGTGCCATGCTTTCAGGTGCGGTAGCATCTAAGTATGGTCAGAATGGTCTGCCCGACGAAACTATCAATATAAAGTTCAAGGGTTCAGCAGGTCAAAGTTTTGGCGCTTTCCTTACGCATGGTATCAATTTCAAACTTGAGGGCGAAGCTAATGATTACCTTGGCAAGGCCCTTAGTGGTGGCCGCATCGCTGTTATGCCGCCAGTACGTTCAAGTTTCAATGCCGAGGCCAACACCATTGCAGGTAATACATTGTTGTATGGTGCAACGAGTGGTGAAGTCTACATCAATGGTATGGCCGGTGAACGCTTTGCTGTACGAAACTCTGGCGCAATAGCCGTAGTTGAGGGAGTCGGCGACCACTGTTGTGAATATATGACCGGTGGACGTGTAGTAGTGCTTGGTGAGACAGGTCGCAACTTTGCCGCTGGTATGAGTGGTGGTGTGGCCTACGTTTGGGACAAGAACCACAATTTCGACTACTTCTGCAACATGGAAATGGTAGAACTCTCGCTCATAGAGGACTCCGCTTCACGCAAGGAATTGCACGAACTGATCAGGCAGCACTATCTTTACACAGGCTCGCAGTTGGCTCGTACCATGCTCGACGACTGGAATCGTTATGTTGACGACTTTATTCAGGTTACTCCCATTGAGTACAAGCGTGTGCTTGCAGAGGAACAGATGCGCAAGTTGCAGCAAAAGATTGCTGAAGTACAAAGAGATTATTAACATAATATGTCAATATACAAGGCAAACTGACCATGGCTGTTGCAGTAGTGAACCAAGGTCATGCCAGTTCGCCTCAGCCTTCAAGTGAAGTAATCTTTCGAGGGCAAAAATATATACGATAAAATCATGGGAAATCCTAAAGCTTTTCTCACTGTTCCTCGTCAAGATGCAGGTTATCGTCCTATTCATGAGCGTATAGCCGATTTTGGTGAAGTTGAACAAACACTTAATACAAGTGACCGCCGTTTGCAGGCATCGCGCTGCATGGATTGCGGTGTGCCTTTTTGCCATTGGGCTTGTCCGCTTGGCAATCGTCCGCCCGAATTTCAAGATGCCATTTACAAGGGTGAATGGAAGATGGCATACGAAATACTTACCGCTACGAATGATTTTCCCGAATTTACGGGCCGCATTTGCCCGGCATTGTGCGAAAAAAGTTGTGTGCTTAAGTTGTCTATGAATGCCCCCGTCACCATTCGCGAGGATGAATGCTCTGTTATCGAAGCAGCTTTTCGCGAGGGGTACGTACAACCGCGCAAGTTTGAGCGCAATGGCAAAAAGGTGGCTGTTATCGGTTCGGGTCCTGCGGGCTTGGCTGCGGCTAACCAGCTAAATCATCGTGGGTACGAGGTAACGGTTTATGAAAAGGATGAATATCCTGGCGGTTTGTTACGTTTCGGCATTCCTAACTTCAAATTGCAGAAAACGGTCATCGACCGCCGTATCAAAGTGATGCTAGCAGAGGGCATCACGTTTAAGACCAACACTCCGGTTGACGTTGAAAAGTTGCCCACAGGCTACGATGCTTATTGCATTTGTACGGGTACTCCCACTGCGCGTGATTTGAAGGTGCCTGGACGTGACTTGAAAGGCGTGCATTTTGCACTCGAACTTTTGTCACAACAAAATCGCGTGCTGGCTGGGCAAACATTCTCAGCCAAGGAACGTGTTACGGCCAAGGGCAAACGTGTACTCGTAATTGGCGGTGGCGACACAGGTTCGGATTGTATAGGAACGTCGCATCGTCAAGGTGCAGTTAGCGTTACACAAATCGAAATTATGCCCAAGCCACCAGTTGGCTCAAATCCCAATACGCCTTGGCCGCAGTGGCCAGTGGTGCTCAAAACATCGTCAAGCCACGAGGAAGGGTGTGAGCGCCGTTGGTTGCTCACTACCAACAAGTTTATAGGAACAAAGGACAATCGTGTGTGCGGTGCCGAGGTTGAAGAGGTTGAATGGAAACCTAATCCCGATGGTGGCAGACCAATCATGGTGCCAACGGGTAAAAAGGAGACTATTGAATGTGACATCGTATTCCTTGCCATGGGCTTCCTTCGTCCCGAACAGCCCAAATTCGCCGAAAACGTATTCGTTGCTGGTGATGCTGCAACAGGTGCAAGTTTGGTGGTACGCTGCATTGCAGGCGGACGCAAGGCTGCACAGCAGATTGATGCTTATTTGAGCAAGTAATTACGTTAGTTCGTCATCTTTTTGAAGACCAAATATATAAGTAGGTGTTCAAAATTATTTTTACATTGAAAGTGCATTATTGGGGTGCAGATGTTCCCTTCGGGTGAGGAAGCATAGCGGGCTATGTGACCGAGGCCGAAGGAAACAGATGTACCTCGAGAATGTGCTTTCAGTGTGAAAATGACACCTACTGATTATATAAAATAATTTTGAACACCTACTTATATCCCATCTCTTTGTATTTACAAGGAGGTGGGATTTATTTGTGTGCTGGTTTTTTGTCCGCTGCTAAATTACTCAGCTTCCGGATTTAGCAAGTGCGGTACGAATAACGGGGCGATCGTCCGTTGTCAAACGAAAAGGTGATGCACGTGTAGGAGTGATGAAAGCACAAAAACAAGCCTAAGTCATGCCACTTCGAACGTAGTAAGCATTTACCTCGAACGTAGTAAGCATTTACTTCGAACGAAGTAAGCATGTTGAACGACCGTAGTAAGATAACTCAAGTATCGTATTTAACTAAAAACGGGTCCAATGAATTCTATAATTTAGGGCAAGCGAAGCGACCCCCCCGGGGTTCCCCGTGTTAGAGCAGTCGCGCCTTGTAAGGGCAAAAGTATGATGAAGCGTTTCTACTTCTGCCCTTACAGGTAGGGCGTCATTTCCTTGCTCAATTTAACTCAGGACACTGCCCTATGTTATGTAAATACCTGTGCCCGCCTTGGCCCAATCCGAAACTTGAGTAAATTATTCACTCTTTTGTTTTGCGTGTAAGTATGCTTGCGTTAACTTTGCAAGGCAAACAAGTTAATAAGGTTATGAAAAAAGTACTTCTTTATTTTATGCTCATGCTGTTGCCATCGTGTGTTATGGCACAAAATTCGCGTGGCAGAGTAAATCCCTCAATCTACTTAACAGGTGCTGTGCCTGTGGTCAATGGCTATGTGCAGTTTGACAAAACATATTATGTAAAGAACAAGTCGAAGGCTGTATTAATGGATTCCTTGCGCAATTATGTGCAGCGCGAATTGGTTGATGGCGAGGAACAGTTGCCGCAGGCACGTATAACCGAGGTAAGTCCGGATAGCGGCATAATAGCTGCCAGCATAGAGGAATACATGTATTTTAAGCGTACAAATTGGCAAATACACCGTGTGCGTTTTTATTATCAACTCGTTTTCCATGTGACTGATGGGCAATTTGATGTGACAATGCGTCGTTTGCACTACCGTTATGACCCCGAAGTGACAGCTGGTGAATTTAACGATGACCGTCGTGCGGAGAATTGGATAACAGACGAAGCTGCTCTCACCAAGAACGGAACCAAACTCGCCCGTGTTTCAGGCAAATTCCGTTCATTCACTATAGATCGCAAAAATGAAATCTTTAAGGGCGCGGCCCTGGCTACAGGCGCTGTAGTAAAGCGTAAGGTTACTCGTGTGGTAGAGGTGGAGAGTGAAGAATAGCAGTAGGGTTTGCGTGATGGCGTGAGCATGCTAATGAAAACGAAATGCCCCGATGATGCAGATAGAATGATGAGCATGAAACTGACGATAGTTAGGTCAGTGCTTTTCACATTCTCTGCATCATCGGGGCGTTATGGGTCAGTAAACGCATGATTACCTATTTGTGGGTATTGCTTTTTTGTGCGTAAGGTTGTATTTTTGCACCTTGAATAAAGAATAAAAAAGTATTATTGATGAAACTTTCTGATTTACATACCGGCGAAAGGGGCGTGATTGTGAAAGTTGCCGGACATGGCGGCTTTCGCAAGCGTATTGTTGAAATGGGATTTGTGAAAGGTAAAACGGTAAAGGTTATACTTAATGCTCCTTTGCGCGACCCCATTGAATACGAAATTATGGGTTACAAAATTTCGCTGCGTCGTGAAGAAGCAAAACTCGTTGAGGTTATTAGCGAAACCGAGGCCGTGAATGATGCCCGCCTGCGCCACGATGAGAATTTGAAAGCGCTCGAATCAGGTTCGGACGAAAGCGAGGAAGTGCGTATGCAATTGTCACGTCGTATGGAAAGCATGGCGGCAGACAAGCGGCGTGTTATCAATGTAGCCTTGGTCGGCAATCCTAATTGTGGCAAGACTTCATTATTCAACATGGCTTCGGGTGGACATGAACACGTGGGCAACTATAGTGGCGTGACGGTTGATGCCAAAGAGGGCTTTATGGATATGACCGTTAAGGTGCGCCGCAATGAACAGGGCGAAATGGAGATCTTTCATGATAATTTGGGTAAGTGTGCTGATAATTGCGCCTCATGTGGCATAGGCAGCACTTGTAGCCAGAAAGATGCAGAGGGCTTTGAGGACAAAACCTATCATTTCCGCTTGGTAGACTTGCCTGGCACATACTCATTGTCGGCTTATTCGCCCGAAGAGCTTTATGTACGACGCCACTTGATAGATGATACGCCCGATATTGTGATAAACGTAGTGGACAGTTCAAATCTTGAGCGCAACTTGTACCTGACGACACAGCTTATTGACATGCACCAGCGAATGGTGATAGCTCTTAATATGTATGATGAGTTGCAGCATAGTGGCGACAAGCTTGATTACAAGCAACTTGGCAGTCTGTTAGGGGTGCCAATGGTACCGACCATTTCACGTACAGGCAAGGGCGTGCGCGACTTGTTTGAAAAGGTTATTGCTGTGTACGAAAATATGGGCGATACGGCACTTGAACGCCATATACACGTCAACCATGGTAAGGAACTTGAGCATAGTATTGACCGTATAAAGTATGTTTTTCAGAAAAATCAGGATCTTCGATCAAAGTATTCTACACGTTATTTGGCTATCAAGTTCCTTGAAGGAGACAGCGAGGCTCAGCACTTGGTAGAGACCTTGCCGCAGCACGACGAATTAGTGGCTGTGCGCTTTGAGGAGACCAAGCGCATCAAGGATACATTGCACGACACGCCCGATAATGCCATAACCGATGCAAAATATGGATTTATACAAGGTGCATTGAAGGAGACATTCCAACCTCATGTTGGGAGGCCTGGTAAAACTGTTACGGAAAAGATTGACGCGGTGGTGACGAATCGCTATTTGGGATTTCCGTTATTCTTTGCAGTATTGTTCCTTATTTTCTACATTACTTTTCAAGTTGGTGCTTACCCGATGGACTGGATTGACTGGTTGGTGAGTCAAGTGTCGGCTTTTGTAAAGTATGCCATGCCTGATGGCGTGCTGAAGGACATGATTGTCGATGGCGCAATAAGTGGGGTAGGAGCCGTGATAGTGTTCTTGCCCAATATCATGATTCTTTACTTGTTTATCTCGATTCTTGAGGACTCTGGCTATATGGCACGAGCGGCTTTTATCATGGACAAGCTCATGCACCGCATGGGGTTGCATGGCAAGTCGTTCATACCAATGGTAATGGGCTTTGGATGTAATGTGCCAGCTATAATGGCTACGCGTACGATTGAAAACCCGAAAAGCCGACTTATCACAATGCTGATTACGCCATTTATGTCGTGTTCTGCGCGCATACCTATATATGTGGTGCTGGTTGGCGCATTCTTCCCGCTCTACGGCGCATGGGTTATGTTGGGATTGTATGCCTTGGGCATCTTGGCAGCTATATTGATGGCCCGGGTGTTTAGTCGTTTCTTAATGAAGGGTGAGGATTTGCCCTTTGTTATGGAGTTGCCTCCTTACCGTATGCCGACTGCCAAATCTGTGCTCATTCATACTTGGGAAAAAGGCCGTCAGTATCTGCAAAAGATGGGCGGTATTATTTTGGTGTTCTCTCTGATTATTTGGGCTTTGAGCTATTTCCCACATTCAACCGAAACGGACAATGTAGTGCCAACGCAGAGTACTGAAATTGTTGAGAACGGTCGTGCTGCAGCATCACCGCAACATGAAGTGACGGTAGCAGAAACACAAACATCACCATCGTATTTGCAAAGAATAGGACAGTTTGTAGCGCCTGTCATGCAGCCTATGCACTTCGATTGGAAAATGAGTGTTGGTATATTGTCAGGTGTTGGTGCTAAAGAACTGGTGGTAAGTACTTTGGCCGTAATGTATGCGGGTGAAGATGTAGATGCCGACAGTGCTTCAACTGATACGCACCTGTCTCAAGTATTGCGGCAGAATATGACGCCAGCTTCAGCTCTTGCATACTTGGTGTTTATACTGTTCTATTTTCCCTGTGTGGCTACAATTACGGCAATTAAAAATGAAAGTGGTGGTTGGAAATGGGCTACATTTACAGCCGTTTACACAACAATGTTTGCCTACGTAGCATCGCTATTGACTTATTTGATAGCGTCGCAGTTTTAAGAGGGTATATTGGCCCTGTTGTTAAACTCCGAATAGCATAATTATCATGCCCGAAGTCCCGCGAAACTGGACTTCGGGCTTTCTTTTCTTAATCGTAATAAACTCGAAATACCCGTTTTATAAAATATTCTTCTGTTGTCATGATATTCTGTTTTGCTGCAAAGGTATTGAAAAAAGACATTTCTTGCAAATGCGACTGGTGTTGTAGGTACTGCTTTTGTGTGTTTCGCGTTTCAATTTTCAAATAGTAAAACAAAATAGTCTTTTCGTCAAAGGCGTGAAAGGGGGAGTTCTATTGGACACAATAATATGTAATATAACTTTTCGCGGCCTTGACAGATTATTGCCAAGGCCGCGAAACGGTAGTTTATAATATATTGCTTCTATATAACAAAGTTCAAATATCATCTTTGTTATTATCTCAACTTGTTTGCCATTCTGGCAAAGGGAACTGTTTGGTAAAGCACCAGCCTATTTATAATAAGGATAATTGTTGGCTTTCAGTGAGATCAGCCATTCATTGATGCAATGAACTCTACATTGTCTTTTGTGCCTTCCAGTCGTTTCTTGACATCGTTCATGGCTTCAAGAGCATTCATGTCAGCAATGTAGTTGCGCAAGATCCACATACGTTTGCGCGTTAATTCGTCTTGCAACAAATCGTCTCGTCTGGTTGATGAAGCAACAATATTAACTGCAGGGAATATGCGCTTGTTAGCCAGTGCGCGGTCAAGTTGCAATTCCATGTTACCAGTACCCTTGAACTCTTCAAAGATCACTTCGTCCATTTTAGAGCCCGTGTCAATCAGAGCGGTAGCAATAATGGTGAGGGAACCTCCGCCCTCGATATTACGTGCCGCACCAAAGAAACGTTTGGGCTTCTGTAAGGCGTTGGCATCGACACCACCCGAAAGTATCTTGCCCGAGGTAGGTGCAACCGTGTTATAGGCACGCGCCAGGCGTGTGATGGAGTCAAGGAATATGACCACGTCGTGTCCACACTCAACCATACGTTTCGCTTTGTCAAGCACAATGCCGGCAATCTTCACGTGGCGTGCAGCTGGTTCGTCGAAGGTAGAGGCTATAACTTCGGCTTTAACGGTGCGCATCATGTCTGTAACTTCCTCGGGGCGTTCATCAATGAGCAGCATCATCAAGTAGGTGTCCGGGTGATTGTGGGCAATGGCATTGGCAATGTCCTTCATGAGCATTGTCTTACCAGTCTTAGGTTGTGCCACAATCAGAGCACGTTGTCCCTTGCCGATAGGTGTGAAGAGGTCGACAATGCGGCATGATATGCTGTCGTTGGTTCCAGAGCAGAGGTTGAATTTCTCGTCAGGAAACAAAGGTACGAGATGTTCGAACGAAATACGGTCGCGCACATCAGATGGCTTAAGTCCGTTTATTCGTTCTATATCCATCAAGGCAAAGAACTTCTCTCCGTCGCGTGGTATCTTTACTTTGCCTTCAACTACATCTCCAGGTTTCAGACCCAATTGTCTGATTTGCGCGGGTGATACATAAATATCATCGGGCGAAGCAAGGTAGTTGTAATCAGATGACCTTAAGAAACCAAAACCTTCGGGTACGATTTCGAGCACACCGCGGCCGTCAAGCAAGTGGTCGGTTGGCTGTGGCAGTTCTGGTTGGTAGAATGTTTTGTTGTCGGCAACGGCCGGTGCAGGTTTCGAGCCATTGAACTCCTGCATCATGGGGTCGTCCTTGAAACGTCTGAATTTTGGACGATTCTCAAATTCGCTGTTAGGTCGCGTATTTGAATAATCATTGTGCTCAGATGGCACATTCAATTCTGTTCCTTCAAAAAATACGGGGATATCTTTGGTTATAATAAAACCGTCTTCATTATTTGGATTATTAGTATTTGCCTTTTCTGCAACTTCTTGAACGGGTTTTTGCAGAAATTGTGGCATTTTGTTGCCCAATGTACGTTTAACCTCTTCCATGTCTAAAATGTCGGGCGAGGTTGACGTTTCAAGGCTTTTGTTAGCTTGCATTTGTTCAGCCACAAAGTCGGGCACCTCATCGGCTACTTGTGCTTTGCTATCCAGGGCATGGCTAATAGCGCTACTGCTATCATTTGCATTAGCGTTTGTTTCTTCTTCGTCTTCAGCCTTCTCTGTTGCGGGTTCTGTGGCCTTAAGTGCAGCTTCGGCAGCTTCGCGTGCTGCAATTTCAGCTTTAGAGGGACGCCCCCTTTTGCGTTTAGGTGGCGCAATTATAGCCTCGGGTTGGGCATCTTCATCTGCCTTTTCCGGAGTTTGTTTTTTTGCCGACGCAGCCTCTTCAGCATCGCTCTCGGCGCTTTTGGCCGGAGTGAGGTTCGTTGAGAATATGTGGTCGGCCTCGTTCCTTTTAACGATGCGTGTACGCCGTTTAACTGGCGTTTCGTTACCAGCCGTTTGTTCGGCTTGTGCATCAAGTATGTCGTAAATCAAGTTTTCTTTTGATTTGCCTTCAATATCCTTGACGTTCAGTTGTTGTGCAATATCTTGCAAACCCGCTTCGTCTTTTTCAAGAAGTTGTTCTTTTGTCAAGTTTGTCATGTATGTTGTTGGTGTATTTACAAGTTCAATTAGTTTGTTCTCTGCGCTTTTGCATTCTTGCTGCGTGGTACACGTTTGTAACACACAATATGGTATTGAATACCATTGTATTGTTAAGACTCAAAGTCCGTTTGATGAATTATTGCGTAAGGGGGAATTTGTGTGCAGGTTAGTCTTAAAGCTTGCGTCCGAATAATAAAAGACTACTGCCAACAGAATGGGGAATGGTATGTGTGCGAGTTGCAGATAACTACCAATATAATTGTGTTTCCGCTCATTCCAAATGCAAATTTAGCAATCATTTTGTACATATACAATATTTAGTCTGTAAAAAACGGCAGTCGGGGGGGTAAAACTCTTTTTGTGCTTGATTGTGTGCGGCGTGAACTGAATTTAGTATTTTTGTGTCGAATTTTTCCATCATATAACAAACACAATAAATGAAACGATTAATCTTTATCTTGTTTGCGCTGCAAAGTATTGCATCTTACGGACAGATGTTCTCCATAACGGTGAAGGATGCAGCAACCAAAATATCGCTTCAAGGAGCGAGTGTGACCATTCTTGACAAAGACTCAGCTTTTGTCGATTCATGTCAGATGATTACAATCAATATGGGCGATAGAAAGAAGTCCTTCTATGCTTCTCAAATAGAGGGAAGCAGTCCCTACTATTACATTCAGTGTGAAAAAAAAGGCTATCTTTCGCAACTGGTAAAAGTGGATGCAGCCGATGACATAAAACCCGAGCCCATCATGCTGAAACGTGCCCCTCGCACGCTGCGCGAAGCCACTGTCACAGCCACAAAGGTGATGATGGTGATGAAGGGCGACACCATAGTGTACAATGCCGATGCTTTTGATTTGGCAGAAGGCTCTATGCTCGATCAACTCATATCACGTCTGCCTGGCGTAAAGCTGAATGCAGGTGGTGTCATTACGGTCAATGGTAACCGCGTTAGTAACCTATTGATTGACGGCAAAGACTTCTTCAATGGCGACGCCAATGTTGCCCTTGAAAACTTGCCCGCCTATATGGTGAAAAATGTAAAGTCTTATCAGAAAGCGCCCGACAATGCCTATCTCACGCGTAAAGATAACAAGCCACACGTTGACGACCCATGGGTAATTGACGTAACTTTGAAGAAAGAATATCACCAAGGCTGGATAGCCAATGCTGAGGCTGGTGGAGGTACCAAAGATAAATACTTGGGCCGAGTGTTTGGAACGTATTTTTCTGACCGAGCACGTGTTAGCTTTTATGGAAATGCCAACAATACCAATAGCAACCAACGCGCTGGAACTGACGGCAAGTGGGAGAACGAATATGCTATGATGGGAGAGAACACGCTGCAAAAAGGCGGACTCTTTGCATCTTTTTATGGAGGAAAGAACAGCGAACGTCCTATTCGGTTTATAACCACCCTTGAAGCTTCGCATAACAAAGACGTAAATGAGAGTCGAGAAAATTCCGTAAACTTTTATGAATCAGGCAATACTTACGGAAAGGTGAACTCGCTCTATAACAGCAAAAACTATAACCTTAATTGGATTGGTGCGTTAAGCATTCCCACTTCGTTTGCTTACATTCATTTGGATCAATATTTTTACTATGCTTCTTCATCAACTAATAGCCAGCAACAATCCGTTTTAGGTCGTTACATTCTCCCAGACGAATGGACGAGTATGACCGAAGGATTGGTAAATAGTTACACAGATTTAAGTCAAAGTAAAGCATCTAATCTGAGTTATTCAGCTCTGCTCAATGCCACAGTGAAATTGCCACATGACAAGGAATTTAGTGTGAATTTTGCTGTCAATACCCGTACTGCCACAGACAAGACGAATTCGTTGTATAATCTGATTACACAAGGTGTAGAACCGACTACCGACTTTCGAAATAGATACAACCATAACAAGCAGCAAAACCTTCAATTACTTGGTTCTATTGATTATCCACTGATTGAAATAAAGAAATCGCATGGTAAAATTTCTCATAACATAAGTACAAATTACCATATAGAGCATCAAAACCAGCAAGGCGATCGAAACTTCTACCGTCTTGATCGCCTGGGCGGTGATTGGGCACTACCCGATAGAAAACTTTTGGGTCAATTACCTTCGACAACAGATTCTCTTGCACTTGCTACAGATTGGGGAAACACTAATCATACAACGACACGACAAACCATACACGAGGTAGGACTTCGTTATTCATTTTGGAAGGATGACTTGAACTTCTATGCCACACTCCCCATGGCCTTCACGCGCAATGCCATTGACGATTTGCGCATGAAAGATCAGCAACGACACATAGTGAAACACTATCAATGGTTGCAACCCTCATTCTCGCTTAGTTTCAAAAATATAAAAATGAGCGGTTCGATAGCTCATACTGCTCCTCAAATGAGTTTGTTGCTTGATGTTACTGACGATAGCAATCCCCTTTTCATCACCAAAGGTAACACCACCTTAAAGCCCACCAACATCTATAATGCCACTTTGGGCTACACCCTAAACAAAACAAAGCATGCACAAAATCTGAATGCAGAATGGGGTTATTCAGCCCAGCAAAATGCCGTTGGACAAGCTCGATACTACGATGCGGAAACGGGTGTAACGACATCAATGGCGCAGAACATCAATGGTAATTGGCAAACACATGTAACAATAGGCTATGCTTGTAGCTTGGACAAAAAGCAAAAGTGGACATTTGACGTGTCGGCAACTGAAACTTTTCAAAACAGTGTAGACTTTCAGCAAACCAGCCTCATGCCGACGAGTGCGAAGAGTGAGGTTAAGAATTGGTTCATGCAAGGAAACGTGGCTTTGGCTTACCACTGCAAACTATTTAATGCTGCTCTTAAAAGTGCCGTTGATTGGCAGCACGCTACGAGCAAGCTCACAGGTTTCCAAACCATTAACAGCATCAACCATCTGTACACCTTTACCAACCAATGGAGTTTGCCTTGGAACATGGTAATAGACACCGACTTGACTTACTATGTTCGTTCGGGTTATGCCGATCATTCCATGAATAGCCATGAGTGGATATGGAACATGGCCGTGGCCAAACGAATGTTGAAGAGCAAAGCCCTGTCACTCAAACTTTCAGGTCATGACATTTTGGCACAACGTCGTAGCATCGTGCGAACACTCAATGCTCAAGGCCGCACAGAGACATGGCACAATGTGGTGCCACGCTATTTCATGCTAAGCCTCGTCTATCATTTTAGCAAATCACCTCGAAAGGAATAGAGCCAAATAAAACGCGTTGGCGGAATTAGTAAACAAGTTGACAAGTTAAGGGGTTAACAGGTAAGTTAGCTACGCTTTTTGAGCTTCTTACCATTATGACTTTAACATAATAAGTAGTGTATAGCATACTTACTTGTTAATCTGTCAACTTGTTAACTTGTTAACCTGAAATTCCGCCAACGGGTTAATAAAAGTCTTTGTGACGGGAACTCTACACGTCCCCTCACTGCAATATTTGTTTTTATACACAACGCCTCCTTATGCGAAACGGCAAAAATGTGTTGCGAAGCAGCAATATATTGACCTATAGGTTGCAAAGGATGATAAAGCTTCATGTAACTCATGGATGAACTTGTCAAGCACTCCTATGTATCTGTTTTGCCGAGCCATGCTTTCACGTTTAGCTTCGGCTTCTAACTGAGCCTTTTCTTTTGCTTCTCTTTCCTTGCGTACTTCCACTCGTCTCCATACGTTTGTCATCTCAGGGCCTGTATGGAATGCTTACGATAAATCTTTCAGAACAATAAAAAAGCAATCACAAAACAGGTGTGGCAAGCTTGTGTCACAATCGTTTTGCGATTGCTTTTTTTGGAGGGTGCTGACTGGCATGTGCCTAACAGCGCTCCTATGAATATGGGGTATCTGTCTGGATATTATATACTTAGTTCGTCAAGGACTTTGATGAGTTTCTTGTCCATAACCTTGCGTTTGCCCACGGCGTCGATAAAGGGCACGTACACAACTTCGTTGTTGCGCACACCAACCATTACGTTGCGCTGTCCTTGTACTAATGCTTCGATGGCACCCACGCCTACCTGCGACGCCAGTATTCGGTCGCGCGCTGAGGGGCTACCGCCACGTTGCAGGTGGCCGAGTATGGATACGCGTACATCAAAGTTGGGGTATTCCTTGTTTACACGCTCTGCATAGTACATGGCGCCACATTTGGGGCTTTCGCTAACTATGACAATGCAGCTTTTCTTGCTCTTGCGAATGCCTCGCTCCATAAATTCGATGAGCTGGTCGCTGCCGGTGGTGTCCTCGGGTATGATGGCTGCCTCGGCACCTGCTGCTATGGCACTGTTCTGTGCAAGGAAACCAGCGTCACGTCCCATTACCTCAACAAAGAATATACGTTCGTGTGAGGTGGCTGTGTCGCGTATCTTGTCAACGCACTGTGTGATGGTGTTGAGTGTGGTGTCATAACCTATGGTGCTGTCGGTGCCATAAAGGTCATTGTCGATGGTGCCAGGCAGTCCGATGCAGGGAAAATCGTACTCTTCGGCCAGCATCATGGCGCCGGTAAGTGAACCGTTACCGCCTATGACAACAAGTGCATCGATAGATTCCTTGCGCAAGGTTTCGTAGGCTTTTTTGCGGCCAGCTGCGGTTTGAAACTCTTTGGAGCGTGCGGTGCGCAGTATGGTGCCACCTGTTTGTATGATGTTGCTGACGTCCTCGGTGGTAAATGGTTTGACCTCGTCGTGTATCAGGCCGTCGTAGCCACGGTAAATACCTTTTATCTTGAAGCCATTGCATATGCCGCTGCGTGTAACGGCGCGGATTGCTGCGTTCATGCCGGGGGCGTCACCACCTGAGGTGAGCACACCCACACATCTGATTTTACCCATGTCTTTTCTTTATTTTGTTTATGTTTTGTGTTTCTATTGAGATAAGTGCTGGTTTCGTGCTTTTGCTTGGGTTATGTATTTTAGCCCATAACAAAACTCTGTGCAAGGAGTACGATGTAACCTACAACTGTACCAATCAACACTTTGGGAGCTATGTGGCGCAGATACCAGCCAAAGCTGATGCCCTCCATACGCATGAGCAGCATGCCTGCCACGCTGCCAGTGAGCAGCACGGAACCTCCAAGGGCTGTGGTGTAGCTGATAAGTGGCCATAATGTGCCATTGCAAGCGGTGAGGTAGTTCCATTCGCCGCTCAGATGGCCGAAAGCTTCGGTAGAGGCCAACAGGGTGGGGATATTACCGAACAAACTTGCCAAGACTGTTGTGATGCCACCAAGTATCCAGATGTTGCCAATGTGGCTCAGTAGCCATGTGGCGATATGTTGGAGCGCACCAGTTTCTGCGACAGCTCCGAGCATGAGCGTGAGGCCGACGTAGTACAATAGGTTTTGCAGGTTGGCATATTGCAGTGCGAGAGGCATGCGCTTGGCTACCATTTTGTCGCTACCAAGTAGCTGGCGGTTGCACAGTTCGTTAACTATCCAGAGGAGGGCTAATACGCATAGGGCACCCACAAAGGGGGGCAGCAGTGTGATGCGGTGAAAGCTTGGTATGAACCACAGGCCGCCAATGCCGACAAGGAGCATTAAGAGTCTTTGGGGGCGTGTAAGCACAGTGTCGTCGCCCCTGAATGGAAGGCGGTCGAGCGATAGCTCTACGCGTGGGGGCAGACTGCGTGCCAATAATGTAAGCATGGTGATAGCTGCTGCTATCATTGGCATGACAAGGGTGAGGAAGTAGGTGGAGGGTGTAACAAGCTGGTCGTTCCACAGCCGCAAGCTTGTTATGTCGCCAATTACGGTTATAGCACCACCGCAATTGGCTGCCAGTACGATGACTGTGCCATATATGCGCCTTTGTTTGTCACTTTGTAGCACGGGGTGCATGATGGTGAGCATGAGCACGACTGTGGCCAGATTGTCAAGATTGGCAGATAAAACGAAAGTGAATATAAACAATAGCCAAAGCAGTTTGCGTGGCTTGCGTGTGCGCATCCACTCTGCTGCAAAGTCGAAACAACCATTGTTGTTGAGTATCTCGACAATGCTTGTTGTGGCAATTAAAAATAGTACGATATTGGCACCTTTAACTACGTAGTTAAAGAAGATGTTTGACGCGATAAAATCCTTTACCGAATGGGCTTGCAAACTGTTGTCGGCAAGGTAGATGGCATAGTCGGCTGCATGTTGGCTGGATACGAAATTGTTGCCTTGTGCTATGTAGAGCAACCAACAACAGACGCCTGCAAACATGGCAACGGCTGCTTTGCTTATGTGGTTCAGCGGCTCTGTAGCAATAATCAGAAGGCCGGCCAACATGATTGCGAGTAAAACTACAGCCATAATAGCGACGGTGTTACAAACAAAAAAGTATGTGAGATTATTATGCTTGAGCGGCAAACGGGGCTCGAACCCGCGACCCTGAGCTTGGGAAGCTCATGCTCTACCAACTGAGCTACTGCCGCATTTCGTGTGCAAATATAATGGTTTTAGTCGGAATAATCGGAAATATTGTGGAGTTTTTTTGTGTATGCCAAGGTGGCAAGCAGGCAAGTTCGCTATTAAAAGTTTAGTGGGTTAAAAGGAAATCAGGCTTATAGTACTGGTAAAAGTAACTATTAAGTTTTCTAACCCCTTAACCCACTAAATCTATTAGATAAGATATTGTGACGAGATGCTTTCGTTCTCCATTACACGGCGAATGGTTTCGGCAAGCATGCCGCTAACAGATAATTCCTTTACCTTATCGCATGTGCCGCGGTAGGGTATGCTGTCGGTGAATACCATTTCTTTGAGTGCAGATGCTTGAACGCGTTCGTCGGCAGGACCAGACATGATGCAGTGGCTGGCAATGGCACGTACGCTGTTGGCGCCGCGTGACATAATGAGGTCGGCGGCCTTAGTGATGGTGCCGGCAGTGTCGACAATGTCGTCAACCAATACGACGTCCATGCCTTCAACATCGCCAATGATTTGCATGTCTGCTACCTCGTTGGCCTTTTTGCGGCTCTTGTTGCAGAGTACCATGGGGCAATCGAGGTATTTGGCGTATGAGGCAGCACGCTTTGAACCGCCCACGTCGGGTGAAGCAATGCAGAGGTTCTTAAGATTTAAGCTCTTGATATAGGGGAGCATGACTGTTGAGGCATAGAGGTGATCGACGGGTACGTCGAAGAAACCTTGCTCTTGGTCGGCGTGGAGGTCCATTGTCATGAGACGGTCGATGCCGGCTACACTCAAGAGGTCGGCCACCAATTTTGCGCCAATGCTCACGCGGGGTTTGCTTTTGCGATCTTGACGAGCCCAACCAAAGTAGGGAACCACAGCGCAAATGCTGCGGGCTGAGGCACGTTTGGCGGCGTCAATCATGAGGAGCAGCTCCATGAGGTTGTCTGAGTTGGGGAATGTGCTTTGCACAAGGAATACATCGCGTCCGCGGATGCTCTCTTCGTAGCAAACCTCAAATTCTCCATCGGCAAATTTTGTCACCGTGAGGTCTCCCAGCGGACAGCCAAGTTCCTCACAAATCTTTTCAGCCAAATAACGGGAAGCTGTGCCCGAAAAGACCATAAAAGAGTTGTTGTTCATCATTTTTGTTGTATGATTTGTTATTAAAGGTGTTTCTTTGGTTTTGAAGCCGTCGCTTTTGTGTTAGTCAGCGGCTTTACGCAATTTGCGGAAGTGTAATATAAGGTCTTTGAAATCTTGTGTAGAATGTATGCTGAAACGATTCCAAATGTCACCGAGTATGACTGCGCCTCCGAATCCGAGGTCCTTGACCTTTTGGATATTGTCGAGCTGTACACCTCCCAGGGCCATGACCTTGCGGTCTATTACGCCGCTTTGTGCCAGTTGTCGCAGGTTGGCGGTTGTGAAATGCGAGGCATATTGCTCCTTGGATATGCTATCGAAAATGGGTGAGAGAAATACGTAGTCACACTTCTTTTTGTGGGCCATAACCTCGTCAGCTGTATGACATGAGCAAGATATGTGTCCTTTGTATTTGGGTGGCAACTCGGGATTGCGGTGGTTGAGATGTATGCCTTTCAGTCCATACTCATTTTTAAGATAAAAATGATCGTGTACAACGATTCTCTTGCGATAGCTCTCGGATATCAGTGTCAGCAGCCGCTCTGAGTAAACTGGTTCGGTGTCTGGCTTGCGCAGATGCAGGATTTCTAATCCTTCATCGAACAGGGCGTTTAGTATCTGATGTTCCTCCACGAAAAAGAATGGAGTTGTCATTAAAATCAGTTTCATGATGTGGCTGTCTATTTTGGTGCAAAGGTACAACATTTAATGTACTCACCAACATTTTGTCTTTATGTTTTTGTAACAATCTCCTTTTTCTTGACTTCGCCAATGCGTCACCCAATCAAATGACGCAACTCATCGTTTTTCAATATGCGCCATGTGATGGCGCAGAAAAGCGATGAAGTCAGAAGATTAGATTGTGGTGCTTCACAGTTTGTGAATTATGGGATTTGCCGCTAACGCGGAGGACATAAGAATAAAAGGACATAAGAACAAAAGTGCTGTAAAAGTAACACTAAGGCATTGTACCCATCAACAAAGTGTGCAACTTGTGCACAAATATTTGCTTCCCTCCCCGACATCCCTCTTGTAAAAGAGAGTGTGTGCTTTTACTGCCATCTTACACTTTTTGTGCGTAACAAGTTGATATACAGAAGTTTCAAGAGTGTAAGATGATTTCAAAGTATCTTACACTCCCCTGCATACATCTTACACACCTAACCTCGCTGTCTCGCAGTCAACATGGACGTATGCAGTAGATAATACGCCACAGGGACATAGAGAAATCTGTCGGAGCAACAGACTTTTCTGTTCCCCTATGCCGTAATATCTTCCTCCCGTGCTTGTGCCGTGTGGGTTGTGTAGGTTGCGTGTAGGTGGCAATGATAGCATCTTACACTAAGTAAAGTGCTGATAGTCAGCGAGTTGTAACGTGTTAGTGTAAGATGTAAGATACTCGGCAAGTAAAGTTTTCGTAGTATGATAAAGGTAACGTTACCACCAAACGCAAGCACTAATGGGGGTGACGCGTCCCGCGTTATATGGATAAACGAACGGGTGGGCTGATTGGTGCGCGGGCTGGCGTGTGGGTGTGTTTGTAGGTGCACTTTAAGTTCTTCAATGCGTATTTTTAATTAAGATATGTCTGTATTTAGAAATAACTTTGTAGCTTTGCGGTTAAATTAGACTTTTCAAACCGATGGCTATGGCCATATAATATAAACGGTAGTGGTAACAAAACAGATGATCAAGGACATACATTCGCTGAACTTGAAAAAGTACCGCGATGAAAGTGGACTCTTTGTGGCCGAGGGTGCAAAGGTCGTTGAGGACTTGTTGCACTTCATGAGGTGTAAGACGTTGTTCGCTACCGAAGAATATTCAGCATCGCTTTCATATTCTATAAGGTCTAAAGTATCTGATATAGAAGTCGTTGATGATGCGCAGTTAAAGAAATTGTCGAATTTAAGTACTCCGCGCGATGTAGTGGCAGTATTTGAGAAGAAAACGGTTGCCACAGATGTTGACGAACTGGCTGGGCTGTCGGGAAAAATGCTTTGTTTGGCCTTAGATGGTGTGCAAGATCCTGGAAATTTAGGTACGATTATCCGGCTGGCAGATTGGTTCGGAATAGAACATATTTTTGCCTCGCGCGATACGGCTGACTTGTACTCGCCCAAGGTGGTACAGGCTACAATGGGCGCCATCGCGCGTGTGGCGGTTCATTATGTTGACTTGCCTTGTGTGCTGTCGCGGGCTGCCGAATCGGGTGCCGCGGTGTATGGCACGTTTCTCGATGGGGCGGATATGTATGCCGAATCGTTGGAGCATAACGGCGTAATAGTAATGGGCAACGAGGGTAATGGCATATCGCGAGAAGTGTCGGCTTGTGTTAACCACCGGTTGTATATTCCGCCGTTTCCTGCAGGGCGAGCTACGAGTGAAAGCTTGAATGTGGCGGTTGCTACTGCAGTCGTATGCTCGGAGTTTAGACGTCGTGAGTTAAAGTAATGCTTTAATTGAAATTAGGTTTAGTTGTATGACAGATATGTACTTGAATGTTGTTGATTTGAGACTGGTGCTGCTGGTTTTGGTGGCATTAGTAGCTTTGTTGTTGCAGTATGTATTGCGTTTGCGACGTTTTACTTTAGTAAATAAATATGCCTCGTGGCAGCAAGAGGCGCAGGCCGTCGAGGCAGCCACGCATGAGGCAAAAGGTGGCGGGGCGGGTTTTGTTTCGATAATAATACCTGTGAATGAACGTTGTGCATCTTGTGCGGGTTCGCTTGTAGAAAGCCTTTTCAAGCAAAAATGTGATGTTGATTACGAGATTATATTGGCGGATGAGGGGCACTCAGAGTGTGTGCGTGATTTGGTAGAACAAGGACAGAAATCATTTGGCAGTTTGCGCTATACTTTTGTACCTGAGACAGCCCGATACATAGAGGTGCGTAAGTTAGCCATAACGCTTGGCGTAAAGGCAGCCCGCGGCGAGTGGGTGTTGATACTTGATGCGCAGACTCTGCCGTTAAACGACGAATGGCTGCACCATTTCGTTCAGAATTTATCAGAGGAATCTGATATGGTGCAGGCATATTATAATTATGAGGACAATGGCACGTGGGTGGCACGTCGTGCTATATTGGATGAGGTCGATCATTTTGTGCAGAAGGTGGCAGCATGGGACAAAGGTGTGACTTTGGACTGTGGTTGTACTAATTGGGCAATGCGTAAGAGTGCCTTTATGGCGCAGCATGGTTTTGCAGACAGTGTGAGTTTGCCTTTTGGCGAGGAGGCTATTTTGGCCAATTTGCATGTCGGTGCCGATCGTTTGTCAATACTCTGTGCAGCAGATACAAGGACTATTTTGGCTTTGCCGCATAAGACGGCCATTTCGAACATGCGTGTGCAAAGGAATGAGCTAATCCATCATCTCACCAATGGTGCACGTAAGTTCTTCGTTCAAAATGGCGTATCGTCTGCCATGCTATATGTGATGGTGGCATCAGTGGCTTGTTATGTAGGGCTGCGTCTGTTCGGCGATTTGACGGCGAATTCGTACTCGTTGGGCTACTTATATACTGATGCGTTGTGCATGATTGTGCTTGTGGCTGCATTTGTGCTTCCTTTTGTATTTGTAAGAAAAACGTTGAAAACTCTTAGTGAGCGCCGATATGGAGCTTACATCTATTTATATTATTTGCTGCGCCCATTTCATACATTGGCTACATCTTGTGTAAGGTGGGAAAATAAAGGCAGTTTCGTTCGTAAATTCATCTAAAAACAACCTGATATAAAATGCCTAAGATATCGGAAAGAGCTATACAGATGCCTGAGTCTCCGATCAGGAAACTTGCTCCCTTGGCCAATCAAGCTAAGGAGAGAGGCGTTCATGTTTATCATTTGAATATAGGTCAGCCAGACTTACCAACTCCTGAGGCCGGCCTTAACGCGTTGCGACACATCGACCGAAAAGTGTTGGAATATAGCCCCAGTCAGGGCTTTCGCAGCTATCGCGAAAAGCTGACCCATTACTATGAGGGGTATAATATCCATTTGAGTGCTGATGATATTATTATTACGTCGGGTGGCTCGGAGGCTGTACTTTTTGCGTTCATGTCATGCTTGAACCCTGGCGATGAAATAATTGTACCAGAACCCGCTTATGCCAACTATATGGCTTTTGCTATATCGGCTGGAGCGCGTATACGTACCATAGCCACTACTATAGAGGAGGGCTTTTCGTTGCCTAAAGTAGAGAAGTTTGAGGAGCTGATCAATGAACGCACGCGTGCCATATTGATTTGCAATCCTAACAACCCGACAGGTTATTTGTATACACGTCGTGAGATGAACCAAATTCGCGATTTGGTAAAGAAATATGACCTTTATTTATTCTCAGACGAAGTTTACCGTGAATTCATATATACGGGATCACCGTACATTTCGGCTTGCCACCTTGAAGGCGTTGAGCAAAATGTGGTGTTGATTGATTCTGTCTCGAAACGTTATAGCGAGTGTGGTATACGTGTTGGTGCACTAATCACGAAGAATGAGGCGGTGCGCAAGGCTGTTATGAAATTCTGCCAGGCGCGCTTGAGTCCTCCCTTGATAGGACAACTCGTGGCAGAGGCTTCGTTAGATGCGGCCCCTGAATATGCACGCGATGTGTATGACGAGTATGTTGAGCGGCGTAAATGCTTGATTGATGGCCTGAATCGCATACCGGGTGTATACTCGCCTATACCAATGGGCGCTTTTTATACTGTGGCAAAATTACCAGTAGATGATGCGGAAAAGTTCTGTGCCTGGTGTTTGACAGATTTCCAATACGAGGGTGAAACTGTCATGATGGCTCCGGCTGCAGGTTTCTACACTACACCTGGGGCTGGACGCAATCAAGTGCGTATAGCTTATGTGCTCAACAAGGCAGACCTGCAACGGGCGCTTATTGTGCTGCGCAAGGCTATTGAGGCGTATCCTGGACGTGAAGTGTAATTATGCTGTAAAATGGTTTGGGCGCGGCAATGTGGCTATTGGGTAAATCGTAACGTTGCCTTTTAGTTATTTGGCCAGGTTCGCCATTGTGTAGCTACAATCATAATTGGGGCAAATAATGCTTTCGTTATTTTTAGCAAAACGTTTTTTCAAGAACAGTGATAAAAATACTGGAGGGGTGCGCAAGGCATCGCCTCCGGCTTTGCGCATTGCTACTGCTGGCATAGCAGTGGGGTTGGCGGTGATGGTTGTGTCGATCTGTTTTGTTAGGGGCTTTCAGCATGAGGTGAGTGGAAAAATAGCAGGTTTCACTTCCCATATAGAGGTGATAGAACCCAACTCTTTGAGCTCGCCTGAAAGCTTTCCTGTGGTAACAGACGAAAAATTGATAAATCAGATCAAGCAGACTCCAGGTGTAGAATCTGTACAGCGTTTTTCGCAAAAAATGGGTATATTCAAGACCCAATCAGATTTTGCAGGTGTGTTGCTCAAGGGAGTTGCTGGCGAATATGATTTGAACTTTATCAAGCATTATATGGTGTCGGGGCATTTGCCTCATTTTTCGGACAGTGAAACCAAAAATGAAATTGTCATTTCTCAAACAATCGCCAATAAACTGAAGTTGTCGGTTGGAGACAAGGTTTACAGTTATTATTTTTCAAATACCATCAAGCAGCGACGGTTCAAGGTTGTAGGTATATATAATACCTATATGAAGCAATTTGACAACAATGTCGTTTTGGCTGACATGTACGCGGTAAACCAACTGAACAGATGGCTGCCCGAACAAAGCAGTGGCCTTGAGATCCGCCTTGGCAGTTATGATGATCTTGACAAGGTCCAGTATATTTTGGCCAAGAAGGTCGGCGGACATACAGACCGCTTTAAGAGGTCGTATGCAGTATTAAGTGTGAAGGACAACCCTGTGACCTCCTCCGTACTTTCGTGGCTAAATTTGCTTGACTTGAATGTCATGGTCATATTGGTGATAATGATTTGTGTGGCAGGCTTTACAATGGTGAGCGGATTGCTTATTTTGATATTAGAGCGAACGCAGACAATAGGTGTGCTTAAGGCTTTGGGTGCCACTAACAATCGTATACGTCACACTTTTTTATGGTATGCGGCTTTTATTATAGGGCGCGGCATGTTGTGGGGGAATGTAATTGGCATTTCGGTTGTCATGTTACAGAAGTACACTCATGTTGTCTCGCTTGACCCAGAAGTTTACTATGTGCCTTATGCTCCAGTGGACTTTGACGTGTTGAGCATCGTTGTATTGAATGTAATCACTCTTTTGGTTACAATGCTTGCCCTTGTAATTCCAAGCTATTTGGTTTCGCATATCCAACCAGCTAAAGCTATACAATTTGATTAAACCGCACCCTCGTTATTGTTGAGGGCTGGGGTAGAGGTGTGCTCTTTCATTATGATACCAGATAAGTAGGTGTTCGTAAAATGGGTTTGAACAATCTACTTATAAAAAACAAGTGTAATATTCAACCCGGTAGGGGAATGAATATTACACTTGTTGCTTGTTAATATCTTTGATAGTTATCAGAGATTGTCTTTCTCGATATCCTTAAAGTATTTGTAGGTGCCATGAGTGATGTTCTCACAGGCAGCTTCGTCACAAACGATGATGCCGTGTTCGTGCATTTGGAGTACTGAAATGGTCCACATCTGTGTAACGGGGCCTTCGATAGCAGCTTGCAAAGCGCGACCCTTGTTATGGCCATTGCAGAGAATGAGAACCTCCTTGGCAGACATAACAGTACCTACGCCAACGGTGAGAGCAGTAGCGGGTACATCTTCGGGTTTGCCACCAAAGAAACGTGAATTGGCAACTCTTGTGTCGGTAGTCAAAGTCTTTTGACGAGTGCGGCTTGTGAGTGAGCTACCCGGCTCGTTGAATGCGATGTGACCATCGGGGCCAATACCACCAATAAAGAGGTCAATGCCACCAGCATCCTTGATCATTTGTTCGTAGTGTGCGCATTCGGCTGTCAAATCCTCGGCATTACCGTTCAGAATATGGATGTTTTCTTTCGGGCAGTCAATGTGATTGAAAAGGTTTGTAGCCATGAAAGAGTGGTAGCTTTCGGGGTGTGATTCGGGCAAGCCAACATACTCGTCCATATTGAATGTCAATACGTGCTTAAAGCTGACGCGGCCTTCTTTGTTGGCCTTAACCAATGCCTTGTACATGCCGATTGGTGATGAACCGGTAGGCAGACCCAATACGAAAGGCTTCTCTGCAGTTGGATTGGCTGCATTGATTTTGCTAATAACATACTCTGCAGCCCAGTTTGACAACTTTTCGTAGTCGGGTTCGATAATAACTCTCATGATTTTGTTTTGTTATAAAGATTTGTAACGATAACTTTATTTTTGCTTGAAACGGCATGTCTGTTCAAAACAGGTGTATGGACGCCCAAGTCTATTCGCAAAAGTAAAAAAACTTTATGTACTTTCAAAGCGTTTTCATAAATACTTTTGTTGTGATAGCAAATATGGCTACAAAGTGGCAAGCAATTGCAGTCTTTTTCGTAGCTTTGTAATTGAATAGTCTGTGTCTACTCCTACTGGCAGGTGTGGCACAGGTTGTTTATGTGTTTCAACATTTTCTCCTTACAATTATAATATGCAAGATTTCGTACATCTACACGTACATACCCAATATTCAATACTTGACGGACAGGCTGCTGTGCCAAAGTTGGTCGATAAGGCCATACGCGACGGCATGCGTGGCATGGCAGTGACGGATCATGGCAACATGATGGGTATAAAAGAATTCTTTAATTACTCAAACAAGGTCATAGGTAAGGCCAAGGGGGTCGTAAAGGATATGGAGGCGAAGTTGGCTTCGTTGCAAGACGGTAGCTATGTGCCTAAGTTAGATAAGGAGGGCAAAAATCCCGATGAGGGAAAAAGTGAAGCCGAACTTATTGCCGAATGTGAGGCTGTGCTCAAGAAACAACGCCCGATAGCTAATTTCAAGCCTATTTTCGGTTGCGAAATGTATGTGTCGCGTCGTCGCGACAAATCATTAAAAGCTGAGAAAATTGACCAGTCTGGCTGGCACCTCATAGTATTAGCCAAAAACGAGCACGGCTATCATAACCTTGTAAAGTTGGTATCTCGATCGTGGGTTGATGGCTTTTATATGCGTCCGCGTACAGATCACAAGGATTTGGAGAAGTATCATGAAGATTTGATAGTTTGTTCTGCATGTCTGGGTGGTGAGGTGCCGCAAATGATTATGCAAGGGCGTATTGAAGAGGCTGAAAAGAGTGTGCAATGGTTCAAGAGCGTGTTTGGCGATGACTATTATTTGGAGCTGATGCGACACGAAGTCAAGGACCCCTCAGTCAGAGCCAATCGCGAAACGTATCCGTTGCAAGTTCAGGTAAACAAAGAACTGTTACGCATAGCGCAAAAATATAATGTAAAATATATTTGCACTAATGATAGTCACTTTGTAGATGAGGAGAATGCCGAGGCACACGACCGCTTGATTTGTTTGGCTACAGGAAAGGATTTGGAAGATCCCAGACGAATGCTGTACACAAAACAAGAGTGGTTCAAGACTCGTGCCGAGATGAATGAAGTCTTTGCCGATTTGCCAGAGGCACTTGCTACTACCTGTGAAATATGTGACAAGGTCGAAACCTACTCAATAGATCATGCTCCTATCATGCCTAACTTTGCCATTCCCGAGGAGTTTGGCACTGAGGAGGAATATCGTAAGAATTTGACCGAAGAAGATCTCTTCAATGAATTCACACAAGACGAGAATGGTAATGTCGTGATGAGCCGCGAAGATGGCATGAAGAAGATTAAAAAGCTTGGCGGTTTTGACAAACTATATCGTATAAAACTTGAGGCTGATTATCTTGCCAAATTGGCTTATGAGGGAGCCAAAAAGCGGTATGGTGACCCACTGGACGACGAAACTGCTGAGCGTATAAAATTTGAGCTGCATATCATGAAGACGATGGGTTTCCCAGGTTACTTCTTAATAGTGCAGGACTACATTCGTGCGGCACGTGAGGAACTTGATGTGAGTGTAGGGCCAGGACGTGGTTCTGCGGCGGGTAGTGCTGTTGCCTATTGCTTGGGTATCACGCAGATAGACCCTATCAAGTACGACTTGCTGTTTGAGCGTTTTCTAAATCCAGACCGTATTTCACTCCCCGATATCGATGTCGATTTTGATGACGATGGTCGTGGCCGCGTACTGAATTGGGTTACTCAAAAGTATGGCGCAGACAATGTGGCACATATCATAACCTATGGTACAATGGCCACAAAACTTGCTATCAAGGATGTGGCCCGCGTTCAGAAACTGCCTCTGTCAATATCAAACAACCTCTGCAAACTTATTCCCGATAAATTGCCAGAAGGGCCTGATGGCAAAGTGCCTAAAATGAATTTGACAAATGCTATAGCTGCCATACCCGAACTGCGTGAGGCGGAGACATCTTCGGATATTTTGTTGCGTGATACAATTCGTTATGCAAAAATGCTCGAAGGCAATGTGCGCAATACGGGCGTGCATGCGTGCGGCTTTATCATTTGTCGTGACAATATATCAGATTGGGTACCCGTATCTACCGCCAAGGATAAGGAAACAGGAGAGGAATTACACTGTACCCAATATGAAGGACGTGTGATTGAGGAAACGGGCTTGATAAAAATGGACTTTTTGGGTCTGAAAACCCTGTCCATCATCAAGGAGGCTCTTGAAAATATCAAGCTGTCTTTGGGCATCGATCTCAACATTGATGAAATCAGCATTGAGGACCCTGCTACATATCAGTTATACTGCGATGGTCGTACCATAGGCACCTTCCAGTTTGAATCGCCGGGTATGCAAAAGTATTTGCGTGAGCTACAGCCCTCAACCTTTGAGGACCTTATTGCCATGAATGCGTTGTACCGCCCGGGACCTATGCAATATATTCCGTCCTTCATAGCCCGTAAACATGGTGACGAGCCAATTACCTACGACCTTCCTTGTATGGAAAAATACTTGAAGGATACATACGGCATTACCGTCTACCAGGAGCAAGTCATGTTGCTCTCGCGTGAAATTGCAAACTTTACGCGTGGCGAGAGTGATGCATTGCGAAAGGCAATGGGTAAAAAGCTTATAGAAAAGCTTAACCACATGTACCCCAAGTTCATTGATGGTGGTAAGGCTAATGGTCACGACCCAAAGGTCCTTGAAAAGATTTGGAATGACTGGCGCGCATTCGCGTCCTATGCTTTCAATAAGAGTCATGCCACATGCTATTCGTGGGTAGCCTATCAAACGGCTTATCTTAAGGCAAATTATCCGTCACAATATATGGCTGGTGTGATGAGCCGCAGTTTGGCCGATATTAACACGGTGGCTAAGTTGATGGACGAGTGCAAATCTATGGGTATCAGCACGCTTGGTCCTGACATTAACGAGAGCTATCTCAAGTTTAGTGTTAATCATAGTGGTGACATTCGCTTTGGCATGGGTGCAGTAAAGGGCGTAGGTGAAAGTGCTGTGTTGCAGATACTTGCCGAACGTAAGAAAAACGGTGTATATAAGTCCGTATACGATTTGGTCGAACGTGTCAATCTGTCAACCTGCAACAAAAAATCTCTTGAAAGTTTGGCTCTTGCAGGAGCGTTTGACAGTTTTGGCAACATAACACGTGAGCAATTTGTAACGCCATGCGAAAATGGTGAGACATTCCTCGATGCCCTGGTTCGTTATGGCAATACGTTTCAGGCCGATCAAGCTCAAAACAGTTTCTCACTATTTGGACCGAGTGAGGTGCTTGAGATAGCAAAGCCCGAGCCGCCAAAGAATGTTGAGCGTTGGAGCGACCTCGAACGCTTGAACCGTGAGCGTGACCTAATAGGTATCTATATATCAGGTCACCCGCTCGATTCATACCGCATCATAGTGGAAGATGTGTGCAATATGCGCATGACCCAACTTGAGGATAAAGTGGCATTCGCCAATCAAGATGTCTTTCTTGGTGGCATCGTGACAGATGTCAGAATGGGGCAGACCCGCACTGGCAAACCTTACGGTATCGCCAAGTTGGAGGATTACAGTGGAGCTGGGGAAATTGCACTCTTTGGCGAAGACTGGGCCAAGTTCAGTGGCTATTTTCACGTAGGTAACTCTTTGTTTATTACTGCCCGAGTGGAGGAAAGACAGTGGCAACAAGGTGCTTATGAATTAAAGATAGGCCGCATAGAATTTCTGAGCGATGTGAAGGATCAGAAAATCAAGTCGATAACCATCAATGTGGCTACTGAGAAACTCACGCTTGAGGTTGTCAACGAACTTGCCTCTATCATTCGCAAATCACCAGGTCCGACAGACGTGTTCTTTAATATACTTGACAATGACGAGCATTCGCAAGTGATGTTACAAAGTAAGTTGTGTCATGTGTCTGTTGACAGCTTGTTGATAAACTACTTAAAAAAGGTTGACTTCACATATCAGATTAACTGATGGCATAATATTTGCTTCAATATAAAACTTAAACCAATTATACATTAGAAAATGGAAAAGATCATTACAGACTCAAACTTCGAAAGTGTTTTAGCAGAGGGACTCCCCATTGTGTTAGACTTCTCTGCCACATGGTGTGGACCTTGCAAAAAAATTGCGCCTTATATTGCCGAATTGGCTGAAGAGTACGCAGGCCGTGTAAACGTAGGTAAGTGTGACGTAGACGATAACGAAGAACTGACGTCAAAGTTTGGAATTCGCAATGTGCCCACTGTGCTTTTTATTAAGAATGGTGAGGTAGTTGACAAGCATGTCGGTGCAGGACCCAAGTCAGAGTTCGCTGAGAAAATTGAAAACTTGTTGAAATGAATCTCGACGAAGAATTAATGCTTGATGCGCAGCAGGACGCTGCAGCTGTGGCCTACATCAAGCAGCATTTGCCACAAGAGCTAAAAGATGTATTTACTGAGGAGTTGCTCTATTACTTTATAGACGTGATTGTTGAGTATTACACTGAGAGTGGAATACTTGATGCAACCCCCGACAAAGAAGGCTACATCGAAATAGACGAAGAGGCAATAGCTGCCCATCTGGCCAAAAAAGCCAAGAAAGAGGGCATGGGCAATTTCTCTGTAGAGGATTTACTATTTGTGGTACAAGCCCACATGGATTTTGAGGAGGAACAGAATTGATGGAATACCCATCAAGCATGGGTACATCATATAGGTAAATGTCCCTGTGCCTCTGTAACGACTCTTAATCAATACAAGAAATGAGCAAAAATTGAGGCTTCTACAAGGCTAAATAATAGTCTTGTGGAAGCCTCTACTGTTTGATAAATGGTTGTTTGGCGAGGGGATGGGTAAAGAATGGTTGGTGTGTGGTAGAATCTTAAAGTGTACACATTCAGACGCTGTCAATGCGCCGTCCATATCAATAACCGCAGATTGAAAGGCTTAGGAAGTGACTTTATGAAGAGGTGCTTGCCCCGTCATAAAGTCATTGGATTTTACAATTCAGTCAAATCACGTTTAACAGATCCTTTGTAGTAATGAGTCAATATTTCGTCATAACTACTCCCTTCGTCCGCCATAACCGCAGCGCCTATTTGGCATAGGCCTACACCATGTCCCCAACCGGCACCGGTAAGCACAAATTTTGTAGGTACGGTTTTGTCAGCACCATATATTGTATCTACGACAAAAGCAGAACTGTACAGGTGGGTGTCGGAAAGCATTCTTCTGATTTCTAATTCCTTGCCTACAATGAGCTCGTTTTCAGTGCCAACAATTCTAAGTTTGATAATTCTACCGCCAGGGCCGCGCTGAACAGGCTCCAGAGCAATAATATGGCCAAAGGTCTGTTCGGTCTTTCCCTCAATGAGTGAACGAATTTTGTCTTGTGATAATTCTACTCGCCAACGATAAAAGTCTGTAGTTTCCTGGTCATAGTTGTTCAGCACCTGGCTCAGCAAACGCTTGTCGTGGGTGTTGCAGTAGCTGACGGGAGCACTCTTAATCCATTTTTCGGCAGTTTGTTCGTCTGTCAAATCGGGTGTATCACCGTCTGCAGCATCGCGTACGACTGCCAGGTAAGGCTTATCGTCATTGTCCCAACACGAGCTGTATAATTCGCTCACACCACCGCAACATTTTGAAAAGCGTGCATCACACAAACTACCGTTGTACATCAGCACTTCATGTTTTGTAGCGCTAACAGCTTTCTTCACTTGTGGCAGGGCCGACTTAGTTATGCCCTGATACCGCTGGCAGTGGTCGTCAGCGCACACATCGTATAGTGCGTGGTCAGAGCGGTCATGCCATTTAAGTATCTCACCGTGTTTATGCACAAAGTTGAAGTAGTTGGTGGTACCACCTTCACCCATCATGCGATGCAACATCTGACTATACACCCAACTGCGTGACACCACAGCATGCGTTTTAAGCAGTTCGAGCGAAGATGTTGCATTCATTTCAGATGAAATAACACTTTCGAGATAAGCTTCAACTGGCAGTTCGTTAATCACAACGAGTTTGCCTTCGTCAACTATAAGTCGCAATTTGCCCTTAAAACTCTGCTCTTCTTGTCTTTGCCAATGAAACCCAATGCCAATTGTTACGCCTTGCAGGGTAAAAAAGCACGTGTCGTCGTTCTCGGGTATGAAGTTGAGTTCGCTATAAATGTTGTCTTTCCATTTAATAGCGCCCTCGGTACACTGTACGTGTTGCATACCGCTGACAGTCTCGCCCTTGGCTTGGAAGTTGCCGTTTAATGCAAAGTCAATTTCCTCGGCGTGTAAAATTCCCACACAGATGTCACGGTTTGCCAGTGATTTCAAAGCCTTGGTTTCATTTGTCATGCAACCTTTGCTCTTGTGGTCAGCACGTTTGTTATGCAGCAATTTGGCAATGTTGTTAATTTCGCTATTGCTAATGGCCACTTCACGCAGAATGCTTGTGGCAATATGGGCTGTCATCTTTTCAAAGTCCTCCTCACGTGGCGTAATGATGAGGCCTCCCATGTCAATAGCTCCCGGACTTACTAATATTTGCGCATCGCCATCTGCAAAATAACAGTTTGGACGATGTTTTTTGCGCACAAACACAACCATTACAATGTGATCAGGCGTGTTTGGCGTGCCCTCTTGTCGCCAGCTCAGTATGTTTATGTCAGGTTCCGACGTACCCGATGCAACTGGTAAAACGCTCATCAACTTTTGCAAAAGTAAGGGTACATCGTTGCTTGCCGGACCTTGTATAACAAAGGCCGGGCAGGCATAATTTTTAAGCAAATATATGCCGCTTGTCTTAGGATCATACCCAAGATCCTCAAGGGCTGCCTCTTCTTTTTTAAGTGACGGGTATACGCGTTGCAGATTGTTTTCGTACAACTTCCAATCCCTTTCGATAGGTACCAATCCTCGTTGGCCTGCTTGCAGATGGGCGTGGTCAGGAGCAGAGGCACCACATCTCGCGCCATTGTAGAACACAAACATTCCAGGCAAGTTCCATGTAATTGTGTCAAGCATTTTGCTGAAATGTGACAATCTTTGTGCAGTGTGCCGGCGCGTTGGTATTGTAAGGTGCAATGGCAGAATGGGGTAGGGGTTTACTAATAATTGAAACTTACCAAGTACAGGCATAGATGTTTGGCATGAGGGACGGTTGGTGTCGCACAAAAAGCAAGGCCTTTTCTTTAGGGCAGCCTTATCTATTTTTGCAGCAGTGCTTACTATGCGTGCCGGGTTGTATTGTACATTGAGTGTGCCATATTCAAGCGGCAACTCTTTCACTTTTACGCAAGTTTTGAGTTGTTCACACCTTTCTGCCACATCGTGCCATTGGTCCAGCTGTTTTTTGAAGAAATCTTCAACGTCGCATTTTCTGACGGGCGAATTCCAGCGTTCGATCATGGCTCGTCTGGTTTTGAGTTCAATAGTTCTTAGCGCGTCCTTATATGCGTTATTTTTGTTTTGCTTGTCAATACTCAGTGCAGCGTCAGAATTTCCCTCCCATCGGCGGCACAAGTACAGTTCGTCAAAAATGCGCGCTATGCGGTAATGTCTTGAAAAGGCCAGTCCGAGAGCATAGTCTTCGCCATAGCTTGTGTTGGGAAATCCGATTTTGCGCAAAATGTCTGTGCGGAAAGCGCGTGGCGCACCTAATCCGTTAATTCGGAGTGCGTTATTGCGTCCATTGTCAGCAGTCCATTCTGTGTGTGCAATCAGTCCTGGTGGCAGCGTCTCGAGTGCAAAGTTTACCATGCGGTAACTGCCAATGACCATGGCTGCATTTTGCTCTTCAAAGGCAGCCACAATGCGTGTCAAGGTGTCATCAGACGAGTATAAGTCATCTGAATCTAATTGTATGGCATACTTTCCGCACCATTTGCTGCGAATGGCCATATCCCAGCACCCTCCGATGCCCAGATCAGTGCGTTCTGGTTGGAGTAGCACCACGTGGTTGTTGTCGTGATACTTATTAACGACTTCGGCCGTTCCATCGTCAGAATGGTTGTCCACGACAATCACATTAAAGTCAAAATCGGCCTTTTGTCCTAATACACTGTCAATGGCGTCGCCAATGGTTCGTGCCCTGTTGCGCACAGGTATGATGACACTTGCCTCAACTGGGTAGCAAGTGTTGTCATTCGGCAATTCGTCGTATTCGTCGGGAGCCAGCCAAGCACCAATTTCCTTAAGATGCTCTGTGCAAGCACGTTCCATTTCGGTTTGCACCACCTTGTTGCGTGGATTGACGTAGTCAAATTGCTTTTGCCCAGATGTGCGCAAGTCAGTTTCCAACTCTGTGTACAAGGGTTCCTTTAGGTGTATTATTTCGCCATGGGCGCTTACGTATAGTCGTAAGGCATACATTGCGGCATAAGTGTATTGCATGCCACGTCGGTGCTTCAAAAAGTTTTTCACGTCCGCTGAACGGAAAAGCACCAATGATCCAAAGTCGAAGTCATCTCTCAGAGCACCTTCCTGGTAGTCAATAGTAGGGTGCAGACCTTGTTCATCGTATCGGTCACTGTACACCATGAGTGCTTTTTCGCTATCCGTATCATACGCAGCTGCAATTTGCAACATTCTGTCGAACGCCCGGTAGCCAATGCATAGGGTATGGTTGCTTAGGTAGAATGCCACATACTGTGCCGTTACGCGTTGTGCGGCTGTACGTAAAAACTTAGCACTTGTCACACTGTCTGTAACAAGTAGTTCGCATTTGTCGTCTGCCATTTTCTCTGCGTCAGCCTTTTGCTCGTCGGTGCAAGCCAAAAGCAGTTTGTTAACGCAATCGCAGCTCTTAATATCTTCAACCACCTGTGGCAGGTGAGGGGTACCGGGTGTGTATGCCAGTACAACATCTAACATTACCTTCATCAGTTCGTTATGCTTAGAGTTCAATACTGTAACTATCCCTGCTTGAGCGAGGGGGCGCACACTTCTATTATAAAAAAGGAACTCCATTCCGGACGGTGCAGAAAAGCATCATGACTCGCCAAACTTCTGTGTTTGACAAAATATTGTCGCGTATACCTCTAACACCTCACAGCTCGTAGTTCATTAGTTCAAGACCTATTGATAATCAAACTGTTATCAAGGTCTTGACATGGATATAATGTGCATTCAATGTTACAACTATACAAACTTACGCAAAAAAAACTATGCACGGGCATTTATACGAATGTTTTTATAAGTAGGTGTTCTAAATTAAAAAGAGTTTGTGGTAAGTGTAAACTAAGTGATGCACCGGTTCTGTTCAAGAATTGAAATCAGCAGATCTTAATATAAATAGCTCAACTTTCAGATTTAGCAAGTGCGGTACGAATAACGGCGGCGATCGTCCGTTGTCAAACGAAAAGGTGATGCACGCATGGGAGTGATGAGAACACTAAACCAAGCCTAAGTCATGCCGCATCGACCGTAGGAAACATGTGGAACGACCGGAATATATGCTTACTTCGAACGTAGTAAGTGTTTACTTCGAACGTAGTAAGCATGTTGAACGAACGTAGTAAGATAACTCAAGTTTCGTATTTAACTCAAACTTGAGTAAATAGTCACATCAGTAAGTTAGTGATACTATTGTTGTGCTTTTCGGGGAAATGTTGCATATTTGCAGAACAGAATTTTGTTTCAACTAAGTTTAATATTAAAAACGGTATTTATATGAGCGTTAGTGTAAAGATTAGAACTAAAGATGTTCCAGAACCAGATGCTATTTTGCGTCGTGTGGCAGATAAGGGAACTGAAATTGTAGCCACCTCGAATGAATACCCATCTCTAAAATTCGGCTTCCTCAATAGGGCACTTCGTGGTATAGAGGTGAATGAGGAAGAAGATGGACTGGAGGTGCGAGTTTGCTCATTCTCGACCAAGGCAGATTATCAGCTGTTTGTCAAAGCCATAGATGCTATAATGCAGCTGACTGGTGCCAAAGCATACCTTGAAGATGAAGTGGAGGTAATTGCACCCTTGTCTGCATTTAATGACGAATGGATTGAACGTGAGCAAGAGGCCGGGCTTGATGCAGCCCGAGCGTTAGTAAAACATACTGGGCAGCATATTGTTATGTATGGTCTTTTCTGCAAATTCTGCTTGGGAGCGCATTTGTTTGAATCTTTTGATATCCCATTGTCCGATGATGTGGATAAGGAGGACGTAGATAGCCTTTTTGAAAACCTTTGTTCTATGCAATGGGAGAGTGTAAATTGGAAAGACACAAGCACTCGCATGGTTATGCCTTCGTCTGATGGAGATGTTGAAAATGGGCTCACTATCTCTGCAATTTGTATCAGAAATGGCCAGGTGGACGAGTTTAATTACATATCAGAGGCCGATTTGTTGGGAATTATAGATATGGATGATGATGCTATCCCCCCGGTATTTATTCCTTTTAGGGAAATCTGGAAGATTTTGCCGAATGACGCGTTTGAACGTTTGGACGAAATGCAATTTAGACGTACGGAAGTGTTAACGGTGGATATGGTGCATGATATGATGGACGCTGCCCGCCATTTACAACCCGACGACTTGCATTATAAACCTACTTATCCTGGAGAGGGTTTTGATGAGAAGCAGCGCACGTTTATTTTGATGTGGAATCCCGACATATCAAGCGTATCGCTTGAGGATCATTGCTTTGGCGTAGAGTACAACTTGACAGAATATTTTAATTGGAGTGTTTGGGATTATGATAAGGCCAGATGTGGTGACAGATTCTTCCTCGTTAGGGTAGGCAAAGGTAATACAGGGATTGTGATGAGTGGTGTTTTTGACTCTCAACCGTACGAGGGTGAAGATTGGAGCGGCAAAGGCAGAAGTGTGTACTATATGGATATGCTTCCAAATGTTATTCTTGACCCGGAAGAGGTTCCCATGTTAACAACAGAGGCTTTGCAAGAAGCAATGCCTTCTTTTGATTGGACTGGTGGTCATTCTGGTCGTCTGCTTGGTAATGAGGACGCCATAAAATTGGAAACATTGTGGCAGCGTTTCCTTGCAGAACATTCAAAGGACGCTGATGGCATAACAATGAGCATGATCCATACCATTCGTTAGGTATGTTGAATGTAAGGGCGTAGATAATTGCTCTTACAGAAAGCTCCTCAAAGATTTCGACGCTGCAATTTTTCATTAGACGTGCATATAAAGCAAGAGAAAATGAACGACAACACAAACTTTATTCCAATAGAAATGCCGAGCGGGCAGATAAGACGGTTCCGAGTTCCGGCAGAAATAGTTCCGATAATGAAGCAGTTGCGGGAGGAACACCCGGAGATGGACAGCTCGGAGGCAGCTCTGAAGGCGATGGACATCTTGAAGGAACAGCAGAGCGGGGACGCTCAACAGTAAGTGAAGGCAAGGAAGTAGCGGCTCCTTCGGAAGAGGGTGCTAAAGTTGGTGTGACCGATGGTGAGAAGTCGTCGGCCACTGGAGATGCTGTGCCTTCGGGTAAGGGTGACACCCCGTTGAGTGAGAAGATAGCCACCGCCTCAGCCGAAGTGAACACTGAACCGACAGAGGCGCAGAAAGAAGCCGGCAACTATAAGAAGGGGCATGTGCAAGTTGGTACGTTCGACATCACCATTGAGCAGCCGCAGGGCAGTGTGCGTAAAGGCACTGACGCTGACGGCAAGCAGTGGGAAAGCAAGATGAACAACACTTATGGCTACATTCGTGGTGCAGTGGGTGTTGATGGTGACCATATAGACGTGTTCCTCTCTAATGACATTGATGGTTGGAACGGACGCAAGGTGTTTGTAGTGGACCAGTACAACCCAGATGGCAGTTTTGACGAGCATAAGGTGATGCTTGGATTCAACGATGCTGACGAAGCAAAGAGCGACTATCTTGCTAACTATGAGAATGGTTGGGAAAATGGTCGTAGAATTGACGTGACTGCTGTGAACCTCGAAGACTTTGAGAAGTGGATTGCATCAAGCAAGCGCAAGACAAAGCCTTTTGGTGAGTACTCGTCGGTGAAGAATGGTGTTGAGCCTTCGGGTAAGGGTAAGACAGATAATCCGCGTCAACAGAAGGCTGTCGGAAAGTCTGCACAACCTCCTACGCGTGAGGAGTCTATACTTCGTGATGTGGTGATAGAGCACATGAAAGGCAGTGGTCTTGATGTGATTGGCACGGAAGATGGCCAGCGTGTGCTTGACATGGCGAACGATGATGGTGCGAAGGAGCACCGCGTGTACCATGGAAGCGGTGCTGAGTTTGACCACTTTGACCATAGCCACATGGGCGAGGGCGAAGGTGCGCAGGCTTATGGCTGGGGCACTTATGTGACTGAGGTGAGAGGCATTGGCGAGGGGTATGCGATACGTTCAAAGAACGGAATTTCAATGAGTCGTGAGGAGTGGTCTTTGAAACGTAGTGAACTTGAATCGAATATCTATCGTGCCAAGGAGCAGTTGCCTTTCCTTAAAGGGGAATATAAGGCAGAAGTGGAAGCTCAAATCTCGGAATGGGAGGAACAGTTAAAGGATTATGAACCACATAATTACCTTTACACTGTTGAAATTCCCGATGACAATGGTGGGAATTATTTGGATTGGAATGGGCACCCTGCTGAATCTTTACTGAAAGATGTTGGCTCGTTTTTGGAGAGTAATGGTTTTGAGAGGGTACAGGATAGCCCTGCCAGATATGAGAGAGGTGAAAGCACCGTTGTTTTGAACCCTAATGCGACTGGAGCTGATTTGTATGCGGAATTGCAGGAGGCTCTTGGCAGTGACAAGAAAGCATCACTTGCATTGGCGGAGTTAGGCTATGCCGGCATTAAATATCCGGCAGAATTTCGCAGTGGCGGCCGTAAGGACGGTGCGCAGAACTATGTCATCTTCAACGAGAATGACGCGGAGATAACTGACCATGTGCGCTTTTTCAAGACCAAGAATGGTGAGGCTTATGGCTTTACTGTTGGTGGCAAGATTTACTATGACCCGAGGATTGCGAATGCTGAGACACCTGTGCATGAGTATGCCCACTTGTGGGCGAGTGCGCTGAAGGCGAACAATGCGGAGGAGTGGAAGAATGTGGTTGACTTGATGAAGGGCACCAATGTTTGGGAGGAGGTGAAGAAAACCTATCCCGAACTTGAAACGGACGATGAGATTGCTGACGAGGTGCTTGCCACGTATTCGGGCCGACGGGGTGCGGAGCGACTTCGTGAGGAGATGCGCAAGGCTGCTGCTGAGGGTGATGGCGTGATGGGCAAGGCTGAGGCGGTGAGTGCGCTGCAGCGTGTGAAGCGTGCCATTGACAAGTTCTGGAAGGCTGTGGCAGACTTCCTTCACATTCACTACACGAGTGCCGAGGAGGTGGCTGACAGAGTGATGAAGGACTTGCTTGACGGTGTGGACCCGCGCAGCATGATGGACGGTGGCAAGAGCCTTCGTCCTGAGACGCGTGTCAATGTAGTGGAGGCTGAGGCCGGGCATGGCTTTAAGAATTATGCGGAGGCTAAGACTTGGGCGAAGGAGCATATAGCACGCACTTATAGCGGTGAAGAGACTGGTGGCAAGGGTGATATACGCATCAGCAATGCGGCCGTTGACAAATATTTGTCGCAGAGTGCAGTTGACAAGAGTGAGAGCAAGGACGTTCACTTGGCTGTGTTGAAGGTGTTGCCTGATGTTATTCGTGAAAGTGTAGATGCAGAACAGCATGCGGACTTTAAGAAGGGGAAAGATGGTGTGCGTTCGGCAGCGAATGGTGTCAACCCCAATGTAACCATACACAGATTATATGGCGCAGTACGTATGGACGGAAAGCTGTATAGGGTTAAGGTTACGCTGAAGGAGGATGTCAAGAGCGAACGGTCTGCAAAGAAAGCATATAGCTATGAAGCAACAAAAATAGAGTTGCTTGCAGGAACATTGGTCAAACCCGAAGGTGATGACCCCAATACAAACAACTCTATAACTGCTGCAAAGTTACTGAATGGTGTTGAGAAATCCTACGATGGCGGTAAGTTTTTTGAAGATTACAACAAAATTCGTGAGCAATTTATTGGTGAGAAGGGTGCTGCAGCTGCTGACCATGCCGATGAGGTGAACACGCGACTTGACAACCTAAGTGTGGCTCGCGAGATGGAGTCTGAGAAGAAGGACGCCAAGGCTATAAAGATGGCTACTGGCTGGGAACGTGGTGCAGACGGCAAGTGGCGTTATGAAGTTGGAGATGTAAGGTTTTATGACGGTCTTCAGCTTATAAATAGAAGCGTAAAAACGGAAGCAACGCTTAATGATTTGCTTGAAGATAATAAAGATAAAGAGGCTTTATTCGCGAGCTATCCCTCATTGAAAAATATGCCCGTGATTCTTGAAGATATGGGGTATAAGGGAGCTGGAGAATATAACTACGGAAAGGGAACAATTCGTCTTAATACCTATTTGCTTACGGACGATGACGGGTATTTTACTAAGCCTGCCGTTGAAATTCTCAATCATGAGATACAACATGCTATTCAGAAGATTGAGGGTTTTGCCAGAGGTGGCAGTCCTGCGATGGTGCGGTCGGAGATAAAGAAGCAGATGGCCGAGGTGACGAAGCAGATAAGGCAGTTGCGTGCTGAGGGCAAGGAGGCTGAGGCGAAGGAGCTCATCAAGAAGAACAGGGGGCTTTACGAGGCATCTGTAGGTGATGATGACTTTGGCAGTTATAAGTCTCTTGCCGGTGAGGTGGAGAGCCGCAATGTGGAGAGCCGTATGGGCATGAGCGCGGAGGAGCGCCGTGCGAGCCTTGCTGCTGAGACTGAGGACGTGAGCCGTGAGGACCAGATATTCTTGACGAGTGGTGATGGTGGTGAAACGGCACATAGTGTTGAGATGGTGTACAAGCCGTCGAAAGAGGAGTCTATACTTCGTGATGTGGTGATAGAGCACATGAAGGGCAGTGGCCTTGATGTGCTTGGCACGGAAGATGGCCAGCGTGTGCTTGACATGGCGAATGATGATGGTGCGAAGGAGCACCGCGTGTACCACGGCAGTGGTGCTGAGTTTGACCACTTTGACCATAGCCACATGGGCGAGGGCGAAGGTGTGCAGGCTTATGGCTGGGGCACTTATGTGACCGAGGTGAGAGGCATTGGCGAGGGGTATGCCATTCAGAATAGCGAGAATGCAAGAGAACATTATGTATATAGCGGTGACACGCATGGACTTAGTGAGGAACGTATCAATGAGATATTGGAAGTCTTTTTAGACGCAAAGCCTTCAGAAGGACATGTTGTAAGTGAGTATAATGATGCGTTGGATTGGTATAGTAGCAAACGCGATGAATATTGTCAATCTTTAGCAAAAGACGCGTCATTGCTAAATCCTTCTGATGTTTCCATTGTCGTGGACAAAACAAGGAACCTCTACACGGTAGAAATTCCCGATGACAATGGAAGTAACTATCTTGCATGGAATGAACCATTAAGTGTGGAAGATTCAGGTAGAATTATAAGTGGCCTGTTTGATTTGCCTTCTTCGGATATTGAGGAGATGGCTAAACGTGATTATACGTTCAAACATATTTTGTATGACCTGATTAAAATTAATGATAAGGCGCAGTTTGTTCCTGTCTTGGCTAAGGGCAATGTGCTAAGCAGGTCTACAATGTATGATGGTGGTAGAGAAATAAATGATTTTGGCGGAGTTTACAGAAGGTTGCAGGGCTGGTTCGGCAGTGCCAAGGCTGTATCGAAGTTTCTTTATTCTCTTGGCTATGCCGGCATTAAATATCCGGCAGACTATCGCAGTGGCGGCCGTGAGGACGGTGCGAAGAACTATGTAATCTTTAACGAGAATGATGCGGAGATAACTGACCATGTGCGTTTCTTCAAGACCAAGAATGGCGAGGCTTATGGCTTTACTGTTGGTGGCAAGATTTACTATGACCCGAGGATTGCGAATGCTGAGACACCTGTGCATGAGTATGCCCACTTGTGGGCGAGTGCGCTGAAGGCGAACAATGCGGAGGAGTGGAAGAATGTGGTTGACTTGATGAAGGGCACCAATGTTTGGGAGGAGGTGAAGAAAACCTATCCCGAACTTGAAACGGACGATGAGATTGCTGACGAGGTGCTTGCCACGTATTCGGGCCGACGGGGTGCGGAGCGACTTCGTGAGGAGATGCGCAAGGCTGCTGCTGAGGGTGATGGCGTGATGGGCAAGGCTGAGGCGGTGAGTGCGCTGCAGCGTGTGAAGCGTGCCATAGACAAGTTCTGGAAGGCTGTGGCAGACTTCCTTCACATTCATTACACGAGTGCCGAGGAAGTGGCTGACAGAGTGATGAAGGATTTGCTTGACGGTGTGGACCCGAGAAAGTTCATGGGGGATAAGGCGCAGAAGGAGAAGATGCGCTATCAATTCATGGGCGAGAAGGGTGCTGGCGAGAATGTGCGTGACGCAGAGGACTATACGGCATTTGCCAGCCGGTATGGTGTCAGCGCGGATATGGTGAAGGATTATGCGTTGGGCATAAAGACTGGCAACTTGCATAAGGCTGATTTTGCATTGGCTGAGATACGTCGTACGATGCGTGTGGCGAACCGTGGCATGAAACTTTCGGAGTTTGGCAAGTTGTTCCGCCCTGTGCAAAAGGAGCTTGCTGAACGTTATGGTGACATAGAGGTGTTGCGGCAGGAGTATATTGATGCTGAGATGCGTGAGCGTGGCGTTATGGAGGCTGCCCGAAAGCGTGCCGAGGAGGAGGCGGCAAAGCGTAAGGCTCGTGCTGATGAGTTGCGTTTGTTGCCGGCTGAGGAACTTGACAGGCGTTATTTTGAGGCGGTTGAGCGTGGTGACGATGCTGCTGCCCGTGAGATGCTTGACGAGGCTGCCCGCCGCAAGGGGTATGGCGATACTGAAAGTGAGTACCAGGGTGTGGGTGCATGGGTGGCACCGTCGAACCCAGGGTATGAGAGTGATGCAGCGCGCAGGGCTGATGTGGAGGATAATGCTCCTGATGTGAATGTGGAGGACATTGCTCTGGGCTATTCGCTTGTTGACGAGAATTATTGGCATGAGCCTCGCAAGTACATGCAGACTGACGCTACTGCTGTGGAGTCGGTAAACGCGATAAATGATGCCATGGCTGCAATAAGGCGTGGTGAGAAAGATGTGAAGGTGAAGGTGTATCGTGCTGTGCCCAGCTCGGTGAAGGAGGGCAAGTTGCGCAATGGCGACTGGGTGACTCCGTCGAGAGCGTATGCTAAGATGCACGGTGAGAACCGGTTGGAGGGTGACTACCGCATTATAGAAGATGAGGTGCCAGTGAATGAGCTTTGGTGGGACGGAAATGACAGCCGTGAATGGGGCTTTGACGATGGCAAGGGCTACAAGTATAAGAATGTGGAGAACAGCCGCAAGTTGAATGACCTTGTGACGCGTGATGATAATGGCGAGATTATTGCTCCTTCGAAGCGTTTTGACGAGAATGTGGAAGATGTGAGGTACCGCACAAGCGAAGAACTTGGTCAAGAATATGGCTCGCGTTGGATTGACGAACAAACAAATGAAGATGGCCGACACACTACACAAGTAAAGAACACACTCAACTCTTACAAGAAGTTTGGCGATTGGGTGATGCGTGATTCTGGTGGAAAAAAGGTAGATGTGCTTGATGCGAGCAGCGGCCTTGGCCTTGGTACGGAATGGTTGCGCAAAAATGGTATTGACGCTGAGGACGTGGAGCCTTATCCATCAGAGAACCGCACAGCTCCTACTTACAGAAATTATGATGAGGTGGGCAAGAAGTATGACTACATTATTAGCAATGCAGTCTTGAACGTGATACCAGATGACTGGCGAGCCAATGTGCTGCACAATATGGCAGATAAATTGAAAGTTGGCGGCAAATTGGTTGTCAATGTGCGTAGTGCTGAAAGTATTCGCAAACAAGGTAAGGAGGGTGAGACGCGTATAACTCTTGACGACCCGTCGGAGATACTTGTGTTACGCCCGAATGGTAGCATCAAGGCTTATCAGAAAGGATTTACAAAGGCTGAACTGAAAGAATGGTGTGAAAAGGAATTGGGCAAGGGTTATTCGGTAGAAATAGCGAATGACAAGAACGCTGGCGGCAGCTATGATACTGCTGTGGTGGTGACTAAAAATAACGAAAGCGGCACTATCGGTGTCGCTTCCGAGGCTGGCCGTCCACGCAGGAGTGCGCAGGCCGTACCCAATTCGGGTGCAAAGTTAAGCATGGTTCAAGAATAGACCAACAAAATAGAGAAACTTTCAGAGGATATTTCGGAAAAAGGAGAGATGGGCGCGCATGAGTTTTTGTTTAATGTGGCAAAAGCCTTTGGCCTTGAAGGGAATAATCTGAACAAGTCTTTCTATAAAGATTTGGGAAATTCTATCGGTATTCGGATTTCTGACCATTATGCCAACGCCGACAATATTACGAAAAAGAATAGCAATGATGAAGTTTATGGTTTGGTGGTCAAGCTATCGCCTCAGCGTTTCAAATCAAGAAGCGATGCCAACTACCTTGAATACGTTTACTATCCCGACAAGTTGACTGGCGAGCGTCAGCGTGAGATTGTTGAAGGGTTGAATAAATTCTTGCAGACTGGCGACTATATGCAACTGCCAGCACCAGACAGAGTGAACCGTTCAGGCAAGTTTGATGTGTTGATTGACGGAAGGGAAACTTCGCCAACGGCCAAGCACCAGGCTGCCAATGACCTTGCGCGGCAGATGCACGTGGAGGGTGAAGTAGAGGTGGTGACAAGCACTGATGGCTTGACCGGCAGACAGGCGAAGGCGAAGGGCTGGTATGATGTGAGGACCGGACGTGTGACGATTGTGCTGCCCAATAACAAGAATGCGGCTGATGTGCGTGAGACGGTGTTCCACGAGGTGGTGGCGCACAAGGGGCTACGTAACCTTGTGGGTGAAGAGCACTTTAACACCTTCCTTGATAACGTGTACAACAATGCTGAGGAGGGCATCAAGCAGACCATTGACGAGATGGCTGAGAAGAAGTATAATGGTGACAAGCGCAAGGCTACTGAGGAGTATATGGCGCACTTGGCCGAGGACGGTGAGTATGTGAAGCCGGAGAACCAGGGCTTCTTTGCGAAGGTGAGGGATTTCTTGACGGACTTGCTGAGGAAGGTTGGCATCAAGCTTGGCTTTAAGTTGACGGACAATGATTTGCGCTACATATTGTGGCGTAGCTGGAAGGGGCTTGCTGAGCGTGATGGCGGTTCGGTGTTTGAGAAGGCTGAAGATGTGAAGATGCAGCATGAACTTGGCCAGACTGACGAGGCTCGCTCGGCGAGTGGTGAGAATGGTATCATGTTCCGTGAGGGGAGTGATGAACTGAAGGACGTTGTGGAGAAGATGAAGGCTGACGTTGAGCGGTTGCATGAGGGTGAACTTGATGATTTGCGCTCGGGTGCGCGGGCTATTGGCGGGCGGCTGAGTGAGCTGAACAAGGCGATGCGCCTGCAGCGTGCTTATGACATGAGCACTGTGGCGAGTGTGACGGAGCTGGCGAAGACGATGCTCAAGAATGGCTTGCTGAGTGAGATGAGTGACTATGATGTGCGCCGTTTGCTGTCGGTGGTGAATAATGTGCATGGCAAGGGTGACATCAGGCCTTATGTGCAGAAGGTTGTGGACATGATGGTTGGCAACCGGCTGCGTAATGTGTCGAAGGCGTTTGACAAGTTGCTTGCTATGCGTGGCAAGAAGGTTGATGCGCGTGGCGTGGAGGTGCAAGGTGAGCTTGACTTGGCTGGCCAGCGCATGGCAGATGTGGTGTGGAAGGGCATTGGCATGTCGGACGATGATGTGGCGGACATGTGTGCTGATGCCCAGGACCGCATGATGAGTGCGAATGGTGCGGAGGCTGCTGCTGCTGCGACGGACTATGCCGGGTGGCAGATTGTGATGCGTTACAATGAGACGATACGTGACAGCAAGAGTGAGGAGGTGCGGTTGCGCGAGGACTTGAAGCGTGCGAAGGAGGATTATGATGCCGGACGTATGACGCGTGAGGCTTACATGGAGTTCAGGGAGAGCACGAATGACGCGATACGCGAGAACCGGATTGAGCGTGCTGAGGCTTATGAAGAGTTGTATGAGCAGCTTGGTGGTGCTTATGGTGAGAGCATTAAGCGTGCGGCTGACTTTAAGGCTGCTGAGAAGGCGCGTGTGCTGGAGATACAGCATAATGCGAACTCGGACATGGAGGGCCGCCCAGTGCGCTCGTATAGGAAGGACACTGCTGTGGACAAGATGTTGAACAGCTCGCCGGTGCAGTTGTTGTTTGCCCCGCTTGGTACGTTTGACCAGATGTTGCGTATGTTTGGCAGCAAGAATGTGAAGGGCGAGGGTTACTTGTGGAACCGGTACATGCGTGGTTGGCTGACTGCGACAGAGAATGAGTATACGGGTTATCGCGATGCTACTGCCGAGCTTGACGCGAAGGCTGCTGAGGTGCTTGGCAAGGGCAAGACTTGGGCAGACTTGTTTGCGCTTGAACGTAAGTTGCCGAAGGCGACGGTGCGTGTGTGGGACAATGGCGAGATGAGGGAGCTTGAATTGCCCCAAGGTAACTTGCTTTACATCTACATGGTGGACAAGATGGCTGACGGCCGCATGAAGTTGCGCAAGATGGGTGTGACGGAAGATGATGTGGCTGCGATTGTGGATTTTCTGGACCCGCGGCTGAAGGAGATTGGTGACTGGCTGCAGGAGGTGTATCTTGTGGAGAAGCGAGGCAAGTATAATGAGGTGCATGAGCGTATGTTTGGTGCTGCGATGGCTTCGATAGACAATTACTTCCCGCTGAAGATATTGAAGGACGCACGTGCTGAGAATGTGGACGTTGGTGTGGAGAAGCGTGAGTCGGAGATGGCATCTACGATTACGGGCAGTGTTGTGAAGCGTACGCGTAATGCGCTGGCACTTGACTTGCTGAACTCTGATGCCTTTTCGGTGGTGCTGGACCACTTGCAGCAGATGGAGCATTGGAGTGCCTTTGCGGAGTGGAACAGGGACTTGAACACGCTGTTGTCGTACAAGCACTTCCGTAATCAGGTGAAGAATATGCGTAGTGCATACGGTAGCGGTGAGCGGCTGTGGGAGACTTTTGACAAGGTGGCGCGTATTGCTGCCGGCACTTATACTCCGCCCAAGGCTTTTGCTGACAAGCTGGCTGTAAATATAGCGAAGGGTGTTACTGCTGCCAAGATTAGCTTGCGTGTGTTTACTGCGCTCAAGCAGTTTACATCGTTCCCCGCGTACTTGTCGGACAGTAATCCGGTGTATCTGCTGAAGGGTGTGGCTAACCCGTATGGTTCGTGGAAATGGTGCATGGAGAATTTGCCCTTGTTTGAGAAACGCTGGAAGAGCCGCATGGCTGGTGACCCGAGGTTGCTGAAGAATGAGATGGACTGGGGCTTGTGGCGTGACAATGTGGTGCAGATGGCTGCGAAGTGGGGTATGACTCCGAATGGTTTTGTTGATGCGCTGACGGTGTGCATAGGTGCCAGGGCGATGTATGAGACAAGGCGGAGGAAGTATATCCGTTATGGTTATGGCCTGGAGGAGGCTGAGAGACGTGCGAAGCAAGATGCTTCGATATTGTATAACCAGACTCAGCAGTCGAGCGAGGGTGCTTTTTTGTCGGCCTTGCAGGTAGACAGGTCGTGGTATTCGGTGTTGTTTACGGTGTTCAGGAACTCTTCGATGTCGTATACGCGTCAGTTGTATGCTGCATTGCGCAACACTGGCCGCAGGATAGCGGGTGGTGCGAAGTTTAAGGGCATTAGCGAGGCGTTTATGGCTAAGCAGATGGAGCGTGACGGGATAGACCCGGATAAGGCGTCGAAGAATGCTAAGGCGGAGTATCGCAAGAGTTGGATAAATGACTTGGTGCGTGCTGGTGTGTTTGGCTATGTGTTGCAGCTGGCTTGGAATTGTGGTCCGTATGCGCTATATATGTTGTTTGGCGATGATGAGAAGAAGGGCAAGGAGATGTGGCATGATATATGGACGCACACTGCATTTGGCTCGGTGGAGGGCTTGACTGGCGGTGATGTGTGGAGCGCGGGCTTGCAGTCGCTGTGGAACCATTTTGTGAATGGTGAGGACTTTAATGCTAACAGCGTGAATAAGGATATGCCATTGACGAGTGACTTGCTTAATGTGGTGAAGAAGGTTGGCAGTGACAATTATGGTGCGCTGAATGATGTGCTGAACTTGCTTGTGCAGGCTGGTTTTGGTGTGAACCCTCAGACTCTGACAGATGCGGCGGTGGCGATATATGACTATTGTGGCTCTGATGTTGAGACGACGAAGGAGTGTGCGCTGCTTGTGATGCGTGTGATGAACTGCCCGCAGAGCCAGATGGATAATATTTACTTTGATGAGATAGATGCTACTGGCGAGGAGGCTAAGGCGATGAGTGTGGAGGAGATTGCTGAACGCTATGCGAGGTATAAGGCTTTGCGGAGTGCCCCGTTGCGTGCGTTGAGCAGTGATGCCTTGAAGGCTGCTGAAAAGAAGCCTCGCGAGAGGGTGATGACGGAGGCGAAGGAGCAGCTTGACGGCCGATTGATGACTGAGGAGGCTCAAAGGTATCTTGATGAGTATGAGGCGACGAAGAAGAAGGTGACGGAGACTCGTGCTTTGGCTGATACTGACCCGAAGGCTTTCATGCAGCAGATGCCTGCCTTGGCGCGCTCGGGTGAGTTCAGGAGGTACAGGCGTGTCGGGCTGTACAAGAGTGAGGTTGAGAAGCTGACGAAGAAGTTGCTCCGGACGAGTGACCCGGCAGAGCGTAGGGCGTTGTTTGGCAAGATGCTTGATGCTCGTGACAAGATGCTGAAGCAGGTGAGGGAGATGGAGTGAGGAGATGGATAGTTTTAAGTTGAGGAGTTGAAAAGTTTATGAAGTTAAGAGGAATGTTTAAGAGGTTGGACTCGCAGAGGTAACTTCATAAGCTTATCAACTTGTAAACTTGTCAACTTTTCAACTTGAGACTCCAACTCCTCAACTTGTCAACTAATTCCGCTAATGGGTAGTGATAGACAGAAAAAAGCGTGGCAGATACACTGTCACGCTTTTTCTGTTATAGCCCGAGTCGCTTGACCAAGTAGGTGCCGACTGCAAGGTTTTCTTTTTTGGCTGCTGCCTTAATTTCGTCTAAGGCTTTTTGTGGTATGCTGCAATAGAGTATGGCATCACCGACTTTTTTGCGGCCTGCGTTGGGGCGTTTGCCGCCCCATGTGTTGTTTGTCATGTTTTATAACTTTTTGTATATTTTGATGGCTATTTTTGCGATGTATATTAAAATTACAGCCATTATTATTGCTGTTCCTATCATTGATGTCATTTTGTTTACATTATTGGTGAATATCTTAAAAGTTTTCGACACTCTTTGTTTGGTGGTTCTAAGAATTAAGGTATAATATCATACCTAATACTATTATTGCTATTGGATAAAGTGCTATCATTGCCAATATGATGATGAGCAGCACTTTTATTATTTTATTCAGCTTGTTGTCTGCCATGTCTTTAAGTTTTGCTGTGTTCGGAATTGACTGCGGTCAATTCCCTTGAAACATTTATACCCTCAAAGCACCAGTGGGACACCAGGAGGTGCAGTACTGGTTGTCTATTGCACCGTCAGCCCTAACAGAGTCGTGGATTGAAACGCTCTAATGAGCATAATTTCTACTATTTTAGATTAAAAGTCGAGTTCTAAACTCGTGGTAAGCCCCACCCCGTGAAGGTGTTTTTTTTTATTTTACATCATAATCGTTAATCTGATACACGCGGTCCTCGGCTGGGGTGGTGAGGCCGATGAGCTTGGTGTAAAGCTCATTGTAATGTGCGTTGATGTCGCACCCGAGTATTACCGTTTCGGCAGTTGGGGTAAACTCTTCTTCGCCATCTTGCGTTACGCTGTCAGCCTTTATAGCCTTGAATGCTGCTTCTTTTGTGGCGAATACGCCATCTATTTTATAATCATCAACCCTTTCGAGAATATATACTTTCATGTTCATATGACTTAACCGTGATGTCGAGGGCTTTTTTTGTTATTCTTTGTCTATGTTTGCTTGGGCCTCGAGAGCACTCTCGAAGGTCCAGTCGGCCTTCGGGTAGATGCCCTCGCCCAACCCGGTGTGAAAGTCTATGTAGAAGTTATCTTCATGCTGCAGCAAATGTAGTAAAAGATTTTGAAACCTTGCAACTTTCTGTCCCAGAAAAGGCCATGCATCAAGCTGCCAATGGTCTTGCCCGTCAGATGCACGTGGAGGGTGAAGTAGAGGTGGTGAATAATGTGCATGACAAGGGTGAAATAAGACCTTATGTGCAGAAGTTTGTTAACATGATGGCTGACAACCGGCTACGTAATGTGTCGAAGGCGTTTGACAAGTTGCTTGCTATGCGTGGCAAGAAGGTTGATGCGCGTGGCGTGGAGGTGCAAGGTGAGCTTGACTTGGCTGGCCAGCGCATGGCAGATGTGGTGTGGAAGGGCATTGGCATGTCGGACGATGATGTGGCGGACATGTGTGCTGATGCCCAGGACCGCATGATGAGTGCGAATGGTGCGGAGGCTGCTGCTGCTGCGACGGACTATGCCGGGTGGCAGATTGTGATGCACTTGGGGCTTTTACCATACTACAATAACTTACTCGCCGAGTATCTTGCATCTTACACTAACACATTGCAACTCATTGATTGTCAATACTTTACTCAGTGTAAGATACTGCAAATTCCACCTACACACAACCTACACAACCTACATGCTGCCACACGGCACAAGCACGGGAGGACGATATTACAGCATAGGGGAACAGAAAAGTCTGTTGCTCCGACAGATTTCTCTACGTCCCTGTGCCGTAACCCCTACCGCATACGTGCAAACTGACTGCAAGGTAGCGGGGTGTGGTGTGTAAGATGTATGCAGGAGCGTGTAAGATACTTTGAAATCATCTTACACTTTTGAAATATCTGAATATCAACTTGTTACGTGTAAAAAGTGTAAGATGGCAGTAAAAACACACGCACTCTTTTACATGTAGGCAGACGGGGAGGGAACAAATATTTGTGTACAAATTGTGCACTTTTTTTGATGGGAACAATGTCTTGGTGTTACCTTTGCAACACTTTACTTTTGTACTAACCCAAATTGTATTGACTACCATGAAACGAATGCTTAACAGAATGCTGCGCTATGCCGATGCCATTGTGAAACGTGGCATTGACAAACTGATAGACGCTATCGGATATAGTTCGGAACCACAAACTAAAAACACTGAAACATCCCAACCGCAAAAACGCATGGGCAACGACACTGACTGCGCACCGCAAACAACTAGCAACACCACGAACTGCGGTCTGACCGAACAAGCCATCACGTTTATAGACGAACTGTACGACATTCGCTATAATGTGCTTGACCGCACGCCCGAAGTGCAACTGCGCGACCAGGTGGACAAAGGGCTTGTGCCCGTGAGCATCGACGCGCTGTGGCGCATGGTGTTCGGGCGCTGGTTGCGCTGCATGGTGGCGCAAGCAAAAAAGCAAGTCTTGTTTTGCTCTTTTAAGGGCTGTTTCCCCTTGTGCCACTTACCGCGGGATACATAAGGACATAAGCTACATATGTAACATAAGGCTGATGCCGTGTCTTTTCACATAAGTTGAGGCAAGGCTGGCCGCCTTGCTTATAAGATACATAAGGGTTGACGCAGTGTCGTTGGCTCTAATGTAATTTCCTGACTTCGTCATTGCGTCACCCAAAATTCTTCGTCAAAGAGTTTAGCTATTTTCTGATGTCTTGCCATCAGCATTGTTTGGGTGTAAACCTCCTTGTTCAGAGGCAGCTTAATTTGTATGGTTGTAGTTCCGCTATATTTGCATTGTTCATCAGACCGGAGTCAGCCACCACAACGAAGTTCTCCAAACCGTATTTGCTTACAAACTCGTTTATCGTCGGCAGCATCGTGTGGACTTCATATTTGTTGCCCTCATGGATACAATAGGCAAGCGGATACCGCCCAAACTTACAAGCAAGCCGAGTATGATCTGAGGATTGCTGTGACGTCCTTCTTTCGAGAAACCAGTCTTACGTAATTCATCCTCATAATCCGCTTCAAAGTAAGGTGTGGTGACATTATAGAACTGCACACCGATATTTCCACCGAACAGTTTCGCCGTATGGCGCACACTTATGTCCTGTACGATGTCGTGCTGATGGTCGCTAAGCTTGTCAAGATAGCGATAGACTTTTGAGAGATCCACATCTTCGTCAAAGTGGTTTTTCAGATATTCCACCGTAGCAGCCTTGCTCGTTGGATATGCCAAACGAGCCTTTACAAGCTTGCGGAACACATCATCGTCAATACGATTGAAACCAATCCTGTCAAACGTGCGGTCCAATATCAAGAGAAAACCAATCGCCTTGTCTACTCGTTTCTTGTCAACTTGTCTGCTGTTTAGCAAGTTGGAAACTTGCTAAACTTAAATCCGTTATACTTACAAGTAGGTATTTTCAGCAGAATACCCATTTTTGAGTATGCTCTGAATTCGGCGGTTTTTCTTATAATTACTATTTTTGCATTCGTAAAAAGAATCGTATTTGTGCAACCAATGTTGTGTTTATGCGGTTTATATATAGGTATATAAAGTTAAAGATATTATTGTATTATGATTATCGAAAATGTTCATGCAAGAGAAATCTTGGATTCTCGTGGCAATCCTACAGTAGAGGTTGAGGTATTATTAAAGTCTGGCGTGGTTGGCCGTGCATCAGTTCCGTCAGGTGCTTCAACTGGTGAGAATGAGGCACTGGAGCTTCGTGATGGCGACAAGAGCCGTTATTGTGGCAAGGGAGTATTAAAGGCTGTAGAGAATGTCAATAACGTGATTGCTCCGGCTTTGGTCGGATTCTCTGCCTTGGAGCAGCGTGCTATCGACTATAAGATGTTGGAGCTGGATGGCACTAAGACCAAGTCAAACTTAGGTGCCAATGCCATTCTTGGCGTATCGCTTGCTGTGGCTCATGCTGCTGCCGAGTATCTCCATATCCCGCTGTATCGCTACATCGGCGGTTGCAACACTTACACCCTTCCTGTTCCTATGATGAACATCATCAACGGTGGTGCTCACTCTGATGCTCCAATCGCTTTCCAGGAGTTTATGATCCGTCCTGTGGGTGCTCCTAATGAGAAGGAGGCAATCCGTATGGGTGCGGAGGTGTTCCATGCCTTGGCAAAGCTCCTGAAGAGTCGCGGCCTTTCCACTGCTGTCGGCGACGAGGGCGGTTTCGCTCCTGCACTCAATGGCATTGAGGACGCCCTTGAGAGCATCTGCCAGGCAATCAAGGATGCCGGTTATGAGCCAGGAAAGGATGTGAAGATTGCCATGGACTGCGCTGCCAGCGAGTTTGCTGTTCAGGAGAATGGTGAGTGGTATTACGATTATCGCCAGCTGAAGGATGGCAAGAAGAAGGATCCTAACGGCAAGAAACTCACAGCTGAAGAGCAAATAAAGTTCTTGGAAGAACTGATCACCAAATATCCTATCGATTCCATCGAGGACGGTCTTGACGAGAACGATTGGGACAACTGGGTGAAGCTTACGGCTGCCATCGGTGACCGTTGCCAGTTGGTTGGTGACGACCTCTTTGTTACGAACGTGAAGTTCTTGGAGAAGGGCATCAAGATGGGCGCTGCTAACTCTATCCTTATCAAGGTGAACCAGATTGGCTCGCTTACAGAGACCTTGGATGCTATAGAGATGGCTCATCGTCATGGCTACACCACTGTCACGTCACACCGTTCAGGTGAAACAGAGGATACGACAATCGCCGATATCGCTGTGGCAACCAACTCTGGTCAGATCAAGACAGGTTCGATGAGCCGTACCGACCGTATGGCAAAGTACAACCAGCTTATCCGTATTGAGGAGCAGCTGGGAAAGAACGCTGCTTACGGTTATAAGAAACTGAAATAGAATAGATTAATAATTATAGACTAAGTCATAGTCCAATCGAGTAGGAGGAAAACGAAGCAGTTTTCTTCCTACTTTCGTTTTCCGACCTCTCACACCACCATAATGGAACACAATTAAAGAGTTCTCTTCATCAGGTGTCAGTCCTTATGTTGCTTATGTTCTTATGTCTTCGCGGTAAGCGGCACAAGGGCGAACAGCCCTTAATGCACAGAACAAGGTTTATTACTCCATATGTCGGATAAGATATATTCTCTATCAGCCCACTATAATTGATTTGGGTGACGCATTGACGAAGTTAGGAATTCTGTTTTTGTAGCTCGTTTGCTTGTAAAGAAAGCCCGGAGTCTCACATTCGAGAGACTCCGGGCGGAATAAAGATCTTGTTAGATACCAATGTGCTTAATCAGCGTTTCATGGTAATACTTTTATTTTTGTTGAAGCGGTGATGTCAAAACCTGGCGTATATCCTGCATGAACGCTACATACCACACGGCTATTTACGTCGCCTTCAAAACTATATGTGATAGACGTGCCATGTTTCGCACTCCATGCCTGTACATTACCCTTAGCATTATATGTGCCTAAGAAAGTCAATTTGTATTCTCCAGCAGTATTAATGGTGACGGTATCGCTTGGATTGCTGCTATCTTCGTCAAAATACACTTGCCGCTTGCTGCCAATGGGTGTACCATCAAGAGTCCAGCTATATTTTGCTAAACCAAGCAGACGTCCAGTGCTCTTCTGTTGGGCTGTTAGAACTATCTTTTCGCCTACATGAATTGTCTCTGTGTTGTTTGAGAGAGATTTTGCAGTAATGCCATTCAGTGTGGGCGGTTCGGAACGGTATTTTTCGTTGGCAGGATCCTCAGTACAACCAACGACAGTGGTTGCAAGAAGTGCTAATCCTAATAATAATAGCTTATAAACGTGTGTCATAATTTATATTATACAAATAGGAATGTTGTGTTAAAGGATTAATATGTGTACATCAAATTGGTATGCTTGGTCGCTTGTTCTTTATCGTAGAGAAGGTTTGCTATTGAAGGATACCTTCACCTTGCCTTATGATATTGAACTCATCGTCATGACAGTCTACAATAGTTGTTTCGCCTAAGCAGCCAATTCCACCATCAATAACCAAATCAACTTGTGAGCCAAAGGTTTCTTCGATTAGCCCCGGGTCTGTTATATACGCGATGTCATCATAACTATCAGCAGGCAATGACACAGTCATAAGTGGTGCATCGAGTGCTTGAAGTATGTCGCGCACAATGTCGGATTCAGGCATGCGTATGCCAATCTCTCCAGTCTTGCGGCTTCTGAATATTTTAGGAAGTACTCTCTTCCCTGGGATAATGAATGTAAATTTACCAGGTAGATTGCGTTTCATGACCTTGTATGCAGCATTGGATATTTGCGCATATTCGCTGATAGAACTCATGTCATAACATATCACGGAGAGTGGGTGTGTAGCGGGGTCAATTTGACGTATTTTGCAAATACGTTCTACGGCGCGCTCTTTTAATGCATGACAGCCAAATGCGTAGGTTGTGCCTGTCGGGTATATGATAACGCCTCCATCATTAAGAATGTCAACCACCTCCTTAATACGTTGAGGAGGATTGTTTTTGGGATAGAGTTTGAGCATATAGACAATATTTGTTTAGAATGTCTTTAATTTTTGATAAAGACGTTGCACGGGTAGTCCGACGACGTTGAAATAGCTGCCTTTAATTTCTTCAACAGCTACAATGCCTATCCATTCTTGTATGCCATAGGCACCCGCTTTGTCAAAGGGCAGATAGTTGTCAACATAGAAGTTTATTTCTTCGTCGGTGATATTCGTAAATTTTACCTGGCTTGTTACTCCAAAATTCTCTGTACGTTTGGCCGTGACAATTGTCACGCCAGTAATAACTTGATGGGTCTTGCCAGATAATTTGTGAAGCATTTCTTTTGCTTGTTCGGCATTTTTAGGCTTACCCATAACTTCTCCATCAACATACACAATGGTGTCGGCCGTAATAAGTAGCTCATTCGGAGTCATTGATGATTGGTACGCTTTGGCTTTGTTGCGCGAAATATAGCATACAATGTCCTCGCCTCTGAGTGAGTCGGGGTAGCTTTCGTCTATACCAAAGAGTGTACGCACCTTGAAGTTGACGCCCATGCGTTGAAGTAGTTCCTTGCGTCTTGGCGAATTACTTGCCAATACAATTTCGTATTTGTTTAGATTTTCAAGCATAGTATATGTATGTTTTGAGATATTAGTTTATAAATAGCAGTAATATGGGGTATGTTACCAACCAAACGCTTCGGTGCCAGTCATCCACTTGCCTTGAGCGCGCATAACTTGCTCGATAATGTCACGTGCACAACCATTTCCTCCATTGACAGGACTGATATATCGTGCTATTTGTTTGATTTCGTATGCCGCATCATTGGGACAACACGGGCAACCGCATTGCTGCATGACTTCGAAGTCAGGTATGTCATCTCCCATGTAGATAACCTCATCACTTTGCAGGCCTTTTTCGTGTATCCACGTGTTGAATACCTTGATTTTGACACCAGCCCCTAAAAATATGTCTTTAATGCCAAGTCCTTCGTAGCGTATACGTACGGCTTGGCTCCGGCCTCCCGTAATGATTGCAATATCATAGCCTTGTTTTATAGCTAACTGCATGGCATAACCATCCTTGATATTTGCAGTGCGACAAGGTTGCGCTCCTTCAAACAACATGACATTGTTACAGCTAAGCACTCCATCAACGTCGAAAGCGAAGGCTCTTATTTTGCTTAAGTCATAATTTATCATTAGTCTGATCTTTTCGTGTAGTTAGTTGTTGTCAATCGTTCTCACTATGATAATGGTGTATGCTGTCACTCATAAGTTTGTAGATTTGTTGCATTGCCGGATTTGGCCTGAGCAAATCAGTGTGTGCATGTAATACATTTGTGTCCCATCTTACGGCAGGGCCCGTTTGGGCTTTGACAGGGCCAATTTCATCGATTTTCCTAAATGTTTCAGCCATAATGGGAATGAGTAACTTAGAATTAATTCCGCTCTCTTCAAGCAATTTATAGGCCAAGGTGCAACAATGGTTTGTAAAGTTATTGGCAAATACAGCGGCAAGATGTACAATTTTTCTTTGTTCAGAGTTTAGGGGGGTAACAGACTCGGAAAGTTGATTGCTTAACTGCTTAATTAGCATGGTGGCAAAATCGTTATTCCCCTCTATAAACAGAGGTACGTTCCTGAAGTTAATGGCATGTCCTTTGCTTATGGTCTGCAGAGGATACATGACAGCAGCGTTTGTTACATTGCAAAATGTGCTTAATGGCATGCACCCCGACGTGTGTATCCATAAAGCATCGTGCGCAAGTGCATTTTTCTTTAATTGTGCTACGGCTTCAGGCAGAGCGCTGTCCTTAATCATGAAGAAATAAGCATCTGATTTTGGTAGCTCTTGTATGTTGTCGGTATATAAGGAAACACCAAATTTTTCAGCTAAAAGTTTGGCATGTTCAATATGATGACTGAATATAGCGTTTATAGTGTGTCCAGCAGAAACTAAAGCCTGCGACACGTGTGTTGCCACATTACCAGAACCTATAATGCAAATTTCCATTTTAAGATTGAGATTTTTGTCTTCTGACGTATTCTTCGTAATTACGTTTCCATCTTTTATGCGTCCAAAGCCATAGGGCTGGGTGTTGCTTGATGGTTCCTTCGAGCAAGTCAAAATACTTGTCTGTAATCTGGAAGTCTGGCTTGTTTTGTATATTGTCTTCCATCAATTTTATAGTACACCGATAAGTGCCTCTTTTAGGCCTTTCGACGTGTCCGTAGAAGATGAGCGCATCAACTTTTTTGCCTATCTGTTCTGTACCAGTAAAAACAGGCGTTTTGTGGTTCAGAAATTCGGTCCAATGATGAATGCTGTTCCATTTTGGCCCTTGGTCAGCAATAAAGCCGACAATAGTGGGTATTTGAGCTTTCCGCTTGTTTATTACATAACGCAAAGTCTCTTTCATGCCCACATTATCTCCACCAAAACGGCCACGGATTTGCAAGAATAATTTGTTGAAATTCTTGTTACGTAGTGGATGATATATTTGCCCTGCCGACATTTCGGGCGCGAGGTTGTGTATGTGCATTGCTAATGATGAAATCCATTCCCAATTTCCGTAGTGAGCAAGATATATAAATGCAAAGTCCTTGCCGCTTGTCCTTAGTTTGTTGATCATCTGCTCTACTCCGCAGAACTCCATACGTTTGGTAAGCTCTTTCTCAGAAATACTGCACAATTTGATGGTCTCAACAATGTAGTCAGAAAAGAACTGGTAGAATTCCTTTTCTATATGCTTGAGTTCTGTTGCATTCTTTTCAGGGAAGGAGCTATGAAGATTTTCAGACACGACACGACGCCTGTAGCGAACGATGTAGTAAACAAGCACAAATATTATATCTGATAATGCATAGAGCACTTTCAGAGGTAACTTGGAGAGTGACCATATAAATCCGTATAGAAGAGTGTACATATATTTTAATGTGCTATTAATGACAATGGGTTTGATGAGCCCATTCCTCTTTATGCTTGCCTACAAAAGTACATAAAATCATTGTAAAATAGATGATTTGCATGCTAAACTTTCAATTCTCCTGTACAAATCGATTTGTATAAACAAAGTCTGTGCGCTTGAAGTAATAAGAAGTGCTGCTCTTAATCAAGAAGGCAATATCACTCTATTCTTTTCATAAATATGGCTCTTATTACGTATGTGATATGATTTTTATGAATAAAGGATATCAATATCGTTAGGAATTGAATGCCGTTAAGATACAAAAAGCCTCCATAATCGATAACGACTATGGAGGCTATTTATTTTCATTCGTGAACTGATGCATTTATTACAATAGTTGGCAGATCATTGTTCCCCTCTTAGCTCTTCTATCATGTCATTAACAGTATAGGTACCGCTCATCAAATGCAAGCCGTTTTTTTGTTGCAAAAACGAAAGGGGCAAAGGTTTATTTTCTAACCTTTACCCCTGTTCAGCTACAGTATGCTATACGTTTACAACCTTTACAATCAAGCCATGTTTCCAAGCCATTTTAATCATGTTTTTTGTGCCACGCGACTTACCGTCCCAAAAGGCAACCAAAGTGCCAGCCATACGAGCCATTTGCTCATTTCGCCGCGGACCAGCCGATCGCCCATACGTTTTCCAGTCGGCAGGAACAATACGCAAAGGCAGATTGTGTTCGCGTGCAAATCGTTCGCCGAGAGCGTCCACCCCCGTTGCACCACCCGAAATAATTTCAATTTCTAACTTGCCGATAAACTTGCCGATATAGTTCATCATTTCTTTTTCAACAACTGAGTAGTCGTTAAAATTACGACTACCTGCAATGATAATGTGCATCATATTTGAAATAAATTATAGAACGTGTATATATCTTTATACGATTAAAGATTTCGCATATCGTTGTTTTGGGCAGTTTGTCTGCAAAAAGTCCGCAGAATTTATTATTATTAGACCGATTTTTTTGATTTGTTGATTTATTGATTTATATTTGCAAGGAAATGATTAGTAAAACCTATCTTAGGTATATTTGGCTCATCGATACAATTGACAAGTCAAGAATACCTCTCGATTTTGAACATATCGTTAAGCTATGGCAAGCATCTCCTTATGCTTATATGGGCGGTCTATCCATCCGCACCTTTCACGAGCATCGCAAGGGCATCAAAGAGATGTTTGACATTGACATCGCATGCGACAAATCTTCATTGTTCACATACTATATCAAAAATCCCGAAGTGCTCAAAAAGAATACTTACGCACAAATGCTATTGCGTAAGTATAGCGTTCCACAAGATTTCTCAACCTTTAGCATGATGCGCGACCGTATTATATTAGAGGAAATACCACACGGAACGGCCTACTTCGATGCCATCATTGAAGCCATGCGAAACAATACTGAAGTTGTAATTGACTATCAACGTTATGAAGGGCAACTTGAAACGCTAACGTTACAACCTTATGCGCTGAAAGTATACAACAGGAGATGGTATGTGCTTGGTTACATAAAAGAAAAAGAGGCCATTAGGCATTTGGCATTAGAACGATTTATTGACTTTCATGCTACAAACATTCAGTTTGATTTTCCGAAAGACTTCATACCCCGAAAGTACTACGATAATGTTGTGGGAATTTATGTGAATGACCAATTGCCCCTTGAAAAATTAAAAATCAGAGTATACGGTGTAGAAGTGGAATATTTGCGAATGTTGCCTCTACATAAATCGCAATATGAAGTTAAATCAAAATACGGCGAATACGCCGAGTTTACGTATCGTGTATGTCTAACACCCGATTTAAAATCAAAACTATTGGCTTTAGGCTCTCACGTTGAAGTATTAGAGCCACTTGAATATCGCGAAAAAATTATGTCTGAAATTAAGGATGCAATGAATAGGTACCTTATGAAAAGCTAAAAAACGCCACTTGTCTGCTGAGTTTTTGCAGAAAATGGTTCAAAAATGCTATGTAGCGCGATTTTCATTCGTATTATATATTATAGGAGAACAAACGTTCAAAATAAAGAACAAACACCAAATTATCATAACCATGCATAAATTCACTAAACTGATACTTGATGAATATAATCGTCAAGGTATCAAAATTACTGACCAAAACGAGTCTGCAGCTTATGTATCTCCCCTTGTCGAACTTTCAGATGCACAAAAAGACATCTTGAGTAAAGGAGATGGTCAAAAGCCAAATCAGTACAAACAGATCAACTCCTCTACTGGACTTGCCGTTAATTACTATAAACTTTTAGAGGAGTTGGGCGAAATTTGCGAGCTCGTTTTCGAATACAAACCTGCTATTCCTTTGAAAAGAAGCAGCAAGAATGCAAACCTCGACGTCTTCTATAAAAGGAACGGAACTTTGTACTTTGTTGAAAGCAAATTTCTTGAGCCATACTACAGTGCCAATAAAGACATCAACGATGCTTACCTTGACAAAGATAGATATCCTATCGAAGTTGAAGCCTTTTGCGATGATTGGCATCAATTGTTTGAACAGTCAAAAGAGTTTAAATACCTTGATGTGACACAACTATGCCGCCACCTGCTTGCGTTGTACAGATATACCCACGGCTACAAAAACTCTACATATCAAGGAGAGCCTGTCGTTTTTCAAAGCGTGATGTGGAAAATGACAGAGCGTTTTATGAATCTGCTTTCTTCATCTGAGCGTGATGAAATGAATGAAAGAGTCAATACGCTCAAAGAAGAAACCAACAGATGCCATGAAATGTTCAACGCACTCATTAACAAGGTGGGTTGGAGTAACATGCAGTTTGAAACACTTCATTACAACGACATATTAGGCGAAATAGAACATAGCAAATATTACAACGACTTTTGTAAGAGATATTTCTTTGAATAGGTACTTTTACAATCTCTACAAAAGTTTGAGAAGGAACATGAGGGGTTGAGAGAGGAGCAGAAATAAGCTAATGTTCAACTTCTCAAACAATATGTGCTATGATTAAAGCTATCGTAATAGTCATCGTCTTGACCATAGTCATAGGTACTACGTGAAGATTAATCGATGCATTGTCCTTTAATCTACAATTTTAAATGCGTTACTTTGGAAATTATTAATTCTGATGTAACGCATTTTTTATAGACTCAACCACAGTTAGAGAAGTCGCAGAGATAGCCGAACACATGTCAAGTGTAAAGAGAAGTATACAGACCTTGCTGATGAAGTTATTAAGTAACCAAATTTCAACAGGTATACTAAAACAAAAGATCCTCCATAATCGCTATAAGGATTATGGAGGATTATTTTACGTAAATATCTGAAGAACAGATTATTACTTCTTGTTGAGAGCGAGGTCTGCCTTAACTGCGCAAGCTACTGAGCAACCTACCATGGGGTTGTTACCAATACCGAGGAAGCCCATCATCTCAACGTGTGCAGGAACTGATGAAGAACCAGCAAACTGAGCGTCTGAGTGCATACGGCCCATAGTGTCAGTCATACCATAAGAGGCAGGACCTGCAGCCATGTTATCGGGGTGGAGTGTACGACCCGTACCACCACCAGAAGCTACGCTAAAGTAGGGCTTGCCTGCAAGTACGCGCTCCTTCTTGTAAGTACCAGCAACAGGGTGTTGGAAACGAGTAGGGTTGGTTGAGTTACCTGTGATAGACACATCAACATCTTCCTTCCACATGATGGCAACGCCTTCACGTACATCGTCTGCACCATAGCAATTTACCTTGGCGCGGGGGCCGTCACTGTAAGCAGTTTCTTTTACAACCTTAAGTTCGCCTGTGTAGTAGTCAAACTTAGTTTGTACGTATGTGAAACCATTGATACGGCTGATAATCATAGCAGCGTCCTTGCCGAGACCATTGAGGATACAACGCAGAGGTTTGTCTGAGGGACGGCTTTGGTTTGCCATCTGTGCAATCTTAATAGCACCTTCGGCAGCAGCAAAGCTCTCGTGACCTGCGAGGAATGCGAAGCATTTTGTTTCAGGAGAAAGGAGACGGGCTGCGAGACGGCCATGGCCGATACCAACCTTACGATCATCGGCTACAGAGCCGGGAATGCAGAATGCCTGAAGACCTTCGCCGATGTATTCGGCAGCTTCAACTGCATCTTTAGCTTTTTCCTTCAGGGCAATAGCAGTACCTACTACATAAGCCCACTTAGCGTTCTCAAAGCAGATCATCTGTGTGCTTTCGCACTCCATGTAAGGATCAATGCCGTAAGACTCGCAAATTTGGTTAGCCTCTTCAATGTCTTTGATACCGTGCTTGTTGAGTGCAGCAAGAATCTGCTTCATGCGACGGTCTTGGCTTTCAAACTTAACTTCTCTAATCATTTGTGTGTTCCTCCTTAATCTTTACGTGGGTCAATAGATTTAACTGCGCCCTGCTCGGCAGTAGTGCGGCCGTAGTGACCTGTTACACTCTTGAGAGCCTCATTGGCATCAACGCCCTTCTTGATAGCGTCCATGAACTTGCCCATGTGAACAAATTCGTAGCCGATAACCTGGTCGTCCTTGTCAAGGTACATCTTTGTGATGTAGCCTTCAGTGAGCTGGAGGTAACGAGTACCTTTGAGTTTTGTGCCATAGAGCGTACCCATTTGGCTGATAAGTCCCTTGCCAAGATCTTCAAGGCCGGCGCCTACTACAAGACCACCTTCAGAGAAAGCACTCTGAGTACGTCCGTATACGATCTGAAGGAAGAGCTCGCGCATTGCAGTGTTGATTGCATCGCAAACGAGGTCAGTGTTGAGGGCTTCAAGGATAGTCTTGCCCGGCAGGATTTCGCTGGCCATAGCTGCAGAGTGAGTCATACCTGAGCAGCCGATGGTTTCAACCAAGCATTCCTCAATTACGCCTTCTTTCACGTTCAGAGTCAGTTTGCAGGCACCTTGTTGGGGTGCGCACCAACCCACACCATGAGTAAGACCAGAGATGTCCTTGATTTCCTTTGCTTGTACCCACTTGCCTTCTTCGGGGATAGGGGCGGGACCATGGTTGGGGCCTTTGGCTACGCAACACATGTTCTGTACTTCGTGTGAATATTCCATGTTTTGAGTTTTGGTATTTAGTAGAATACTTATTTCTTGTATGATGGCTTTATAGCCGCAAAGTTACACCTTCTTTCGCTAAAATGCAAAAAGTTAAAGCATTTTCGTTTGGTCAAAGTGCTTATTTGGGCTGCGAGAAACTCGTACCCCAAACTCCCTTATGGGTTTATTGTGCAATCTTATAAGATTTATGCCACATAAATGAGAGATGCTTTCTTATATGCTTCTTTTTTTTGTCCAACGCATTTGGAGTGTGTAAGCAGCTATGAATTTCTAAATGAAAAAACGCTGTTATTTGCCTGTTTGTCCGTTTTAGGATTTGGCGTTATGGCTAATCCGTTACTTAACAGATATGTTGCCTTCGGCATGAAATCCGCGTAGGAAATCGGCAATTTGCATTCTCTTCTTGCCCGCTAATTGTATTGTTTGCAGATGCTGGTATCCATCTGATTGTGCCACCTTAAAATACGTTTTCCCGTCAGTTTGTATGCTTCCGACAGGAGCGTCTACACGGCAGAATTCCTTGTTTGATGCGTATATCTTAAGAATTGAGGATTTGCCGTTGTAAATAAGCTCTGTCCACGATGCGGGGTAGGGAGAAAGTCCTCTGATGAAGTCGTATGTACGTTTTACGCCCATGTTCCAGTCAATGCGACAGGTATCTTTGAAAATTTTGGGTGCAGGTCGAAGTGGCTCTTCGGTTTGTAATTCTGATTGTGGAATGGGGTGCACGTTGTTATTTAAGATGTTGTCGACAGTCTCGAGCACAAGGTCTCCTCCCAAATGCATGAGTTTGTCGTGTACATCTTCAACATTGTCAGTGTCAAGAATAGGCACGGGTACACGTTGAATTACGCTGCCTGTATCAATGTCATGGTCAAGGAAAAAAGTGGTAATACCTGTTTCGGTATCTCCATTTATGATAGCCCAATTGATAGGTGCAGCACCTCGATATTGCGGCAGTAGCGCTGCGTGTAGATTGAATGTCCCATATTTTGGCATGGACCAAACTATTTCTGGCAGCATGCGAAATGCCACAACTATTTGTAAATCTGCACGTAGAGAACGTAATTCCTCTATGAAATTGGGATCCTTGAGTTTTGCAGGTTGTAGCACTTTGAGGCCCTTCTCCATTGCGTATTTCTTAACAGGGGACGCAGATAAATCTGTCTGATGGCGGCCGATTGGTTTATCTGGCATGGTAATGACACCAACAATATTATATCCGCCTTCCACCAATTTCTGCAAAGGTTCCACCGCAAAGTCTGGTGTTCCCATGTATACTATTCGTAAATCTTCCTTGTTCATGATAAAGAATGAGTCTTGTTTTTATTTTGTTGCACAATACATAGTGCTAAGTCCAAACGTGAAACGTTTGAATTTAACGTCAGAAAAGCCTGCTTGTTGAAGTATTCCTTGCATAACTTCGCCTTGTGGAAATGCTTCCATAGTAGCGGGCAGGTAGGTGTAAGCCTTGCTGTCACGCGATATGATTTTACCCAAAACGGGCATTAGTACATGCGAATATAACCAGAAAAGTTGCTTCATTGGAAATTGTACGGGCGATGTTAATTCAATAATAACAAGTCTGCCGCCTTTGCGCATTACGCGGTACATCTCGCGTAGCCCCTTGTCTAAATTCTCAAAGTTACGTATGCCGTATGCTACCATTACCGCGTCAAATGTGTCGTCTGGTAACGAAAGGTTCAAGCAGTCTTCCTTCTGAAAATGTATTATATGGTCTAATTGTGCGGCTTTCACTTTAGTCCGTCCCACATTCATCATCCCTTCAGACAAGTCAACGCCAAGCAATTCCTTGGGACACAGTTCTTTTGCTGCCAAAATGGCAAAATCTCCTGTGCCGGTTGCCACATCTAATATATTTTGGGGGTGGTAGGGACGTAATGAGTCAATGGCGGCTTTGCGCCATTGTTTATCAATGCCAAGTGAAAGCGTATGATTTAGCAGGTCGTAAGAATGTGCGATACCATCAAACATTCTTTCAACTTGTGCGCCTTTTGACTCAGTGTCGTTGTAGGGCCTTATTTCTTCTTGCTTGTAAGTCATATTGCTTGCAAAGTTACTTTATCAGGCTTAAATGTCAAACAAAATATTGATTTTTGTGCAAGTATGTATCAATGCGTGATAAGCATAATATGATGAAGAATGGGTTCACATTTTCATATAGCTCAATTATTCATCGATAAAATTATGCAATTCGTCTATTTTATGGTGTCAATAAGTATTTATTGGTTCTTTTCCGATGTTGGTACATATACCTTTGCATTCGTAAATACAATAAAAACGGAGACTTATGCATAAAATACGAAAGAAATGTTTAGCGGCTTCTTTAGCATTGCTTCCTTGGGTGGGTATGGCACAAACGAATGGCGTTTGGACTCTCCAAAACTGCATAGATTATGCGGTAGCCCACAATGTGCAGCTATTGAAAAGTGCAGCCGCAGAACAAAGTGCCAGCGTCGATGTGGCCGAGGCCAAGGCGGGTCTATTGCCGAGCCTGAGTGGTGATTTGACACAGGGGGTGAGTTATCGTCCGTTTCAAGAGAGTGGCGGTAGCTTTGTAAATGGCGGTATAGCCACTTCAGCAGCAGACAAGGTTACGCAAAATGGTAGCTATGGCATTAATGCGCAATGGGTTGTTTGGAATGGCGGAAAGAACCGAATGAGTATAACTAATGCGCAATATAGCCAGCAGTTGGCTGCCTATGATACGCAGACGCAAGTTAACGAGGTCAAGGAACAGATAGCGCAACTATATGTGCAAATACTCTATATGACTGAGGCAGAAAAAGTAAATCGCACACTTTTGTCGCAAGACTCAATCATTTGCGAGCGCGGGCAGCAGATGGTAAATGTTGGTTCTATGTCCAAGGCGGATTTGGCGCAGCTGCAATCTCAGGTTAGTCAAGGTCGATATAATGTTGTGAATGTCCAAACACAGATTGACAATGCCAAAATGCAATTAAGGCAGTTGATGGAGCTGCCTGCTGATGAAGCATTTGATGTGCAGCCAGTTGATGCTACAGATGTACAGGTGCTGAATAGTATTCCAAGCAAAGACGCTATTTATTCATCAGCCTTAGATAGTCGTCCTGAAATTAAGCGTTCGCAGTTGGCTATCGAGCAAAGCCATCTCAGTACAAAAATTGCCAAGAGTGGTTATCTGCCAACAATTAGCCTGACGGGTGGTATAGGAGATAGCCATATGACTGGGAGTCAAACTAATTGGGCTAGGCAAATGAAGAACAACTTTAGTGGTAACTTGGGCGTAACGGTGAGCATACCAATATTTGATAATCGAAAGAATAAGAGTGCGGTGGAGCGTGCAAAGGTTGCGGAAACTACAGCTCAGCTTGATTTGCAAGATACCCAAAAACAGCTCTACCAAACAATTGAAACGTATTGGTTAAATGCAACTAACAGCCAAGCCAAGTACGTGGCAGCGAAATCAAGTGTCGAGAGCATGGCTACCAGCTATGAGCTAATGACGGAACAGTTTAATCTCGGCTTGAAAAATATAGCCGAACTTTTGAATAGTCGTGCTAATTTGCTCAATGCGCAACAAACAATGCTGCAAGACAAATATACAGCTTTGCTTAACCGCAACCTGCTCAACTTTTATGCGGGCAACGATTTGTAATATAAACCACAATAAATATCTATATGAAAATCAATATAAAGAAATGGTCTGTAGCCATAGTTGTATTAATCGCTATTGGTGGTGGAATATGGTACTTTTTGCACAAACAAGAAGCTCCCTTCGAGGTTAGTTATGAAACAGCAAAGGTCGAAAAGGCCACGATTGGCAACAGTGTGACGGCCACAGGAACGGTAGAGGCTGTGACCTCTGTCGAAGTGGGTACACAGGTGTCGGGTATCATAGACAAAATTTACGTAGACTACAATTCTCCAGTTAAGAAAGGCCAGGTTATAGCAGAACTGGATAAAACCAACTTGCTGAGCGAATTGCGTAGTGCAACGAGTCAACTTGAAGGTGCAAAAAGCGATTTGAATTATCAACGCTCAAATTTTGCACGCATGAAGACATTGTATGGCAAGGGACTCATCAGTGCTAATGATTATGAAACTGCACGCTTGTCATTGCAGCAGGCAGAGAGCGTTGTAAATCAACGTCAAGAGGCCGTGACAAAGGCAAAAACAAACCTAAGCTACGCTACGATTACTTCGCCTATTGATGGTGTCGTTTTGAGCAAATCCGTTGAGGAAGGTCAGACCGTGGCATCGAGCTTCAATACTCCGACGTTGTTTACAATTGTAAAGGATATGACTGACATGCGTGTAGTAGCAAGTGTGGACGAAGCTGATATAGGTGAAGTCAAAGTTGGTCAGCGTGTAACCTATTCGGTTGACGCCTATCCTGACGAAACATTTGAGGGTACGGTAACACAGGTTCGAAATGAGGCAACAACCGAGAATAATGTAGTTACCTATGAGGTAGTGATCTCTGCCCCTAACCCAAATTTGAAACTGAAGCCGGGTTTAACGGCTAACGTGACAATTTATACGCTTGAGCAAAATAACATTGTAAGTGTTCCTACGAAGGCTTTGCGTTTCACGCCCACAAAAGAGATGGTTGGGGCAAAGGACAAAATTGTCGATTGCAATGGTTCCCACAAATTGTGGGTGCGCGAGGGACGTACATTCAAAGCGTACAGTGTGCAGACTGGTATAACTAATGGTACACGCACGCAAATACTTAGTGGTATAAAGGAGGGCACAGTAGTAGTTGTTGATATGAAAGATGCTTCAACAACTGAGGAAGGTAAGGACGAAACAAGCACAGGTGAAGAGAAAAGTCCATTCTCACCCGGTCCGCCAAGCAAAAAGAAAAAGTAAGCGTTAAAGGGTGGCTCTAAAAATTCTGTTTTAGAGTTCTGCTATTCTGAAACGTGATTCGCACGCTCTTAGAAGTGCCTTTTTGAAAGTTAGTTCGGTCACATAGCCCGCTATGCTCCCTTGCAAACTTTCCCGATAGGGTACGACTCCCTATTTCAGAATTATTAGAACCACCTTAAAACGTGAAAATCCAACCAAAAGCAACCAAGATGATAGATATTGATAAAGAAGAGATCTTTCCACAACCTGAGGATAACTCAGACAAAAAAGTTGTGATTGAACTGGATAATGTGCGTCGTAATTTCGTGGTAGGTGATGAAACGGTACACGCTTTGAAGGGTGTATCTTTCAAGATCTACGAAGGTGAATTTGTGACAATCATGGGTACTTCGGGCTCGGGCAAGTCAACACTCCTCAATCAGTTAGGGTGTCTTGATACACCATCAAGCGGGGAGTATTACCTTGATGGCGTAAGCGTGCGCACTATGAAGCGTAGCGAGCGTGCAGTATTGCGCAATCGTAAAATTGGCTTTGTGTTCCAGAACTATAATTTGTTGCCTAAAACAACAGCTGTTGAAAATGTAGAGCTACCATTGATGTATAATTCGTCAGTATCGGCCTCAGAACGTCGAAAGCGTAGCATCGAGGCGTTAAAAATGGTAGGACTCGGCGAGAGGCTTTATCACAAGTCGAACCAAATGTCTGGTGGTCAAATGCAACGTGTGGCAATAGCACGTGCGTTGGTCAACGATCCGGCGGTAATATTGGCAGATGAGGCTACGGGTAACTTGGATACGCGCACTTCGTTTGAGATATTAGTCCTCTTTCAAAAGCTGTTTAAGGCGGGGCGAACGATTATATTCGTAACGCATAATCCCGAAATTGCTTTATATTCCAGCCGTAACATATTCTTGCGTGATGGTTTGATACGTGAGGATGTTGTAAATCACAACATACATTCTGCATCAAAGGCGTTAGCAGAATTGCCACCGAATGAAGAGTCGTAAATAACGATAATAATATAAACTTGTTATGAATTATAGCAATCTGTTCAAAATAGCGATGCGTGCCATTGCGGCAAACAAGTTGCGCTCCTTCCTTACCATGCTTGGCATTATCATAGGTGTGGCTTCGGTTATAGCTATGATGGCCATTGGACAGGGGTCGAAAAAGAGTATACAAGCCAACATTGCTGAGATGGGCTCGAATATGATCATGATACGTCCGGGCCAGGACAAAGGGCCTGGTGGTGCCCAGCAGGACGCATCTGATATGCAGACCCTGAAATTAAAAGACTATGAGGCATTAAAAGAGCAGGCAAAATACTTGTCAGCCATATCTCCGAGCGTAAATTCTTCTGGTCAGTTTATCAATGGCAATAATAACACCCCGTCGACCATTTATGGCATATCACCAGATTATATGCAAATTCGACAGCAAAAGGTCAAGGACGGTGAGATGTTTACTGACGAAGAGGTGCGCAGCAGTGCAAAGGTCTGCGTGATAGGTAAAACGGTGGCCGACAATCTTTTTACAAATGGCGAAGATCCTGTAGGCAAGGTTATACGTTTCAACAAAATACCTTTCCGTGTGGTTGGCGTTTTGGAATCGAAAGGTTACAATTCGTTTGGAATGGATCAAGACGATGTCGTGTTGGCTCCTTACACAACGGTTATGAAGCGTATATTATCAGTCACTTACTTGCAGGGCATCAATGCCTCGGCGGTGACAGAGGATATGACCGATTTAGCCATAGAGGATATAACCAGCATTTTACGCGAGAATCACAGGTTGAAAGCTTCAGATGAAGATAACTTCACAATCAGGAGCCAGCAGGAAATGGCCGAAATGATGAACTCTACGTCCGACACTATGACTGTCCTGTTGTTGGTTGTAGCATGTATCTCGCTCGTCGTAGGCGGTATAGGTATTATGAATATCATGTATGTAAGCGTGACAGAACGTACCAAGGAGATTGGTTTGCGTATGTCTGTTGGGGCGCGTGGTATAGATATACTAAACCAATTTTTGATAGAATCAGTCTTGCTTAGCGTGACAGGTGGCTTGATTGGCGTAATAGTGGGAATCGGTGCAGCAGTTGGTATCAATGTGTTCGCACACTGGCCCATACAAATCCAGCCCTGGAGCGTGTTGCTGAGTTTTGCCGTATGTTCAGCTACAGGCATATTCTTTGGCTGGTATCCGGCTAAAAAGGCAGCGAGCCTCGACCCCATAGAAGCTATACGTTACGAGTAAAAGCACATCGTAATAAGTAGATGTTTAATATTAGTCGACTCAAGTTCCGGATTTAGAAGGGAACGGCATGAAAGGCCAAAAGCAACAAGCACTAAGTTTGCAGATGGAAATCATTGGGCCCCGTTTGAGTCAAATCCGAAACTTGAGTTATCTTACTACGAACGTTCAACATGCTTACTACGTTCGAAGTAAATGCTTACTACGTTCGAAGTAAATGCTTACCACGTTCGAAGTAAACGCTTACTACGACCGATGTGACATAACTTAGACTTGGTTTTGTGCTCTCATCACCCTCACACGTGCATCACCTTTTCGCTTGACAACGGACGGTCGCTGCCGTTATTCGTACTGCATGCTGTGCGGGCTGAAAGTAGAGTTGCGTAATTCTTTGATTTTCAATATGCACTATGTGATGGCGCAGAAAGGTGATGAAGTCATGTGTTGTTGGATATGCAGTTTTTTTGTATGTTTGCACCATTCAATAATTAGGTGGCACATGGTCAATCCTTGTAAGTGTGTTCATCGAAAGTTTTACACTGCGCTTTTGCACAGTGCCATCTGTTAATAAACTATTAGAGTATGAGTAACCAACAGCGTAAACCACTTTTAGAATGTTTCATAGAGGTTGTAGTACATGTACTGACGTGGTGTTATATATTTTTATCGCCTCTGATATTCAAACATAGCGGTGAATCAATTAATTGGGACCATTATTTGCATGGCAGTATCCTGCCATTGACTATATGCGTAGCCTTTTATCTAAATTATTTCGTGCTCATACCACGCTTTCTCCTAACAAAGGGAAAGCAAAAGTGGTTCTTTATTGTCAACATTATTATCTTTGCATTGTATCAAACAGGCGTTGAATGTCAAAGCATTTGGCTTCCCCCACATCCACCAAAGCTTAAGCGAATACCAGAGTTTCCAATGTTTCCGCCTAAAAGCTACTTTGTGATACGTGGGCTGCTGTTTTACATATTCTCAGTAGGTGCCTCAGTTGCCTTGAAACTTAGTTTGCGTTGGCGACAGAGTGAACAAGCAAGAGCTGAGGCAGAACTCGGTCGTTCGCAGGCCGAATTGAAAAATCTGAAAAATCAAATAAATCCTCACTTTCTGCTTAATACGCTCAACAATATATATGCCTTGACAGCTTTCGACCAGGTAAAGGCTCAGCAAGCTATTCAGGAGTTGAGCCGTTTGCTTCGCTACATGTTATACGAGAATCAATCTGACAGAGTCAGTTTAGACAAAGAAGTAGAGTTCTTACAATCCTACATCGCTCTGATGAGGCTGCGCCTGTATAATGATGTTGAGGTAAAGGCTGAGTTCGATTACCCAGAGAGTCAAAACGTACCTGTTGCACCGCTGATATTCATCTCGTTAGTTGAGAATGCTTTTAAGCATGGGGTATGTTCTACAGGCAATAGTTTTATTCATATAAGTCTGAAGGCAAATGCTCACCATTTAGTGTTTAAGTGCGAAAATAGCAATACACCCAAAAACGAGTCTGATAAGGCTCCGGGGGGCATCGGTCTGAAGCAAGTGGCAAGTCGTTTGCAGTTTGCTTATCTCGGACGTTACAAATGGAAATATGGGGCCATTGATGGTGGCAAAACATATAGTTCTGTCATAGAAATCTTTGATACACCAATAGAAAAGAATTAAACCAAAACTCAGAAAAATGAAGTGCGCAATTATTGACGATGAACCATTGGCTCTTGGACTGCTCGAGAGTTATGTAGCCAAAACCCCCATGTTGGAGTTGTGTGGCAAATATGCCAGTGCCGTTGAGGCCATGGGTGGATTGCAAAGTAATCCAGTCGACATCATTTTCCTCGACATTCAGATGCCTGATTTGAATGGATTAGACTTTTCTAAAACAATAGACACAGCTCGCACACGTATTATTTTTACAACCGCATTCAGCCAATACGCTTTGGAGGGGTATAAGGTCAATGCACTTGACTATCTGTTAAAGCCGATAAGCTATGTCGATTTCGTTGCATCAGTAAACCGTGCGCAAAAATGGTACGATATGATGGTGGCCAAGCACAATGAGGCAACAAAGTATGAACACAACGGTTCAACAGAACAAGTCGTGCTGAAGGACGCGAACAGTGATTACCTCTTTGTAAAGAGCGACTACAAACTGGTGCGTATAGATTTTTCGGACATCTTGTATATAGAGGGTTTGAAAGACTATGTAAAAATATACATTAGTTCCGAGCCCAAACCTATATTGTGCCTGAGTTCTATGCGCAGCTTTGAGAATGCCTTGCCAAGCGATACTTTTTATAGAATACACCGCTCATATATAGTGAACATGCAGAAGGTCAGGGTATTTGAAAAAGGACAAGTCGTGGTCAATGGCAAATACATACCTATTTCGGATAGCTATAAGGAACAGGTTCAGACATATCTTAATAAGCATCTGTTGCAAGGGCGTTAATTCTTTATAGAGGTGGGGCATGCGTAGGTACATGAAAGAAAGTGTAAGGCTCATATTAGCTATGTGAAACTTAAATGTTATCTTCGTCCTGCTAATATAACTTCAACTTGTAAGTAGGTGCTCAAAATCGTGCGATATGACTGCGGCCGAGGGGCGGCTGAAGCGCCCAATAGCGAACCTTCAATGAGAAAATGACACCTGCTGATTGTATGAAATAATTTTGAACACCTATCTATGCAATACAGTGTATTTTCAACTCAAAGAAAACGATGGATTGATTGTTTGCGGGGATTTTGCATGATGGCAATCCTCCTTTTCCACACCGAAATATACTATACAGGTACAAGTATAATAGGCTACAATCTTTATGTCTCCGATGCTTTGTATCTGTTTTTTATGTTGTCAGGTTATCTTCTTTACAAGAAAGCTGGCATGATTGACATAAAGTACAAGTTGAAGTCAGTTTTAAGGAACTTGCTGTGGCCCTATTTTATCTTCACTTCTGTCATGGCCGTTCCTAAGGCTTTAGCTCATGGCGAACGGGTTGACAATGTCTGGGTGTTAGTGCAAAACGTCGTGACAGGGCAAGCTTCATGGTTCATTGCAGCTCTAATCGTTGCAGAGATTTTGTTCGTTATCACATTGCGTTTGTGTCGTGGTAATTTGTTCGCTCTTGGTTCGGTCTGTGTGCTTTCATTCTGTTGCTCTGCATTGCTTGCGCTAAATGGGTGCCATGTGGCTTTTTGGCAGTTCGGCAATGCGTTGCAAGCCATGCTATTCTTATTCTTGGGGTATGTCTACCATCGGTATGAGCACAAACTTATGGTTCGTGTTTTGCCTACAATTATAGCTTGCGTGATGCTCTTTTCCTTGAAATGCTATGTCTATAAACAGGACTTGTTCATGACAATTTGGCCTATTGGTATAAGCAATTATGCGGTGTTCCTTATAAACGTGATTGTTGGTGGATTTGCCTTGTTCAATTTGTTCAGACTATTACCACCTTGTCGGTTCTTAGAGTGGACCGGCCGTCATTCTATCGTTTATTATTTTCTGTGTGGTGGCGTGCCAATGTTTGTAGGTGTCGTATTCTCGTTTCTGCATCTAACTTATGATGGAAATTACTTTTATGTGGTACTTGCTTATCTGTGCGTTTATTTGCTAACTACCATGTTGGTATATTTGATTTATCGCTATATGCCTTTCGTGACGGGGTATGGGCGTCGTTTGTAATTGGATGCCAAATGAATTGGCGTGTTTTAAGCGTGTAAACACTTCCGCGATTTTGTCTGCACTCTGCACTTTTTAGACAAACTGCGTTGATAATCAGGTAAATATGTAGTGCATACACGTCTGATTTTTATCTACACTTCATGTGCACATTGCCTGCACTGCCTTACTTGCATATATAAGCGTTGCACTTGCCGTGCCAGTCAGTAATGACTGCATAGGGGGAGCGTAAAAACTGTGGGAGCAATTGAAAATTCGCTCTCCCTATACTCAACAGACCATCTTCTTATGCCGTTAGAACACCTCGCGGCACACAGAAAGTGTAGATGACAGTGTATACTAATTTCAGACTTGTCTACACACTTTTGTTCATTGATTATCAATTCATTACTAAATAAAAGTGCAGAGTGTAGATAAAACTAAAGAAATAGTTTTACCATACTTCAAAAGGGTTTTTGCGTGTGTGATATTAAGATTAGTGCAAGACTGCGTTACATCTCCTATATTGTAAGCATGGCACTTGGCTCGGTCTGACGTTGCGTGTATCGGGCAAGTCCGGTTACGCCTATTATCTGAGTATGACTTCTAATAGTGGTTTCCTTGAAAATGAAGTGTGTGTTGTATTGTTTGCTGATGACATTTTGTTATGAATTAGGTGTTATATAACATAAAGCGAGGCTTTTCTGTGCCTTTGTTGCGGTTGTCATCGTATTTTATCTGTACATTTGTAAAAACAAGGGCCGTGTATAGCCCAAAAATCTTAATCCTTAAAATATAAAGTCATGAAAACAGAAAACGTAATGCAATTGCTCACGAAGAAATATCCAGACCAATTAGAGTATTTGCAAGCAGTGCAAGAAGTTTTGCGCTCAATCGAGCATGTTTATAATCAGCACCCAGAATTTGAGCGTGTTAAACTGATAGAACGCCTGGTAGAACCCGATAGAATAATAACTTTTAGAGTTCCATGGGTTGACGATGAAGGCGAAGTACATGTGAATATTGGGCATCGTGTGCAATTTAATAATGCAATAGGCCCATATAAGGGGGGAATTCGGTTTCACCCCTCGGTAAATCTGAGTATTCTGAAATTTCTTGGTTTTGAACAAACCTTCAAAAATGCACTTACCACACTGCCAATGGGCGGAGCCAAGGGTGGGGCAGACTTCTCACCCCGCGGTATGAGTGATGCCGAAATTATGCGATTTTGCCAGGCTTATATGTTGGGGCTGTGGCATAATATAGGGGCAGAACAAGATGTGCCTGCGGGTGATATAGGTGTTGGTGCTCGTGAGGTGGGCTACATGTATGGCATGTATAAAAGGTTGTGCCTTCAGCATACTGGTGCATTTACCGGAAAGGGAATAGAATTTGGGGGCTCTTTGTTACGTCCCGAAGCAACTGGCTATGGAGCAATGTACTTTGTGCGTCAAATGTTGGCGGATTTGGGAGAAGATATTGCTGGTAAAAGAATCGCCATATCGGGCTTTGGTAATGTAGCTTGGGGGGTGGCAAAGAAGGCAGTAGAGATGGGTGCGAGTGTAGTAACACTTAGTGGTCCGGACGGGTATGTGTATGATCCACAAGGTGTGGTGGGTGATAAAATCGCCTACATGCTGGAACTACGTTCGTCGGGCAATGATATAATTGCACCCTATGCCGAAAAATATCCAGAGGCAACCTTTTACGAGGGACGCAAACCCTGGGAACAAGAGGTTGACATCGTGATGACATGTGCCACACAGAATGAATTAAACGAACGTGATGCTGAAATGATTTGCCTTAACGGTGCAAAAATGGTGGCCGAGGTGAGCAATATGGGTTGTACAAGTCAGGCTGTTGATTATTTTACGGCCCACGTAATGCCTTTTGCGCCAGGCAAGGCTGTAAATGCTGGGGGCGTAGCAACTTCGGGGCTCGAAATGACTCAAAACGCCATGCATCTGTCATGGTCGGCTGATGAGGTTGACACGCGGTTGCAACACATCATGCATGCGATACACCAACAGTGTATAAAGTATGGCAAGGAACCAGATGGACACACTAATTATGTGAAAGGGGCCAATATTGCTGGCTTTATGAAGGTGGCATACGCCATGATGGCTCAAGGCATAGTGTGAGTAGTTGTTTCATAATGTCCTTTACGTGATACATTATTATATGTGCTTAAAAGTATATTACACTGCTAAAAAGTCCTATGAGTGTTGAGTAAATTAACACTAATGCCCTCATTTTTCAATGTCAAGTTGCAAAAATATCGTGTAATACTTGTCTGTGTAAAAACATACTATTATATTTGCGTCAGTTATGGAGACGTTACATGGAATGTGATGTACCATTAAAGAACATACAATTTACAAATGGATAATCAATTGTAAAACACCATGAATAACATTAAAAGAGTCTACACTTTTGGTAATGGCAAGGCCGAGGGCCGCGCTGACATGCGTAACGAATTGGGAGGTAAGGGTGCAAACCTTGCCGAAATGAACTTGATAGGTGTGCCAGTGCCTCCAGGGTTTACAATTACTACAGACGTTTGCAACGAATACTACAAAATAGGTAAAGACCAGGTTGTAGCATTGTTGAAGGAAGATGTTGAAAAGAGTTTGCACCAAACGGAACAACTCATGAATAGCAAGTTCGGTGATGTGGCAAATCCCTTGTTGCTCTCAGTGCGCTCAGGGGCACGAGCCTCGATGCCCGGCATGATGGACACTATCTTGAACTTGGGTTTGAATGACGAGGTCGTTGAAGGTCTGTCAAAAAAGACTGGCAATCCCCGTTTTGCTTATGATGCATATCGTCGTTTCGTACAAATGTATGGCGACGTTGTACTGGGTATGAAACCAGTAAATAAAGATGACGTGGATCCGTTTGAGGCTATTATCGACGATGTAAAGAAGACCAAGGGCGTTCAGCTTGACAATGAACTTGAGGTAGATGACCTGAAGGAACTTGTAAAGCGTTTCAAGGTTGCCATCGTTGAGCAGACTGGCAAGGAATTCCCAACAGACCCTATGGAGCAACTGTGGGGTGCGATCTGTGCTGTGTTTGATTCGTGGATGAACGAACGTGCCATTCTGTATCGCAAAATGGAGGGTATACCTGCAGAATGGGGTACAGCGGTAACAGTAATGGCTATGGTGTTTGGCAACATGGGCAATACATCGGCCACTGGCGTTTGCTTCAGTCGTGATGCTGCAACTGGCGAGGACCTCTTTAATGGGGAATGGTTGGTTAATGCACAAGGCGAAGATGTTGTAGCCGGTATACGTACACCACAACAAATTACGCTCGAAGGATCACGCCGTTGGGCAGAACTGCAGGGCATAAGCGAAGAAAAGCGTAAGGCCGAATATCCTTCGATGGAGGAGGCTATGCCTGAGATTTATCATCAACTTGATGCTATCCAAACAAAGCTTGAAGAGCATTATCACGACATGCAGGACATGGAGTTTACTGTACAGGAAGGTAAACTCTGGTTCCTCCAAACACGTAACGGAAAGCGTACGGGCGCTGCAATGGTTAAAATCGCCATGGACTTGTTACGTCAGGGTATGATTGACGAAAAAACAGCCATAGAACGTTGCGAACCGCAGAAGTTGGACGAACTTTTACATCCAGTATTCTCAAAGGAGGCACTTGCTAAGGCTAAGGAACTGACTCGTGGTTTGCCTGCAAGCCCTGGTGCTGCGTGCGGACAGATTGTTTTCTTCGCTGATGATGCAGCCAAATGGCACGAAGATGGCCATAAAGTGGTAATGGTTCGTATTGAAACATCGCCAGAGGACCTCGCAGGTATGGCTGTGGCAGAGGGTATTCTTACGGCTCGCGGTGGTATGACTTCTCACGCTGCCGTTGTAGCACGTGGCATGGGCAAATGCTGTGTGAGTGGTGCGGGTGCCATCAATGTTGACTACAAGGCTCGTACTGTCGAAATAGATGGCGTTGTGCTCCACGAAGGTGATTATATCTCGTTAAATGGTACAAATGGACGTGTGTATCAGGGTGAAATCAAAACACAAGCTGCCGAACTTTCAGGTGATTTTGCAGCGTTGATGGATCTGTGTGCTAAATATACTCGATTGCAGGTTCGTACCAATGCTGACACACCGCACGATGCGGAGGTGGCGCGCAAATTTGGTGCTGTAGGTATTGGTCTTTGTCGTACAGAACACATGTTCTTCGACAACGAGAAAATCGTTGCTATGCGTGAAATGATTTTGGCTGAAGATGTTGAAGGTCGCAAAAAGGCGCTTGCCAAACTTCTACCATATCAGAAGGAAGATTTTAAGGGCATATTCCGGGCAATGGACGGATATCCTGTAAATGTACGCCTTCTTGACCCACCTCTTCACGAATTTGTACCGCATGATACCAAGGGACAGGAAGAAATGGCTAAGGCCATGGGCGTGACAGTTGAGTATATCCGACAGCGTGTTGACAGCCTGTGTGAACATAATCCCATGTTGGGACATCGTGGCTGCCGACTTGGTAATACCTATCCCGAAATCACTCAGATGCAGACCAGAGCTATCCTTTCTGCAGCTATTGATCTGAAACGTGAAGGCTTGGATCCTCACCCCGAAATCATGGTTCCCTTGACTGGTATATTGTATGAGTTCGAGGCGCAAGAGAAGGTTATTCGCGATGAAGCCGCCGCTCTGTTCAAGGAGGAGGGTATGGAAATCCCGTTTAAGGTTGGCACAATGATTGAAATTCCGCGTGCTGCTCTTACTGCAGACAAAATAGCTTCACGTGCAGAGTACTTTAGCTTCGGTACGAACGACTTGACTCAGATGACGTTTGGCTATTCACGCGATGATATTGCCAGTTTCTTGCCTGTATATTTAGACAAGAAAATACTGAAGGTTGACCCGTTCCAGGTCCTCGATCAAAATGGTGTAGGACAACTTGTCGAAATGGCAGTCGATAAGGGTCGCATGGTACGTCCGGATCTTAAATGCGGTATCTGTGGCGAGCATGGCGGTGAGCCTTCTTCGGTTAAGTTCTGTCACAAGGTAGGATTGAACTATGTTAGTTGTTCGCCGTTCCGAGTACCTATAGCACGCTTGGCTGCGGCCCAGGCAGCTGTTGAGGAATAATAAGATAAGCCCTCGTAACTAACGAGTTAGGCGGTAAGTCTCTGATAATAAAGAGGCTTGCCGCCTAAGTTGTTTTTAGGGGGTCTGCACATTCTGCATGATTATCGTGCAGAATGTGCAGGGTTTGCTTACCAAAACTTACACCAAATCGGCATGATGCGCTTACCAATGCTTACACATGATTTTTGAATAACAAAAAAATACAGAGACAATGGCAATGTTTAAACCAGTAATCAGGAGACCGCGCAAAGACGGTTTCTTCCAAGTGTACATTCGGGTGATGCAGAACCGCAAGCCCGGATACATCAAGACCGACAAGGTTGTTACGAAAGACTATCTCGACAAGAACAATGACATCACCGACCCTTTCGTGAACGAGTATTGCATGAGGCGCATACTCCGTTTCACAGAACTGCTCAACCGTGTGGATAGTTCAAAGTGGACGGTCAAGCAGATAATCGAGTATGTGACCAAGGAGGACGAGGACTTGTGCTTTTCGGACTATGCGCACCTGCACATAAACCGCATGATTGACAACGGACAGTTGAGGAACGCGAAGAACTACAAGCTGGCACTCCAGCACATGGAGCGGTTTGCAGGGACAACGAGGGTGATGTTCGGGCAGCTCACCTCCACTTTCGTGAACCTGTGGGTGCAGTCGTTGGAACAGACGCACAGGGCAAAGGAGATGTACCCGGTATGCATGAGGCAGGTGTTCCGTGCTGCCGTGGCGGAATACAACGACTACGACAACGGAGTTATCCGCATCAAGACGAACCCTTGGGGCAAGGTGAAGATACCACAGGCTGACCGCACGGCAAAGATTGCCATCAGCCCGGAGGAGTGCCGCGTGTTCTTCGCTGCCCCATTGCCCGAGACGAAAATGATTGATCCATTGCCCGAGATTGGGCGTGACGTGTCGAAGATGATACTTTGCCTTGCAGGTATCAACACGGTTGACCTCTTCGAGATGAAGAAAGAGAACTACCGAAACAGCTGCTTGTGCTACAACAGAGCCAAGACGAAAAAGACGCGCACCGATGATGCGTACATCGAAATGAGGGTTGAGCCTGTGATACAGCCGCTGATGGAGAAATACTTAGCAGAGCCTAACGACCCTTATCTGTTCCGTTTCCACAAGCGTTTTTGCGACAGCGACTCGTTCTGTGCAGGTGTGAACAACGGCATCAAGCAGATTTGCAGGAGTCTGGGCATCCCCAAGGAAAAACAATACAGGGCGTACACATTCCGCCACACTTGGGGAACGGTGGCGCAGAACGACTGCGGAGCGACCATTGACGAGGTGGCTTTTGCCATGAACCACTCGCACGGACGCACCATCACGCGCGGCTACATCAAGCTGGACTTCTCCCCTGCATGGGAACTGAACGCAAAAGTGATTGACTTCATCTTCTTCAGCACGGCAAAGAGCAAGCAGGGCTTGGCGCACGATGTGGAAGAACGTAAGGACACGATGTTCCGCATTGCGCCAAAGTACATGATTTATGCAAGGGCGTACTACCGTGGCGAGGTACTGGCCGAAGTAAGCGACATTGGTTTCAGCAACATTGACGAGGTTATAGCCCGGCTTGCAGCGAAACTGCCCGACACTATCCCGGACAGGTGTGCCGTGCAGTTCCGCATCAAGAACGTGGACACCGACAGAGAGGCGGTGTACGAGAGGACTAAAGGCAAAGGGTTTTAGACAAACTCAACAAAGATGTTTTTGCGTCCATCCTGCGAAATGAGCTTGAGGTTGTCTGCAAGAATGTTGTCGGGATTGACAACAAGATGCAATACCGCTCCATGCTTGACAGCAGTTTGTGCCAGCAGTCTAATGTTTGAAACGGAGAAATTGTCCGCATAAATCTTCACAGACGTGCCATTCTGCAAAAGCATGGCAATGTTTTCGTAATTTGTTTTCATCATGATGCGTTTTTGAGTTCACGGCAAAGGTATCAAACAAGAACTTCAACTACCCTTTATCTTTTGCGACACGCCCGGCTTTGCAACTCCGCAAGGTCGGGCTTTCTTTTCGCCCCAACTTTTCTTCTCTACTTTTCTTCAAACAAAAAAAAGAAAATCAAAATCCGAAGTCGTTTTTGTCGTTGTCGTCGTCTTATATTATACGACGTTAGGAGTATAATATATATATTCCTTATTCCTATATCTTATATAAACTATCGTTTATATCTACGCGCGTGCGCGAGAAACGAACGGTAGCCTTTTGAGTTTTCTATGTTTTTGAAAAGGCTACCCTTTTTGAAATTAAAACCCTACCGTTTTTTATTGGCTGCAAGTACTTGTGTTTCAACGATAATCGCAAAAACCTATTTTTGAAGTTTTATCTACGTTTGCAACACGCAAACGCACCACTTTTTCAACGAGTTTTCTAAAAAGTTCAAGAAAATCAAGCACATAAAATGGTTACTTTTTATGCTCTTTTTCATAACGCTACCCTTTTGTTTTTGAAAAGGGTACCCTTTCGTTTGCCTTTTGTTTGGGTTATGAATACATAAAAGGTAGCCTTTTGTTTGCCTTTTGAAAATTGAAGTATGGGGGAAAAAAAACGACCTGTCCGCGAGGACAGGTCGAGCCTAAAAAACTATGAGTAAACAAAATGAGTCGGTCTAAAAGTAGATGAAGTAGAGACGGGGGTTATTCGTCGTCGTCGTTGTCATTTTCTTCGTCTTTGCCACAAAGGGCGCGAAGTTTGTCCTCGATGGTGAGGACGTTGACGTTGGCATTTACGTCCATGTCGATGGCTTTCATCTTTGGTGTGTGGAACTCCAGTAGGCGCAACTCGGCGTTCACGCGGTCGTCTGGCGCGAGAGCCTGAATGTCAAGGTCGAAATGTGAGAGTGTACGTTTTTTGCCGTCGTCACACTTTACTTCCTTGGGTTCGAAGTATGCCAAGGAATGTGATTTGATGAAGCCCTTGAGAGGGTTTTCCTTATTGGGCGTTCCTTTCTTTCGCCCTCCTGTTTTCATTCCTTTCATGTGCTGTTCTCCTTGTTATATAGTGGTGTGATACAATAGTTAAAAGTGTGGTGCGAAGATAGCGCGTTAATTTAGCGCACGATTTATAAGTATTGAATTACAGACATAATAAAACGTGAAATGATATGGGATTATTTGGTAGCATAGCAGGAGGTGCGCTCGGAGCAGCTGCAAGCATATTTGGCGGCATCAGCGCAAGTAAGGCGATGAGACGTGTGAAGGAGCAGCTGCAAGCGCAGAAACAGGCCAACCAGAACTGGTATGACCGTCGTTATAACGAGGACGCGACGCAGCGGGCGGACGCTCAGCGCATACTCGCCCAGACCGAGAAGAGCATAAAGAACCGCAACCGACAGGCGGCAGGTGTACAAGCCGTGATGGGCGGTACTGACGAGAGCACAGCAGCAGCCAAGGCCGCGAACGCACAAGCATTGGCCGATGCAACGTCGCAGATAGCTGCTGGTGCGGATAACCGCAAGGACCAGATAGAACAGACCTATCAGCAGCGCGACTCGCAGATTAACGGTGCGCTGAACAATATGGAAATTAACAAGGCACAAGCCATCAGTCAGGCCGTGCAGGGTGTTGCCAAAGCAGGTGCAGGGATTGCTGGAGCCTTCTAAAAACAGTCAACATGAGTAATTGGACAGAAGAACAGCAGGAACAATACGGGCAGGGCAATGATGGTGGATATACACCACCTAAAGGTTCGCTTGGCTGGGCCGAGCAACCTGCACAGCCCGAGCCAGCACCCAAGGGGACGTTGGAATGGGCAGAGCAGACACCGCCACAACCTGCCCCTGCCAAGGGAACGCAGGAGTGGACGGAGCAGAATGCCGGGAACGGGGAGGGCAAGCCTGCCCCTGCCACCGATACTGCACAGGAAGCTGAAGACCCGGCAGGAGTGCCGGCACACAATGAAACGGCCGCCAGCGGAAACAATGCCAATGACGTGATGGGCTACGACCGGCAGATTGCAGCCTTGAACGAAGCCGCCAGCAGGTTGAAGCCGGAAACTGAGGAGGAACGCAAGAAGAGAGAACGCAGTGAGAGGTCGAAGAGGATTGTGGCAGCTGTGAGTGATGGTCTGCAGGCGTTGAGCAACCTTTTTTTTACGACTCGTGGTGCTCCTAACATGTACGACCACCGGGAGGCGAGCCAGCTCACGCCATTGCAGGAGAAACTGGAGAAGTTGAAAGCTGAACGACAAGCCAACGCAGATAAATACCTTCAGTATTCGCTCAAGGTTGGTGACTTGCAGAATGACCGTGCGAAGACTTTGCGTGAGTTGGAGGAGCAGCAGGAGCGCATGAGATTGGCGAGGGAGAAGGCGCAGCGCGAGCAGGAGGCGCACGGATGGCTTGCAGCATTGCAGCCCGACAAGCTGCGAGAACAGGCTGGTAAAGCCACCAAGGCCGAGCAGGAGGGCATTACCGCCACCGAGGAAGCCAAGAATGCACCTGAGTTATACAAGGCTAAGGTGGACACAGAGAAGGCACGAGGCGAGGCTGCAAGAGCATCAGCAAGTGCAAGCAGAGCATCAGCAACCAATTCGTATGCTTCGGCAAATGAGCACAACGCCAATGCCAGGGGACGTTTCCAGTGGTGGGACGAGAACGGGAACATGCATTATGCTAAGACTCAAGACGAAGCCATTACCAAGGCTCGCCAGCATGGAACACTTGACAGTGTGACTGTTACCTCTACAAGCACGACTAACAGCGATATCAACGGCAAGTCCACTACTACCTACAATAAGAAAATTGACTATCCCGGAATTAGGAAGAAACCTGCCGCAAAGCCACAGGCTAAACCTGCCGCAAAGCCGAGTGGCGGCAAGCAAGGCGGGAAATGGGCTTCCGGGCTAAAATTTACGTAACAACTTACAGATATGCCAATAGATAACAGCAAATTGAAGCAATTGTACGCCACCTTGCAGAAGGGTGGGTATGAGCAAGACTACGATACCTTTGTCAAGGGCTTCACTGGCAACGACCATTATGCAAACCGAAAGCAAGTTTATGACCTGCTTTCGGCTAACGGTGCTCAGATTGGTTCCTCGTATGAGGAGTTCATGCAGAAGATGCAGGCACCCAAGCCACAGGCACAGGCGCAACGCCCTGCTGCACCGCATGCGAAGCCACAAGTAACGACATCGGCAGCACCTGCTCAGCAGAGGCCTGCGGCAACAGCAGCACCAGCCCCGCAAAAGAAAGGCTGGCAGCCCACGGAGCAGCAGAAAATACAGATGAGTTACAATCTGGGGCAGATGAGGCAGCAGGTGCAGCAGGGCATTGCCAACACCAACGCAAAGATTGGCCGCATTATGATGCCTGTAACCAAGGAGGGGCGCAAGAAACTCAGCGCGGGCAGGTTTGCAGCCCAGTTGGCAGGAACTCCGACGAGGGTTGTTGGTTTTGCGCCCCCGCAGCAGCCGTCGCAAGGTAAGAGCGGTGGCCAGCAGCAGGGTCAGAAGCCTGTGGAGAGCGAGCAATCACCACTGCCATACGGTGTGGTGTACGAGAATGGGAAGCCCAAGACGCAGTGGCTGCTTCCTGACGGCACGCTCACCACATCACTCACAGAGGCCAATCATGCTGAATATGCGGCAAGAAAGACGCGTCTTGCCCACCAATTTCAAGACCGCATGAAGGAGAATGGTCTTGACCCTAACAAGCCGGAAGATGTGCAGAGACAAGCGCAGCTTGACTATGAAGCACCTTTGCGCAAGGCATTGGAGGCAGAATGGCAGCGTGCCGAGGCTGAGGACAGAGCTGCCGATGAGCAGTACAGAAAGGATTATGAGAGAGCCAAGCATGGCGGTTTCTTTGACAGACTGAAAGATGCGCTGCTTACGCCAACAGACCCTAATGGACTGCCCATGCAGAGTTCGGCAGACTATCAGCGTGACCTCGGACGGGCCATGCAAAGGAAGCAGACTTTCAATCTTGAGACATTGGCGCAGGCGGTATATCAGAAAATGCCGCAGTCGTACCGTGACAGTCAGATATTGCACTACTCCGACTATTTCCGCAAGCACCCGGAAGAGTTGAAAGGCAGGAGCGTGGCGCAAGCCGCCAAGGAAGCCTTGCAGGGAGAGGTGTACCGTGCCACCTACGACAGAGCCGTGCAAGCGCACATGCCGAAGAGCAAGACAGAGTTCTTGATGCGCAAGATAGCCGACCAGCCATTTCTGTCGCAGTCCATGGCAACCGACATGGCAGCTTCAGCCCTCACTGGCTCGTATGGCATGAGCCAGGCCGAGGCAGATGCCATGGGACGGTATGGACAAGAGCACCGTACGCTCGACATTGTTGGCACTGTGGCTAATATGGCTTTTGACCCTGTTACCTATATTTCTGGTGGTGTAGGTGGTGCAGCAGCGAAGAAAGCCATGCAGTACACCGGCAAGGCCATGCTTAAAGGTGCGGGCAAGGAAGTTGCCGGGCGATATGCAGGAAGAACCATTGCTGGAAGATTGCTTGGCGGTGCTGCTGGTGGTGTCGGCAATTTTGCCACCTACAACACGGTGAAGGACATCGAACAGCAAATGCGGCTTGGTGGCGCATTTGACCCGGAAACCGGTAAACGAGAGTTTAGTGGTTCTGAGGTGCTGAAATCAACTCTACATGGAGTTGTGCTTGGTGCTGCAACAGGTGCATTGTCCCCTGTCATAGGGAATGTGGCTGACAAGTGGGTGAAAGCCACATCGAACACTGCCGGCAAGGTTGGTATTCGTGCAGGAGAGCTTGCCACTTCTACCATTGCTGAGGGTACCATCTTTGCTGCGCCAGAGTGGGTGGAGAACGCACAGTTGGCAGATGATAACCCCAACAAGCGCAGTGCCATGGACATTTGGACGGACAACTTGGCCATGATGCTGGGTTTCAAGGCAAGCCATGGCATAAAGAGTGCACCGCGGGTTATTGCCGGAATGCGCCCTGTTGCTGAGCCTAAGACCATGGAGGAGCGCAACCACAACCGCATGAGCTTCATGGAAAGGTTGCGCAAACAGCTGGATTCCAGTCCGCGCGACCTTGACTTGACACAAGAAGAGCGTGAGGAACTGCGCAAGCAGGGCTATGGGGAGCTTGCCGACTTGTTCAGGTACACGCCCAAGCAGAAGCCTGCCAAACCACAAAGCGAGGCTAAGCCGAAGATGACGGACGGCAAGACCATGACGTTTGACATTGTGAAGCACAATGGCGTGGAGGAAGTCAATGCCGAGCGCGTGACCAATCCGGAGTTTGACGGATATTCGGCAATGGAGGCCCTCATGCAAGACCCTACCGTGAGCCAGAGCACGAGAGCCAAGGCTTACTATATCCTCACCGGGCGACAGTTGCCTATGGGAACCGTTACCGGGTATACGAAGGATAAAGACGAGCACGGCAACATTTACGTAAAGGCAGTGACTGCCAATGGTGAGGTGGTGACAAACAAACGTTTTGCCGACGAATCGTCAGCCAAGCAGGAAGAAAACAATATTTTGCGACAGGCAGAACTGAACTCTGTGGACGTTGGCGAGCGATACAAGGAGACTGCGGCCAACATCAAGGTGGTGCAGGCTGCAGTGGAGCAGGTGGCACCCGGTGTCGACTTCGGGACCGTGATGCGCAACTACAAGGCTGTGAAAGAAGGTGATGCCGATGCTGTGCGCAACTATGGCGGAATGGTAAAGGATATTGACAGAGCCATTGAGGCCAACAAGACAATGGCAGACGCTGAACGCCCCGAAGCCATTCGTGCTGCCATCAAGGAAGAGACAGGCGTGGACGTGGACGATGCCATCAAGAAAGGTCCGGGCAAGCGCAACGAGCAGGAGCAAGCTGCCGTGGAGGACTACATCAAGCGACTTTATCCGGTAGAGAAAGGTTCTGAGGCAGTAGCAGAACGGCCCATGTTGGAAGAAGAGGCAGGAGCGTCCGCCATCTATGACCAGTCGCGCTTGCTTTGGGACAAGGTGGAGCAAGGCGATGCCGAAGCCAAAGCCGATGTGGACGCCATCGTTATGCGTATGCAGGAGGCCTACGAGCTCTGTGAGGACGCTTTCGGAACTGATGCCGAGTGGCGCATGGCAGAGATGAAGGAGGACCCGTGGGCGATGGTGAAAAATTCTGAGTTAACGGAAGACCAGCAAGACGCAGTGCTCTACTACATCAATGCCAAGGCTGCAATGGACGGTGTGCAGGACGCATCGAACGATGCCATGGACAACAAGCGCAAGGAGGTGGCCGCCAATGTGGAGCGTCACACTCACAAGGACAGCGGCATGGTGCTGCCAGCTACCATGAAGGTGGACGACAAGCCTGTGTATGTTGTCAAGGGCAAAGTGGCGGTGTACCCCGACGGTTCGGGCATAGACGCTGCCAAGTCAGACCAGAGCATTGTGATATGCGATGCCGAGACAGGTGAATACATGTTTACCAGTCCCGACCAAATTTTCAACGTGGGTGAAGCCATTGACCCACAGACGGAACTCGAAGAGGCATACGCCAACATTCAAGCTGAGCATGAGGCCGTGCTGGGCGGTACAGCCAATGAGGAGGAAACTCCGAGTAATGCAGAAGCCGTACCTGCCGCCGAAGCAGATGCTGCCACCGCAGACCAGCCACAGATGACTGAGGAGCAGGTGCAACAGTATGGGCAAGGTGTTTTCGATGCAGCCACACATGGTAATGGCGGCATCACCCTGCCAGAAGAGCAGGTGCAGGGAATGCAGCAGTACAACCGGCAGATGCTGGAGCAGGAGCAGCAGCGCAAGGCTGAGGAAGCCAACCGCCAGCCATCTGCCCTTTCGCGCATTCCTGTTGACGGGCAGACCGGCGAACCCATGTTTGAGCGTGCCGACCGTGAAACCGCCCTCGACGCACTCAACGAGGTGACAGGAGGCAATGAGGAAAACACCACCTCCATTGTCAATGCGCAGGTGGAGCAAGCGCAAAAAGCCCTTGATGCTCTGAAGAAGAAACAGCCAACCAAGAAAGCCCCTGCGCTTAAAGGTTCGCCAATGGCAATGGTAAAGGCACAGCAGGAAGCCGATGCCAACTACAATGCAGCCATGGAGCAGTACAACGCACAAGTGGTTGAAGCAGAGGAGACTCTGAGTGCATGGTCTCGCATTTATGTTCTCATGAACGAGCGCAAGCGTGCTTTGCGTGAAAAGCAGGAGGCAGAATGGAGGAAACGCAATGCGAGACTGCATGATGAAGCCGTGGCGCAGGTTGAGGAGCAGAAGCGCATTGCCGCTGAGAAAGCGGCCGAGCAAGAGGCAATCGGTACTCATGCCGTGAACCCGAAGATTAAGGCAAAGTGGGACGGATCAACGAAGGTTGAGGGCAATCCTAATGCTATAACCCTCGCAGATGGTTCTACTATCCGTGGCCACTACGTTCTCACTGAGGCAGGAGCAGCCACAGCCAGCCATGACGTGAACAATGCCTACGAGCCTACTGAAGGTTTCCCGGTTGACGAGAACGGTGAGAGCGTGAATGACCGTGACTACAAGCGTGACAGAGACGCGCAGCGCATTGTGCAGGATATTGCCGACAATTACGACAGCCGTGCCCTGCAAAGTCCCGTCATCGTCAGCAAGGACGGCGTTGTGCTGAGCGGTAATAACCGCACTATGTCGGGCGAGATTGCAGCAAAGAACGGTACAGACAAGGCGTATGTGGACCACTTGCGCGAGTTTGGAGCCATGTTCGGTTTTACTCCCGAGCAGATAGAGGGCATGCAGCACCCGCGCGTTGTCTTCGTTCCTGATGAGGAATTGCCATACGATGCTAATACGTTTGCACGCTTCAATGCTGAACAGCAGAAGAAGCAGAGCAAACCTGAGCATGCCGTGAAGCTTGGCAAGATTGTTCCTGATAATGTATTTGCAAGCATTGTCGGTGATATTAGTCGCTTTGACCGCATGTCGGACTACTATGCCGATGGAAATGCAGTATCTTCTGCCATTGGTCAGTTATTGGAGACTGGTGTTATTAACGAGATGCAGTTGCCGGAACTTCGCACTGGCAATGCTTTGTCGGCAGCAGGTAAGGAACTTATCGAGAATACACTTATAGGCAAGGTCTTCCAGGCTTCGCCCGATGCCGTGCGTCAAATTATCAGCACACCTACGCTTCGCCAATCTGTTGTTATGGGCTTGAATGAGATTGCAAACAACCGTACTCTTGCTAAGAGTGGCTATGATTTGAGTCAAGAACTTGGTGCTGCTGTTGACCTTGTGAGCCGTGCCAAGGCGGAGTCGCCCGAAATTTACAAAGAAGGTATGCCTGTATCTTCTTACGGCAGACAGCAAGGTCTGTTTGATGATGAATACGGAGACAGCCGTGTAACTGATGGCGTGACGTTGCTCCTTGCCGACTTGCTGAATAGTGGAAAGCCGAGCGACTTGCGCAAGGTGCTATCTACATACAACAATGAGGCTGCTTCCCCTGCTTCAGGTCAGATAGACATGTTTAGCGGAGACGTGACCTCAAGAGAAGACGTATTGAATAACGTATTAAATTATTTTAGAAATGCAACACCAAGAGAACAACAAGCAATCGTTGATGCAGCCGTTGCAGAACGAAAGCGTAGAGCGGAAGCCGAACCAGTCGAAGGAAGTCAGGGAAGCGAACAAACTGAGAATGCTGTTAGGGGCAGTGAAGAAACAAAAGTTGGAAAGCTATCAGTCAATGACGGACGTGGAGATAAAGGACGCATTGGAGAATGGCAAGGTGATTTGGAGAAGACCGAAGAGAGTTCGGAATTAGACGACAACGGCATTCCATTTGTAAAGTCAAGTAATGGCACAACAATATTTGGCGAGATAAGGGATGATAGCGGTCTAACACCTGCTCCCATAAAACTAAGCGAGGGTTTCCAGGATGAGAATGGTAAAGGTTATGGACTTGTCCACATTGAAGCTGGCCACGGAAGCCAAATTAGAAATGCTGGATTCAAATCAGTTGAGGATTTTGTGTCGTTCATTGCACAGAACTACGATGAAGACAACATTAGAGTTGGAAAACGTAGGGCAAACGGAAATACGACTTATCTCATACAGGTTTCAGACGAACACGACAACACGTTGTTCATAGAAATGTCTCGTGACAATTCGTATTGGAATGTAAACAGTGCAGGAATATTCCGAAAAGGATATTCCAATAAAAAGGAAACGGTTGCCAAGACCGAACCTCAGCAACCGAATAATGCCATTTCAAGTGACTCTTCGCTTTCTGATGGCAAGCATAATGGCATTATGCCATCAGAACCCAACGGTGAGTCAACCGTTTCTTCTGTAAGCAAAGTTATAAATAATCAATCGACTTTGCAAGGAAATGCGGAGAAAAGTGTTGGTGGAGAGGGAGAAACGTCACTTTCTGAACAGATTGCCACCGCCTCTGCCGATGTGAATACCGAACCCACCGAGGCACAAAAAGAGGCTGGTAACTACAAGAAAGGCCATGTGCAGGTCGGCACGTTCGATATTACCATCGAGCAGCCAGAGGGCAGTGTGCGCAAAGGCACGGATGCCAACGGCAAGCAATGGGAAAGCAAGATGCACAACACCTACGGCTACTTCCGAGGCACGGAGGGTGTGGACGGAGACCACATAGACGTGTTCCTCTCCAACGACATTGATGGTTGGAATGGACGCAAGGTGTATGTGGTGGACCAGTACAACCCCGATGGCAGCTTTGACGAGCATAAGGTGATGCTTGGTTTCAACGACATGGACGAGGCAAAGAGCGACTATCTCGCCAACTATGAGAAAGGTTGGGAAGATAGGCGCAGGATTGACGTGTTTGCTGTGAACCTCGAAGATTTCGAGAAGTGGATAGACAGCAGCCACCGCAAGACCAAGCCGTTTGCGGAGTATGCCGGGGTGAAGAAAGAGACCGTGGCAAGTTCTCCTGCAAAGGAAGATACGGCAGCACCGACAACGGAAAATGCAGACAATGCAGCTTATACCATCACTCCTACCACCTATACTAATAAGAAAGGTAAGACGAGCGATGTATCCCTGCTTACGTTTGATGGCGCACTGATAGCCGACCAAGAGCGTGCCGTAAGTGAATTTGCCAAGGAGAGACTTGGCGAGGGACGCTTTTCTCCTGCACGCGGTTGGAAAGACCGCAAGAGCGGAGGCTGGATGTTCCGCAGTGAGGAGGACGCGAAGAAAGCAGCAGACATGGTGGGCAATGCCGATGCCGTGGCAGACGCACAGCCACTGACCGCACAGGAGTTGCGCGATGCCGTAGAGCCGAAGAAGCCTGCAACACGGAAGAAAGCCACAGCCAAGAAGCCAGCCAACAAGGTTGAGATGGCCGATGTGGCAGAGAAAAAGCCGACAGAACCGACCAAGGAAGAACCCAAGCAGCCGCCCAAGGAGACAGAAAAGCCGAAGTATGAGGTGAGTGACGAGGAAATGAACGGACTGATGAATGACATTCGTGATATTCTCGGCATTGGTGCTGACGAGGGCGATGCAGGGTTGAAGTTCCGTGATCCCGATGAACTGACCGCAGAGCAGCGTCAGAAACTCATGTCCGTTGGCCAGCGTCTGGCTATGGCTATGGTTGAGCGTGGCAACGAGTCATTCGGGGACTATGCCTCCATGATGGTAAAGGCACTTGGCGACAAGGTGCGTCCGTGGTTAAAGGCTTTCTATGGTGGACTGGAGTATGTTCCCGGTTATGACAAGTATGCCCTTACCCCATACGAGGAGGTGAAAGCCTTTGATGTAGAGAACTTCGACAAGCCGCACAATGATGTGCTTGCCCAAGCCGACATGATTGTCGAGGAGGGCAAGGCACAGACCGCAGCCGACAAAGCAAATAACGAACTCAAAGCAATAAGAAATGAGCAACGAAAAGAAAACGACAAGCAAACAGAAGCAGATACAGCTGCTGTTGCAGAAAAAGCAGAGGCTACTGCAAGCGAAGCAGAAACTCTCGCAGAAACTTCAAGCGACAGACACGAACTCAGCGCAGCCGAAGAGCGAGTTGATGACAGCCTCGAAGAGGTGAACGAGCAACTTGCCCTGCTTGGCTACTATGAGGCCGACCATGTGGAGAAAGACTTCAACGAGGCATACGGCTATATGCGGAATGCCGAGAAGAAAGCCGTGAACGATGCCGCCAAACTTGCCGGGCAGTTGGTGGACGACCTTGGACTTGACCTGTACGAGGCTACCCATTCCGACAAGACCGACAAAAAAGGCAACCGCAAGGCAAGGCCATTGGCCGTGGCGAACATTGCCCCGGCAGGAGGCGATGTAACCATGCACTTGTCGTTGGCCGAGGGCAGGGAGTTGTATGTGAATATCCAACTTGAACCATCATTTACCAAGGGAGAAACGAACAGAAGAGGTGATAATCTCGAAGTAATAGGTATCATGTGCCGTGTGGAGAACCCTAATGCAAGCGGCAATGCACGCTACGGACAGGACATGTGGTTTGCTGAAGATGTTACCTATGATGACTTGCTGAAGAATGTGCAGCGTGTCACATACAAGTATATCCCCGAACGCAGCAATGCCAAAGATGGTGAATATAAGGTAGGCGACAAGGTGCAGTATTCTCCCGATGGCAATACTTGGCATGATGCGGTTGTGGCTCAGCCTAACGAGTTGGGCGGCATACGCATAGACACAGGCCATGCACCTGCCATGTGGGTAAATGCTCACCCCGACCAGTTGCGACATAAAGCCAAAGAAGTGGTGAAGCCGCAGACCGAGGACATAGCCAACAATCCGCAGTCGTGGGTTGGCCGCACGTTCAACCATAATGGCACTCAATTGGTGTGCAAGGAGGTGGACGGCAACTATGCCACATTCGACAACAAGGCAACCTTTATGACCGTTGGCTTTGAAGTACCTACCGTGCAAGGCTATCTCAAAAGCGGCAAGTTCCAAGTAGAGGGCGATAAGCCAACCGAACCGCAGAATGAGGACATTTTCCAAAAGGCGGAGCGCATTGCCAAGGAAGCGCGAGAGAAGAATGCAGCCAAGGCTACAACAGAGCCTACCGCTACTCCTGCATCGGCAGAGCAGCCAAAACCAGCAACGAAGAAAAAGACATCGAAGAAGAAAGTGAAACCAGAGCAGACGGTGGGCAACTTGTTTGCCGGGCTGTTCGATGAAACAGAAGAAAATGGATTACAACGAAATGATGATGCGGTACGCTCCCAAGGGGTGCAAGCCGACAATAGTGGACAACAGCAAGGACTACGAGGAGGCGAAAGAGCGACTCGCAAAGCAGCTGCACAAGAAAGTGGAAGACCTGACGGAGGCCGAGGAGGACAAGGCACTGGCGCAAATCGGGCTGAGTCCGCTGGACTTCATGGACTGACAGAGCCGAAGAACACGCGCAACAATCATTCGGAGCGAGGCGCAGACCATGCCCCGACATCAGTAAACGGCAGAATAGAGGCCAACATCAAAGCCATTGAGTTGGCACATGAGTTACTTGAGAGCGGTGAAACAGCCACTCCCGAGCAGATGAGTGTGCTCAGACAATTCAGCGGTTGGGGCGGACTTGGAGCCGCTTTCAGTGACGGAGGCTACGACTGGAAACAGCGTGAGCGCAACAAGAAAATACGCGAGTTGCTTGGTGAGGAAGCCTACGAGCAAGCCGTGATGAGTGCCAACAGCGCATACTACATCCCTGCCTATGTTGTCGATACCCTTTGGGACATTGCAGGAAAACTCGGTTTCAAGGGCGGCAACATTTTGGAGGGTTCGGCAGGTATCGGCAATATCCTCGGCCAGATGCCTACCGACATGAGCGAGCGCAGCGATATTCACGCCATCGAGATAGACGGCACATCGGGCGGCATTCTCTCATTGCTCTATCCCGATGCCAAGGTGGATATACAAGGCTTTGAGCAGACACGCATACCCAACGGCAGTGTGGACTTGGCCATCACCAATGTGCCATTCGTTACCGGGTTGCGCGTGAACGATACCACAGGCGACAGCGACCTGTCGAAGAAGTTCCACAATATCCATGACTTCTGCATTGCCAAGAACGTGCGCAAACTGCGTGAGGGCGGTCTGGGTATCTTCATATCGTCAAACGGCACACTCGACAGCAGCAAGGCACTGCGCGACTGGGTGGTAAACGAGGGAGGTTCGGACTTCATCGGAGCATTCCGCATGAACAACAAGACCTTTGGCGGCACGACCGTAACATCAGACATCATCGTAATCCGCAAGCGCATGAACGGTCAGAAGTCGGCACAAGCCATTGACGTGAGCAACATCAGCGGTGAGCGCACAGCCGAATATGAGGAGCCGGGCGCACGCAAGGCCAAGCAGCTCTCCATGGACTACAACAAGTATTTCATCGAACACCCCGACCACATGGCAGGAGAAATGCGCTTTGCCTTTGAAGAGGGCGACACGTTCAGACCCACAAGCAAGGGACTGTACCCGGTAAGCGGCAAAGACCAAGGCAAGATGCTGGCCGACTTCGTTAAATCGTTCATGGAGGAAGAGCGCGGCAGCGCAGAGACCACAGAAAGCGACAAGCCTGTTTATGTGAACGATGCATCGGCAGACGGCAAGAAACTTGGCGAGATGTACTTGAAAGACGGCAAGCTCGTTACGGCAGGTATGGGCGGCTACTATCCTCTTGAAGTGAACGACAAGAAGATAAAGGGACACACCAAGCAGGAGTGTTTCAATGCCTATACAGCCATCAAAAGCGCATTGGCTGATGTGATGAAGTACCAGATAGAGAACGAGGGCGATGCAGGACTGCAACCATTGATAGACAAACTCAACAAGGCATACGATGCCTTTGTCAGCACCTACGGACACTTCACCAAGAACAACCAGTTGGCATGGCTGCGCAATGACGTGGACTATCCCAACGTGTTCTCCTTGGAAGTGTACAAGGAGCAAGGAGACGGCAAGGGCGGTGTGGTCAAGACCTATGACAAGGCAGACGTGATGAAAGGCCGTGTCGTGGAGAAAGAGAACGAGCCGCACCCCGAAAACGTCAAGGACGGAGTTGTTGTGAGCATGTTCAAGAACGGACGCATTGATGTACCCTACATTGCCGGGCAGCTCGGTATGGGCGAGGATGCTGTGAAACGTGAAATCATCGAAAGCGGCCTTGGCTTTGAAGACCCAACCTCACGTCAGATGGAAGTGTCGTATCAGTATCTGAGCGGCAATGTGCGCGAGAAACTGAAACAGGCAGAGGCCAACAACGAGAATGGCGAGTATGACAAGAACATCAAGGCATTGCAGGAAGTCGTGCCGATGAATATCCCTGCCCACTTGATAGACTTCACGCTCGGCTCGTCATGGCTTGACCCCAAACTCTATAACGAGTATGTGAAAGACCGCACCGACATAGACGTGCAGTTTACGGCAGCAGGTGGCACATGGTTCATGAAAGAACTGTCCTACGATGTGAGCGGAGAGAAGAACCGTGCTATGGGTGTGGTGAGCGAGATGCTGAAGAAAACCGTCATGGGACACGAACTCATCGAGGCCGCTATCCAAAACAAGACGATAGTAGTATCACGGACAGAGAAACACTATGACGGCTCAACAGAAACCATCACCGACCGTGAGGCCACATCAGCGTGTGCCGCCAAGATTGACGAGATACGGCAGGACTTCAAGGATTGGGCACGACAGAAGATGCAGAGCGATGCGGACTTGTCGGCACGCATGGAGCAGGAGTATAACGACCGCTTCAACAACTATGTGCCAATGAGCATCCCCGATGACTTCGTACCCGAATACTTCGGTGGTGCTACCCACAAGTTCAAGATGCGCCCACACCAAGGCAAGGCTATCGTGCGTGGCACCATGCAGCCGCTGTTGCTCGCCCATGAGGTAGGCACAGGCAAGACATTCACCCTTATCTCCACAGCAATGGAGATGCGCAGACTCGGCACGGCACACAAGCCTATGATTGTGGTACAGAATGCCACCGTAGGCCAGTTTGCAGCCTCGGCCAAGGAACTCTACCCCAATGCCAAGATACTCACGTTGGAGGACAACGACCGCAACGCAGAGGGACGAAAGAACTTCTACGCCAAAATCAAGTACAACGACTGGGACATGATAGTAGTGCCACAGAGTACCTTTGAGTTTATCCCCGACAGCGATGAGCGGCAGATGCAGTTCATCCAAGACAAGATAGACGAGAAAATGCTTGTGCTTGAACAGATGCGACAGGCTGACTCCAGCGGCAGAGACCCGATAACGAGACGTGCCGAAAAGGAGTTGGCCGACCTGCAAGCGGAAATGGCTGCATTGTCGGACGACATATCGAAGAAACGCACCGCCAACAACGAGAAGAAGAAAGCCGTGGCCAAGCAGAATGCGGCAGTCAAGGCACAGGAAATGCTCGACCGCAGGACGGACGATGTGGAGAACTTTGACGATATGGGCATTGATGCCCTGCTCATTGACGAGGCGCACGAATACAAGCACCTCGGCTTTGCCACTGCCATGCAGCGCGGAGTGAAAGGCGTTGACCCATCATACAGCAAGAAGTCGCAAGGCGTGTATCTAAAGACACAAGCCGTGCTGGAGAAGAACAACGGACGTAACGTCATCTTTGCCACTGGTACGCCTATCAGCAACACTGCCGCAGAGATATGGACTTTCATGCGCTACCTCATGCCAAAGGACACCATGAAGGAGTACGGCATCTACTACTTTGACGACTTCGTGCGCAACTTCGGCAACATACAGCAGATGCCCGAATTTGGCACAAGCGGCAAGTTCAAGGAAGTGAACCGCTTTGCAGGATATGTGAACCTGCCCGAATTGGTGCGTATCTGGTCGGGAGTGGCCGACACCGTGCTGACCAAAGACCAAACCGAGCTGGTGAAGAAAATACCCGAAATGGAGGGCGGCAAGGCACAGGACATCTATCTGCCACAGACACGCGCCCTGCGCAGCGTGATGAAGTATGTGCGTGATGAACTCAAACGCTTTGACGAAATGAGCGGCAAGGAGAAGAAAGAGAACAGCAGCATTCCGCTCACCATGTATGGCATAGCACAGGGAGCCGCTGTCGATGCCCGACTTGTTGAGATGGACGCAGAGGATGATCCAAAGAGCAAGACCAACGAGGCCGTGCGCCAAACCCTGCGCTCGCTGAAAGAGACGGACGACTACAAGGGAACGGTGGCCATCTTTGCCGACCACTACCAAAACAAGCGCAGCGGTTTCAACCTGTATGAGGACATCAAGCAGAAACTCATAGCGCAGGGCGTACCCGAAAGTGAGGTTGTTGTGATGAAACCCGGTATGACCATCAAGAAGAAGTTGGAAATCTTCGACAAGGTGAACCGTGGCGAGGTGCGTGTGGTACTCGGCAGTACAGCCACCCTTGGTACAGGCGTGAACATACAGGAGCGTCTGCACACCCTTATTCACCTCGATGCGCCCAACCGACCGATGGACTACACACAGCGCAATGGCCGTATCTTGCGACAGGGCAACCTGCATAAGCAATGGGGCAAGCCAGTACGTGTGCTCCGTTTCGGTGTGGAGGACAGCCTTGATGTAACAGCCTATCAGCGACTGAAAACCAAGGGAGCGATTGCCGACAGCGTGATGGAGGGCGACCGACTGATGCAGGACAGCATGAACAACCGTGTGCTTGAAGAGGAAGAAGATGTGTTCGGTGATACCGTGGCGCAGCTTTCGGGTAGCGAGTATGCCCTGCTGAAGAACAATGCGGAGAAGAACGTGCGCAAGTATGAGAGCCGCAGAAAGCAGTGGGAGGCCGACCAGACCTATATCCACAATGCCAAACCCAAGTTGGAGGGACAGATAAAGGCCGCAGAGCAGCGAGCAGAGGAAGCCAACGCCCACCTGCTTGCCGTGCAAAAAGCATTCCCCGGTGGCAAGTTTACGGACATAACCATCGGCAAGCAGAAGTTCACTTCTGTGGAGGGTATGACCGACTTCATCAAGGAACACAACAAGAAAATCCTCGATGCGGTAAAGGCCATGAAAGAGAACCCCGGCAACTCTGCACAGACCAACACGCTCACCCTGTCGTTGGGCGGTTATGACTTCGTTGTCAAAACCGATATGTCGCGTGAGACGCAGAACATTGGCGGTTCGCTCTTTGCAGAGATACACCGCAAAATGACCTACTCATGTCCCGAACTCGGATTGACCGACATACCAGTCAAGCAGTCGCTATTGCGCAATGCTGTGGAGGACATCACAGAGAATGTCATCACTGGCAAGGACTTCGCAGAACGTTTTGACATAGCCGCACGTATGGCGAAACGTGGCAAATCGGAATTAGAGCAGATGAAGCAGCGCGAGGGCAAGCCGTTTGAATTCGGCAAGGAACTCGAAGAAGCCGAGCGTCAGTTGGAGGAATACACCGAGGCCATGAAACAGGAGTTGGCAGAAAAGGAAAAGAAGTATGCCGAGATGGACGCAAGCGTGGAGGCAGCTACCGATGTTGTAGCAGACGATGAGGACGAGAGCGCAGAGGACAAGACCAAGTTCCGCTTGCTTGAGGACGATGATCCAAAGGCGCAGGAATTGGAGGCATTGCCCGACAGCGAGCTTGTGCCAGTGTACCGCAACGTGCAAGCCTTTGAGGACGATGCACTCGGTTCGCCTATGGCATTCACCGATGCAGAGACAGGCGAGCGGAGAACCTTGCAGGGGCAGAAGTGGAACTACTCCAACCCACCGCAGATAAAACTCACGCCAGAGCAGCAGCGGCAATTGGACGAACTCAACAAGAATAGCTACATCGTGGTGGACGGCAAGAAAACCACGGAGTTGCAGATAAATGACGGATTGAAGTTCGTGAAACCCAAGACCAAGGACGCACAGCTGCAATACTTCTTGAAGAAGAACCCCGAGGATAAAGGCTTGTGGGCGGCATACGACCCCTACGACCATGCCATCGAGACACCGCTTAACACCCAGTTTGGCGAGGCATACAAGCGTCCGAACCTTGTTGTGGTGCGCAGCCTCATTCCAAAATCGGAGATTGACGAGCCGTTCCATGCCGACTATGCCCTGTTGCCAACTGGCGCACATCAGTGGAATAATGGTCGCACGCTGTACCTCTCACGCTGGAGCAAGATAGACAAGGTGCTGAGCCGTGAGGAAGAAGCCAAACTCATTGACGAGTATTGGAAAAAACACCCCGGCAAGCGTGAGGCATTGAAGAGCCATCGCGACTACAACCGATTTGTGCCGCAGGTGCGCAGGGAATTGGAGAAGATGGGCTACCGCTTTGAGTTGGACGGCAAGGAACTCACTCCCGAAGAGAGCCTTGCACTCGACCAGCAGAATATGGAGAACCGCGATGTTATCCCCGGACGCGAGGGACACGCCCCATTCATGACCAACGAGGACATTGCACGCATCAATGCCAAGATGTCCGGCAAATGGGTGGGCGAACCCAAGGAGGCCATGAACAATGCAATGGCCGAGCGTGTGAACGAGTTGGCCGAGCGGCTCCATACACCTGTGCGCATTATCCGCACGGACGAGGAAGTGGCGGCATTACCGAGTACACGCCAGCGCAGAATGAAAGGCAGCTTTAACCCGATGACGGGAGAAGTAACCATCGTTGTGCCTAACAATGCCAACATGACAGATGTTGAGAACACGTTTATCCATGAGGTAGTTGGGCATGACGGACTGCGTGTGCTGTTCCCCGAAGAGGAGAAACTGAACAATGCCCTTGATGAACTCTACAGCGTGTCGAAAGACGAGATACGGAACACCATTGACCGCACGGCACAGAAAATGTACGATGCAGAGGTGGACCGACTCCGCGAGAAGAAACGCAAGGAGCATGAGGCCAAGGGCGAGGACAGCAACGCCTCCTACTATGCGGACATGGCAGAGGCTCATGCCGAGGCAAGCAAGAAACGCGAGCAGTTCAAGCGTGATGCTACGGAGGAGTACGGAGCAGACCTTGCAGGACGCATCGGTGAGAAAGGCTTTGAGAAGATGAGTACCGAGGAACTTACGTTCTGGGGCAAGTTGAAGTCCATGCTCCAAAAAGCATTGCAGAAATTGTTGGAGGGTTTGAAAATCCCTGGCAAGAAGAAATGGGGCGATAAGGAATGGGCTTTTGTCCTGCACGAAGCCTACAAACGCAAGAAGAACGGAGGCAAGCCCGATGTGTTTGATGCAGCCGATACCGAGGTGATGCGAAGAAAGACAGGGTTTGGTGAGACGAAGTTCAGTGATGGTAAGCATAAAGGTAATGAACCAAAGCCTATTGGACGCAGCACATTTGGAAGTGTGTATAACCAGTTCAAGGGCAAAGTTCTTCAAGCTGTGAAGTTCTTGGTTAATCACGAAAGTGGAGACTTGCTTGGAGTTTTCCACAGAAAGGACATTGGCGATATTGATATGGTTTGGGGTGATGATGGTGGCGGACTCTGCCATATTCTCAACAAACATATCAATGACAAGGACTTCCCGACCGTCAAGGATTTGGTATCTCGCATTGAGGACATAGTGAATAATGGCAAGGTGGATTTCTCCAATGGCGACAAAATGGTATTGAAGAAAGACGGCTATGTTGTTACCATTCGCCGTAACGTGAGAGAAAAGGGCATAAAAATAGCCGACAAGAACTGGGTTCTGACGGCTTACAATAAAGATGCACCTGCCAACACCAAGGCTCCCGCTGATGGCACTCATGGGAGCACGGCTGTCGCTCCCGGTACATCTTCGGCTGCAAAGGTAGCAACATTGTCCGAGATTAACGAATTTTCAGACGATAATGTTTCAGACAACGATATGAAATTCCGCGATGGCGACATGGGACTTGACGAGACCATTACGCAGATGAAGATTGCAGCGAGCCAAGCCAATGCCGACAACTGGCAAGCCAAGCAAGAGGCGATGAAAGCCATTGGCGGCAACTTGAACAAACTGCGTCAGGCGATGGCACGTCAGAGAGAGTATGACCTTTCGACCGTGAAGAGCATCTCCGACCTTGCCAAGGTGCTGCTTGACAACGGACTGCTTGATGATTTGAGCAAGTACGAGACCAAGCGCATACTCTCGGCAGTGAACAACGCCCACGGCAAGCAGGACACCAGCAACCAAGTGGCCAAGGTTATGGACATCATGGTAGATAACCAGTTGCGCATGGGTGCAAATATGCTCGGCAGACTGCTCTCCACCCGTGGTAGCCGTGTAGATGCACGAGGCATCGAGGTGCAAGGGCAGCTTGACCCAGACGGACAGACCATTGCACAGGTGGTAAGGAAAGCCACTTCCCTGCCAAAGTCCGACATCGAGGAGCGCATTGCCGAGGCATTGAACCGCATGGGCAGCGATGACCAAGCCGTGGCCGATGAAGCTGCTTTGGAGTACAGCGGTCTGTTGCTTGCCCACCAGTTTGCCGAGGACATCACCGACAGCAAAGCCGAAGAAAAGGCATTGCGCGACAGCATCAAGCAAGCCAAGGAAGATTTGGACGCTGGCATGATGGAGAAAGATGCCTACAACGAATATGTGGCAGCGACCAATGATGCCATTCGTCAGAATAAGATAGAGCGAGCCGAAGCCTACCATTCCATTGTGGAGCAAGTAGGCAGCGTGTTGGGCGGCAGTGTAGAGCGAGCCAAGCAATGGCGCGAGGCAGAGAAACAGCGTGTGGAGGCAATCCACCACAATGCCAACTCCGACATGGTAGGCCGTCCGACAGACGAACACCACAAGGAGGGCAAGGTGCAGAAGATAGCCAACAACAGCGCAGTACGTTTCCTGCTTGCACCATTAGGCACGTTTGACCAGATGCTGCGAATGTTCGGCAAGAAGAGCGTGAACGGTGAGGGCTACCTTTGGAACCGCTATATGCGCGGTTGGGTTGATGCCACCGAGAGAGAGTACAAAGGCTATCAGAATGCCTTGAAAACCCTTGACGAGAAAGTGAGTGAGGTGTTCGGCAAGAACATGAAATGGGGCGACCTCTTCGCCATGGAGCGCAAGATGCCCAAGACCACCGTTACATTCTGGGACGGAGGCGAGCGGAAAGACCACGAACTCACCCAAGGCAACCTGCTCTACATCTATATGGTTGACAAGATGGCAGACGGCCGCATGAAGTTGCGCAGAATGGGCATCACCGAAGAAGATGTGGAGAACATCAAGGATTTCGTTGATCCACGTTTCCTGCAACTTGCCGACTGGATGCAGGAGGAGTTCCTTGTAGGAAAGCGCAACGAGTACAACGAGGTACACAAGCGCATGTTCGGTGCGTCAATGGCCGCCATTGAGAACTACTTCCCATTGAAGATACTCGCCAATGCAAGAATAGAAGATGTGGACGTAGCCGACGACACCACCGACACCGCCCTGCCAGCCACCTCGACAGGCAGCATCATCAAGCGCAGACGCAACAATCTCGCCCTTGACGTGATGGGTGCGGACGCATTCAGCGTGATACTTGACCACATTCAGCAGATGGAGCGTTGGGCAGCGTTTGCAGAGTTCAACAGAGACTTGAACACCCTGCTCTCGTACAAGCACTTCCGCAACCAAGTGATGAACATGTCGAGCGTGTACGGAGGCGGCAAGACCCTGTGGAACAACTTCCGCAACGTGTGCAGCATGGCCGCAGGAGCATACCGCCCACCGATTGCACAGCTTGACAAGGCCGCAGTGAACATCGCCAAGGGCGTAACGGCAGCAAAGGTAAGTTTCAGAGTGTTCACCGCACTGAAGCAGTTCCTCTCCATGCCAGCCTACCTTTCGGACAGCAACCCTGTATATCTTGCCGCCAACATCGCCAATCCGATAGGCGCATGGAAATGGTCGATGGAGAACCTGCCAATCTTTGAAAAGCGTTGGAAGAGCCGCATGGCAGGAGACCCACGACTGATGAAGAGCAAGATGGACTGGAAGATGTGGCGCAGCCATGTGGTGGAAATCGCCTCACGCATCGGTATGTCGCCCAATGCCTTTGTCGATGCGCTGACCGTGGCCATCGGTTCACACGCCATGTACCAGACGAAGAAACAAAAATATCTTCGCTATGGCTATGACGAGGAAGTGGCAGAGAAACGCGCCAAGCAAGACGCGACAATTCTGTTCAACCAGACACAGCAGTCGAGCGAGAGCGCATTTCTCTCCACCATGCAAGTGGACCGTTCATGGCTGAGCGTGCTGTTCACCATCTTCCGCAACTCGTCCATGTCATATACAAGGCAGTTGTATGATGCTATCCGCAACATCAAGCACCGCTTTGAGCCGGGCTACCAATCCATGAGTGAGGAGTACATGGCCAAACAGATGCGCAGGGACGGCATAGACCCCGACAAGGCAGACAGCAACGCCAAGAGCGAGTACCGCAGAAGTCTGTTGCGCGACATCGCAAGAATAGGCGTGTTCGGCTACATTCTGCAATTCGCATGGAACTTTGGCGCATACCTGCCATACCTTATTGCAGGAGACGACAAGGATGAGAAGAGCAAGATGTGGGACGATGTAATCAACCACACCATGTTCGGCAGCATTGAGGGACTGACAGGCGGAGACGTGATGAGTTCGGCAGGACAGATGGCACTCAACGGAGAAGCCGCCAACTGGAGTTACCTCGTAAAGGATATGCCGTTGGCAAGCGACCTTGCGGCCATACTTCAGAAGATGCCGAAAGACAAGGTAGCCGCCATGAACGATGTGGTGAACCTGCTTGTGCAGTCGGGCGTTGGAGTCAATCCGCAATCGCTGACCGATGCAGTGGTAGCCATCATGGACTATTGCGGAGACGATGCCGAGACCTCACGCGAATGTGCGCTGCTCATTGCACGCATCATCAACTGCCCACAGAGCCAAACCGACAAAATCTATTTTGACGAGTTGGGCGCAACGGCAGCAGAGGCAAGCAAGATGACACCAGCCGAGATAGCCGAGCGATATGCCGAGTACAAGATACACAGAGGCGCACCGCTCACAGGCTGGGCATATTCAGAGGAGGCACGGGACAGTGTGAAAACCGCACAGCAGAACCGCGTGCTGACCAAAGCCAAGGAGAAGATGAGCAATCGAATGGAGACCGAGGCCACCAAGCAGTTGCTCTCCACCTTTGACGAGGTTAGCAAGCAGCAGACCGAGTTGTCGAAATTGAAAAAGACCGACAGAGCCGCCTACCGCGAGGGCATGAAACAACTCCGTCAGAAGTACAATATGCGAGAGCACGGACGCATGAAACGGTACAAGCACGACATGAAACTGCTCACCGAGAAGTATCTGCGCAGCAAGAGCGCAGAGGAGCGCGACAGCCTTGTGAGGGTAATGACCACCACACGCGACAAGCTACTCGATGACATTGGCAGAATGAACCAACAATAGTTAAACAATGAGGGACGGTGCAAGGGATTACCTTTGCATCGTCCCAAATTACACAATGAATATGGCAACAAAGAAACTACATAGAATGAGCCGTGTGATGCCGCAAAAGGAGTTGGACAGCGTGAGCCATGCACGGCGCACGATGGGCAACAACCGCGCCTTTGAAGTGTTGTGGCAAGCACAGCAGTATTGGCTTGCGATGGAGACATTCCGCAGAGACCGTGAGAGAAACAAGAACTACACTTACGGCAGGCAGTGGGATGACTATGTATGCGTGAACGGCAAGATGATGAAGGAAGAGGAACTCATCAAGAAACAAGGCAACGTGCCGCTGAAGAACAACCTCATCAGACGCATGGTGCAAGCCGTGCTTGGCGTGTACCGCAGCCAAGCCAAAGAGCCGACCTGCACGGCAAGAGACCGAGACGAGCAGCGGTATGGCGAAACCATGAGTACCGTGCTGCAATGCAATATGCAGCTGAACCGCATGACCGAGATAAATGCAAGGTGCATGGAAGAGTTCCTCATATCGGGATTTGTGGTGCAGCGGAAGTGGTACGGCTGGCGAGAAAACAAGTTGGACTGCTGGACGGACTATGTGCAGCCCAACAATTTCTTCATCGACAACAACATGAGGGACTTTAGAGGTTGGGATTGCAGTTGCTTGGGCGAGATACACGACATCAGCTTTGAGGACTTGTGCGGACGCTTTGCCCACAGCAAGGCCGACTATGACCGACTGGCCGAGATATACAAGTATGCCAAGGACAAGTCGTATCTCAGTGCCATGTATGACAATTTCGGCTATCCCCTGCAAGGCTACTACGACTTCCTTGTACCCTACGACCAGAGCCGATGCAGAGTAATCGAGGTGTGGCGCAAGGAAAGCAAGGAGAGAGTGCGCTGCCATGACGTGAACAACGGAGACGTGTTCAAGGTGGACATGGAGGACTTCAAGGAACTTGTGCTTGACGAGAATGAGAAGCGACTGCAACAGGCGCGAGAGTTGGGCATGAGCGAGGACGATGTGCCGCTTATCCGCTATGAGTGGTTCATGGACTCATACTGGTACTACTACATGCTCACCCCATTCGGAGACATACTTGAAGAGGGCGAGACACCCTACGAGCACAAGAGCCACCCCTACGTGTTCAAGGCATACCCATTCATAGACGGAGAGATACACTCGTTTGTGAGCAACGTAATAGACCAGCAGCGGTACACCAACCGCTTGATAACGATGTACGACTGGATAATGCGAGCGTCAGCCAAGGGTGTGCTGCTGTTCCCGGAAGAATGTCTGCCCAAGGGCATGTCGATGGAAGATGTTGCGGACGAGTGGGCAAGGTTCAACGGCATCATCATGATAAAGCAGCCCAAGGCAGGACAGGCACTGCCGCAGCAGATAGCCAACAACTGCACGCAGATAGGCATCTCGGAGTTGCTGAACATGCAGCTGAAGTTCTTCGAGGACATATCGGGCGTGAACGGAGCGTTGCAGGGCAAGCCCGGCTATTCGGGCATGTCAGCCAGCCTGTATAACCAACAGGCTCAGAACGCCACCACCTCGCTGCTTGACCTGCTCGACACGTTCTCGGCATTCATCAGAGACGGAGCGTACAAGGACGTGAAGAACATACAGCAGTACTACGACACACCACGTGTGTTCAACATTGCCGGAAAGAACTCTACTATCGTGGAGTACGACCCGAAGAAGATACGCGACGTAGAGTTTGACCTCAGCATCGTGGAGAGTACCGCCACGCCAGCCTACCGCGCCATGACCAACGACATGCTCATGCAGTTGTGGCAGAACAAGGCCATCAGCGTGGAGCAACTGTTGGAACACGGCGAATTCCCCTTTGCCGACGAGCTATTGCAAAGCCTCAAGTCGCAGAGGGAGCAATTGGAGCAAGGGCAAGTGCCAGACGGAATGTCGCCAGAACTTGCACAGCAGGTTCAGCAGGGAGCCAACATGGACGCAGTGAACCAGGCGCAACAGATGTTGCAGCAATAAAAACTCAAGTTCCGGATTTAGAGGGGTACGGCTTGAAATGGCAAAAGCACCAAAATCAGTATCTAATGGGGGCGTCGCGGGACGCGCGGGAAAAAATATGCAGCTATTATTTAGTAGCGTTCGTATTTCCCTCCTTTCTCTATCCCGCGGGACGAGGCTGCTGAAAAATGCCCCGACGCGAGACGCGTCGCCCCCATTAGTGCTTGCGTTTTCTATCAGATTGACAGGTTAAAAAGCGAATTTGAAGCCATGAAAAGAACTGTTGTACCAGAGCATTTCGCTCGAATGGGGGCGTTCTGTGTCTCCTAATGATGCCATTCTGCGAACGTGCTCAAGCACCCATTAGATGGAAGCCTCGGAAACGGGGCTTCTGTCTTTTTTAAGCAATCGGTTCGTTTTCGGCACGAAAGCGGGTATTTCCATTTCACGGAAGCAGATGTGCAGTCCGATGGCACGTGTCATGAGCAAGTCGTCGTGTTTGCCCACGATAGCGCCGTAAGCCCCATTCTGTTTCCGTTCATAAGTATCGTATTCGTCAAGACACCTCTTGTCGCGCTCGATATAGAGGCGGTCGCGCACACACTTTATCAAAGTAGAGATAATCATCGGTTTGGTAGCCACATTTGTGTGGAATCCATACTTGCGCGGTGCCCCCTCACGTATTTCCTCCTCCGACTGACGGCGCGCATACAGGTTAGGGTAGATGTTGGAAATTTGGTTGAGAATATACTGCGACTGGTCGCCGCCCTCCACCTGCCGTTCCTTGTCGTGTGTCTCCAAGGTGTTGCTCTCGATGACCAAAAGCGACTCGTTGTAGTAAGCTGCAATTTGAGCCGCACGCCATGCAAGGCGGTCGATGTCGCAATGGCCGTACCACTGTGCCACCACCGAGGGTGGTTCGCTGCCGTCAATCATGCTCAGACGGTCGAACACCACGATGACTGACCAGTCGGCCTTGTTGGATCGTCCGCCAATATCCACGACCGTGAGATAGCGGTCGGTCACCTCTACATCGTCGAACACCTCGGGCTTCGCCCAAATGTGGAGCAAGCCCTGCTTGTCCTCAGAGAAGCGCAGGTTCTTCAAGGCATCCTCCCCTTCGTCGGCATCGGCATAGACCTCGCCGATGAACTGCGGCGGACGGCAATACGGCTCAAAGCGTTTGACCAGATACTTGTCGAACACCATTGTGCCCGAATGGACGAACGCCTCCGTGTCGTCAGATGGGAACTCCGAGGCCATGACCGCGAAGTCGTTCTTTCCCGAACGCTCACGGATATACCAGTTGATAGCCTCCATGGAAGCTCCACGTTCCCATAGCGACCACAGATAGCGTCCAGATTCTTCACGGTTGGAAGGCACATTCGCATTGAATCGGTTGAGCCACAGATGCTGTGCAAAGTCACGCTGCTCGTCGGCTGATGCAAACGGTCGCGAATAGTGCTCAATCTGAAACCATGCGATGAAGAGGGCCTCGAACTGCGATGGTATCTGAGGGTCGGCAGCAGCAGAGTATTCGGTGTGGAAGAAATTGCCCGTACCATTTGCTGTGCTCTCCATGACAATCATGGTGTATGGCTCGTCGAGGATACCCGAACATGCGGAGCGCACGATGTCCTCGGGTGACTTGCCGTCCGTTTTTTTCCAAATTCCTACCTCCGACAAGTGAACGAGCGAATAAGCTCCGCCACGGCAACCGTCTGGCCGCTCGGCGGTGCCAATCTTAATTTTGCAGTTGCGCTGCGGCACACGCGACGTAGACCCCGACTTGCCCACGCCCACCAGTTTAGGCTCATTCTGTGAATACGCTTCTCCCATCTTGTGCAGGAACTCCACCGGGTACTTCTTAATCATGTTGTCGAACATGTCCTTGATTTCGTCAGAAGCCGTGCCTTGGTGAGCGATGATGAGCGAGTTGAGCCCTTTCTTGTGGAAGAACTGGAGCCACGCCATGTAGAGCTGCGTGGTGGTAGAGCCGCCCCACTGACGCGCTTTCAGCAGGATAAGACGGATCGGTTCCTTGGCCTTGCGCCTTGCCTCGAAGCGCGATACCAAGATGCGCTGTGGATAGTAAAGACGGAAAAGCACGTCCTTTCCCGCCTTTTTGTTGTGGATATACACCAGCGTAGCCGCCCAGAAAGGAAAGTCGTGCTTGTAGCGCAGGCGAATGAACTGGCGTGACACCTTGATGTAGTCGGTGTTGTCAGGCTCGACATGAAGCACGTCAGAGAGAAAGCGAGAGATGGAGCCAGCCTTTACCAACTTTTTTACAAACGTAACATTCATCATCTCGACAGGAAGCCACTGAATTGGAATGGCGAAGTCGGAGATACAGACACGCACACGTTCGCCCACCGACCCCTCGCCAGTGACGGGGTCGAAGTGGGCGTACATGATTTCATTGCGTCGGTCATTCTCCGTCAGCAATGCGGCAATCTCTGTATCTGTCATATTGGTTGTCATACCACCCATTTTTTATGCGGTAAATAAACTCTCCGACTGTGCGCGGCGTAAGGTAGAACTTGGGCGCAGGCTGGTTGACAATATTCGTGACCAGTTCATACACCGACTTGTCAGGAAACTCCTGCTTCATGATGATGAAGCGTCGGTAAATCTCCTCGAACATCTCACGCTTGTTTCTCCTCATACGCGGCATGGGCTTGCCCGCCGCCATAGTTGAAATGACAATAGCTGCCCTCTCCTCGCTCACCCAGAAGCGAGAAGCAGGCGACTCAGCCACCAACTCAAAGATGACAGGCATGACGATGATACTTGCTTCGGCAAGTTTTTCGCGGTAAGCCCTCATGAGGTCGATATTGCGTGCCCTCGTAAACTCTAGTATGCTGCCAAAATACTTCATAGTATCACTGTAACGCGTTGGCGTAATTAGTAAACAAGTTAACGGGTTGACTTGAATTTACGCCAAGGGTTATTTTTTTCCTATACAAAGTTAGCGAAGCCAACTCACAATAGTTAAAAGTGGAAGCACGTCTTCTATGTTTATTTTTGCACTGAATATGGCACATTCTAAATTAAAAGAAGAAAATGGCTGAAAATAACCAAGTTAAGAGCAGACGCGACCAGCATCTGGAGCGGCTGAGAAAGAAATACCCCGGCAAGAAATTCGAGGACGACGAGGAAATCTACGGTCAGATTTCCGACGATTACGACCAATACGAGCATGAATTGGACGGTTACCGAGGCCGTGAGAAAGCCTTGGGCGACATGTTTTCGGCCGACCCGAGAAGCGCCCAGTTCCTTGCCGACATGCACAACGGGCAAGACCCTGTGCTCGGCCTTGTGAAGAACTTCGGCATCGAAATCAAGGACGTGCTTGACAATCCCGAGATGCAGGACAAGATAGCCGAAGCCAACAAGGAATATGTGGAACGTGTGGCCAAGTCGAAGCAGCTCGACGAGGAATACGAGAAGAATATGGACGCGAGCCTTGCGACCCTGCGCCAGTTCCAAGAAGAGCGCGGCATGAGCGATGAACAGATAGATGCCGTGGCCGATGCCATGCTCACCGTGGTGAAAGACGGCGTGATGGGCAAGTTCTCGCGCGAGACCTTGGAAATGTTCGTCAATGCCATCAACCACGACAGCGACGTGGCCAATGCCAGCGAAGAGGGTCGTGTGGCAGGACGCAACGCCAAGATTGTGGAGGGGCTGCGCAAGCAGAACAAGGGCGACGGTACGTCACCACTGAACGGCAAGAACGGAAACGCTGGAAGCGGACAGAAATCGCAGAGCATCTTCGACCTCGCCAATGAAGCCATGTAGCCCATGAAAGGAGAAGTAGTCAAGTTTCCAGCCGATGGCAAGCGGCGCCCCCCCCTCAAAGGCAGTGCAGGACTATATACCCAAGTGCCGGGCGGCATGGCAACAGTAAGCAATCTCGCGAGTGCGACAGGCGGTATAGCCCCCGGCAAACTCGTACAGACCGATAACAAGTAACATTATTCACAAACTAAAAATTACAAGACATGGACGGAGAAACCGTACAAGTAGGTGGTACGACAACCACCACCCCTGCACCAGGCACAGCCGGCGTGCAGAGCCAAGTGCCGGGAGCTGCCACTACCGTCAGCGGTGTGGCAGGTGCGACAGGCGGAGTAGGTCCGGGCAATCTCGTGCAGACAGACCTCGACCAAGAACTCTACAAGTTCAAGAGTGACGACACCCCGCTTATGCAGCTCATGCTGAAAGCGCGAAAGGTAAAGGTGGGTTCCCCCGAGGTAGAGCACTACATGATTGACGAGCCACGTTCCAGCGTGACCACGACTACCAAGGTAACCGCAGGCGCAGGCAAAAATTTTGTGCTTCCGCTTCCCGCAAGCGATGCAGAAATACCTCGTCCCTACGGCACGTTGCTTGTCAAGGGCGTTGACGGCTATGCCGAGGACGGCAAGACCAAGACCCCCGGCAAAGACCTCATGCTGTTCGTGACAGGCCAAGACCCGACGACAAGCAACCCAATCGTGAGAGCTGTGAACGGCCCGAAGGCCAACACTACCGACGAGAGCTGCACCACACCCGAAATTCCTGCAGGTTCCACGCTCATCGTACTCTCGAACGCCCTCTACGAAACGCAGAAGAAGGTAGATCCCGACCTCATTGTTCCGCAGGGAACCACCGTGTACCTGCAGAAGCGTGGCATGAACCAGATTGTGTCCGACTACTATGATGCGCAGAAGAAGAAAATTCCGTTTGGCAAGGCCGTCATCGCCGAAGCCGCCATCACCAACTTCAAGGTGCGCGGCAACCGAACCCTCTATGCTGGACGCAAGGGCAAGATGACCGTGCAGACACCCGAGGTAGGTGCGCAGGTCATCTACTTTACGGAGGGTGTCCGCTACCAAGTGAAGAAAGAACTCCAGCATATGGGCAAGTGGACAGTGGAGGAAATCATCGCTTTGGCCAAGATGACATTCACGGGCGAGGACGTGCCCAAGAGTGTGATTGCCCTTTCAGGCAAGAACTTCTTGGAGAATATCCAGTGCATTGATTACTCGAAGCACCCCGAAATTCAGATTACCACCAAGACCAATCCCGTGGGCTGGGTAGTGACCAACTTCCACACTGTGTTCGGCGACATCGAGTTTAAGCACGACCCGACCCTCGACCGCTTGAAGTGGAGCAACTCCGCGTTCATCGTGGCCCCCGACCGACTGGTGCACTACCAGTACTCTGCAGAACACTCGTCGAAAGACCGTGTGGAGGGCGAAGAGGCAACACGCGAGTCAATTCTTGTGTGGGACGCACTCGCACTCAAAGGCTCATGCCACATCTGGATTAACGGTGAGGGCGACAACGAGAACACTACAGCCACACAAATCCACTTGTGGGACAGCGCAGAAGCCCCTGCCGCACCAGTTGAGGGTGGTGTGTACTATCTGTTGCAGGACTGCCCCGGCATCAATGCAGAAGCCGTCAGCGGTCAGATGTGGCAGTATAAGAATACCGCATGGGTAGAGTATACAGGTGACGTAATGTCCACGGAGTAACCCCGAAATTCAAACAACCAATTCATCAATCAATAGAGGCGGATAGGTAGCAATGCCGTCCGCCTTTATTATTATAACATTCAATGTCAATGAAAAAGAAGAAAATAACCTACGGAGTGTTCGGCATGATGGAGTACCAATCCATCATCAAGATAGGACGCGCCACGCTCAAAGTATTGTTCACAGACGGTTCCATCACCTCGTTAGGTCAGAACCCGGCACATTACACCACCAGCGACTTCCTTGTGCAGCACGCCATCGAGAACAGCAGCGATTTCAAGCGCGGCCGCATCAGAGTGGTGAATGCCATAGAACTTGACGAGGAGGTTCGCATTGAGCGTAACCACATAGCAAGTGCACAGAATGCACCAGCCAAGGTAACTGCCAGTCGTGCCGTAAAGGTGGAGAAAGCCGCTGACAACGCAGCCCCTGCTAAGGAAGAAGATACGGTTGTGGAAGATGTGGCGGGGACCATGGAGACCGTAACAGGAACAGCTCCCGATGCAACAGAGACCGCATCAGAAGCCACAGAAACAGAAGAGGCTGAGGACAAAGCAGCCGAAGGAGCTGCAACCCCTACCGAGGTGGAGTTTTGCACGAACCAAGAAGCCAAGGACTACCTTGCTAACACGTTTGGCGTGAAAGGTGCGCTCAAGACGCGAGCCGAGATTATTGCTGCGGGTGAGACCTACGGCGTGAAGATAACTTTTGTGAAAGACTAACGACGCAGACGACATGGTGTACAAAATCGAAATTGTGGAGCGAGACGTGCGTATAGCCATTGACGAGAACAAGACCGGCGAGCAGCTCATCAGCGATGAGGACGTAGACACCCTGTCGTTGAATGACATCATCCGCTCAAAGATAGTGGAAGCCGTGAGGCGTGTAGAGTCGTCCGCTCCCGTTCGCTACTTGGAAGAGGGTCACGTGTTTGGCGATGCCATCTACTGGGAGCGTAACGGCAGCGGTTGGACTCTGCTGCCCGATGATTTCATGCGTCTTGTAGCCTTTCGCATGAGCGACTGGGAACGTACCTGCTATATGGCTATATCTGCTGATGACCCATTGTATGATCTTCAATCTTCCAGATACAAGGGTATCCGCGGCAATGTTCAGAAGCCTGTATGTGCCATAGTGAACCGTGCAGAGGGCAAGGCGTTGGAGTTCTATTCGTGCAACAGCGAAGACGCATATGTCAAGCGCGCCTCGTACATACCTTATCCGGAGATAGACGAAGACGATGGCATAGACATCTCGGAGCGTTGTTATACCGCCGTGGTCTACATGACCGCAGCATTAGTATTAACCGCCTATGGTGCAAGCGAGCAGGCAGCTGCAATGAACACCTTGGCAAAAAGCATTTTTGAATAATGAGTTCAATACCGACGAAACAGATAGACGGCGATGTAGCCATCGGCAGGGACGCTAATGTAGGCGGCAATGCCACTGTGCGCGGCTCGTTGAAGGTTGGCCACAACCTGACCGTTGAGGGCTGGCTCGATGCCAAGAACATAAAAGGTCCGAACAAAGGCCTGTTCAAGACGGCGGCACAGCTACGCGAGGCATACCCCAATCCGCATGATGGGTGGTGGGCATTGGTGACCATAGAAGGCAGTGTGGCGTCAGATCATCTTGGACAGCTTTATGTGGCTGACGGTGGCGCGTGGGTGGCTCAGGTTGACAGCAAAGGTAATCCGCTGCTGAGGGGTAACCCGGTAGTTGACAGTACGAAGTATATTGACGCCTTGAGAGTTGATGTAAACAAGAACAAGGAAGATATACGCAGTCTTGGCTCTACTCAGGGCACGCAAGGCAACAGTATCAACACACTCAACACTCAAATGGGTACGGCCCAGAGCGACATCAGCACTCTGAAGAAGACGGTCAGCGACAACAAGACCGAACTTGCTGGCAGCATCAGCGGTGTGCAGAAAGACCTCACATCGTTCAAGAACACTAAAGGACAGCCCAACGGGCTTGCACCTTTGGACGAACAGAACCAGGTACCTTCGCAGTATCTACCCGACTATGTGGACGATGTGTTGGAATTTGGCGGTATGGTAAGTGGTGTCACGGTGCAATCAAATTCGCTCGAAAACTCCTCGACAGACAAGGACTGCAGTGTGGTGTACAACAAGAGCACAGAATGTTTTGTGATAGCCTGCACCACGACCACCGATGCAGCCTGGGGTGTGAAGCGAGTGACCTACTACAACAACTGGATAGACGGTGACCTTTACGGCAAGGGCACTCTGAAAGGCCGTGTGCCCCGCAGCGGCAAGGTATACATAGACGTGAGCACGAATAAGACCTACCGTTGGGGTAATGGCACACTTGTCGCAATTGGTGGTTCCACAGCCCAAAATGGCGTTCAAGGCACAAGTGAGAACTATGTGTACTCATCGGCATCAGATGAAACTCGCACGGTATTGAGCGGCAAGATGTGGACTTACACGCATACAGATGGTAATTTGTTTTTGCGGTTCAAGAAGTGGGGAGCTAATAATGACACTGCCCAGCAGGACTATTGCCAAGTGATGCTAATGGGTTGTGTATCGAATGATAAATGGGGACTAATGAACCCTTACGTGTATGCACGATTGAATAATCATACTTTGGCAGAAGGACAGAGTACGTTGGACGCAGTCAAAGTGAACTACACACGTTTTGACGATAGTGGCAACAAAGTGCTTACGCTCACGAAAGCAACTTCGGCCAAGGCAGGTGTGATGACGGCCTCCGACAAGACACTGCTCAGCGGCCTGGGCAAACACCTGCACCCCGACCCCGACAACCTCACCACTCTCGAGGCCCTTAACACCGCCCTCGACGCCATGGGCCCCGACACCGCACAGGGCACACACCACCTCAGCTGTTGGGGCATACCCTTGGCCGTCACCCTGGCCGTGCTCAACGTGGGCGACAAGGTGCTCATGCAGACCATCACCGGCTCCATTACCACCAACACCGAAGGCACAGCACTTGCCACCATCAACGCCCCCGGCCACTACACCACCCTCGTGCGTTACTATCAGGAGGGCAAATGGGGTACATGGGCTTCTATTGGCGACAGCATATCGGCAAGTATCAATGTTTCGCAACTCGACACCTATTTTATGAAAGAAGATGGCAAAGTCGGTGTTGTAGTAGACATGGTAAAGTGCAAAAATGCTAAACCCATTTACGTTGTGATGGACGATGAAGGCAATCGTGTGGGCTTGCTGTTTACGCATAGTGACACCATGAAACATTGTCTTGTGTTGAACTTGTTAACGCACTTAAAGCTCAAGGACGATGGTTCACTAGACGCAACTACACATTCTCACACATACGATTACCCCAAGTTCTATCGCAAGAACCTTGGTTTTAAGTTCTTTTCAAATGCAGGTGAGAGCGACCCAAGCTATTTTGAAAAGTTGCAGGCAAGCAAATGGTATTGCCCACTTGATGAACAGTTTAAGAGAATGGTGCCAACGCTGCAAGGTGGTGCTGCAGGCGATGGGAAAAAATACATTTACTCGCAAGGTGGTAGCGATAACACTCGCACGGTGTTGAGCAGCAAGATGTGGATATACAAGCACAGCGACTTCAATCTGTTTCTGCGATTCAAGCATTGGGGCGCGAACAATGACAAGGCAGAGGAGAATTACAGCCAGGTGCAGCTGCCAAACGCATGGACGGGAAGTAATGGCCTAATGCGTCGCGACATATACGCACGCCTTGACGCATTTGAACTGCGTGAGCAAAACTCCACGGCCACAGAGGTAAGGATTGTAACCCCGATTTTTACCACAGGCGGCACGAGAGAGCTAAGTATATCACAAGCCACCACGGCCAAGGCAGGTGTGATGACAGCTGCCGACAAGAGTAAATTAGATAGATTAAGTGATATTTCTGCCGAGGGTGCACGCGCTGCAAAAGCCTTGTACAAAGCCACCGGAGGCACAAAACTATTTGGCCCTAATAATATCTTCGATACAAATAATCGTACATTAGGTGGCGTTGTTGATAAGACTCTATATGACAGTTCGACTCCAACGGAGTACACAAAAGGGAGTCCTTTTGAAGTATTTTGCACGCAAGGCATTAAGTCTGATGTAGACAGCAAGAAGTATATGATATGGTTCGGGTTGCGTAAAAGTGCGACCTACATAGAGCGATATAGTTGTCAGCAAGTTATAGGGCAAACCGAGGCAGAGCTTTACGCGTATGGAACTCCTGTAGCGTTCCGTCTGAATAATGGGGAAGTGTATACCCCTCAGCAAGGTAGTGGAGGGTTGGAGATAGGTACGTCTACAAAATATATAGTGTCGCGAGAATGTGTTATACCTTCGTATAGTGATTTGCATGATGCTGCAACAAGTGAAAAAGACGGGTTGATGTCTGCTGCTGATAAAGCGCAGCTTGATGTGATTGCGGCTTCGATGGATTCCTTTGGCAACAGTATTACGGAACAGGCTAAGCGTATATATGACTTGGAGCAGTGTAAGCCTTTGGCTACGAAGAATAGAAATGGCTTCATGAGTTCTGAGGATAAGACTCAACTACAGGGTGCGTTTGCTGATTTCAATGCTCGACGACAGGCAAATGACGTGGAAGGCTATGTTGGCAAGAGTAATGTAATTAGTGTTCCTGGATATGTTAGGAATACACAAATTGCTGCTGATATTTATCGGAATGCTGAAGAACGTGATTATACCCCAGGTGCTTCTTTTGGCGTGTATATTTCGGCCGGGTACGATGAAAACAATCCAAACAAACAATGTGTGTGGTTTGGCTTACCCATCGAAGCAACCAAGTTTGTGCGGTATCGTCTTAACTATTGGCTGCATGGTTCCGCTGACACTCTTGTCGGCAAGTACTTATGCGACACCAACGATAAATACTATGCGGTTCGCGAAGGTGCTGTTGGTGAATATATATCCGAAGCTTCAGATGATACCCCTTGCATCATGACCATTGCTGAAAAGCGTATTCTTAATCAAATTAAACAGAAGTTGGGGTTATAAGTAGGTGTTAAAACGAGTAGAACGGGGTTCGGATAGTGTCCGGACTCCGTTCTTGCATTTTATGAATACCGGTGTAATCCGGTCGGAAATATATTGGGGTGGGGGAGTACTCCCTGGTAGTACGTTCCGTTTTTTCTTGCTCCTGACTTCCTCACTTTTTGTGCCATTGTGAATGACGCATGTCGAAAAACAATGAGATATGTCATTTGATTGGGTGACGCATTGACTTAGTTTGCAGTGACGGCTATGGTGAATTTAGTTTGTAGCTATCCGCTAATGCGGGAGACTTGTGTTAGCCGCTTATCGCGGGGACATAAGCACATAGGTTTACATAAGAAACACATAAGGCTGCTGCGCGGCTGACGGCCACGGACTAACGTCCGGGTGGCCTCAAGAGACATAAGGGCTGACGCCGTGGGGTGGCTTGGTATCCGCTAACGCGGGAGACATAAGAACATAAGGGCATAAGAACATAAGATATGACGTTTGTGTTAGCCGCTAACGCGGAAGACATAAGGACATAAGGACAGAAGTGTTCTCCCTCTCCGTTTCTTTCGCGTCAGCGAGATTTTTTTGCGGTTCTGCAAAATAAGAGAAAGTTGTATGATATGTCAACTTTTTATATTACCTTTGCCTAAGGTAGGCTGCATCTCGGCAAGACATTCAAGCAAGCTTGATGTTTTGTGCTCGATTTGCACTACCTTTGCACTATGAAATCAGAAAGGAAAATATTGGTTTACAAAGATTACTTTCTCAAGTTCTACCGCGCCTTGGAAGTAGGAGCACAGAAGAAAATAGACTATGTGCTTGACGTGCTGAAGATGCAGGACAGAGTGAGCGAGAAATTTGTAAAATACATAAAGGACGGTATCTATGAAATAAGAGCCTCCCACAATGGTAATATATACCGAGCGTTCTTTATCTTCGACGAGGGAAACATCGTGATGCTATTCAACGGCTTTCAGAAGAAAAGCCAGAAGGCACCCTCTAAGGAGATTGCAAAGGCACTTGAACTTAAGAAGGAATATTATGCAGGAAAGAAATGACATTGCCAGTTTCGATGCTATTCTTGATGCCAAGTATGGAGCAGTAGGAACTGCGGAACGAGAGGCGTTCAGAAAGGAAGCTACCAACTATTGCGTAGGACAGATTATCTATGATGCCCGAAAGCAGGAACACATGACTCAATCAGACCTCGCGAAGAAAGTGGGGACTGACAAGACCTACATATCTCGCATAGAGAAAGGCGTGATAGAGCCTGGTGTGGGAATGTTTTTCCGCATCATTGAAGCTCTCGGTTTGAAAGTGGACATTGTACGTCCGATAGTATAACAAGGAACAAAAGGGAGGAAATACCACGCGCCGCTGTGTTCTGCGGTCTGGCAACAACTCGAATGCGAACAGCTGCGGTCGGCTGATATTCTTGTGGCAAGCCATGAGTGCGTTGTCTTTTATGGAAACGTCTTTGGCTAAGTTTAACTCAAGTTCGGATTTAGCCGGGTACGGCTTGAAAGGCCAAAAGTACAAACGTAACCTCTAATGGAGGCGTAGCGGGACACGCGGGAAAAATATGCAGCTATTATTAAGTAGCGTCCGTATTTTCCTCCTTTCTCTATCGCGCGGGACGGGGCTGCTGAAAAAACCGACGCGGGACGCGTCGCCCCCATTAGTGTTTGCGTTCCCTGTCAGACTGACAGGTAAAAAGCAAACTTGAAGTCAGGGAAAGGACTGTTGTTCCCTGGCATATTTGACACAGAATAGAGAACATACAAAGGGCTAACGAGAGAGAAGCAGAGAAAATCTGCTTCTCTCTTTTTTTGTGGCACAACAGTTAAAAGACCCGGATATAGCCAAGTGGCTAAATTTGCCGTGAACTAAAATTGACGACAATGAAGAAGATAATCAAGAGGCTCAGAGATAGCAACAGGAGCAAGCATATTGCCGGCGGCATGGTGATAGGCTTTGGTGCGGACAGCACCTGTTGCGCAGCCCATGCCGGGGCAGGTGTAGGACGACTAAATAGAATAGCGGTATGGCAGTAGTGTTCAAACTTTGGAAATTCGCCGCCATGGCCGTGGGCGGCATGGTAGGTTGGCTGGTGGCAGAGTTCAGGCCAACATTCCCCTTGATAGTTGTGGCCGTCATCTTTATACTATATGATGCATGGACCGCTTTCAAGCTTGACAAGCGTGTGCATGAGTCATATCCTGACAAGACGAGCAGGGAGAAAGCCAAGTTTACAAGTTTTGCCTTTGGCAAGGTGGTGAAGCAGACCATACCCAAAAGGTTTTGGCTCATCATACTGGCATACTTGGCCGAGCACTGGGTGTTCGTGCACATGCAGGTGCCGCTGTCGTATGTGCTGACAGGTGTGATATGCTTTGAGCAAGCATGGTCGATACTGGAGAACGAGAGCAGCTGCCGCCCCGAGGCAGAACACCGCTTCTGGAAGCTGCTGCAACAAATAATGGTAGACAAGACTGCAAGGCACTTTAATGTGAACCTTGACAGTCTAAAAGACGGAGAAGATGGTAAAAGTACTGATTGACAACGGGCACGGTGAGAACACGTCCGGCAAGTGCAGCCCCGACAAGCGGCTGAGAGAATACGCCTATGCAAGAGAGATAGCAAGGCGCGTGGAGAAATGTTTGCGGTGCAAGGGCTACGAAGCACAGCGCATTGTGGAAGAAGAGACCGACGTGCCGCTCTCGGAACGCTGCAAGCGCGTGAACGACATCTGCAAGCAGGTTGGCACGAAGAACGTGCTACTGGTGAGCATACACAACAATGCGGCAGGAGGCGACGGCAAGTGGCATGAGGCGCGAGGTTTCTCCGCCCATGTGGGGCTGAACGCATCGAGCAAGAGCAAGATGTTGGCTCAGTATCTGTGGAACGAAGCCATACAGCAGGGGCTGAAAGGCAACCGCAGTGTGCCAGCGGAACCATACATTGCCCAGAACCTTGCCATTTGCAGGGACACGGCTTGTCCGGCAGTGCTGACGGAGAACCTGTTTCAAGACAACAAGGAAGACGTGGAGCTGCTGCTGAGCGAAGAAGGCAAGGAGAAAGTGACCGCCACTCATGTGAATGCTATTGTGAATTTTATCAAGGACTATTATGGATAAGAAGAAATTCGGTCTTTTGTGGGCAATATCATGTGTGCTTGCAGGTATTGTTGGTATTGTCGTTTTGGTTGACATTGTGCTTTGCGGAGGCTACGGCAAAGGTCATGAACCTGCAGAAGTGGTGCGTGACACGGTGATTGACACCATACCATACTACAAGCCGGTGCCGAAGGACAGTTTGTTGTTGACATACAAGACTGTGACCCTGCCCAAGAGTAACAAGACGCAGCCATCTATCCGTGCGGACACGCGACAGGAAGAAAGTTGTATACAAAACAATGTGGCAGATGTGCGTGACAGTGCTGAGGTAACTATCCCCATCATTCAGAAGACGTATAATGGCGTTGACTACACGGCCTGGGTGAGCGGATATGACGTTCAGCTTGACAGCATCTATGTATATCCGAAGCATGAGTATGTTACGCGCAAGATTAAGCAGCCTCCCAAGAAATGGCATGTCGGTGTGACGGCAGGTTACGGTTTCGGCAAACAAGGTATGCAGCCATATATAGGCATCGGGCTAACGTATTCACTAATTTCATTCTGACATGGAGACAATCACCGTACAGATATTCAAGGACGATGTGTATGAAGAGGTGGCCAAGGCTACCGACTACACAGGCGCGAAGCTGATAGACGGCGACGAGGGAGCACGAGACCGCATTCTCGCCACGGACAGTGACCTTTCAGACCTCGGCAGGTTTTGGGAGGAGTCGGTGCTTGCCACCAACGAGAGGCTGAAAGAGATGCTCGTGAGCGGAACGACGAAGCAGATACTTGTAACGACAACTTCTATTCCACCAATACTGCAGCCTAAAGATGTGGAGGCACAGAGCAGCGTGGTTCCGCCGATAGTGACGCGGACAGGCTACGAAGCTGTGCTGGAGGTGAGCAAGTCGTTTGACAAGGGACTGAAGGACAATGTGCAGTCGGCCCTTCGCAATTTTTTCATTGCCTCAATCATCGCCCAGTGGTTCAAGCTGGCCAACAAGAACGAAGCTGCTGACTACTTCAACCAAGCCGGGGAAATGATGGACGGTGCGGAACGTCTGCTTTATAGCCGCAAGAGACCGCCCCGTCCGAGTGACTAACAATTAATATTTTATTGAAATGGGAGAACAAAAAACATTAGGTGCCAAAATTAACGTGACGGTAACCATCAAAATTTCGTGGCTTCTTTTCGACATCATGAACGAGACCTTCTTGCGTGGCCGCACAATCCAGGACAAGGAAAACCACAAGGAGGTGGCGAGCATGTTTGCCTCTGAGGACGAAGAAAACCGCGAGAAGATACTTCGCTCTATCAAGAAAGGTTTTGCCGAGGTGAAGATAGAATTGTCGGATTACCTCAACGAGGACGGCACGACGACAGACAATAGTCACTATGACGGTAGTACAGACCTGACGCTTAGCCTTACAATGCCGAGCAACTTCAACAAGGCTGCAACTACTGGTGTGGGCGAGGCTATCCACGACTACCTGAAGAACTCCGCCATAGCCGAGTGGTACATGGTGACGAACAAGTCAGATGCTGAACAGTATGTGGCACTGTCACAGAAGAGCCTCGTGAGCATACAGCAGGCGGTGAGCAAGCGCAGCCGCCCGCAGCGTCCAAACGATAGTACGACCGATAGTACGACCGATAGTAAGTCCGATAGTACGACAGGGAGTAATTGATGATGACTTATGAGCTGCTGCATAGAGAATGATGGAGGGAAGCTGAAGGTGACGCTTACCTTTGAGCGGGAACAGCTGCTTTATGACATCAAGAACAATGCCTATGTGGAGAGCCATGTGATGGCTCCGGAAACCGAGCACGCGAAGCACATGGTGGCAGACGTTGGCGAGGAGGGCAATGTGGACCGGGTGACAAGAGTGCTGGATTTGGGTGTCTCCATGTGTCGGGAAATGCTTTACCCTTGGTCAAAGAAGGAAATTGTCAAGACTGTGTTTGACGACAAGCTAAAGGAGTGGGCGCAATACCATGTATACATGAGTGTACCCAACACGATTTCGCAAACCACGCTGACCTATGTTGAAAGGCTGATACATGAATACCTTGTGTGTCGTGGTGTGTCCGACTGGCTAAGCATAACCAATCCGTCGAAGTCGGAGATGTGGCTTGCCAAGGCTGCTGAGGTAGAACAGGAAATACGCACGTCCATTCATTCGAGAATGGAACGGAAGCGTATCAGGCAACATTGGTTAGGATAATAAAGACAAGAGCCGAGGTGCATCACGCGTCCCGGCTCTTGTCATAGTTACCTAAAACAACTAATCTTAACGCGTTGGCGGAATTACAGGGTTAACGAGTTAACAGGTAAGTATGTTATACACTGCTTGTTATTTTAGTTTCGGATTTAGTTTCGCACGGGCTAAAAGACGCTGCGAAATTACGCAAGCACTAATGGGGACGACGTGTCCCGCGGATAGAGATAGGAGTTAAATACGAACGCTGCAACTGCTAATAATAGCTGCATATTTTCCCGACGCGAGACGCGTCGCCCCCATTAGAGGTAGCGTTCGGTGCTGTTGGCCTTTTAGCCCGCACTTGCTAAATCCGAAACTTCAATTAATAATGTCTTCTTTATCTCGGCTTGTTGGTTTGTCGAGGTGTGAACTCGACTGACGCGCCGTAGATGTTTTCATCTGGTGAGAGTGTGGCTACACCGGCAATTCGGAAATACTTGTAAGGAGAGCCACGGAAGCCCTGTAGATAATGGTCTTTGCTTGACCATACAAGGTGCCAGTTCTGCAAGTTGCGCGAGCCGTAGAGAACTGTTGAGACGTTACCTTTTCGGAAAAAGCCACGCTGTATGACACTGGCGAAAGTCTTCAATACGTTAGCCGCTTCGAGTTTGAGTGGCCGTGTGACGTAGAGGCACTTGACGTTATCCTTGATGGTTTCCGAGAAGTTGATTACGGCGTTATCTTCGTTGACTGCCAGCGCATCAGGATAAGAGTTGAGGTGCGATGTGAGACGAGAGAACATCATGCCCCACTGATTTGTCTTTAGCGAATAGACATACGCGTATGTGATGTTTGGCGCATACACAATGACGCGCTGGTGGACGTAGTCGTATAACATACGGGACTGCTTCAAGAACTTGGTGAACGGCAGCGTAGGCAAACATTTGTCTGTTGCCGGCTCATGTCCGAGCATGGCGTGCAGTTTTTCAAATCCGGGAAGACGCATCGCATCAAACGGATATTCGGAGTTGATGGCTTCTGATATGCACTGCGTCTGTGAGCCGCTTATGAGCATTATTCCGCGGTCGGTTGGGAATAGAACAGCTGAGTCGAGTTGTGTGATGGCGTCGGGATTGATGCACACGTCGCGCGTGATGGGTTGTTTTGCAGAATAGGAACCAGTGCTGCTTACCTCCAATGCCCAAACGCCCTCGGTGGTGAAAGCGTAGAGAGGGAATTGGCCGAACTGACCTTGTGAGAGAGCCTTGGCAGCGGAACAGATGCCCTTTATCTCACCAGTACCCACGGTGTTGATGCCAAGGACAGGGAAATAGAAGGGGTTGTTGACCTCGGAAGTGTAGATTTTGTTCGGGACATCTATCATGCGGTCAGCATCGCTTGAACTATTGGGGTGAGAACCAGCCTTGGGAGGATTGTCCCAACCACCAAAGTAGAACGAGCCATTGAGAAATCCATGTTGCTCAAGTTGAACCTCATAACACTCTGAAAAATAATCGGTCTTAACTATTACAGCCTTATAAGCATTCACATTCGGGTAGAATATGAATATAAAAGGTGCATCGTGATAGGCCAAGGCATACGCATCACCATGCACAACAATATCCTTTCCGTCCTGCTTTATATATACATAAACCAAAAAGGAAGCCTTATGATCCATGACTGTAGGTTTTTCATTAGTATAATTGGCAACATATCCATCAGTGTAGCAGAATTGTGCAGCAGCGTTGTAGCCAGCAAACAGTTTCTTTTTCATGTTGGCAATGTTGATACGGGAGTTGTAGGCAAAAGCATAACGCGGTATCAGCGTATCATGGCTATCGTAATCATCAGTCATAGCCTCGCGAGTAACAAGCGACTGGAGATAATCTTCGTCAATGTTAAGCAGTGTGCGCGTTGTTGTCAATGCCTCAATCTTTATGCTTTCAAGCAAATAGAATTGCGAACAAGACTTAATATCCTCTTTAACAGTATCTACAGAACGTCTGGGCAAGATAAGTCGCCCCGCAGGATATGTGAAATTTGTCGGGTCATAAGTGAAAGCATAGAGTTTATTGAATGTATGCTTCTGATAGCGCAAAGGATATGTAGTGGTTGAGGCCGCTTGGTTAGTGTGCTTACACACACAATATGAGTTTATTTCAGAGGATTCAGCAAAACGTTCACATTTACCATTCTGGTCGTAGGTGTATATCGGTTTGGAACAGAATATGTCAACAGAGCGCACAATGTCTTTCCAGTTGGAAAGGTTGTTGATATACGATTGCTCGATAACTGCATAGTCCAGTTTGTGGACCATTGCGACAACACGCATTACAGCCTCCTTGTATGAACCTTTTCCACTGATGTGGTTCCAGAATACTTGTGGCGACAAGTCGGAAGATGCAATCATGAGAATGGGTGCAGAGTGCATCGTAAGCGAACCGTCATAGAGACGATAAGCATAGCGAATGAAGAAAGGAAAAATGAAGCGTCCTTTATTGGTGCTTTCCTCTGCGATGAACTTATTGACCTTTGCAAGCACTTGGTCTGTAACCTTAGTCTTGTTATCATCGGAAAATTCCTTAAAAATGTCGTCTTCACTTATGCCGTTGAAATTGATGGTGAATTCATCTGTGCGCACCAATTCGCCTTGCAAGCCAAATGACAGCGGGCACTCTGGTATTTTTGAACCAAGATACAGGTATCCAGTGGAGCCACCTTTCCACAGATAGTATTGCATGCCATTATCTGTAAGAAAAATGAGTGTGTTGCCAACAGACGTGACCTTTATGCAGTTAGCAACGTCGCCAATAACGGTGGTTGTATTTGGCTTTTTTTTGTCAAACCAGCTATATGAATTGTTTTTGGCTACAATGTAGTGCGTGAAACTTGATGACTCGTGAATGAACACGCAACTGCCTGTATCGTCAGAAAGTTGTATCTCAACAGACGGAGGCATCACAGGCTTCAGTGCGCCATCTTCTGGTACAAGGTTGATGGAAGCTGCAAGAGAACCGTCGGAACATTCATAGTCGGACGGCACAGCGGAGAAGCCACTGTATTTTATTTCTTGGTTCATAACGGTTGCTTAAAGATTATTGGTAATATTGTTTCGCCGTCTCGCTGTTCTGCTTCTCCGACCATGAAGGAAGCTCTCTGCTCTTTGATGTTGCAGTTGTCGAGCATGAGCCGTGCGAGTAGGACGGAAGACGCACAGTAGTTGTTGGAACCTTTCTTTGTTGGGTGACACTGTGCGACATGCCGTCCTATTGCATTTTGGTGCCGGACTGCAAGCAGGTAGCACTCGCCAAGATGGAAGGCTACGTTGATACTGTCGCCCGGCTGGAGCGAGAGTAGCCGCACGACTCTTGCCGTAATGAAAATGCGGCCATTACGGGAGAATGTTATGTCGGGGCGGCGTGTTCGCTGCAAGAGTTTAATCATAATGCAAAGATATAGGGTTGTTGATGAAAGATGGTTTTAAGTTTAGAGGGACGTTCAATCCATCATGTGATGATGAATTGAACGTAGAAGTGAAACTCCCGGCACAACCTTGGTATTTGTGGGTAGTGCTTTGGATCCTCATTGTAGGGGAGGTATATGCACCGCTCCTTGGTGTTGCAGCGAATACCTCTCCTACGTAGCTTGTAGAGCATGTTAGCCCTGCGTTTGGGATGGCGCATTGTTGCTCTGCTTCAAGTCATCAATACGTGTGTCAAGCACATCAAAGTATGCTTTCATAGCCATGCGTTGAGAGATAAGCATGGCTGCCTGTTTGTAACCAACCTTTTCTGCCACATGGTCAAAACCTCTTGAAAGAGATTCGTCAAGACTGTCAAGGCGTTCTGCCAATTCACTGAACTCTATCTGCAAGCGGTTGAGGACGTTATCTGCACACTTGTAGGCTTGTTCAAAGACGGACTTAGGAGACCAAGAGTCGTAGGTGCTGCCGTCCGGGTTGGTGTACTGCACGTGATAACCTTCACGCCATTCGTGGTTGTCCTCGTTCTTGCGAGCGTAACCTTTCTCTACTGCGGCCAATTCGTTCATAGGTTCGGCCTTAACCTGTTTTGTTCCGATGTAAGTTTTCATTGTCTTTGTTGATTAAATATTATTCTTGTTTTCAAAAATAGCCCAAAGGCCATATTGGGGATGACGTATGGAAGTTGTACCTTGTATTGCTCTTGGCTTTGTTGGTATTTGCACATACCGCTTCTCATATTTGTATGCTATATTCAGAGCATGAAGCAAACGTGGGGTTTTGTAAGCGAAACAAATAAAGCACGTTCCAAGAGTAAAACCTTGGTATTTATTCCAATAGTTTTTCTTAGGGCTATAATAAGCCTTGAAGATTTTTCTTGCCTGTCGTACCTTCATCGTCTTATGTCTCCACTCATTGTAGAACAATGGCCTTTGATGCAGTCACATGTAATGTCACCACTCATGGTCTTGGCATTATGCACGTCACCATGGACTTCAACATCGCCTGTTTGAGTTTGGACATGCTCTACATTGCCTGTGAGTTCAATCTTGATGATTGGACAATCGGCTTTGTCGTACTGCTCAAATGGCTTTCCGTCGATGAGAATTTGACCGTCAACCAGTTCCATGCGTGAACTTTGAGGAATGTTAATTGTTCTGCCGTTGTAAGTGATACGGCCACTAACAGTGCCAATAATTGTGCTGGCGAAGTTGTTGGTGATTTCCATAAGAATTTGTTTCTTTGATAATTTGGTTTGTAATCGAATGGCTTAATCTTGCGGTCCGCTACGCCATTCCAATAATAGCGGAGAGCCTGTTGAATGTGGGGCTGTCGGTAGGTGGCACACCACTGCGAGCCTCTGTCATACCATGTGTCGCTCATGCGGTCGATGGGTGTGTATCTGACCATGCGGACTATTTTTCTTGCTTGTCGGGAACGCATCTTTTACTTTTTCTTGAAATAGTGAAAGTATATTTTACCAAGGAACTCATCAAACAGGTCTAAGTAATCTCGGATTATGTCAGACTCTGTAAGACCTCTGAATATTCCGTATGGAACAAACAGAACGAGAGCAACGATGTAAATAGGAGCAACAAGTAGTAATCTTAACAAGACCGAGAGTTTCGGAATTACATTATTCATACTGCACCTCCATTTCCTTTATCATGTATGTTTCCGACAATCTCCAACTTATCGTTAAAGTTGGTAACCATTTCGAAAAGTGGACATGATTTTTCTCCTTCTGGCGTTATATAGACCACATCAAAGCAGTAGCCACGCACGCCATCGACCACATGACCGATGATGTTTGCTCCATGGGCGAGAATGTCGCCATTGTATATTTCGTGGCCGTGCTTGTCTTTCAGCCCGGTGTTCATGCCGAGCGTGCTTTCCTTTACGGTGATGCAACCATTTTCTTGATTGGCATCTTCAAAAATGGCAGGAGTGCGACCATTCCAAACCAAATCACCATGTATCCAGCGGCCACTGCCTACGGCTTTACCACGAAAATCAATTGTTCTCATTGCTTGCTCCTTTCTTTTGAAGTTCGTTGATTAGTGCATCAGCCAAACTGACTGCCTCTTTTGCACAGCCTTGTGGCGTTTTGTACTCAAAGCCATTGATTGGCGAGTGGTCTGCACGTTGTGCATTGCCATCGTCCATATAGATTGCAGGGAGCATTGCCTTGGCAATCTCGTATCTACGCTGCTCCCAATTGATGGTTTTGTCCTCAATGACCTGCTCATAATCTCTGAACAGGTTTGCTTGCAAACCATACACTTTGCCGTTGTTGTCTGTACATTCGGCAAAATCGCCTCTCTCGTTATGTCGGAGAACATTGATTATTTCTCCAGTTGTTCTATGTCTGTATTTCATATTCTACATTTTTATAGAGAGTCAAGTCCAAGGATGTCCTCCACTCTGTGAATTTCTGTATCAACTTTCCGTTCCAACTCCATACTCTTAGTCAATGCCTCATGTGAACGGAGGCGGAAATATTCTTTTTGCACTGTACGCATTTCACGCACAAGCATGAAAAATGATTTTGCGTCCATATTATCTTCTACTCTTTCCCATAAGGGGTATTACGTTGTAAGTTTTGAAACGGTCAACGAGACGGCCGAAACCGTCATTGCGCTTGAACCGCTTTTGAAGTTCGTTGTTGCCGAGGTTTGTGGTGAGGTGGGCAAACTTGCCGTACTGCGTCCAAATCTCGTTGCGAGCGTGCAGGAACTCATCTGTGAGGAGACCAGTGTCCATGCCGAAGAATGTGCGGTCTTGTATGCCGATGTCGTTGAGGCACACGTTCTGAGGGTTGCACTTGAAACCACGGCACTCCTCCTCGTTGTAGGTGAAACGGTCGAGGTTGTTGTGAATGGTGTAGTAGTTGACCATCTGAGTGACCGACAAGTTCCAGAAGAAACGAGGGTTGTTGGTGCGCTGGAGATACTCGCTGAAGATTTGCATGAGGAGCGTCTTGCCCACACCGACACCGCCCTGTATGAGGATGCTCTTGTGCAGCTTGTAGCCACGACCGGGAAAGACCTCCTCTGCCAGAGGGCAGTTGTTGAAATAGTAAAGCAGGAAACGCAGCACATCACGGTTGTTGTCGTCAACGATGAACTTGCGCCTTTGCGGAGCAAGCACAATGTTGTTGGCAATGTGCATGACGAATGCGCTGTGTGCTGAATACACATCGGGGTCGGCAAGATTGTAGGCTTGCTTACGCACTTTCTCCGCCTCCTCGCGAAACCGCAGGGCAGCATCGTGGAGCGACAGCCATGTAGGAGCACTCTTGCGATTGTTGCGGCACGCCTGCAAGATGCAAGCGTCCCATTCGGCATCGCCAGTAGGCCGCTTGCCGAACTTGGCAAGTTCGGTGACGAGAGTCTTGGGATATGGCTTATTGTTCATAACTCATACAGATTAAATGTCCTGACCGCCAAAGCCACCGTTGAACTCATACGAGGGAGGCGGCAGCTCCGCATCGCTGTCATGCTCGACAGGCGCGTAAGCTTTGCGCATCCATGAGCAGAAATGACGCTTGGCATCGTTGAGGTTGGAGTGCGGCTTGCCGTCATTCTCGCATTTGCAATGATTGTGGAAAGCGTCAAGACGCTTGGCAAGTTCATCGGCATCGAGGTGGAACTGCATACACACAGGCTCATTCCATGTGTGGTCGGTTTTCATCTGCTCAATCTCCTGCTGGAGTGTAAGCGTATAGGTGGTTGGAGGAGTAAGAATGTCGGCTTTGAGCTTGGCAGACGAGGCAGTATTGCCTTTCTTCGTTGGACGACCGCCAAGTTTGCCGAACTTTTTGCCATTCTCTATGCGTGTGATGCTCGCGTCAATGTTAGGCTTGACGAGAATAAACACTCCTTGGGCGATGTCGGAGAGTCCCTTTGGTTCCTTGCCGTTAAGTGCATACTCAACGAGTGCAGGGTAGACCTCAGCCTGTACCTCTGGTGGCATCAGACTGATAGCCTCAAAGAAACTGCGATAGAAAACAAAACTGTCTCGTGCCATAATCAAACCTCTTTTATGCGGATACCATGAACGTGGAGCATGAGTTTCCGCTTGATGATATACTCTTTTGTGCGAACGCCTTTTGTATCCTCTACAACGGTCTGCCCGGTTGTGCAGTCGGTGTAGACGAAATCGGCAATGTAGCGGCAAGAACGTTCGAGAAGAACGCGTGATGTGCGACCACTGAAGTTCTTGCCACACTCGCCATACTGTGCAGGTATCAACTCGTATGACACCTGCTCCCGAAGGTCGGAGATAAGTCCGGCACGCTGCATCATGCGTAGTTCGGCAGCCCGGTAGTGCTCCTTCTTGGAAGCGTGGGAGCCTACGCGCTTGTTGCCGTACTTATTCCGACCTTGGAAGGCATAGGATGAGAACTTAGCCATTACTGCTTGTTGTATTAACCTTGTAGCGGAACAAGTTCATTATCTTAGTTTCGTCAAGCGTGGCAATCTCGTAGTCAACGACTGAGGTTTTCATGTGCTCGACAACCACCGTGTGGGCATTGTTGATGTCGGAAGCCTTTACAATGAAGTAAACTGCCTGTTTCTTCTCCTTGGCTGTTTTCTCGTCCAAGGTTACTAACATCAACTTAGCCTTGAACCACTTGTCGGCAGAGTCAGCACCATTTTCTACAATCTCGGAGTAGTTGGTGCGCTTGATAGAAACCACATCAAAGTCACCCGAAATGTACGGTTTCATTTCCTTTGTGATGCGTCCCTCAGCCTCGGCAAATGAGCACGCATCTACAAGGTACAACTCTGTGACTTTCTTGGTCATGCCGTTCTCCATAGTCCGTTCGTAACGGACACCACATTCGTATAGCATCATAATGTAGCCTCCTTTCCTTCGTTGATAGCCTTTACCAGTTCCTTGCTTGTGCGGAACTTGACAGACGTGTGAGCCGGGATAACCAGAGGCTTGCCGGTCTTGAAGTTGCGTGCTGTGCGCTCAGCTACCTCAACAGGGGTGAATGTGCCGAAGCCACGGATAACAACCACTTCGCCCTTGGCGAGTGCTTCCTTGATAACTCTGAGTGTGCCGTCGATGGCTTTCACTGTTGTTGAGAGGTGCAGCTTCTCTGATACTGATACCTCACGTGTCAATTCATTCTTTGTCATGATTGATAGAGTTTAACTTGTGAGTATTTATTTTGCGATAAATTCATTTTCTACTTTCAGTTGTTCCACCTGCTGTTGCAGTTTGGCTTGTGCCTGTTGCGCACGATCGCGCTCGGCACGCGCAGACATGATGCACATGGCACTTGCCGCAGACCCTATGAGTATAACAAGTGCAAGGGCGAACCATGAACGCCGGGTGACGAAGAAGTTGATGGCATTCCAGACGTTGACTGCTATAATGGCATGACAACGTATGAGCTGACGGAACGCCTGAGTGGTGGTCATTGATGTTTTCATATTGTTGTGATTTGATTTTGCCGTTTCTTTAGTTTAACGATAAGTTGTCTGATGCACCATGCACGGCTGGAATAGCGCAAGCCTTGCTGTGCATCGTAGAGTGTTGCTGCATCGGTGAGATACTTGATGACCTTTTGGAGGTCGGTTTTGCAGAGGTCAGCCATCGTCATGAGGATTTAGGAATAGGCTTGTTAGTTCATCGAAATACATTTCATCCTGTGGAATGTCATCGTCAGTAGCCATTATTTGGTTGGCGATGGACTTCTTTTTGTGGATGATGGCGTAGAGTGTTCGGTCGATGGTGCCACGGCCAAGGAGGTAGTAGCACGTCACGTTGTCCTTTTGTCCGATACGGTGTGCGCGGTCTTCGCATTGGCAACAGTCGGCATAAGTCCATGGGAACTCCACGAAAGCCACGTTTGACGAGGCCGTGAGTGTGAGACCCACGCCAGCTGCCTTTATGGAACAGATGATGAGTTGCGCCTTGCCTGACTGAAAAGCATCGACAGCAGCTTGTTTCATCATCATGGAGTCGCGTCCGGTAACAGATACAGCCTTTGGAAACGCCTTTTTTATCTCGTCCACAATCTCATGCAGAGAGCAGAAGAGAATGAGTGGCTTGCCGTTGGCGAGGAAGGTGCGCGTGAAGTCGATGGCTTGCTTCACCTTGCCTTTGGCAGAGAGTGAGCGCAGGGTCATAAACTTAACGAGAGCCTCCATGCGCATCTTTCTACGAATGTCGAAGTCGTCGCACTCGGTGTATTGGCGCAGGTATTCGGCAAGGTCGGCTTCGGCAAGCATATACTCGTCACGGTTGGAAATATCCACAATGAGGTCTGTGCGCGTCTTGTCGGGCAGTTGGGTGAGTACTTTGGCCTTTTCGCGACGGATCATGCAGCGCGAGTAGAGTTCGGCAGAGAGCCGTTCGAGGTTGCGCGGAGCATCTTCTTCGTCTTTACCTCGTCTCTCCTTGCTTATCTCGCCACCGCCATACTCGGCAAGGAACTTGGCGCGTCCGCCAAACTCAGGCAAACGTCCCATTATGGAGAGCTGCGCTATGAGGTCGGCAGGACGGTTTACAACCGGTGTGCCTGACAGCAAAATGCGGTACTCCTTGCCTTCAGCAATGCCACGTGCGAAGATAGTTTGCTGGGCTGATGGGTCTTTAACGCGGTGACTCTCGTCTATGATGATAGACTTGAAGATATTGATGTCCGGTGTGAAGACCACATCTTTCAGCCGGAACCCACCACGTGAGCCTCCCTTGATGTCCCACACGAAGTATTTGCGCAGAGACTCGTAGTTGACGACCGCCACCTGCTGCATACCCATACGGAGAAGATAGGGCCATGTGGTCATGACGGAGTTGTCGAGGACAAGGGCTTTCTTGTTGGTGAATTTCTCGAACTCGCGCTGCCAGTTGATTTTGAGCGAGGACGGACAGACCACAAGGCAAGGGTAAGCATTGGCACAGTCAACGACACCGATGCTTTGCAGCGTCTTTCCCAAGCCCGGCTCATCGCCGATTAAAAATCGGTGCCAGCGCAGCCCGGCAAGTATGCCCTCCTTCTGATAGTCGTAAGGCTCGACGCGAAGATTATGTTTCAGTGTTTCAGCCATACGCATTGAGTTGATGGGTTGATAGTGTGATGTCGTAGCCTTGGCGAAAGGCTTGCTTGCGCAGGTCGATACAGTTAAGATGGCAGTGGCGAGCTTCTTTACTATGGGCACCCATGCCAGAGGATGAGCGCACGCCATTCTTCATACCGCCACATGTGTAACCATATTGTCCTGCCCATACGGTAAAGGGACACATACGTCTGAGGCGTTTAAGGAGAGTGACCTGTGCGGTTTGTGATAATATCTTGCTCATAACTATATTCTGTTTTGTTTATATGAGATTGAAAGCCCAATATTGGAAAGCGAGTTCTTCGTACTTCTCGCGTCCGCGATTGTAGATGTCGTCGCCACGGTTGATGAACTTCTTGAAAATGTTGCAGTTCTTTTTGCTGATTGCGTAGATGAAGTCGCGGTCGGAATGGGCGATGTCCATGTACCATGCCCTGCTACGGTCCCAGTCGAAGAAATCTACTGCATTGTCGAACTCCGCTTGTGTTGAGGCGAATGTCGTTTTCAGATCGCCGCCGAAGTTGGCCATTGGCAACCACCAGTCCCATTTGCAGCGTGTGTCCAGATGGAAGGTAAATCCCCCATTGCTGAACTCCTGCTGCTTGTTAACCATGAAGCGTTGTGTATCGGCATGTTCGAGAACCTTAGCGAGGAATTGGTCTCGTCGTGCTTCTGCACGCAGTGCACGTTGCATTTCGCGAGCGTGGAGGAACTCCTCCTCAGAACATTGTTCGCCGTCGATGGTCATGTGCAGGAAGTCAACACGCGAGGGTTCGGTGATGATGGCATCGACGATAGAACCGAAGCGGAAAGCAGCCTCCTTGTCGCCGAACTGCATGTGAGGGTGCAGCAGGTTTTTCAGTTCGGTGAGGTCAGAGTTGCTGACCTCACTGCGTTGATAGTATTCGTCCGGGTTGTTAATCTTCGTCATAATCGTCGTAATCAGGTTCATATTCAACTTCGCCCTCACCATCGCACACCTCGCAGACTTCCTTTTCGCCCTTGATAAAGTACTTGTGCTGGGCAATGGCCTCTTCTTCCGTTTCGGGAAGCATATTCCATGCTTCTTCGGAACATTCTATTTCAAAGTCTGCCTCAAAGTCGTAGGCGTGCCAATGATAGCCCTTGCCGCCACAAGCCGCGCACTCGACCATTGTAGGCTCTCGTTCATTCCAAGGTGCGCGTGGGTCGGACTCCGCACCGGCAGGATAATAACCACTCTCGTACATAACTGTTTATTTAGCTTTTACTTCCTCATCATAGGAAACTGATGTTGAACTGATGAACTCCGGGTGGTCCTTGTCGTTAGCCACCTTCTCGCAGAATGTGATCTGCTTCTTGAATATCTTGGCGAGGTCTTCGACCGACATAAACTGTCCCTCCTTGGACCACCACATAGATACGGCAGCGAGAACGCCCTGTGCGTCGTGGAAGTGTATGCGCTTCTTGACAGAGGTCTTAGGTTGATAGCCAGCCGGAGAAACAACCGCTTGCTGACCGAACAGGTTGCCAATCTCGGAAGCCTCGGCTTGCATCTTCTTCTTGGCTGCTTCCTCTTCCTCCTTGCGCTTGCGCTCTGTCTCGATACGTGCGGCTTCCGCTTGCTCACGTGCTTTCAGTTCGGCAGCCATGCGTGCCTTCTCTTCCTCGTTTGCCTTCTGCATACGTTCCAGCTCTGCTTTCTTTGATGGCAGCATGTCGATGATGGAGTCACGGTATTCGGCTACCTCTAACTGAAACTGCTCACGGAACTGTTGCATGAGCTTGGAAAGGATGGAAGAACGAATGCCCGGCAGCTGGTCTCTCATGTCGGCAATTTCAGCCGGGATAAGGACTGTAGAGTTCATCTTGTTTCCATAGCCAGCCGGAAGAGTGACGGGATATTCACGGATAGTCTTGCACTGTGCTTCGTAGTTTTCGAGGGTCAGACCGCTGTTGAGCTTTGTCAGCTCGTTTGTGGCATTGGTCGTATATACATTGAACTGACGCTTGAAGTCGTCCTCCACGTCCTGCTTGTAGCGGCTGAGAGCCTGTTCGCGCTGCTGACGGATAATCTCTTCACGGCGGCGGCGTTCTTCCTCTTCACGCTTTCGTGCTGCATAGGCATTGCGCTCCTGCTGGATTTGATAAGGGATAGAGCCGGTCTTGTTAGGATCGACAGAATTTTCCATGCCGGTGAACTCGGAACGTATCTGGTCGAATATCTTGGTGATGGCTGAACGGTTGGTGTTCATTTTCTTCACCGTGTTGCGAGCCTTGTTGATGTAGTTGGCGCACTGCATATCCAGTTCATCGTTCATGCCGTTGGCCTTGATTTGTGCAAGGAGTTTCTGGCCATACTCGCTGCAACGCTTGGACGAGGTTGTGTTGTCCTTGTATATCTGTGGCGCGGATTGCGCTATCATCTGTACGTTCTCTTTGCGTACGATGGTGAGGTCTGTTGTCTGTTCGCTCATTGTTGTAAGTATTATAGGGTTAGAATGTGTCGTCGTCGTTGTTGGCGGCAGGGTCAACGGTTACTCCTGCAGACGTGTCGGTCTGAGGTGTGAAGTCCTGCTTCTCTTGGATAATCTCGCCAGTGGCGGTGTCAACCTTCTCGCCATCACCGGTAACGCCGTAGATGTCGTCAGTGATTTCTGTCTCGTCAACCTGCTGTGACTCCAACTGTGTAGCACGACCGACACGTGCTTTGGGGTAGGTTTTGAAGGCGTGCTTGATGCACTTGGCAACGAGGAAACCAGGGTCGATCTGTCCGCCTTGTGCTGTATAGAGGGCGTTGGGTTTACCTTGTACCCATTGTCTTGTTTGGTTGTTATACTTGGAGTTTTGACGAGCAGAGTAGTTGGAGAGTCGTTGCCAATCTTCGGGAAGCATCACGGCATAGTCGGCAGAACCGTCAGCGCGTGTTATCTTCATGAAGCAAGCCACGATGCGGCCGGACTGGTGGGGTAGACGGCAGGTGTAATTGACGAACTTCTGTCCGTTGCGCTCGCCAAACTCGAAGCTGTCCTCTTCGTACACGATAACCGGGTTGTCGGCGTGGCGTATCTGGCCGCAGCGTGCACGAAGCACCAGCTCGCCATAGCCAGAGACGGTGAGGACGCATTGTGTCTCGTAGCGGTTCTTCTTCTGTCCATGCTCGTCAATGTAGGAGTCAACGGCAATAGAACGTGAGAGGAGGTAGGCTTGCGCCTTGGTGCCGGGTTCGAGAGTGAGACCAGAGATGGCTACATCGAGGAATGATGTGAAGATGGAGAAGTGGTTGCACTTCTTGCGGATGTCCTCTTTCTCGGAGAGCAGACGGTTGAAGTTGCGAGACTCTTTCTCGTAGGCTGCTTCGCCCGATACGCCAGTAGAGGGTGTCCACATGGCTTCATAATTCTGAATGAACTTGTCGCGCACTTTGTCGTTGCGGACGATTTCCAGTGGCTTTAATTCGTTGAGTTGCTCAACGTTAATTCCTATTTTACCCATAGTTGTTGAATTTTGAATGTGATTAAAATATTATTCGTTTGCGAGAGCCGCAGGGTGGAGTCGAACCTACCTAATGTCTCAGACTTTACATTCGTTGTGCCTATCCGATTAGCACGTGCTATCTGCGGCAGTTGGGGCTACTTGTCAAGGTAGTCTTGTTGTATCCTCTGCAACAGCCGCAGGTCGGCTGTACGGTATTCGACTTTGCCCGGACGTTTGTAGGCAAGGATTTTGCCCTGCTTGCGCCACCGCTCCACATTGCCACGACCGAACATCTGAAACGCTTTGTTCTGGCTGATGAACTCAGGGTCGTTGGCATCCTGCTTAATCATGTGAGCCACCTTTGCGGCCACATCATTGAGGAAGGTGGAGTAGCGTACGCACTTGTCTGGGAAGTTAAGGAAGTCCATTATAGTTCGCCCTCCTGTCGGCTCATTGGGTTGGGGTTTCGTTGGCTCCATCGCACAGCTTGTCGAAGAACTGAAGCAACCAGTCATGCTTGCGCCACTTGTTGAAGAGCACGATGGTGAGAGCAAGCAGCAGGAAACCGAGGGTTTTGTCGAGGATAAGGTGGAAGAGGTACGCGAAGAAACTGTTGTCTTGCTCCTCTCCGAAAAGGAAGAATGTTCCTGCGCATCCGATGATAAGTAGGATACAAACGCGGATGATAGAATATGCTTTATTCATTTTTGTTGTTATTAGTGGTTGTACATGGTGGGGTTTTAGCGTGCTCAACGTAACGGTTGAGGAACATGCAGTAGCAGCCGTTGAGAGCATTGTAGGACCGCTTGCAGGAGGTGCAGAACTTGTTAGACATTAGTTGTAGAGGTTTATGCCCAACTTGTTGAACGCCTCTTCTTCTGCAACGGATCCGCGCCAAGCGTCGAGATAATCGTTGATGGCTTTCTCGTTGTTGGCATCGGCCTTTTCGTTATAGCCGAAGTCCTTGCAGAAGGCTGACCAGCTGATGCGGTCGAGTTCTTCGTTAGACAATTGGGTTGAGGTGTTGCAGCTGATGAGGCTTGCAACAAGGAGTGCTGATGTGATGATTAACTTTTTCATGATGGAATGGGTTTAATGTTACGAAATTCGGGTTGCTGTGATTGTGCGCTGCTCGCGGTTTGTCGTGGTGGTAAACTTCTTGTCCCACTGCAATCCAAAGCTGGTGCAGATTGACTTGAGGTAGCTTGAACGGCTAACAGATACCGTCAATGCTTCACCAACTTCAAGGTCTCGTAACTGACCTAAGAGCGTTTTTTTTCGCTGATTTTTAGATGTTTCTGTCATTGTTTCGATATTTATTTATAACTTTATGGTACAAAGGTAGTGTTTAGTGAACATGTACGCAAGTTTACTGGACATTATTTTTTGAAGAAAATTAAAGTATAATGAACATAGTAAGTTGTAAGTGTATGAATTTCAATCTATTAAGCTCACTTGTGGAGAAAAGTAAAATGGGCAAGGCTCAGATTGCTGAAATGGCTAAAATTTCGAGAACAACACTTGATAATGCGCTAAATGGTGCTGATATTAAGATTTCTACGATTGAAAGCCTATCTAATGTACTTGGTGTAAGTCCGAGTGTGTTCTTTGGTGCAGACAATAATGCCAATGAGGAAAATTTGAACATCTACGAGAAGGAAATTAATAGGCTTCAAACTTTATTGGACAATCAGAGAAAGTCCACTAAAGTTGTAGTTGAACTTGATGTTACTACAGATGAGTTTATTAAAATGGGATTAAAGGATAAAGTTATTCAAGTGTTGAGCAAATGAACATTAAGGGATTTTTGAGAATAATATTCTATCTGATTTCTGTAATCAATGCAATATCATGTATTGTTCTACTATGCATTATTTGTCCTCGTGTTGAAAATTTAGGATTTGATTATATGGGGGTTGTTGTTGCAATACTTGCATTGTTGGTAACACTACTGATAGGGTGGAATATATGGTCTATCATCGACATAAAAGGCATTAGAAAAGAGTTCGAATTCTTACGATCTGACATTCAGAGCAAAGATGATTATCTACATTCTAAGTCGGATTATAACATGGCATTAATGTTCGGCAGGACTTCACAGATGGTGGCATGTTCATTGACTGGACTTGGTAAAGAAGAACAGAAAATAGAAATGTTGTATTCTGCTATTACAAGTATTAAGATGTTTGTAAATCAGTCTTGTAAGAAAGAATGTAATAGTATACTCGCAACGACTATCGAAGCCATGAAAGCAACAAATGAAATCCTATTATCAGAAGATAGCATAGACGAACTATTGCTCATGATTGGAGAAATTCAACAACGTGAAAGTATCCCTTTATTGAATGATTTGGTCTTGGCTATTCGTAATTGTAAGAAGCTGGGTAATGGATAGAACTGTAATTGTTGGCACAGATGCTGTGTTGACTGAGCGTGGTGTTAAAGATCTTGAAGCCCTGCTCGCAGAGAAAGAAAGATTGATTAAGGTTTACGAAAAAATGGTGGAGAAATGAGAAGTGTTTCAGTCCTTTTATTTATTTGTCTTTTGCTGTCATGTTCTGACAAACCAAAAGAAGAACCAATCGACAAAGGATTGATTGGGAAATATTTATACATGTCAAAGGCAGGTCTGCTTCATTCTCAAAAAAGTTGTTTTGCTTTACAGAGAGAAAAAGACAGAGGAGGACATGATGTTAATGGTATTGAATTTGTCGATACAGCATTGATTTGTCCAAATTACAAGTTTTACTATTGTAAAAAGTGCTTTACTGATGAACAATATGAGCACGTTGAGCAAATTATAGAGCGTAATAGAATGAGTGAACTTTCCGATTCTACATCCGTAGCGGAAGAAGATTATTAAACGATTATGAAACAAAAGACTTTATATCTCATATTGAGCACTTTATTGTTCTGTGTGTCTTGTGGAAGTTCCCATAAGCGTGTTTCCGTTCCTACGGATTCAAATACAAAAGTGTGGGTATGCACTGGTAGCAGTTCGAAGCGTTATCATGCCTACGACAACTGCAAGGGGCTAAGCAAATGCAGAGCGAGCGTAGACGAGGTGACGCTGGAAGAAGCGGAGAGCATGGGGCGCACACCATGCAGGAAGTGCTATAAAAAATAAAATACTATGGAACTGAAGGAATTTATAAAGACGGCATTATCTGACATAACTAATGCCGTAAGTGAGTTGCAGGCAGAATTGCAGAATGGGGCGATAGTTTCTCCTTCTGTACCAAACCCAATTGCTAATGTGACTGTGATAGACCCACAGGACGATAAAATTAACAGACCAATATCGAAAATAGACTTTGATGTAGCAATAACCGTTGGAAGTACAGATAATATAGAGGCTGGAGGGAAGGTCGGAATACAGATATTTTCAGCCAAGTTGGGTGGAAATAACGAGAAGCATACAGAGAATGTTTCAAGGATAACATTCTCTGTTCCAGTTGTATTACCTAATACCCATGTGAAAAATAGGGCTGAATGGAATGAGGAATTCAAGCCTAAGCGTCCTGATTATCCTGAAAATCAGAATACCAACGACCAGTAATAGCCTTAAAGGTTTCTGCTGCCCAATTATGTGCAGCACAACAGGTACTTTCATGCCTTAGATAAGCGAAGACCAATCGCGTGTACAATCTACGGTAATACCAAAAGCGTATGTGTTTAAGTATTTTCTTCATGTGGACAAATTTAGTGATAGTAGAACAATGAATGGTTTTAAGTTTTGGAATGGAGGCTGTACAGAAGATGAATTCTACGCGGATCTGAAAGAGGCTGCATGGAATATCCTGCATGAAAACCCCGGTACAGATTTCGGGGATTGGCAGTTGATGCTCATTGAGCAGTATCCGACGGAAGTAGTGGACGCATTGGGCACCAACCCTACAGAGGTCTTTGCGGAACTTTCCGATTGGTGGGATTGCATGGACTACGACGATGGAGTGCTGGAGATACCGCACACGTTCCGGGAATGGTCGGAGTATTTCGCCACCGAACGCTCCGTGGAACTATACGACCTACTTGTTGAGGCGAAACGCAAATAAGGCGTTTTAAGCGTCTGTTTTCGTCAAAACAATAAAACCCTCACCAGAACACGCAAAGTTCGTCAGAGGGGCAAAAGAATGGCTCTGGACGGCATTGTGATGCCGGAGTCAGAGTCGCACAAACAAATGAGATTAGCACGATAAGATTAGTTAATTCACCTCTTTTGATAGAGACGCTTACAAATTCTTCAAAAGTCCCTCATAATGAGAGGGTGAAATCAGCGGCCCAGGCTGCTGTAGAGGAATAATAAGATAAGCCCTCGTAACTAACGAGTTAGGCGGTAAGTCTCTGATAATAAAGAGGCTTGCCGCCTATTCTTTTTAGAGGCGTTATCATGAATGTCATCATCGGTGGAACAGCTTGTGACATCACTATGGCTGGAACGACGGTATGTCCATGAAGGGGACATGTTTTTTCTATGTCATGAGTTGCTGCCAATGGATGAAGCATGGCATTCAGCAGTCAACCGCTATCACGATTTTCTTGAAAAGGCAGGAGGCAAGAAGATTGTATTGCTGAAGCTTGGAGTAGGTTTTAATACCCCAGCCATAATCCGCTTTTCATTTGAAAGAATGGTCAGCGAGTGGAAGAATACCTCATTTGTGAGAATCAATAAGGATGATGTTCAATCCATGTTTGCCTCTAAGCGAATAATAGCGATTAAAGATGATATCTCAGCAGTATTGAATGCTATAATCTGTGGGGATATTACCATCAGCAATTTGTTCCAGTTGATGAGAGAGTTGGTTAATGATTTTCTCTGTCTCCATAGAGAATCCCATTATTTGCTCTTTTGTCAACTTGTTAATACGATGACGGGTTAGTAAACCAGTTTCCAGATTCTGAGCATCTACAAAAGCCATCATCACAAATTGTGAAAGCTCTTGGGCAATTTCTTGTTTATTTATACTAATTTTCTTTTGCAAATGATTCTAATAGAATTTTAAACATTTTGGCTTGATGACTATTCTTTATGTCCACTTTCCAGCCAGAAGATGACTTCTCCGCATCAAGATACATTAGATACATTTTGATACTCTGTAGTGCATGATTGTTAGCTTGTTCCATGATTCTGGCAAATTTGACTGTCACAGGATCGTCGCTTTGTTGAGAGTTGAAACTTTGCGAAATCATTGCAAGATTGCCAAATGAGTGTATATCCTCATCATCCCATACATCATTGTTTTCCTGATGTTGGGGATGAAGATGCTCAATGGATCTGTTTGCCCTAAACACATACTCGTCAATAATTTGTTTCTCTTCTTCTGTCAAATCCAATTCTTCTTTTCGCTCCCACAAATAGTAATCCAATCTCCAGAACCAATATCTGTCTATTCCGTTGTCATAAGTCATTTCGCTTACGTCAGTTGGAAGAGTATGAAGAGAGTTGTCAATCTCTTTTATCCACAGCAACAAGTGGTTTGTATCTTGTACTTGTTCCTTATGAAGTCTTTCCAAAGTAGGTTTCAGCCAGTTATAAAAAGGTGCTTGAGATACATACAACATAGACTGGTATTGCTTCAAGGCTTCTGCTGATGTCCCTTTCTTGAAAACGATGTCATACTTGTTTGCGTTCTCGTCACCTTCTTTGTAAACAATATAATAGTCAAGCAACAAGCGATAGAATAGAAGCTGATTGTAAAAGTCTTGCTTGTCAGGAATTGGATGTGAATCGTATATCTTCAACAACTCATTTCGATAGAACGAATAGGATCCTGCAAGATCCAAGTGCAAGTCGATGACCATCATTAAAAACTCAGGAAATGTGATAAAACTCCGTTCTCCAGTATCGGTAAATGACTGTTTGAAGTCCTGTTGCTTGGCTTCAATGCTACCAATCTCATTGTTGTCTTCCGAGTCAAAAGAACTCTCGCACAGTTCAAATGCTTCTTCAAATTTGTGGTTTCTACACAATCCAATGGCATGTTCGTACTTGGAACGATAATCTTCCTCCAGATCCTTTTCGTCTCGTTTTATTATAGGACTATTAAGGTCACATACGGCATTCCATATTCGTGTAAGATGCTCTTTATTGTCCTCGCCTTGCATTAGTCGTACTTTCAAAATCTCATGTTGTTCCAAGCCTTTGCCCCCTGCATTCATGGCTTCAAAGTATTTGTTAAGTGAAGCAGGGTTGTTTGCGTATGATGCAGGCAACTCAGAAAAAAAGAACGACATTCTACAATAAACACTCTTTGCAAAAGCTTCTCGCTGATCTTCGGCAGAGAATTGGGAAACCATGAAATCTGATACTACTTGTTTTCCCTCCTCCATTTTCCTGTTAGGCTCAATCACCTCTGCCTGACCATTTATCACAGCGGCAAGGTATTCATTATCTTTTGTTCTTGATATGAATCTCAGCCTCTTTCCATTGTCTAAGAAGTTACTCCATTCTTGATAATAATGTCGCAAGACAATGGCGACAAGTGTCATTACCGTAAATCTTTGTTGACCATCAATTAAATCATAATGATTGCCTGACTTGATACATGACAGCATCCCCAAGTAATAAGGAGTACCATCATCATGGGATGGCTCAAAGTGATTCTTTAGGTCGTAAAGCAATCCTATGACATGTTCTTCTCCCCAGGAGAATAAACGCTGATAGAGAGGAATGGAAAAACACAATTTCTCCTCTACAATCTTTTCGGGTGTATATCTATAGGTATTCATTGTTATACTTATCAATTATTGTCAAGTCTGTAAAATCATCGTATAGGTCAGAGAACATTTCTTGTAAACGCTGATAGAATCTCATGCCTATCCCCTGTTCTTCTACGTCTCTGCCATTTTTCTTTATTGTGGAAACACACTCGGCAAGAAAGAATGTGGGTGAGGATGCTTGATCTATCATCATCACGATTTCAGAATCTTTTGCATACTCTCTTATCTTATAAGTCAATGCGCGGGTAGTTTCATATCTGTGTTGAGCAATATACCCAGAAATACAAAACAAAGCTTCTGTCAGATACTGCTCACCGAATTTCAAATAATATCCAAATAACAGTGTTTCTATAACATCTGCATATTTCCAATGCGATTCCCATTTTAGGTGATTACGCAAGGCTCTAACTTGACGTGTCCCAGAGAACTGCTTAAACCTATTCACAAAGTGTTCGGTATATGCAAAGAAGTGAGAACCACCTTGGATCTTCTCGTAAAAATCAAATTTCTCACCAAAAGGAGGAATCTCAGGGAGTATAAGGGCAGAAGAAAATTCTTCTTTAACACAGAAGCGTTCATTTGGGTTGAAGTTCTTTTTTCTCATCCATTTCCTGAGTCTGAACAAATGTGCGGCAAGAGTTTTTTCCAAAGATTGATAATCATTTTCAATCAGATCATTCCACCTGCTTGCCAAATGTTCTGCTTGTTTTTCAATAAAAATATAGCGTAGATGGTGCGCTTTTAACAAGTCATAGTCAGATAGCGGTACTCCCTTAGAATTTTCATTGGAAAAGAAGGTGTATGCCAGATCCAAGCGACTTTCTTTAAGAATCAGTACAGTAAAAATGAGTTGGTTAATGATTCTACTACATAGAGTTTCATCATACGACCTTGATGTCAAATGCTTGATTAACCATCTGCTGTTTGCCACATGCTTCTTGGAGTTTTCAGAAAGGAACTTCTGGGTTAGCAATGGCATATTTCCCTGATAGTTTAATTCTCGGACTATTAGGGTTAAAGTAACAAGTCTTTGTTGCCCATCAATAACAGCATAATTGCCATTTGAGTCTTTTTGCAGGATGATAGTACCTAAATGGTATTCGCCATAATGGGGAATCTCCATCAAACTATCCCAAAGAGCCTTAACCTGTTTATCTTCCCAGCAATAGTTTCTTTGATAATCTGGAACGACAAGGTTATTCCCAAATAGTTTGCCCAAAGAACACGTAGCCAGGCATACTTCATCATCATTTAGCCCTTCCTCTGAGAAAACGGTATCTCCCTTATATGGTTCCACACTAGGATTGACAGCTGTCCGACGAATTATCTTTTCAATAATTGGATCAAAGATACCCATTATTTCAATAAAAGCATTCATAAGCTGTTCCCAATTATCTGTAGCAGCGTCTATTCTGCAACGACATTGATTCCTTCCTTGCCAACCTAACCAATGTAATTTGGGGCTTCTAGAAGTTTGGAATCTCAATTCCTTTGCAAAATACTTATAATCCGCACTTTGGTATTTTCCTTCAAGATGTAGCTCAACTGCACCACCAATATATTCATAATGGAGATCCTTGTCGTCTTTCAAGACAGTGGTGACATAAAGATACCTATGGGACTGCCATGTACGATACTCATGGTAGGCACATACATATCTTTCAGGAAAGCAATCTTTGATGAATTTTTCTAAATGTTGGTCAATCCATGCCATAGTATTACTATTTTAATCGATCCTATTATTATTTCAACCTTAATTCCACGACTCTATTATAAAACAAACTTTTTAAACACCTGAGCAACAATAAGTTGCTCAGGATTTTGCTATATCAGAATTTTTACTTATCTTAGTGTTGCGAAAAAAAACAAGAAAATGTCTTGATATGACATGGTAAAAATACAAATTAAATCTGAGAAACTCACTCCTTTTGGAGGAATATTTTCAAACATGGAGCAATTTAACTCTACATTGTCATCTTATATATCCGCGCTAACCGCTGCGATTCGCTCTACAATGACATCTTTGCTCTCAGAGGTTGGAAGACTGAGGAAATCAATGGCATTGAGTTTGAATTGAACTATATCCTTGTTGAGAAGTGGAAGGCATACCGACTTGTAATTCAAAGACAGAAACGGATGGATGGTGTGCAGGATCTTTGGGAAGGAGAATACACATGCCATTGTATCCTGACTAACGACTATGAATTTTCCGCAAGAGAGATTGTCGAGTTCTATAACCTTCGTGGAGGAAAGGAACGTATCTTCGATGATATAAACAATGGCTTCGGGTGGAACAGATTGCCCAAATCTTTCATGGCAGAGAACTCTATGTTCCTTCTTCTTACAGCACTTATCCGTAGCCCTTACAAGGTTATTATCCAAAGACTTGACGTAAAGAGGGTCGGACTCAATGCAACAAGCCGCATAAAAGCGTTTGTCTTCAGGTTTATCTCTGTACCAGCCAAGTGGATCAGGACATCAAGGCGGTATGTGCTGAATGTATATACCTATAACAATGCTTACGCAGATGTATTCCAGACTGATTTTGGATGACACCTACAACTTATGGGTATGATGTAGCGTATTGCCTCAAGTCGCATTGTGGGGTAAGGGGATGTTGTGGGCTGAATTGGGTATTTCAATTCTAATTATCTGCAAATTCAGTAACGAGTGGACGTGTACACGCAAGAAGGACGTTGAAGGGCTTAGTTGCGGATTTTAGGTTATCGAAGAATTTTAAACATACGCCTCAGAATGGCATACCATGAAAATATCTTTGCAATGAGAATTTCAAATCTACGCGTATGGATATATATAAGGTATTTGAAGACCCCCGGATTAAGATGCTTGAAAATGACATTGCATTGTGGAACGACCATTGCCGATACACAGACGAAGAAAAGCACGTCATGAAGCAGCTTCTTCGTTGTAGAAGCAATGTGCTGTATGAACTGAATGTGTACGACAGCGATATGCATCAGCTGCTTGTCTCATTCAACGACAGATTAAGAAAAGCCTGCGCAGAACTCTATAACAAAGTGATGACTACCTATGAAGAGTACTGCAATCGCACCGACAGTTTTGGTGATTTTGAGGTGGAAGGAAAAATCTATCTTGGTGCAGAATACCCGAATCACCACCTTCTTCAAACCGAAACCGCCAAACAAGTATGGGACGCTCTGACGCAAGGAGGCTTTGAACCTCTCTATGATGACGGCTGTGCATGGTCGTTACATTGCAGTAAAGAATATCCTCCTGAACATGGTGGATGTGAAACGTTTGAGAAATGGATTGGCATGGAAGACGAGAACGACAACTGGAACGAGGAACTTGACCGGGAATGGTCAAAAGACTTGCACATGATACAACCGTTCCACAACCTTTACGACCATTGTTATTTCTCGCTCTATGACCTTATCTATGTGCATGATTTTGACCTGGAAGTGCATATCCAACTTGAAAGAAATGTAAAATACGAATAATCATGAAGAAGATCGACAACAAAGAGAAGATTGCTGAATTGTTAAACCACATTGACGATGACAACAGTATTATTGACTTTGACGAGAGCGGAATGGAGAAAATGAAAGAGAAAATACCATACTCTATGGCTCATATCCCTCTAACCCTTTGGAAAATACAAGCCCTATGCTTTCAATCCTCAACCAGTTGATAGGAGCAAATGTCGGAGACTTAAAGCAATACAGTCTATGTACCTTCTTTATCGATTGTCATAATGCTGACATGATGACAATGGACGACCTCGCCAAGATACAGATGTTTCTGTCTGAGTACATCAACCCGGAAGCAGAAGTCACTTGGGAATATGGAGTTGATGACAGCTTAAAAAACAACCAAATGCGCCTGACTTTGGTACTTGGATAGGATTTTTTACTAGGAATAAATAAAATTAAACAGGAAAGCGGAACTTGTGCCCCATAATTACACAAGTCTTCACTATCTTTGCGGTATCAAAACAGAGAATTATGGCTAAAAACCTTATCAATAGATACGTTTGGTTAGTTGAAACCATCTACAAGGCTGGTCGCATCACTTTTGAGGAAATCAATCAAAAGTGGGTGGAAAAGTTTGAAGAAGACCCGATACCTCTGCGCACTTTCCACAAGTGGAGAATTGCCGCAGAGGAGATGTTCAACCTCGTCATAGAATGTGAGCGCAAAGGTGGCTACCACTATTATATTGAGAACGCAGACGAGATTAAACGAGGTGGATTGCGGAATTGGCTTATAAACACCATATCTGTGAGCAATCTACTCCTTGACAGCCAATCCATCAAAGACCGTATTCTGCTTGAAGATATTCCCTCGGGACAGGATGAGTTGGCCGTCATTATTGATGCAATGAAGACGGACACACAGCTACGTATCACATACCAGAGCTATTGGAAGGATGAAAGCCACACCTTCAACGTCCATCCCTACTGTCTGAAGCTATTCAAACAGCGGTGGTACATGATAGCCCTCAGTCCATATTATGATAAGATAATGATATATGCCATCGACCGCATCTTCCACATTTGGAAGCTTGACGGTCAGACATTCAAAATGCCGGAGAATTTCGACCCAGAGACATTCTTCTATAACTACTATGGCATCATTGCAGGAACCAAACGCAACATTGAGTACGTGAAGTTGAAAGTGTCGGCTGGTCAGGCCAACTACCTCCGTTCACTACCGCTTCACAACTCACAGGAGGAAATTGACCGAGAAGGCGAATTCAGCATCTTCACGCTCCATCTTTGTCCCGAATTTGATTTCTACCAAGAATTGCTTTCTAAGGGCGAAGACGTGGAGGTCCTGGAACCAATCTGGCTTCGCAAAGAGATTGCAGGAATCATTAAACGAATGTGGAACAAGTACGACCCAAATAAGAAATGAAAGATTTTGCAGCTATTGATTTCGAAACCGCTAACAATGAGCGAACCAGCGTTTGCTCTGTTGGTGTCATTATCGTAAGGAACGGAGAAATCGTTGATTCGTTCTACTCTCTCATACAACCAGAGCCGAACTATTATAACTACTGGTGTACGCAAGTGCATGGGTTGAAAGAAGAAGATACAGAAGATGCGCCCATTTTCCCTGAAGTATGGAAGCAGATTGCCCCTCTCATCGAAGGGCTTCCCCTCGTGGCGCACAACAAGGCTTTCGACGAAAGTTGCCTTCGTGCCGCTTTCCGCTGCTACCAGATGGACTATCCCGAATATTCATTCCTCTGCACACTCACGGCATCACGGAAAGTATTTCCCGATTTGGAAAACCACCAGTTGCATACCGTGGCACATGAATGTGGGTATGTTTTAGAAAACCATCACCATGCACTGGCTGATGCCGAGGCATGCGCATGGATTGCAAAAGAAATACTGTAACAGATAAGTATGAGCGACAAATTAATACAATATTCAGATGCACTTCGTGATTTTGTAAAGATTCACGAACAGATTATGGCTAAAAAACAAAAAGACATTCTTGAAGGGAAATACATTAATGTGTTTACCCTGTGGAATGAATTCACTGGAATAACAGAGCCAATACACAGTAGAATACTGCAATTTATTCTTTCCCCACATACTATGCACGGGCAGGAAAATCGGTTTATCAATCTGCTGCTGAAACGAATAAACGTTAACTACGGAGAAAATGATGAATGGATTTCGACTGCTGAGACAGGACGAGTTGATGTTATGCTAAAAAGGTATAACCCTCACAGTGTAATAATTATTGAGAATAAATCAAATTGGGCAGGAGACCAACCCAATCAATTGTATAGATACTGGCTTGAGAATATTCATCGTTCAGATAATGATTTGCTACCGGAATTTTATAGTAAACATCAGGAATATAAAATTGTGTATTTAGTCCCTAACAAATACAAAAATATTTCTGATGATTCATTGCATAGACCAACTTATTTGTCTGAAACCATGCCGGAGCACCTTCCTATAACTCCAATTGTTTGGTCTTTTGAAGAAGAAGTCTCGGACTGGTTAGATGACTGCATTTCTTCATTACCAGAAGAAAATACACCTCTTAGGAACTTATTAAGCCAATATAAAGAATACTGTAAAACTCTATAACATGGAAAATATAAAGCAGATTATGAACTTGTTCGATAGTGCCGAAAAATGGTCAGCATATATTGAACTCTCAAATTATCGGGAGGACTTGGTTAAATATCTTAAGTCTTCGCTTTGTAATGAAATTCAAGTACTTGCAAATTCTAAGCTACAAGATACAGGATGGATTTTTGAATATGACAGAAATAAACTGAGCCTAAATATGTATCCGAACGAAAGCAGACTTATCGCTGTTTCGATTGAATGGGAATGGTGGAATCGTTCAGATTCTCCTTGGCATAGAAGAGGCGTAGGTATATGGGTGTATGCTTCAGAAACAGACTCTCGAAAAGTATATGAAAAAATGAAAGAGTTGAGTCACACACTGCCATTAAATGGCTATGAAGACAATCTGGAGAACCATACATGGTATCCCTTTGTAAGACAGATTCCGGCTTCAGTCTTTGGAGTTACAGATAATGTCGTGTCTGTAGAAGAATGCCTATATATGGCAAGCTTCAACCCGAAGCAACTTGCTCTCAATATCTGGCACAATGTGTTCGAACCATTTGCAACAAAAGAGTGTTCAGAACTATTCGCATCCGTAGTTAAGTGAATATGATGAATACAATACAACTCCAGTCATGGCTTAATGGGTTAAAGAGCATTCCCAAACCTCATAAATGGGAACGTTCTCTTATGGATATAACGGGCGTGACCCATCATGAAAACATGTGGTCTGACATTTATAAGTTCTTTTTCCATGAAGAAGAAAGCCATCACTTAAACGACCTCTTTATCAGAAGTCTGGAGCAGTTATTAGGACGTGAAGATTTTCTTCGTGATTTTTCTGTGAAGAGAGAATGTGTAGTGGATGAGGATAAACGCATTGACCTTCTGCTTTATAATGAGAGCACTCGAAATGCCATCATTATAGAAAATAAGGTAAATCATTCGCTCGATAATGATTTAAATCTATATCAAAACAGTGTTTATAAAATGTTAGGGCAAGGTTGCTGTGTCATAACCGTTGTTTTGGGGCTACATCATTATGATCTTTTAAACTATAATAAAGCCTCTGAAATTGCTCCAGAGAACAAATACTCCATCACACATAAAGAACTGCTGGATAAAGTTTATGAAAACATATCTCCCTATTTGAAAGACGCTCAGACTAACTACATTTTTTTGCTTAATGAATTTTATAAGAACATTTGTAATATGGCAAATCAAATAGATGTATCTATCCTTGATTTCTTTAGCAAGGCTGGAAACTCACAACGAATAGCCGAGATACATAAAGTTTATACCCACATAATGGACTATGTCTCAGGCATTTTGGAATGTTCAGAACCTTCTGAACTCAAAAAAATCTCGACAGCATGGGCATGTCGTGTAAATCTGAACGAGGTTATGTGAAGTACTTTTTCCCTAACACCAACAATTAAGTCATGTTAACCATTTTCTTCCGTGATAGGATATTTTCTACGAAATATGCTCCACACATTCACATGGTGTTTGAAGTGCAAGGGAACACCAAAGCAAAGCTTGATGCTATGGAAGAACAAGTTGCAGACATAATTTCAAAATACAGCAAGGATGGTATTGTTATAGGCAATAGAAGAGACGAAAAAAGGAACAAGTGGAGACATTTGGCTTCGCAAACCATCCATTTCAAAAATATACAGGAAGAAATGCCAAAACTTGGTGAAATAGCAGGAGAGTATATAAATGCTTCATCACCAATCATCCGCATGGGCAAAGAAATTATGAATCTTGTAAAATAGTTGGTATGCTATCATACATCTCCAACACCGCCAACTACAAGGAGGTGCTTTCACGGGTGAAGTCCGTAAAGCACACTCTTTGGACTGGCACAGTCGACATAAAAGACCTTTATGTGGAGGTGGGCAAAGAGAAAAAGCCATTCCTGGCACTCATTGCCCAACTAATTCGGTGCGGAAGTAAGGCTCATTCACGCCAAAGAACCTGGCCCGAACTTTTGGGAGGACTTTGACAAATACCCTGTGCTTTATGATTGTTTGGAACGAGTGCTCAGTCCTCGCGTTCACTTCAAGATGCTTGTCTTCGACTGCAAAGAGGTGTATGTCGGCAGCGCAAACCTGACTAGTGCCGGTTTCGGAATGAAAGGCGAAGACAAACGAAACTTCGAGGCTGGCATCCTAACCGATGACCCTGCAATCGTGGAACAAGCCATGAACCAATTTGATGCTGTGTGGATTGGTAAGCACTGCAAGAAGTGTAAGCGTAGAGAGTTATGCTTAAATCCCATCTTATGAAGAAGATTATCTTTCTTAACTTTGACGGCGTTCTGAATACCGAACACTATCAGAACTACCTTATGTATGAGAGGAAATCCAGGCAAGACAAACATGGTGTACTCTTTGATCCAGAGGCTGTGCGACAACTGAAACGAATAGTTGATGTCACCAAGGCCGATATTGTGATTGAATCATCTTGGAAATATCTCGGTCTTGCTGCCATGCAGGAAATGTGGAAGGAAAGAGATTTGCCTGGCAAAGTAACCGGCATCACAGATTCATCTGTCAGCGATAATTGGCTGCTTACCGCAAATCTTGATGACATAGACCCTGCTATGGGACATCGTAACGGAATGGAGATAGCATCATGGTTAGCTGACTATACAAAGAATGATGTACGGTATGTCATCATCGATGATGAGTATGTATGCCTTGAATCTCAGGTGCCCCACTTCATCCTTACCAATCCTTACGACGGCATTACAGAAGACATTGCTGACAGGGTAATTGCCATCCTTGAACAATAATTTTTTCAAAGAAATACAAAGTTTATGGAGTTATGCCCCCATTCGGCATAACTTCATTTTAATTTTGCACCAGATTTCTAAATGTCAAACTAAAAAATATCATTATGGCACTCAAAAATGTAAAGGTAACGATGTCTCGCTTAGGTGTTCACACCATGGAGGGGAACACTACAGTCTATATGCCTTTAGCAAATATAGAGTATATGAAACTGGGGAAAAAGAAAAAGACCGTCCATTTGGATGGCAAGATGGTGTTCGACAAGAAATATTTTAAAGGCTGGATTCTGGGTTCTTCCTATTTCGTCGGTGTCACAGCTGACTCTTATCAGATTTATGACGAAGACGGGAACAGGACTGGAACATCATCCATCGAGGAATTTGGAGAACCGATTCAAGCAAATGAAGATGACTTCATCTGCTTAAAGGGCAGAATAGCATCTTTGATTGGCATTAATGGAAAATGCAAGAAAAGTAGAGCCTTGACAAATGAAGAGTATGAGTCAATCACCAAAGAATAAGAGGGTCTTCGATACTCTTTCCCCTCAATTGAGTCATGGGCATGACTTTCCAATAGAAGATGTATGGAATACGGACAATGCAATCGCCCGTCTTCTGGTTCCTCGCTTACAAGCCTTCAAAGCTTTTGACAAACATGGCTATCCGCCTAACATGGGAGATATGTGGAAGTGGAACGACACAATTCAAAAGATGATTGATGCTTTAGAACTGATGAAATATGCCCACACTATGCACGACAAGGAAGATAACAAGACCATAGAACAGGGTCTTGAACTCTTCCATAGGTATTTTCAGTATTTATGGGATTAAGAGCATGATATGATGACTCCAGACAACCAAATAAAATTGTTACTCAAAACACTCTCGCAAGGCGTTTTTGAGAAAGAGCATATTATCGCAATGGCACTGCTGAGTGCCATTGCAGGAGAGAGCATATTTCTGCTCGGCCCTCCTGGTACGGCAAAGAGCTTGGTGGCTCGTCGCCTGAAACTGGCTTTCAAGGATGGGGTGGCGTTTGAATACCTGATGTCTCGTTTCAGTACACCTGATGAGATATTCGGGCCTGTATCTATCTCGCTGTTGAAGAACGAAGATAGATACGAACGTGTGGTGGATGGTTTTTTGCCAACCTCCACCATCGTATTTCTCGATGAGATATGGAAAGCCAGTCCAAGCATACAGAACTCCTTACTCACTGCTATCAATGAACGCATCTTCCAGAATGGACGCAGCACCATCTCTCTGCCCATGAAAGCCTTGATTGCTGCAAGCAATGAACTACCGGCGGAGGATGAAGGACTTGAAGCATTGTGGGACCGTTTCCTGGTGCGTATGGTGTTGAACTGCATACAGAGTGAAGCCACCTTCTACAAGATGGTTCGACAACAATACTTTTCAACACCAGAGGTGGATGAGGATTGCCAAATTACGGAAGAACAATACCATGTTTGGCAAATGGAAATAGGCAAGGTCGATATTCCTGATGAGATTTGCGCTGTGCTTACGGCTATCCGTAAAGGTTTCAAAAAGGAAACGAAGAAAGAGGAAATCAACGAGATGGACTACTATATCTCTGACCGACGTTGGAAGAAATGTGTTCACCTCATGCAGGCTTCGGCTTTCCTGAATGGCAGAAAGCATATCGACATGACAGACCTTCCAATCCTGATGCACTGTCTATGGAACAAGGCTGAGACTATTCCAACGGTGATTGATGTGGTAGGAAAAAGTCTTACGGCACACATAGACAATAAGCTCGCCAAACTGGAAAAGGACATTGAGCAAGCCTTGAAGAAAGCATACGAGCCAGAGAAGAAAGAGCAAAATACCCGAAACGTGCCTGAAACATTCTCGCTAACACATTTCTTCTACTACACTCTTCGTAACTACAAGGATGGTAAATGCCTGTTTTATAAGGTAGACTATAATCATGTCAGTGTGGATAAGGCCACAGATGGCATCATCTATCGGGACGAAGAAAAACGAGCATGGATGATTCACGCTATATATACCGGCACATTATTTGATTATAAAGTGAAGAACCAGGCCATGGTGAAAAAGGTAAAACTGCAAAAGTGCAAAGGAGGCATCATAATAGATGGCACTCCATACGGTTTTGAACGACCGTTGGGAAGTACAAATCCTTCTGATAGCTTGTTTGATAGTGAAGATTTCCCAGAGCCTAACATAACAGATTCGGTGATGGAGATAATCGATAAAACATTGCGGACACAACTGAACCAACTGCAAGAATTGTTTGCAAAGTCTAAGAACTTGTTCCTGTCGGATAATGACCTGAAGGTAACAAAGAAATATCTCACACAGTGTGGCAAGCATATTGAGGAAGTGTACGTAAAGGCACAGAACGCACAGAAACTGCTTTAGTCGATGGATATTGTTAAGAAAATTCAGGAATATAACGAAGCATTTGATTTCTATATGGATAGAGGTGAAATGCCAAAGATTATCGGGGAAGGTGACCTGTTGGGGAGCTATCTTGAGCAGACACTGCAAGACAACCCGCAACTTGACAGTCAGGATCCAATGTGGAAGGAACTGCTGAAAGAGGAACTGATGAGATTTCTTGAAACCATGCTGCAACTCTTTCAGCCGATGGAGGAAAGACACCACAGAGAGAAAGGTTTTATTCTTGCCTTTCTCGGCGGCAACATGGACTCGAAGCGACAGATGTGGCAACAAGCAAAACAAATCATCATTCTTGGATATAAGCAGGAAGAAGTCAATATCAATGGGTATGAAGAGCAGTTAAAAGAAACCGACAACAGCGAAAGGCAGGAAGCCATACTGAACGCTCTGACAAACGACTGGGATAAAGCGTGTGATGAGAAACTGAAACAACAGGAACAAGCAGCCATCGACCAATACGGCAAGAATTGGGAAATGCATGTTAAAGAGCACGGCTTGTCAGACTACAAGGAACATAAGCGCATTGAGAAGATTGTCTATTCTTATCCTGCATTGGCAGAGATTGTGCGCATCATGGGACGTGAGCTGCCAAAGCACAAAGATGAGATGGATGAGACCATCAAAAAATATCTTCCTATACTGCCATCACGGCCTAAACCAGCCTTGGAGATAGAGGAAATCTCCACAGGACAGAGTCTGCGACACATGGTACCTGTAGAGACGGTCATCATGTCTGACCGACAGACGGAGGATCTTTTTTATCTGAAGTACGCTTCGCAGAAACTACAGTTGTTTGCCAGTAAACCGAAAGAGGAGAGCTGTATGAAACTGGACAAGCAACGTCAGGTGAAACCACGATTAGAGAAAGGCCCCATCGTCGTGAGCCTGGACACCAGTGGCTCAATGACAGGCAAACCCATACAACTGGCAAAATGCCTCTTGCTGCAACTGTTGAAAATGGCAAAGAAACAGAAACGGAAATGTTTCCTGATAACATTCTCTGTCCGTGCTAACTTCCTTGACCTTTCCCGATATGGGGCATGGAAGCAGCTGAACAAGTTCCTTGACAATCACTTTTCAGGAGGAACGGATGGCGAACAAATGCTGAGAACTGTATTGAATATGTTGCAGACCGCCAACTTTTCCATGGCAGATGTGCTAATCATCAGCGATTTCTACTTTCCCAAACCAATATCTGCTACTCAACAGAAAATGCAGATTGAACATGAGAAAGGTACACGCTTCTACGGATTAAGGATAGACAGCAATTCTGATACTTATAATGATATACTCGACAAGATATGGCAGGTGAACATAAGAAACCGAAATTCTGGATAAGCCCCAATTCAAGGCTTACCTTTCCGCAATTCCGCGTTGTCTGGCATCAATGCGGCAAGCAGGAACTGATTGACTTCTGCTCTGTAGAACAGCCACGAAGACTAACTTATTGTACCGTCTCAACATGTCTGCATATATTATATGAAGCCGATTACTCGGTGCTTCATATCCTGTATTCAGAGGAAATTGCCTTTGAGAACATGCGACTCGCTGTTCCTCGTTGGTCATATCCCCTACATCATAGGTCTCTTCTTCTGATTCCTTTTCATCCTTCTTGCCATGGAGATCTAGTGTGATCATTACGGAAAAGTATACCACATAAACAAAGGTGAGGACGAGCGCAAAAAATACGAATCCTGACATTTTTCAATCTGATATTTAATTGTTATCCTTTGTTTGTTATCATACTCGGAAATACTCTCAAAAGGCAGGAGAACTCCCAAAAGCATTGCAAATGAACAGACTTTTATATGATTGACGAAATAACACACAAAATACAAACGCCTAATTAATAAGTGCTTGCATTTTGTGTATTGTGGAGTATGCTTTATTTCATAATACCATTATCCGTGTCGCGCAGGTTTATCTTCTTTTCTGCTGACTTATGTTTGTTGCCTCGGCTCAGTTGCCAAGATATATTCAACGTAACGAGATTGCCGCTATCCTTAGAATAACCAATAGTGTGCTTATACAGATTACGGTTGAGCAATTCATTCTCGTATGACTTATGATTGCTGTCAAAGGGGTTGGCCCATGACAATGAGAACTGCAAGTCGCGCCACATGTAAGAGGCTTTTAGAACCGAATAAGCACCGCTGAAGCCTTTCGATTCGCCTTCAAAAAATCGGTTGCCGTTATCTATGTATCCTTGCAACGTGAAGTGGCCGAGATAAGCCGTGATGCTACCTACATAAAACCACGATGTATAGCAATGTGTATAGTCTTTGCCGAAATTAAAGCATCTGTTCATTCCTCCATAGGCTGCAATCTGAAGTTTTTCGGGCAAGAGCCAATAGCCAGCATACGCCATAGCGTTCAGCACAGAAATTTTCTTTTGATTAATCTGAGTATAAATGAATTTATTGTCGTCAGTTCGCTCATAATGAGCCATGTTGGGTTTGAAACATTGTTTGTAATAACCTTCAACAAAGGTCTGCAGGCGATTGGTATTATATGAAAACTGTAATCGGTGCTCCATATCGCGCGAAGGTTTCAAATCTGGATTACCAATAGTCCATTCCATGCTATTGGTGCGAATCATAGCGTCACTCGTCATGGCTATACGGGATACCCTGTCCCACATCTGATAGGTGTAGCTCAACTGCATATTGTTATTGATGTTGTATGTCAGCGAGGCTTTTGGACGGAATGTCCAGAAGTTATATCTGTGACCATTCTGAGTGTAATGGATATAGCTTGCGCCTGCACCTAATGTGTAGCGCAACGGTCGGAACAGACCCTTAATTTCTGCAAAGGCATATAGGCGGTTGTTGTTAGTCTTGGTCAAAGCGGAAGCGTCGCCAAGATAGTCGTTCTTTGTGTGTTTATAGCTATAGTTCAAGCCTGTTGAGAGTGTAAAGGGCTTGAGCTTGTTCTCATAAATCACCTCAGTAAGAAGAGATGCTGTCTTGCCATCCACATCATATTTATAAGGCGTACCCTCGTCATAATAGCTGCTTGTCTGTGTGGATATATAGGTACCTACGGCATTGGCTGTGATGGATTGGCGTGGGGTGAGCTGACGAAAGAAATAAATATCCAATACAGGCGAAAGGCTCTTGTTTTTTTCTCGGCTTGTAGCCTGATATTGTCGAGAGCCATCCGTGATGTCCTTAATATTATAGTTGTCTGGCGTGTTGTTGAATGCTCCACTCAAGGATGTTTGAAAGACGGTTGCTGTGGAGTCAGACCAGTTATAGGTTAGTTTTGCGTCATGCGCAATGGATTTATGAAGCGACTCCACATCGTTTCGCTCAATAGTGTAGATACTGCCGTCTGTCAAGGTGTATTCTGCCAACTGCTTGCTCTTTGAACCTTTTGTTTTGTATCCACTCACATCATACGAAAGCGATAATTCACTTTTGTCCTTATTCCATTTACCATACACCATACCATCGCCTTGCAACGTCGTAAGTGCTGAGGTAAGGTCCGTACCAATAGTATAACCGCTCTCGCTCCTGCGTATAACTATATCAATCACATAGCCAATGCTTTCGCCATAACGAACGCCGGGGTTGTTTATAAAGTTTATCTTGACAATATCCTTTGGGTTGAGAGCCAACATCTCCTGTTTGCCTACAACAATGCCATTTACTCGAAGTTGAACGCTACCTCTGTTATCAATAGCAGTAATAGTATGGCTGATGTTGTCAATACGAATATTGGCAAGTGTGAGTTTCTCAAGAATGCTGTAACCATTGTTCGAAGTCTGCTTCTGTACATCGGTAGGATAGATTATCATACCGTCGGCCTTGTTCACTACCTTAGAGGCTTTAACCGTTACTTCATTAAGCGTGATTGTCTTGTCCACATTCTGAGCATTAGCGCAGAATGCAGAAGTCATAATAATTGAAATTGTAAATAATCGTTTCATTTTGCACCATGTTTTTATTTTATGGTGCAAATTTATTTTCTCCTTGCAAGAAAGCCAATTATTCAGGCTGACATCTCCCTGACAATTGACCGACAAAAGCCTATCTATCTGATTTTCAGGCTATAGCTCTTACCCCGATCCGATTCGATTTTCAGAATGCTATGTGTTTCTATGATAGGTTTTATACGTCTGATTAGCGTATAAAGCGTATCGCTTGCATCAGGTTTCTTAGGCCATAGTCGGTCGCAAATCTCCTGTTTCGATAGCGTATGAGAATCTGTCGTTATGAACATTTCGAGCAAGGAGTGTTGCATAGGAGTAAGACGTATCTCCTCACCCGATATGGTCATGAATTTATCATCATGGAACACAATACCACCGTATGCCAAACCTTGAACTATCAACTCCGGCTTATTCCTTCTTACATACCACAAACTACTTAACAGCCACAGCATCCCGATAAACAAAAGAGAGCCCGAAGCCTTTTGGTCGGACATCATGAAAGTCGTAGCAAAGTTGCAATTTGCCTCTGCCACCAACTTTGTTTCCCAACGTCCACCTCTGCGTACCGTACGCATGGCGATACCTGCCGTATCTTTCAATTCGGCTATAGTGAGGTAGTTGCGATAACAACGTATGGTGTCTGTAGTAACCACATTGTCTGGCATTTTCAGAAGAACTTGCTTCAGTGCCTGATTAACATCCTGGGCTATCATGTATTCTGTTCTGTGATAGCTGTTAATGCCTGTGCACAACGCACAAAGCATAAGAAAGCTGAACACTATGTATGGAAGGATCTTCATAATTTATCCAATATAATACGTGAAATACTTCATTAATGACACAAAGGTACATTTTTCAGCTGAAAACACACATTACTTTGTTGAAACAGTGCGTAATTTACAGAAAAATCATTATTTTTGAAGAAGTAAGTGTAATAAGGAAAATATAGCGTCAAGCCTCAACGAAGCTACTTTGTGGTCAAAAACGGAAGAAAAATTAAAATCATTCTCTTTTATGCAGGTGCACTGCATAGATAGATATAACTTTGCGACAAGAAAAATAATAGAATCCTATATATGAACAAGCAACAGCTGGCAAACAGAATATGGGCATCGGCGAACAATATGCGCAACAAGATTGATGCCAATGAGTATAAGGACTACATTTTGGGACTTATCTTCTACAAGTTCTTGTCCGACACAGAGGTGAAATACTTCATCGAGGACTGCGAATGGGAAGAAGACGAAATGGTGGAACTCGTAGAGAACTACGAGGATATGAATATGAAGAACGCCATCGCGGAGTATCAGGAGCATATCGGCTTCTTCATCGAGTATAAGTATCTGTTCAATACTTGGCTTACAGATACCGAGTTCAGCGTCGCAACGCTCAGCGAGGCACTCAGCAATTTCGAGCGTCTGATGAGTGAAAACTTCGCATCGGTGTATGCTGGCATCTTCAAGACGCTGCGCGAGGGCCTGAGCAAACTGGGTGACAATCCTTCGGCACAGACCAAGGCTTTGAAGGCCATTGATGAGCTTTTCGGACGGAAGAAGGTGAACATCATTGACAAGCACGTTAATTCTGGCAATCTATCAGTGAAGTTCTAGGTGTTCTTGAAGAAGATCTATTACATGATACATGGTGAGGAAATGCGTCCTTCAGGCGACAGTAATAAGGTAACACTAAGCACATGTATCTTTGCTTTCGACTGTCTAAAGCGTCTGCGCTATAGTCCGAGAGAGACTGAGCAGAAGTTGTCTGGCTACTTGAATCTCATACGCAACAATCGCAACACAAGTGAAGGCAACGGAGCACATGCTTCCTATCTCCTGACAAAAGCTCAACTTGATGAGAATATCAAGGCGTTCGCTACTCTATACCTCTATGTGACAGGCATGTGTTATGATGAGCTGAAAGCCAAGTATGACATTTGATATTAACAAGAGCATGGAGAAAATTGCGAGAATATGCTGGAATACCCACGACTGGAAAAGACCTTCGGGAAGTGAAGGCAAGTCGCGTGTAGACAGTTCCTATGAAAA